>WNGO01001244.1_pt1 | contig 16314 bp, 16 predicted proteins | sample 5400511 | NCBI WGS metagenome assembly WNGO01 (sample SAMN13153380, study PRJNA577476) | soil metagenome | isolation source: 20 cm soil or saprolite under Garry oak tree replicate 2 | place: USA:California | collected 2016-06-15 | reverse complement strand
CCAGCGCCGGCATGCTGAACGCGCTGTGGCTGCGCTATGCCGGACCGGACACCTCGCTGAGTTTTGCCATCATGCTGGACATTCTGCTGATGGTGGTGATCGGCGGCATGGGCACGATCTACGGCGCAATCATTGGTGCAGCGATTTTCATCCTGGCGCAAAACTATCTGCAGGCGCTGATGGGGGCTGCCTCCAATGCCGCGGCCGATGCCGGACTGCCATTGCTGCCGGGACTGTTGCATCCGGACCGCTGGCTGCTCTGGCTCGGGCTGCTGTTTATCGCCAGCGTCTATTTCTTTCCGACCGGCGTCGTGGGACGGTTGCGAAGCGCCCGCCGCAAGCCGATTTGAGATCCTCGCCGGCAGCGCGATGACCTGGATGAAAATGCTTCGCGAAAGCCCATTTGAGCGGTTAGGGTGTTGACTTCACTCTGGGGGCGGCCATGCGACGGCGTGAATTTTTGACGCTTTTGGGCGGCGCGGCGGGGTGGCCGCTCACGGCATCGGCGCAACAGCTGCGAAAGAGTGTGCGGATCGGATATCTCGCAGCGAGTAACCGGGTTCCGTGGATCGATGGACTAGTGGATGGTCTTCGCGATCTGGGATACGTTGAAGGAAAGAATCTGATCATCGAATGGCGGCTGGCGGCGGGGCAACTGCAACTTGTTCCAGCGATGGCGGCTGAATTGGTCAGCCTCAACGTTGACGTCATTGTTGCAGCTTCGAGTTTCGTGGTTAGCGAGGCAAAGAAGGCCACCACAACGATTCCCATTGTCGGAGTAGCAACCCACGATGGCGTTGGAATTGGGCTCTACTCTACCCTCGCCAATCCCGGTGCAAACGTCACTGGCGTAGAAAGTCTCGCACCAGAACTTGATGTCAAGCGCGTGGGTTTGCTGAAGCAAATTGCTCCTACCGTTTCGCGCCTGAACATTTTGTATAATCCGCTCTCTCCCGGGGCGCGCATTCACATTGAAACGTTAACTGCGACGACTCAAAGGCTTGCGATTGAAGCGCGACCTATCGAATTGCGGTCTTCGGCGGAGTTCGATACTGCTGCGAACGCCATGCTACAATATCGACCGCATGCCCTTTTGAGCGTTGCTGATCCGCTGATCCTTTTCGAGCGGCAAAGGATCGTCGATTTTGGGATTGAGCACGGTATTCCAAATGCTCATGAGATCAGGGAGTTCGTCCAGCTTGGCGCTCTATTTTCCTATGGAGCACCATTCTACGGGATTTGGCACCGCGCGGCCTATTATGTCGATAGGATTCTCAGAGGGACCAAACCGGTCGATTTGCCAGTAGAACTTCCCACCGTCTTTGATTTTGCAGTCAACCTCAAAGCGGCGAAGGCGCTCGGGTTAGCCATTCCAGAAACTCTTCTTGGAACAGCGGACTTCGTGATCGAATGAGGCCGTACGAAGGTTTAGCGCATCACTCCAGCTTGAAAGGGGTCACATGCCACCTGTCTCGATATTGCTGAACATACTCTGGATCCTCCTCGGCGGCGCGTGGATGGCCGCGGGATGGATCATCGCGGCCGTCATCATGGCCATCACCATCATCGGCATTCCCTGGGCAAGGGCGGCGTTCAATATCGCCGTCTATACCTTGCTGCCGTTCGGCCAGAGGGCCGTCAGCCGCGACATGATCACGGGCCAATCGGACATCGGCACCGGGCCGCTCGGCGTGATCGGCAACCTGATCTGGCTGGTGCTGGCGGGGTGGTGGCTCGCGCTCGGCCATGTCATCACCGCAATCCTGCTTGCGGTGACCATCGTCGGCATTCCCTTCGCCTGGGCCCACCTCAAACTCGCCGGCATCGCGCTGTGGCCGATCGGCAAGCTGATCGTTCCCGCCTAGATCATGATGGCGTTCAGCTGATGCTTTCCTTGCAGGAATGACGGCAATGGATTGCTTCGTAAGCGATCGGCGCGGATTCGTTTGATTCAAGCGATTTAGTAAGGCTGTGATTGGGTCCGCCGCTCAGGTGACCAGGGTTTTCTCGCCAATCCAGAGCGGTGGTCGGGCCGACGGTCGCAAATAGTCATGCACGACCTTGCCGAGCCCGAGAGTAAGGTCCGCAACCATGTGGATTGCGGAGATGACTTCGAGAACCGGCAGTTCCGCGACCGGTGCCAAGGCGTGAGGCGTCAATGACAACGCAGCGGGGCCGGTCCACGCGCCCTTCAGGAGGACGTGCTCGAGATGATACTCGACCAGTTCACAGATGCGCGGGCTGCCGTCAACGTGCGGAATGATTTTAAGCAGGAAATTGGGCGTTTCGAGTGAGGCCTTGACCTGGGCGAGGTCGGCTTCACGATGCTTGTACCCCATGGTCCCCGTTGCGACCCGAAGCGGCCCATAGTCGAGCGTGCCGACAAGCGTGTCGATCTCGGTTCGCAGCGTCGGTTGCGCCAGCTTTTTCGGAAAGCCCCAAAGTTCGCGACCGCCCGCGATCGGTCCCTCGTCGTTGAGGAACATGCAATGCGTGTAGCCGCCCCTCCGGCCGCGGAAAGAGACCGGTATCACCTGGCCGCTCTCGGTGTAGTCGCCGAAACCATTGGAATCCGGCATGCGGATGAATTCGTACTTGACCAGCGCTTCGCGCTCATCGAGTTCGAGCGGCTCCGGCACGACCGCCCGCAGCTTTGCCGGATCGGTCCGATATGTGATGATCAGGTATTCCCGGTTAACGAACCGATACGGACCCGGCGGATATGACGGGTTCGTAAGCGGCATTGCGAACGCCCGCTTCAGTAAGTCTTTCTCGCGCATCTTCAAATCCCTTTGTTCAACATTGGCCAGTGTGAATGCCTATTCCAAACCATCGCGTTCGAGATCGAACGTGAAGACCCCGTCCAGGCTCACCGGACGAGTGAGGACCTCGGGATGGCGCAGCGTCCGCAGTGCATCGTGATAACCCGCACGCCAATGATCTTGCATCGATATGCGTGAAAACTCGTAGTCCTTGGAGTGACCTTCGTAGTTCTGCGCCCGGTAGATCAGTTGGATGATATTGTAGACCTTGTCGCTGGCGACGGACTTCAGGATCTTCAAATCGTCGTTCTGCTCAATATCGCCCGGAAGCCTGCGCAACAGGGCTGCAAGAGCACGCTGCACCCGGTGCACGTTCTTGAACTGGTCGGTGCTTGCCCGCGTTCGGCTCGAAAATTGAATCTCTTTCTGACGTGTGGCGACCTCGGCCATGTTGCGCGGAAGCTGGCCCCGCGCGCTCCAGAGATCGACCTGGAATGCGAGCGTATCCTGGCGGCGGGGACTGCTCTCAATCACCCACTGCAGCGGCGTGTTGGACACAAGGCCGCCATCCCAGTACTGCTCGCCCTCGATCTCGACGGCGGCAAAGCCCGGTGGGAGGGCCCCGCTTGCCATGACATGCTCCGGCCTGATCTTATGCGTGGTGCTGTCGAAATAGACGAAGTTGCCGGTCCTGACATTGACAGCCCCCGCGCTGAAGCGCGTCATCCCGGCGTTGATGCGATCAAAATCAACCAGGCGCTCCAAAGTTTTCCTGAGCGAATTCGTATCGTAGAAGCTGGTCGCCCCGAGCGTCCCGCCCGGTTGCAGCCAGGGCATCAACGGGCGCGCGGAGAAGAACCCCGCTGCGCCGAACGAGGCAGCAAGACCGGCGCTCATCTGGTTGAGCAGGTTGCGTGTGTGGTCGCTTCGCGCCAAATCCACGAACGGGTTGTTTGACCAATCCCAAGGCGTGCTCGAGGTCACCTGCGTCCAAAACTCGCGCAGCCGATCGACTCGAGAGTGCGGCGGATTGCCTGCAATAATGGCACCATTGATGGCTCCGATCGAGATGCCGGCGATCCAGTCTGGATGGATATTGGCTTCCGCCAGCGCCTCGTAGACGCCTCCCTGGTATGCCCCCAACGCACCGCCGCCTTGCAGAAGCAAGGCGACGCACTCGAACGGCAGTCGTCGTTCCGCAGTCATGAGGTGTGGTCGAAGCTGGAAATTCATTGCGTGCTCTCTTTCTGACGAGTTCGGACCATTCTCGAGCTTTGTCGATTCTGATCGTGCTCGCGTGCTCTGCTCGGTGTGAGAAGGCGGGTTGACATTCCGGGTTGACGAATTAAACTAAACCGTATAGTTTATATAAATCACGAACGAGCAGGCCTGTCAAGCAGAAGGGCTCACGCGACCCGCTCAGGCTTTTGGTGAGCGCGGCAAGTCCCTGAAATCCCGGCTTCTTACGAAGGCCTGCTTCGGAACGAAACCCAAGATCCATGAGAGGAGTGATCTGACATGATTTCGAAAACCAGACGTCCCTGTATCGCAGTGGTGGCGGCATTGCTTTGCGCGACAACTGCCTCTGCGCAGGAAAATCACGGCACCCCCGAGCAGAGGGCCGCGTGCGCGCCCGATGCCTTCAGGCTCTGCGCGGGCTACATTCCCGACCCCACCAGGGTCGAGCACTGCCTGAGGCAGAACAAGTCCGATCTTAGCGACGCGTGCCGATCGGTGTTCGAACAAAGTGCCGGCCCGGTGGCCAGCAGAGTCAAATAACGGAATCGGGCTGCCCCATAGGAGGGCGGCCGAATTCTGCGCAAACGCGGCAGAGACGCCGTGTGAGCCAGTAACAAGGAGATAACGAGATGGACATGTTCTACATTCCCGCGATTGCGTCGTTTTCAGGATCGGCTTCTGGAACGCTTGCGTCGATTGTCACCGGCTGGGTGACCCAGCGCCGCAAGGACCGCATCCGTCACAGCCTGCGAGCCACGTCCCAGCGCGAAGAGCTCTACAAGAGCTTCATCGAGGAAGCATCGAGGCTGTACGCCGACGCCCTCGTCAACGATAAGTCCGAGGTATCGAAACTCGTCGACCTCTACGCTCTCATCGCGCGGATGAAAATTCTTTCGAGCGATGCCGTGATCGAAGCGGCCGAAAAGGCGGGGCGGGTGATCCTCGAAACCTATCTTTCGCCGAACAGGACATTCGTCGATCTGCCCGATCTGATCAACGAGATGGATCCGTTGCGCGATTTCAGCGAGGCTTGCCGCCGCGAATTGCAATCGGCTCCGCAGCGCTGAGGCTCCTTGATCATGCCTTTGCTGCAATATTTCGGATGGGTAGGAAGTCTTCTTCTCGCGGTGCTTCTTGCCGCGAACTGGTGCTTCCCCGCACCGGTTGCTCCACTGTCCGACGTTTCGCTCGATCGGAAGATCAACATTCGAATCCATACCGATCATAAATGGCCTGAGCGTGTGGTGTTCGACACCACCGATGCGATGCCGGCGCAAAAAGCCAGCGGGGAAGCCGGCATCGGCGGAAGCGAGCCAGCCGTTGTGGCGGAACGCCAGCCCTTCGACGCGTTCGCCCAAATGGCGGCCATTCCCGTCAGACCGTATTTTCGACCGCCCTGCTCCGCCGGCCCAGCCGCAGCGCGGGAGGATTCGCGGTTTGGGAAAGCCGCACTATCTCAGTCTCGCGCGCACTTGGCGGCGCGCAAGGACCTTACTTTCCCCAGTCGGCTTCACAAGCCGCCAGGAAAAAGCTGACGCGCTCGCGTACGAAAGTGGGCAACTCGCTGCGCAGGTCTTTCGCGCCTTCCCCCATCAGAGCCCGCATCAGCATCGGCAGCAGAATCAGATCCATGAAAATCTGCGCCGTGGTGAGGCTTCGTTTCGGGCCGAATGGTCCCTTGGAGCCGCGCGAAAGTGTATGGGTGGCATCGTTCAAGACGTGGGACACGGCAGCCGCGGCGCGGTCCCGCCCGGCTTCGTGGACGTGGCGGCTCAAGGCCGGGAATCTGTCGGCCTCGGCTATCGTGGCGCGCGTGACGCCGATTGTCTCCTCGATGAATCGTTCCACGACCTCGATGCCGAGGCTCGCAAGCTTGTCCTGCACCGCGCGTCCCTTGGGCTCAAAGCCTTCGAAATTCGTCAATCCGTCGATGACGCGGGCCACAACCGCCTCGAACAGCGCCTCCTTCCCGGGGAAGTGGGCATAGATGGTCGGCTTGCTCACCGGCGCCGTCTCGGCGATCTCGTCGAGACTGGCGCTTTGATAACCTCTCTTGAGGAATACCCGCTGGGCTGCATCCAGGATCCGCGCTTTCACGTCGCCCGCAAGGTCCTTGGGCGGTCTTCCCGGACGCGGCCGTTTCAAATCATTGCGCTTTGTCATCATCTCCACCCTTGCATTCACGATGCTGCGAGCGCCCAAGCTCGCTGACAATTCCGGCTTGACACGTGTTCGATCAGGGCGCAAGTAAAATACACTATACGGTATAGTTTAAATCAATGGAGACCCCCCCTGTGTCCGATTCCCCACCCTATCCGCCCGCCCTGGAGGGACGAACCCTTTTGGACGAGCTGAATCATCGCATCAAGAACGAACTCGCCTCGGTCATCAATCTTGTCACCTTCAAGGCCGTGTGGACCGACAATGCCGACGCCAAGGAAGAGTTGAGCAATGTCGTCGACTTGCTTCACCAGCATGTCGAGGTCCACAGCATTCTGACAATGCCGGATCGCGACGCGCTTGTGGACGCCGCCGAACAGCTTCGCAAGCTGGGACTGGCGATGAGCCGTTGCAAGCTGGATCGCATGAACATCCGCCTCATGTTGTCGGCTGACGCGCTGCCGCTGGAGTCGGAGCGGTGCTGGCGCCTGGCATTGGCCATCTACGAACTGGTGAACGAACGCGGTCCGCCACGCTTGCTTCGATGGCCGGGACGGTGAAATCAAGATCAGGCTGATGCGTGCCGGCTCGTGGGTGAACTGCCACGTCAGCGACAACGGATCGGGCGCGGGAAGGATCAAGCTCGGTCGAGGCCTGCGCATTGTCGGCGATCTGGTCGCGAGCCTGGGCGGCCGGATCGACCGCACCTCCGGCACGACCTGGAACTCGTTCGCCCTGGACTTTCCTCTGACGCAACGCGAGCAGCGCGCCAACCGCGTGGTCGTCGCCCGCCGCCCCAGAACCGGTCGTCGGCCAAGGACGATGCCGTCGGTAGCCTCCGTGTCAGCCGCAAGCGAACCGGCAAATCCGATCGCCGTTCAGCCACAACTCTAAAGATCGAAGGAGATATACAATGTCGACAAGGACTCTTCTCACCCTGACGGCGAGCCTGGTGCTCGGCGCCGCCATCGCCGCTCCCAGCGCGGCACTCGCGCAGTTCGGCCCTCCTCCGGGACCTCCGCCTGCCTTCGCTGGTCCGCCTCCCGGCCTCGGTGCCGGTGGTCCTCCTCCGGGTCTAGGCGCCGGCGGTGCTCCCCTCGGTGGCGTTCCGGCCGGACCTGTCGCTGGCTTTCCGCCCCGCGGCCCCGCGGGCGCACCTCCGCGCGACATCGCCGGTGGTCCGCGTCTCGAGGGTGCTGGCGGATTGCGTGGCCTCGACCGCGGCGGCCAGGCCAATTTTCGCGGCGTCGAAGGTCACGCCGCGGCCTACAGCGCCAACAGCTACACCCGCAATAGCTACAACAGCTATGGCCGTGGCTATGGCTACGGCCATGGCTCCCGCTACTGGCCTTATGCGGCCGCGGCGGCGGGTGCTTACGCCTATGGCAGTTCCTACACGTCCTCCGACGAAGGCTGCTACTACGTCTCCACCTACAGGCGATACGGCACCAGGCGCGTCCTGGTGTGTCATGGAGATGGAGACTGATTGAGACGGACGGCCCTTTGGCGCCCCGGTCCCCGCACCGGGGCGCCCGTCGTTTGGCCGAACGCAATCTGCACCGTCAGAGCCGTTTTTCGGGCTTGACAACCTCGTAAACAAACTATACGGTTTAGTTTAATTATAGCAGGAGAGCGCCGTGCGCCATTTTGTCCCCCGTCCCCCCGCGTCGGCCATTTCGAGGTCCATGCGTGCCGCACTCGCGCTCGTGCTGCTGGCGGCGCCGCTGAGTGCCTGCAATGACCCCGCCACCACCGTCGAGCGCGCCGCGTTCGTGCGCACCGAGATCGTGCGGCCGCGGGACGGACAGGCGTCCCTCACGCTGACCGGCGAAGTCCAGGCCCGCTTCAGCGCCGACCTCTCCTTTCGCGTGAACGGGCGCGTGCTCGCGCGCCTGGTTGATGTCGGCGCCCACGTCAATGTCGGCGACGTCCTGGCACGGCTCGATCCGGCCGAGCAACAGGCCGATCTTGATGCTGCGACCGCAGGGGTTGCCGCCGCGGAGTCCCGGTTGCGCGTGGCCAAAGCCACGTTTGATCGGCAGACCTCCCTCATCTCCTCCGGCTTCACTACCCGCGTGGCGTATGATCAGGCGCAGGAGCAATTGCGAAGCGCAGAAAGTACGCTTGAAACCGCCAAATCCCAGTTGGGGCAGGCCCGCGAGGCGCTTGGCGACACCGAACTGCACGCCCGTGCTTCGGGTGTGATTACCGCGCGAAACCTTGAGGTCGGGCAAGTTGTGCAGTCGGCTCAATCGGTTTTCACGCTGGCGCAGGACGGTGACCGCGACGCGGTCTTCGATGTCCCAGAGTCGTTTTTCTTTGGCGACGTGGAGAGCAGGCGCGTGTCGCTGACGCTGGTCTCGGACCCTGACGTGACCGCTGTCGGTTATGTCAGGGAATTATCGCCTGCTGTTGATCCCAAGAGCTTAACGGTTCGGGTGAAAGTCGCGATCCAAAATCCGCCCGCCGCGATGACGCTTGGCAGCGCCATAACGGGCACCGCCGGCACGAAAGCCGCCAGGGAGATCGCCTTGCCTTGGACCGCGCTGATGGCAACGGGTTCAAAGCCCGCAGTCTGGATCGTCGACCCCCGGACGAAGACAGCCTCTCTCAAGCCAGTGTCTGTCGCCGGCTATGAAGCCCGAGCGGTGCTGATCAAGGGTGGCCTCGAGGCTGGAGACCGCGTCGTTGTCGATGGCGGCAAGCTGCTGAGCTCCGGCCAGCCCGTGACGTATGATGAGGATCGATCATGATGACGCGCGCTCTTGCCCTTGGCAGCATCTTCGCTTTGGCGCTGGTTCTGACGGGATGCAAACAGGAGACAAAGGGCGAGGAGCCCGTCCGCCCTGTGCTGTCCCATGTCCTGAAGCCGACCGCGCCGGGCAATACTCAGGCCGTCGGAACTGTGCAGCCCCGATACGAGACGAACCTCGGCTTCCGCGTGCTGGGGCGGCTCATCGCACGTCCAGTCAACGTCGGAGATCTGGTTGCCGAGGGGCAGACTATTGCCGCAATCGACCCGACTGTCCTCGAGCTCGCCGTACAGTCTGCGAAAGCCGACCTTTCGAAAGCCCAGGCTGTGCTTGAAAACGCCAGCGCAAGTGAGGAGCGGAAACGAATACTGATCAAGACCGATGCCACGACGAAACAGACCCTTGATGATGCTGAGCAGATGCGCGCGGGCGCACAAGCATCGACCGCCCGCGCGCAGGCGAACCTGACGAAGGCAATCGAGCAACTCGGTTATGCACAGGTCAAGGCCGATTTCGCCGGCGTCGTCACAGCCGTAGGCGCCGAAGTGGGACAAGTTGTTTCGCCCGGTCAGCGTGTCGTGACAGTGGCGCGGCCGGAAATCCGGGAGGCCGTGGTCGATATCGGCGAAGACTTTCCGGTGCCATTGAAGATCGATTTGCCGTTCGCTGTCAGTTTGCAGCTGCGGCCGGCGCTTCAAGTGCAAGGCCAGATTCGCGAAATAGCGCCGCAAGCCGATTCGGTAACGCGCATGCGCCGTGTCCGCATCTCTTTGACGGATCCGCCTGAGAGCTTTCGCCTTGGATCCACCGTTACGGCGAGACCGAACAACAGCGAGAACTCCGTTCTCCGGGTGCCCACGTCCGCCGTCCTTACCAGGGATAGTCAGAATTTTGTTTGGGTGGTCGATCCCCTCACGGGCACGGTTTCCCTGCACAAGGTCGATCTCGCGGAGGACGAAGGCGGCCTGCGGGTCACGGGCGGGCTCCCGGAAGGCGCGCGGATCGTCACCGCCGGCATCCATAGCCTCAAACCAGGACAGCAAGTTCGTTTCGAACAGGATTTGGCACCATGAAATCGTTCAACCTTTCCAATTGGGCTCTCGGACATCGTTCGCTCGTCTGGTATTTCATGCTCGCCTTCATGGCGGCGGGACTGTTCTCCTATCTGCAGCTCGGGCGCCAGGAAGACCCGGATTTCACCATCAAGACCATGGTGATCCAGGCGCAATGGCCGGGCGCATCTCCTGAAGAGATGACGCGCCAGGTCACCGACCGGATCGAGAAGAAGCTCGAGGAGCTGGAATCGCTCGACTACACCAAGAGCGTCACGGTTGCCGGCCAGACCACGGTATATGTCTATCTGCGGGACACCACGAAGGCGGCTGACGTCAAGCCGACCTGGGTTCGCGTCCGCAACATGATCGCGGACATCAAGGGCGATTTCCCGCAAGGCGTGATCGGGCCGGGCTTCAACGACCGCTTCGGCGACGTCTTCGGCAACATCTACGCCTTCACCAGCGACGGCCTGACCCAGCGCCAGCTGCGCGATGAGGTCGAGGACATCCGCGCCAAGGTCTTGACCGTGCCGGATGTGGGCAAGGTCGACATCCTTGGCGCGCAGGACGAGGTGATCTACCTCGAATTCTCCACCCGGAAGATCGCGGCCCTTGGCCTCGACATCCACTCGATCATGGCCTCCCTGCAGGGACAAAACGCGGTCGCGCGGTCCGGGGTGTTCCAGGAGGGGCCCGAGCGGATCAGCGTGCGGGTGAACGGCCAGTTTACGTCGGAGGCAAGCCTGAAGGCGGTGAACCTACGCATCAACGACCGCTTCTTCCCGTTGACTGACGTCGCAACCATCACGCGCGGTTATACCGATCCGGCCAAGACGTTGTTCAGATACAACGGCGAGCCCGCGATCGCGCTTGCCATCGGCATGAAGTCCGGCGCAAACCTGCTTCACTTCGGCGAAGCGCTGAAGCAGGAAATGTCGAAGGTCATCGCCGACCTGCCGATCGGCGTCGGCGTTCACCTGGTCGCCGACCAGCCGGTCATCGTCGAGCATGCCGTGTCGGGCTTCACCGAAGCGCTGTTTGAGGCGGTGGTCATCGTTCTCGCCATCAGCTTCATCAGCCTTGGCATGCGGGCCGGGCTAGTGGTCGCGATTGCGATTCCGCTCGTGCTCGCCATCACATTTGTCGTGATGGCCTATGCCGACATTTCGCTGCAGAGAATTTCGCTTGGCGCGTTGATCATCGCGCTAGGCCTCCTGGTTGACGATGCCATGATTGCCGTCGAAATGATGGTGGCCAGACTGGAGGTCGGCGATCCCCTGGAGAAGGCGGCGACACACGTCTATACGTCAACTGCCTTTCCCATGCTGACGGGAACACTGGTCACCGTCGCCGGCTTCATCCCGATCGGCCTCAACAGCAGCAATGCCGGCGAGTTCACCTTCACCCTGTTCGTGGTGATTGCGGTTTCCCTGATCGTGTCGTGGATCGTCGCGGTGCTGTTCACGCCGCTGCTCGGCGTCGCCATCCTGCCCGCCAAAATGAAGGGTCATCATGGGGAGAAGGGCCGGGTGGCGCAAATGTTCGCCCGCTTGCTGCTCGTCTGTATGCATCACCGCTGGACGACGGTCGGTGTGACTGTTGCGGCCTTCCTCATCGCCTTATTTGGCATGAAGTTCATACCGCAGCAGTTCTTTCCCTCCTCGGACCGCAGCGAGTTGGTGATCGACTGGAGTTTGCCGCAGAACGCCTCGATTGCCGACACCAACGCGCAGATGGCGCGCTTTGAACGGGAAAAGCTGCAGGGCAATGGTTCAGTCGAGCACTGGTCGACTTATGTCGGCACCGGCGCTCCGCGGTTCGTCCTGTCATTCGATGTGCAGACGGCTAATACCTGGTTCGGCCAGCAGGTCGTCGTGACTAAGGGCGGCATCAAGGCGCGCGACCAGGTCAAGGCGCAGTTCGAGGACTATCTGAAGAAGACGTTTCCCGGCACCGATACCTATGTCAAGTTGCTCGAGGTCGGTCCACCGGTGGGACGTCCCGTGCAGTACCGCATGAGCGGGCCAGACATCGCGAAGGTCAAAGATCTCTCGCAGCAGCTCGCCGGCATCGTCCGAAGCAGCCCCGATCTCGGCAACGTTGTGTTCGACTGGATGGAACCTGCGCGTGTCGTCAAGGTCGATGTTCTCCAGGACAAGGCGCGCCAGCTTGGCGTGACGTCGGAAGACATCGCCACGGCATTGAACTCCGTGCTCGAAGGCACCCCGATCACCCAGGTTCGCGACAGCATCTACCTCGTGAATGTGACGGGACGCGCTACTGCGGCCGAGCGTGCCTCGATCGATACGCTGCGCGACCTGCAATTGCCCGGGGTCGGCGGTCAGTCGGTGCCGCTCGGAGCCCTGGCCAATCTACGCTATGAACTCGAACAGCCGACGATCTGGCGGCGCGCGCGGATTCCCACCATCACGCTCAAGGCGGCCACCGTCGGCAACGCTCAGCCGAAAACCGTCGTGGATCAACTCGCGCCGAAGGTGGCGGAGTTCGCCAAGGAACTCCCGGCGGGATATTCGGTGAAGATCGGTGGCTCCGTGGAGGAGAGCGCCAAGAGCCAGGCTCCGATCGTGGCCGTCGTTCCGCTGATGCTGTTCGTCATGGCTACCGTCCTGATGATCCAGCTGCAAAGCTTCCATCGTCTGTTCCTGGTGTTCGCGGTCGCGCCGCTCGCCGTGATCGGCGTCGTCATGGCCATGCTGCCGAGCGGCGCGCCGCTTGGGTTCGTCGCCATTCTCGGCGTACTGGCGCTGATCGGCATCCTGGTCCGAAACTCGGTGATCCTGATCGTGCAGATCGAGGATCTGAAGAAGGAGGGACGCGGAGACTGGGACGCCGTGGTGGAGGCGACTGAGCATCGCATGCGGCCGATCCTCCTGACCGCGGCCGCCGCAAGTCTGGCGCTGATTCCGATTGCACGCGAGATTTTCTGGGGTCCGATGGCCTACGCGATGATGGGCGGCATCATCGTGGGCACGCTGCTGACGCTGCTATTCCTGCCGGCGCTATACGTGGCGTGGTTTCGCATCAAGGAGCCGGAGCCTGCGATGAAGGACATTCAAAAAAATCCGATTCCGTGGGAATCGCGAACAGATCTGCCGGCTGATGCGCCACATCGGCACGAAATGGAAAATGCATAGGAGTGAAATATGAGAGAAGTTTTGAGTCTCGCCACGTTTGCCCTCGGGGTGTTATGCTTTGTTGCGTTCGTGGCCGCGGTAAAGCCGAATGCGTTTGCGGCAGCCGAGGCGCCGAACAAGCCTGCCCATTGCCAAACGGATGGCTCGCAGACGCGGGGATGCGGTTTGCACGTCTTTGCCGCAGCATCGGGCTTCGGGCAGCGGTGGTGACAGTCAGAGGGTCGACGTCCGCTTAGACCCGCGCGCGCTCCCTGATCCCGATTGAAATTCTTGATTCGATTTCGTAATCATCGGCGCGGATTCGCTTGATTCAGCGATTCGGTTTTATCCATTAGGGTAAGCATATGACCACTCTCGTTGAGACCCCAACCCAGATTGCGGCCCGTGCAGGCACACAGTATTTTTATTTCTACATGGCGCTGTCGTGCACGGCCGTGGCGTTTTTTGGCTTCGCCCCGACATACTGGCTGCCGATGGCGGCACGAACATTCAAGTCGAGCCCGATCGTCCACATTCACGGGCTGGTATTCTTCTGCTGGACCTTGTTCTTTTGCTTCCAGACCTGGCTCGCCGCGTCGGGAAGGATCGCGAACCACCGTTCGATCGGCATGATCGGAATATCTTTTGCGACCGCGATGACCATCTTCGGCGTGCTGGCAAGCATCAACCAGATGAAGACCGCGGCGGCGGTGGGACTGAAAGACGAAGGCATTGCCTTTGCGATCGTCCCGCTGAGCGGCATCCTGTTCTTTGCCGTCGCGTTTAGCTTGGCCATCGCAGCGGTGCGACGGCCCGAGCAGCACAAGCGGTTGATGCTGCTTGCGGCGATCTCCCTTCTCGACGCGGCGGTAGCTCGCTGGTTCCTTACCTTTCTGGCGCCGCCCGGGCCCCCTGGACCGCCGCCGGTCGCGGTCACCCTGCTTCCGGCGTTGGTCGCCTATCTGCTGCTGGCGGCGGCCATCGTTTTCGATTGGCGCACGCGTGGACGGCCGCATCCGGTCTATGTGTTCGGCGGCGCGGCGCTGGTTGCGATCAAGGTGCTGAACCTGCCGATCAGCGCCACCTCGTGGTGGCATTCCTTTGCCGGCGAAATATTGGCGCTCGCGCAATAGCGCAAACGGCTTGAGGCCGGGGTGCTTGCGGGCTGCGCCCCGGCCGATTTAAGCTTGCGGACCCTCCAACTGGAACAGGAGGGTGAAGGTGACCCACCTTGACCCCCGAGGTCCGAATGGACTGGTTCGGTTGGCAGCTCCCCAAGGATCCCGCGGCGGACAAAAGCGCCGCCTTCGGTCCGCAAGCCATTCTTCAGGAACTGGGCAAGCGCGTCCCGCAATACCTCGATGACATCGATCAAGGCAGGCTGATCTATCCGGCCTGCAAGAGAACGCCTTCGGATCCCCACGGCGACATCCGCTCGATCTGGGACCATACCCGGCTGGAAGCAGCCCGTTATGTGAGCATGGTACCGCGGCGCGAGTTCGAACCGTTGGCCGAGCCCGCGCGTCAGCCCGACGTGCTGGAGGCCTATCTTCGCCAGCGGCCACATGAAGACACCGTGATTGAGTTCACCGGCTCCACGATGGGCGATCTGGCGATTGCCATCATCGCCGGCTTCAACTGGCTGAACCACTGTGCCGCTCTGGCGGGATCCGATCGTGACAAATTCTCAGGCACACTCAGCAATTTCAGGAAGGTCGCGGGCCTGGCGCGGCAATGGTGGGCCATGGAGGGCGCCGGTGAGCGCTGCAGCCAGATGCTGGCGGAAGGCGAGAAACCGCCGCTGATGCTCAATTTGCTCTGGACGGAATATACCCGGCTGGCAAAGGAGGTGGCGGCCGCGGCATTCTTCGGATCGTCCATCGAGCAGGCGATAGCCGGGCGAGGCGAAGTTCTCAAATCGGAATTCGCCGGCCGCCCCGAGGAGCTCGACTCGGCCCTCGGCGAACTTGCGGAAACCATGGCCAGTTTCGAGCGCGCCCGCGATCCCGATGATCTGATCGGCTAAAGCATTTTCCCCTTTTCCAGTCATGGCCGGGCAAAAGCGCGAAGCGCGTCTTTGCGCTAGATGTCCCGGCCATCCACGTCTTTCTTGTTTTAACTTGTTTTAAGTCCGGCAAAGACGTGGATGCCCGGCACAAGGCCGGGCATGACGAGCTTCATTCATTGGCTGCTTTTGAGTCAGGCTCTCGGGATGAAGTCTTAGTCTAGCCTCCCCGAGCCGGTTGAGCCGCCAACAACGTCTCGAACTCGGCAGGGGCAAAGACTTTCCCCTCGTCGTTGGTAATGGTGACTTGCCAACCTTCGCTGGCCCACACCCGCGCCCTTGCCATCGTGATCAGTGAGCTGGTCCTTTCGCTTTTCACCGTCTCGTTTCCGCGTTCTGCGATCATTTTGTAGACCAACCCTCATTCTCCTTGGTGTGTTCCCAGCATTGACGTCATCTTGATCGATGGTTTTGACTGCAATCTGCCGACAAGATGACGATTTGGCGGCGCAAGCTCGAGTTGCGTTGGCCTCGCTCATGTCAGGCTCGACCCTGAAATGAACACGGCTAGTTGATCAGGTAGGCGTCAACGACCCTTGGACATAACGGATTCGTAACTAGTTCGTGGACTGGTCGAGGCAAAGAAAGAATGCTCAGAGAGCCGCATGCGGAAAATCGGCGATTCAAGCGCTTTGCGCGCCATTTTACTCGCATGGGCATTATCTCTGACCTGCCTGCCGACGAATCTCATGGCTGCGCCATCAGATTCAGTGCAAACGGTCGATCAGGCCGGTCCATCCGATGAGCCATTCGGACTTTCCACCGAAACCGTGACCAGGGGCACGGCGTTGGAGAAATGGCTCAACGTCGAGCACCAAATTGACAATGATCGGCTGGTGCTGAAGACGTGCCAAGAGAACCGCGCATCCTGCCAATCGCCGGCCGCTCTTCAATTTCTGGCCATTGTCGACATTGGGCGAAACCTGGAGGGTCGCGCGCGAATCGGCGAGATCAACCGCGCCATCAATCTGAAACTAAAGCCCAAGAGCGATCTGGCGCTTTACGGTGAGGAGGACGTCTGGACCTCGCCGCTGGCCACCTTCGCCGTCGGTGCCGGCGACTGCGAGGATTACGCGATTGCAAAGTTTGTTGCCCTGCAGGAGGCCGGGGTTTCCCCCGACGACCTTCGCATTGTCATCCTGCGCG
>WNGO01002584.1_pt1 | contig 16316 bp, 26 predicted proteins | sample 5400511 | NCBI WGS metagenome assembly WNGO01 (sample SAMN13153380, study PRJNA577476) | soil metagenome | isolation source: 20 cm soil or saprolite under Garry oak tree replicate 2 | place: USA:California | collected 2016-06-15 | reverse complement strand
CCAGTAGCGAGAGAAACTTTTTGTTTTCTTGCAAACCGTTGAACACTTTTTCGCATCCAGATAAGAGCAACACACCGGTGCCTTGCAGAGCGCCGAGAACCAGTCTACGTCGTGATAGATTCAAGTTACTTTTCGGCATCTTGCTGCGCCTCCTTCCTTTCTTCTGTGGAGGTGCTGATGGAAACTCCGGCTGGCGTTTCCGTGTCGGTCGTTTCGGATTTTGCGGTCACCGGATTCGGCTGTTGAGGTACGGTGGGAGCTGGTGTTTCAGAAGGGGGTTGCGGCTTTTGCTCTGTTGGCGGAGCCTCTTCAGGCTTCAGCTTGGACGGCGGCGCGGCGTGCGACGGCTCTTTGTAACTCGGAACTTTTTCTCTGTACCAGCCGGTGACCATCGAGCGCATGTTGTTTAGCACTCCGGTGGTCAACACCATAAAAATATGGCCGAAGGTAAACGAAGCGAAGCCAAAAGCCAGAATGAAATGGACGCTTCGCGCTGATTGCCGTCCGCCGAACATCGCCGGCAGCCAGTTGAAGGCGACGTCGAGCTGCGGTGACATGGCCATCCCTGAGAACAAAACCAGCGGAGTTAGAACTACAAACACGCTGGTGTAGGCCATTTTCTGGAGCGGGTTGTATTCTCCGTCTTGCGGCGACTCGCGGCGCAGGTGCAGGTAATAAAGAATCATCGGCGGCACTTTGGCGGCGTCGCGGGGCGTGAAGAGAAATTTCCGCATGTGGCCATTCAAAAGATTGTAGACGAAATAGAGAAGTCCATTGATGGCGAACAGCCAACCAAAGAAGAAATGCCACCGGCGACCGCCGGCCAGCCAGAAGTAACCCGGAATCGTGATCCAGCTCGGAAAAGCGCGCGCTGTAGGACCGGACGCCGTGAGCTGAATGCCAAGCAACCCCGTCGTGTCGAACCGGTGGCCCAAAAACTCGATGTAACCACGAACGTCGCCGTGCTCATTGGTCGACGAAATGGAGACAAGCGCTTCCTCGGGTTCGGCTTTGCTACCCCAGTGAAGATGGGGAAAGGCATTAAAAATCTGCAGCCCGCTCATGAATAGAATCGTCAAGGCGATAGCGTTGATCCAATGAGTCAGGCGGCTAATACGGTTATGTCGGTAGACAAGAGGCTCCACGGCTAGGTCTCCTCCCTTGGCCTAGGCAGCCGCTAATAGTTTTATAGCGGTGTCTGACACCGAACACAGCCTTCTTGTGCGCGCCGGCAATGGCTTTCATGGATTTGTCTCCTATGTGTCGGTTCAGTAATTCTAATGCGCAAGATCAAACCAATCGGAATTCGGGCTCCCAAGTTCAGTGCATTAGATGGGTTCAAGTTAGAAAAGGATGCAGCCGGTCATATTAATGGCGGTTGCCGTCAACGTTTGGCACCCGCAGTGCCAGCTTGCGTGGCCTGTTTGTCAGAGACGGCATCCCTAGAAATACCCGCGTGACTTCAATCGTTTTCTTGTAAGTCTGCAGAAATGCTGTGCAGTCGCGGCAACCATTTAGATGTTCTTCGAAGCTTCTGAGAACTCGCGAGCTAGGGCTCAAAGACAGATAGTCCGCGATTAAGGCGATTTCGTCCTCACAGGTCATGATCTGCTCGGTCGGTTGTCGCGGCTTTTTCTTGCGCTTCGCGCGAACTACTTTCATTGGTTAGAGGATCGACCGCCTTGGTTTTTCCCCTGACACACCTTAGATGCACTGACTTCAGAGAAAGTTGCAGAACTGTCACCTGAACAGTGTAATGGCGTCATTCCCATTGGCTAGAAGATATAAACCACGGAAAAAACACCCGGGCTGAAAGGTTGGTCGCCGCGCTTTTGGGGGGCTGGCGAGGTAGGTCTTAGAGCTAGGCGGCGGCTCTTTCGCTCTTGGAATCCACGTGTTCAGTGACGCCCATGAGCGGCTCCACCGTGAGGTGCAGATTACTTGCTTCTTTGGCGCACTGTCCACAGACCTTGAGGTTGAGAATATCGCTCCGGATTCTGAAGGTTGCCTCGGCGCCCCACATCGAATTACATCGTTCGCAGTTCATCGGCGTCCCTCATCTTTCTACTGGATTCCGGCTCAGCGTTCCGCCAGCAATTCACGGATTTCCTTCTCGGTCTGATCATAGCCTCCTTCGCCAATTCGAATCTGGCGAACGATCCCTTTTTTGTCGATGAGATACCTTGCCGGCCAATAATGATTCTGGTAGCTGTTCCAAGTCTTGTAATCGTTGTCTATAGCTACTGCGTACTCGATGCTGTGTTCGCGGACATAGTTCTGGACGTTTTTGAGAACGCGCTCGTGATTGAACTCCGGCGAGTGTACCCCAATAACGACTAAGCCGCTGTCCTTGAATTTGTCGTGCCAGCTCTTGACATAGGGCTCGACGTTTTGGCAGTTGTAGCAGCCGAAGGTCCAAAACTCGACTAGAACTACCTTGCCTCTGAGTTCCGCTAAACGGAGAGGAGCAGAGTTTACCCAGGTATCGTTAGTGATTTCCGGGGCGAGTTGTCCCGTTGTGGATCCTTGGCTCCGGCCAGTCCATAGCGTCGATATTGCCAGTGCCAGAGCGAGCATGAGATAGAGAGTCGGTCGATGTTTCATAAAGGTCTCCTTTCGTCCGCACTGCGGTTTTGTTTGATCAACAACAACGATCCAATGAACGGCCATTCCCTTTCTTTTGTGTCTGTGTCGGACCGCATTCTTTCACGAGCGCGAGCCGTGACAGATCATGGCCATCTCGAGGACCATGGGAGCCTAGCCGCTTTCAGGCCAGGCTCCCAAAAGTGAACGATTCATTGTCCCCAAGCCGCATTTGCTCGTGTCTTAATGCTTTTCCATCTTGTCCCCTTCGTCCTTCATGGCACCCGAATCCTTCATGGCGCCCTTGTCTTTCATGGCACCCGAATCCTTCATGGCGCCCTTGTCTTTCATGGCGTCGCCCTTTTGCTCCATCATATGCTCGCCTTCCGTGCCTCCTGTCTTTCCTTCTTGAGCTAAGGCAAGAGGTGTCAGTCCTAGACTCAAAACCAGGCTCGCCGCTAACCACCATCGATTTTTCATTATGAAACCCTCCTTGTGAGTTTGATTACAAACAGTTAATTGTCTTGTTCACACCACAACTTCAATCGGTCAGTAGAGCAAACGGCATGGAGGTGATCTCCTTTCTCTTATTTGGAGTAGTTCTTCTATTGCGTCTAACATTCCAGAGAGGGAAAAAGTTCCAACCACAACGAAATTGGCGAGATGTTTCTTACAAAGAGTTGTTTTTTCGATGGCCTGGACGCCGCGATTAAGGCGAAAAAATTGTTGTAGGTTGAGATGGGCAAACGCTGGAGATTTTTCCAAGTAAATAGGTCTGCAACCTTTGTTCGGCTTCGGCTCTCTAAGTAGCAGTGAGATAAAGTATTCACACAACTGCGTACGCACACGGGCATCGCTCATCTTGCCAGCAGTCCACCAGAACGAAGGAATGGTATGGATAAATATCTACGACGGTGTCTGATTGGACTGCTGGCCGGGGTGGCGGGACGTTCGACCGGACGACTAAAACTGCCGACGCGCTCCTCCCCTCACTCATCGGACATTTGATCTATGGCGCGGCCACGGCGGTTGTGTTCCTGGTCCTGGAGCGCCGCCATGCCGAATGGCTCTTGCTCGACCCGCGCATTGCCGCCCGCGAAGTTCGGCGCACGCGTCCAGTCGGCACGCCTGCACCAGCGCTGTGGCTTTTTGTGTTGGGGCTGGGAGTGCTGCTGCCGATTCTGTTGGGTTGAACCCGCAATCCGCGCTTCAGAGATAACGGTGTATCGTAGGGACAGCAAAGCTTAGATGGGCAAAGCTAAAGCCGCGACGCCAGCCACTGTGGCGTTAGCCGTAATACGTACACGTTAAGAACTGTCATGTATCCCGTAACAAGCAATAGCCCCGCGGCTATGAGCAGCAATCCGGCGCTGACATGGACAACGTGGATAGCTTTGCGAAACCGTTGAGAGAGGGCAAAAAACCGATCAATCGCAATTGCCGAAAGAAAAAAAGGGATGCCCAGCCCAAGGGAATAGCTCGACAACAATAATATCCCGGTTTTCACTTGAGCCGTGGAGGCCGCCAAAGCCAATATTGATCCCAGTATCGGGCCAACACAGGGTGTCCAGCCTGCTGCGAACGCGGCACCCACCAAAATAGAACCCAACACTCCCGCTGGCCTGCGCGTGATTTGTGGCTGAATATAACGGCCCAAAAAAGTGAGCTTGAGAACACCCGTGATGTACAAGCCAAAAAAAATAATCAGGAGGCCTCCCAAGACTTGAACGATGTTCCGATAGTCCGAAAGCAGTCCTCCCAAAGAGCCTAGTGACGCACCCGTGGCAATAAAGACGATGGAGAAACCAGAGATAAACATCAGGGAATTCGTTATGACTGGCTTCAAAGAGCGCGATTTCGCGGCGCTCAGCTCGTCAACAGACATTCCTGTAATAAATGAAAGATACGAAGGGAAAAGGGGCAACACACAAGGGGATAAAAAAGAGAACGCCCCGGCCGTAAACGCAACAAGAAGATTGACGGAATCCTGCACTGAACTCTCCTCTATGAAATTATTCGAATATTGCCCTGAAGCAAAGTTTTCTTACGTCGATAGAGCCCAACGCTAGCTTACTTGCGAGCCTCTATGGGAGCTAAGGGATTTTTCTCAGCGCCTCGAGGATCTGCTCATTGGTGGGCCTCTTCTTGTAGTCGACCTCGACGAATCGCCAACGCAGCACCCCTTGTTTGTCGATGATATAGGTGGTCGGATGCGGCCAGCCCTTGCCGTCAGGATTAAGGATTCCATAGCGGTCGATGACTTTATGGTTTCGATCTTCAAGCAGCGGAAAATCGAGGTCCCCGCCAAATCTCTCCTTTAGTTTTTGCACAAACTTTCTCGAATCTTCGTGGCTGTCGATGCTGACCGCGAGTATTTGAACCCCCTCTTTTTCGTTCTTGGTCAAAAGGCTTTTCAGCTCTCCGAGCTGTTGGGCGCAGTAGGGTCACCAATGTCCACGGTAAAAGACCAAGACGACGTTTTTCTCGCCGCGGAAGCCGGAAAGGGTAATTTGCTTTCCGTCCGTATTCTCAAGAGTAAAGTCCGGTGCCGCATCTCCCACTTTGATTCTTTCGAGGTCCGTGGGTTTCGGGTTCCCCCCATCTCTGGGGCCCAACTCAGCGCGGGCTGGAACAATGGAGAAGACCAAAAAAACGATTGTTAGGATTGCGAGGCGAGTCTGCATAGATCCTCCTGTATATTTCATAAAACACCTTCAGCCTTTCTTTAGTTCCCGCTTCTGGATTAAACAATTGCCGCCTATAAATCACTAAAATTTGTGTCGGATTTTCTTTTGGCAGACCCGGGTTCCCAAGGAATATTCTAAGCGAGCCCAGGAACTTTTTTAACGCTGACGCTGTTCAATAACTGCAGAAGGAAAACTCTTGTGAAAGAAATTACCAGCTTTAATCCAATCGACCGACGGCGAGGAGACCTGCGTATGATGTTCGTAAATCCAACATGGTTTTACCCGGCGATAGCCCCGGTGGCGATGCCAATCGGGTTCAACCACTTGGACTCGGATTTCTGTTGGTGTGATCCGGCGGTGGACGTCGATGAGAACGGCGAGGAGGTCGTTCATCATAGGCGGGTAACCTGGAGCTGAAATTCAATCAAGTGCAGGAAGGTGATCGGCTCATCGGAAGAAGGTTTCCTGTGTCTGCTCTTGTGGTCTGGCGAAAAGAACTTCTCACAAGCGTCCCTGTTCATGAAGGAAGGCAAGGGGGACTGAGTTATTGTCCCTCAGAGCAACGTAAACGGTGACCTGCATCGTAAGGATGATCTAACTAAGACAAGGAATTGGGAATGTCCCAAGAGCATGTGGTTCCACGAACGACTAAGCGGAGAGCTTGGGCCTTCGATTTAGAAAATACCTTATATGGCTCCGAGCAACTCATCGAAATTTTGAACTGCCAAATCCGGCTTCGGTCCTAGCGGGTCTAATGGAATACCTGTCCGGGTAATCCAACAGACTTTGAACCCAAAATTTTTGGCTCCGACAACGTCAAATGCATTCGATGAGACAAAAAGAATCTCTCCCTTTTTGAACGGCATACGCTTCAATACAAGCTGATAGACTTTGGGGGAGGGTTTATAAACCTTTACGCTATCCGAGCTCATAATCCGCCGGAAGTATTGCTTAAGCCCAGTTTGATTTAGGCCGGTCTGGAGCATTTTCGCCGTCCCATTGGACAATATAGCCAGCAAGTACTTCTCCTTCAGCCGCGGCAAAGCAGCCGCAACCTCAGGGTACGGTGTAGGGCGGAGCCAGGCATCCATGAGACGGCGCCGCTGTTCGGACGTGACCTGGATCGCGAAACGCTGAATTGTAAACTCTAACGCCTCCTCCGTCACCTTCCAGAAATCCCGATATCTGCCCATCAGAGATCGAAGGAACGTATACTCGAGCTGCTTAGCTCGCCACTGCGTATTGAAGGCAATCGGGTCGGAAGCGACCTCATGGCACGCCACAGCCACTGCTCCGACATCAACCAATGTCCCATACATATCGAACACAATTCCCTTTACGAGCAATCGCGCCATAGAGCTGTCTCCCGTTACTTGCCTCTCTGCTGCGACAACCCAATGTTGTTTACTTAGTAGGAAGCAAATGACAGCCGAAGTTCTCTACTAGACCAAACCACGTAACTCGTTATCCGGCGACATATAGCACCGTTGATGCAACGCCCCCGGATTGCACCTTCCGCCAATAGTCAGTTCTGCTGCGCCTTTCGTCTCTTGAAAAACTGGATGTGACTTAAGGCGTCCGCGGCAACGATGCGGCCGATGGCTCCGATGCTATAAGAGGCGTCGACCACTTTTTTGTCTGAGTCCAGGATGAAATTCGTGGCGTGGATAATCTTCCTCCGCTCTTCCCAAAAGGCGCCAACCTTATCCGCATCTCTGGGCACTTCAAGCCCGTAGGCCACAGGGAAAGTAAGCTGCAACTTTTCCACGGTCTCTTTGGCCTTATCTAGTGGATCCACGGAAAAGGCCACGATGTCGACGTTCTCTTTCTTAAACTCCTCGATCTGTGATTGGAAGTCGGCCAACTGCCGATTGCAGTAAGGTCACCAGCTGCCGCGATAAAAAATAAGTACCGAGTACTCTCCCGACAAATCCTCTGGAAGATGAAGCCTCCGGCCATCCACGGTTTGGACTACGTATTCCGGAAAGAAATCGCCAGCGTTTAATTGTCGCGCCATCATTCCTCCTGTTTTAGATAAGCCAATCTCTGAAATGGAAGCCCGGATCTTGCTGCCGCCATCCGCCCGCCTGTTAAGAGTTAAGTCTCACTGGTTTTGAGCGATGAAGGATCCGTTGGTTGACTTGTGTCGTCTTCAACCCAGGTTTTTTTGCCGTAGTAGCCTCTGCGGCTCGCGGTCATGACGAATTTTTGAAACTCCTTATCATCTCTGTACTTTGTCATGTCGTATCGTTCGTAGTGGGTCATCTCGTCCACTTCCCGTCGCGGCCTGGCCGGAATCGGCCGGCTGGCATATCCGAGCGGGATGAGGTGATAAACTCTCAGCGGCTCGGGAACGCCCAGAAGAACTTTCAGCATGGTTTCCATATAAGGCGAGCTGGCATCACTCACATACTGAGTTGCCAAGCCGAGCGAAGTGGCGGCAAGGTGAATTAACAACGTGGAGCTGGCAAGACCTGTGAAGAAATGAGAGTCAGCTTTGTCCAGCATCGTTCTAACCGGATAGGTTTCCTTCACTCGCGGATCACCGAGGACAATGATGTGAACCGGCGCGTGCCTGAAGCCGTCGCCGGTCATTTTGGCGTCTTCCCGCACCGCCATCTCCATTTCCCTTTTGTGTTCTTGTTGTTTGAGGAAAATGTCAGCGATTTGATAGCGCGTCTTTTCATCCCGAATCACAATAAACTCCCACGGTTGACCATTGCCCCCCGACGGAGCCCAGCGGGCGCAATCGAGAATCTTTCGCACCACCTCATCGGAAACATCTTTCGTTTTTTCGTATCCACGGATACTTCTTCTGTTAGCGGCCAGCTCGTGAAGTTCATCGATGTTTAACATGCTATCCTCCATTGATTTCAGGTGGGATCGAGCTAACCTTTGCGCTTCAGGGTGAGCTCGTACCTGAAGAGATCGCTGCGGTAAAAACCCACGGAACTCAAGACCGTCTCTTTATTGTGAAGATAATCCCTTTCTATGAAAAGCACCGGAGAGCCTGCGGGGATACCTAAATGAGCAGACACTTCATCATCCGAGAGCCGGGCCCCGACCGTATGTCTGACTTCGGTGATTTTGAAATGCGACAGGTTTTCGACGACAACGTTGAGTGGCGACCGCATGAAGTCCTTTTCCCGGATCTTGGAACCGATTCGGGAGGGAAGGTAGGAAATCACGTACGCGAGGGGTTGCCCCTGGGACAATCGGATCCGGATTATCCGCGTGAGTTTTTCTCTCGCCGTGATGCGGAATCGCTGCGTGATTTCCTTCGGGGGCTCGACCGCTTCCACAGCTAGTAGCTTGAAGCTTGTGCCATATCGATTGACCGTAAGCAGATCATTCGCTTCGACTTCCAGGTTGACTGATTGCCTTGACGGACCGTTCCAGTTGACAAAAGTCCCCCTGGCTCTTTCGCGCGTGACAAAGCCTTCGTGAACCAGTTGACCTAAGGCTTGCCTGACCGTAATGACACTGACGCCCAAGCGTCGAGCCAGATCCATCTCACCTGGAATCTGCGCTCCGGGCGCCCATTCTCCAGATAGAATGTTTTCCCGTATCTCGATCATCACCTTGAAATAGAGCGGCAGAGGTGAAGCAGTCCTGCCAACTGAGCGCATATTGACTACTTATATTTTTAATAGTAGTTAGTCAAGTAAACCGTCCATTCGGCATGGCAGAAGAGGAACTCATGAAACTTTATGATCTTGCCGGCGCGGAAGACGATCTGCGCTTCAGCCCGAACTGCTGGCGCATCAAGATGGCACTGGAGCACAAGGGTCTCGCAGCCGAAACAGTTCCGTGGCGATTCGTGGAAAAAGATATCATCGCATTTTCCGGTCAGAAACTGGTCCCGGTGCTCGTTGACGACGACAAGGCCGTCTCCGATAGTTGGGAGATCGCAAAATATCTAGAAAGTGCCTATTCAGACCGGCGGAGTCTCTTTGGCGGGCGCGCGGGAGAAGGGTTAGCGCTGTTCGTAAAGTTCTGGTGCGAGCAGACGCTGAATCGGATCGTATTGAGAATTATTTTGCCGGATCTTTTTGCGTGCCTGCACGAAAAAGATAAAGCTTATTTTCGCGAGTCGCGAGAAGCCCGCTTCGGGACAACGCTAGAACAATACGCGTTGCCGCCTGAACAGGGTGTTTCGTTGCTGCGTGACGCGTTAACGCCGATGCGTTCGACGCTTCAGCGCCAGCCATACCTAGCCGGAGCAGAGCCGAATTTCGCCGATTACATAGTGTTCGGCTCGTTCCAGTGGGCGCGTGCAGTATCTCTGGCGGCTTTGGTGGAGGCCGGCGATCCAGTTTTCGAGTGGCGTGAGCGACTGCTTGACGCGTTTGGAGGTTTTGCTCGCACGGCGCGTCACTGCGGCGCCTGAGATCGTTACTACCACACTAATTCGAGGAGGGAAGAATGATCGATCTTTATTACTGGACCACACCGAACGGCCACAAAATTACGATCTTTTTGGAAGAAGCCGGTCTCCCCTATTCCATCAAGCCGGTCAATATTTCCAATGGCGAGCAGTTTGCTCCGGAGTTTCTCGCGATTTCTCCGAACAACCGCATTCCGGCGATTGTCGACCTTGAACCGAATGACGGCAAAGGGCCGCTGAGCGTTTTTGAATCCGGTGCTATTTTGCAGTACCTGGCGGAGAAAACGGAAAAGTTTCTGCCCGCCGATCTACGTGGCCGTGCTGAAACGATGCAATGGCTGTTCTGGCAAATGTCAGGTCTAGGACCCATGGCGGGGCAGAACGGTCACTTCAACAACTACGCACCGGAAAAGATTCCTTACGCAATCAATCGCTACGTTAAGGAAACCGAAAGATTGTACGGCGTGCTTGACGAACGCCTCGCCGATCGCGAGTTCATCGCCGGCGGTTACTCCATCGCCGACATGGCCGCGTATCCATGGATCGTTCCCCACGAGCGGCAGGGCCAAAATCTAAGTGACTTTCCCAACCTCAAGCGTTGGTTCGAGACGATTCAACGGCGTGACGCTGTGCAGCGCGCCTACGCCCTAGCTAAGACGATCAATACCGCACCGACGGTGACCGACGAATCAAAATCGATCTTGTTCGGACAGGGCCGGCGCTTGCGATAAGAAAACTGAGCCGGCTTGACCGGCGAGAAGAAAACTCGATTTAACGCTGAGGATTTCCACTCGATGTGAAAATGAATATCATCTGCCGCATGCGCCTTTGCGCTGAACTAACTTGTTAGGATAGAACTTGATCCTGGGGAGGTTAACGACATGGAAATCATCAAGAGCGATTTTAGCGCGACAAAAGGAATTCCGCCGAGCGGTTTATGCGTCGGGGTTCATCGTGCCGGCGCCATCCACCAGAAAATGGTCGCCAAGTACGGCGATCATCTTGCCGTCTGGTCGCTCAGACCGGACCTCGATTTCGTCGCTTTCAAGAAAGAGGGCTTGGGAGAACAGGGGATCCGCTCGACCAGCAATATGGACTCGATAGACGCGAGCGAAAAGCTCATTTACGGCGTCCGCGGAGCCCCGCCTGAGGTGAGGGAGAAGGCGCGTCAAAAAGGACTCACGCTGCTGGCGGATGCAACCTGTCCCTTTGTGACGCAACAGGAAGAGGCGGAGCTAGAGCTACTCGATGCCGGGTGTCATCTCGTGGTTCTGAGCAGTCGGAGCCATCACGGAATTCCGAGGCTTCAGGGGATTGCGTGCGAAAAGGGGAAAGCGGTCTTCATCGTCGAGCGCGAAGAGGATGTAGATGCGATTCGGCTGACTCGTTTCGAGCCCATCGGTGTCATTGTGCAGACGACCTTCTGGATAGAGAGCTACAAGAAGATCATGGCGCGCATTCTCGAGCGTTTTGCCAATGTTCAAATAAGAAACACGGCATGCATCGACTCGCTACAGCGGCTCCCGGAAGTCGAGAAGCTCGCCAAGCAAGTCGACGCGATCATTGTCTTCGGTTGGACTGAAGGAATGACGACACGGATGCTCGAAGTCGCCCGCGCTTTCAATGCAAACGCATATAAAATCGAAAAAGTGGATGATCTCAAATTCGAATGGCTGCGGGGAAAAGAGAAAGTGGGAATCATCGGCGCCAATGAGACCCCGGATTGGATGATCAATGAAGCGATCGAGCGCATCAAGAGCATGGCGGCATGAGCGATGCCGAAAGTGGATGATCAATGAAGCGATCGAGCGCATCAAGAGCATGGCGGCATGAGCGATGCCGAAAGTAATATTTATGCCGGGCAGAAAGTCTTTCGAAGTCGCAACGGGGACGACGATCCTTATTTCAGCCATCCAAAATGGACTTGAGCTTCGGCACGATTGCACGGAGGCGATCTGTGGCACGGATCGGGTGAAGATCCTTTCGGGAAAAGAATACCTGAGTGAAAAAACGGAAAACGAGGAGTTGACACTCGAGATGATGGACGCAGGGCCAGATGAACGACTGGGGTGCGTCGCCCGGATTTTCGGCGATGTGGCTGTCGAACTAATCGACTGAGGACGATCTTAGCGGAAGTGGCATCCATATTTATACAGTTCATCGCGACTTTTGGTAACCGCGGGCGTCATTGAAGCGATAGAATCGCTCGCCAAGCTCGCGTTCATTAGCCATCGGCCTAACCAAAGGTAGACTCCGTATATTTTGGCTAGTCGCCGTCCCTTCCATCCTCTATAAGAGTTCGAGTTTTTTACCATTGAGAGTCGCAGACGTTGCAACAGGAATTGGCTTTCGCATAGTTTGTTCCGCGTGGCAGCCGTGCTCCGCATGTTGAATCAATCGCTTGACTTGTTCCGGAGGAGCGGGACTCTGAAGCGCTATGGCGAACGTGACGTTTTCGAATGCCGCACCCGAGCCCTCCAATCCAAGTTTGTCTGAAACGTCAAATGAGCAACGGACATCGACCTTTCCTTCCTCGATCGGAACTTCGTAGAGATGCGCGAACCGCGCGATCTGGGTAAGCAGTCAAAATGCCGCGCCCATGAGGAAATAAGAAAGCGGGGCCGGCGCGAGATTGGTTCCGCCGCGCTCTTCTGGCTCATCGCTTTCCAAGCGAAATCCTCTGACGGTCCCTTCGAGGTGAACGTTTTCCACGATGGTCGCAACCGCACGAAAACTAATTTTCCCGCGGTTCGCTCCCATCCTGACGCTACTACGGAATTTCTCGTACTCCATACGCATCTTTTCTAAATCCACTCGACTCCTTGATCGACGGGTCATAGATTCTCCTTTTCGGTCAAATCTCTGAATCATTCGATGGCTTGAAAGAAGCCCTCGCGCTGAAGTCCGTTCAAGAAGCGCAGGTCGACGAACTCTTGTGGCATTCTGCTTCGCCGCTGCCGGAACTCGCTGCCCCACTTCGTCGATGGCGTTGCCGATACCCTCCAGGTTGGGTACGGCGTTATAGTTCGTCACCTGCATAAAGCTTCCATAGGTCGCTTCGAGAATATCAGGGTCACTCGTTTTGAGATACCGAGTGATGGTCTTCTTAGTCTCGTCCTTGTGGATTGCGATATAGCGCAATCCTTCTATGAAACCTCTGAGAAAGTTTTTCACGATATGCGGGTTCTCCCGGTTGAAGCGGTCCGTGCTTTCGATCACGAGCTGAGGATAGAAAATGTCAAGTTCGGCTATGTTGGTCAAAATATTCAAGCCCTGTTTTTTGCTACAAAGTCTAATGGGGGTGAAACCAGAGTGGCATCCAAAATACCGGCTGACAATCCCTGCAAGCGCTTGGCTGCGTGCCGCCCTGGAAAATAATAATATCTTTGGTGGGATCTAGACCAAACTTTCTGCACAGCAGTCTGATCGTGATTGAAGGCAGAATGATTTGAACTTGGCCACGGGGTCTCCAATCTCGGGCACTCTTGCGCAACCCAAATGTCGCACGCTTGATTGGATGCAGCGCGGAGAGAATCGGTTGCAGGGTTCACCCCTTGGATTTCCGTCTGGGTTTCGCAGAAAGTGCGTTATACGCCGATCGCAAAACGCAAAAACGTGGATGCGGGAATCAAACCAGAGGCGTCCAGCTTGAGAGTTGGAGATTTTGAAGGATGCACCGTTACAACGTCTCTACTAAGTTCTATCGATTTAAACTGGTTCCAACTCATCTTGCCTAATCTTGGGCACGTTTTGGGCACTTTTCGCTTTTCGGGCGAAAAATCTTAGCTCTACGGAAGCTAACTTGTTGATTTTTAATGATTTGGAGCGGGCGACCGGGATCGAACCGGCGACGTCCAGCTTGGGAAGCTGGCATTCTACCGCTGAATTACGCCCGCTCAGCTCAGGGTAGTGCAGAGAGTAAAATGTATGGAATTGGGCGCAGCTTGTCAACGCGCGTTGACTTGCGTGCTTTAGGCATGGCGCGCCTTCGCGCGCATTAAAGCAAGAAGACCCGCAGCCGGCATTTTTGAAACCATGATGCAGATCACCTCGCCTTCCCGATGCATCACCGCATGCACATCGTCTTTGGTAAATGAGTAGAAGTTAATCTTCGTCGCGGCATCGTAAAATATCTCAGCGTTGGCCGGTGCGTCCGATTCGCTGCCGAGCAACGTGAAACAGGTGACGGTCGGACCTTCGCCTTGATAAACCACGACGAGAATTTCGCGCCTGCCGATTTTTTCGACCCATCCGGACACCGGATAGAGCTTCATCGCGGATAGGTCGAAACCCATCGGCGCAAATCGGCCGTTCACTGCCTGAACGAGTTGTCGTTTGAGCTCGTTTGGATCATCGACGCGTGTAAGCGCTTTCTTGCCAGCGGCGATTTCCGCGTAGGTCGACAAAGTTTGCAGCGCAATGTCTTTCTTTGCACTTCCGGGGAACAACCACGGGTAAAGTACCAAAAGCACCAACGCCAAAGCTAACGCCGGTCGAACGCGCGGCAGCCTCAGAAAATGTTTCAACTGTGTTTTGGCGCGATGCCATTGACTTGCGTTGTCACCCAATCCTTCAACGACCTTACGTAAAGATACCGACGCGGTAATGAGTGCGCTTGCCTTCCGAATCTCCAGCTTAATCCGACGCTCTTGTGCGCACAGTTGCTGGCACGGTGAACAGGTCCCGAGATGTTCCTCGATGGCGACTCGTTCCTGCGCCGACAATTCATTGTCGATCAGCGCGGTAATCCACTCTTGCGCTTCGTCACAATTCATCGTTCACGATCCGGGGCCGGCTTTGAGCACATATCCGCTCAATATCTTCTGCAATAGTCGGCGTCCGCGCGACAAGCGCGAACGCATCGTGCCGATCGGGCAGGAAAGAACCTCGGCGGCCTCCGCATAAGTAAAATCTCCCATATCGACGAGGACGATCGGCGCACGAAACTCGTCGGGAATTTCTCTTAGGGCACCGTTGATCTTCACGCCGAGTTCTTGTGCCAACAGCTGCGTTTCCGGCCCGGGATTTGGCGCGGCTACAGCGTCGAAGAAATCCCGCTTTTGGCCAGCCGATTCGACAAGGTCCTCGGCGGCGACGGTACGCTTGTTGCGCGCATAGAAATCGTAGAAAAAATTATAGAGGATTTTGGTCAGCCAGGCTTTCAAGTTGCTCCCCGGCGTAAATTGCCCTTGCGCGCTCAGCGCCCGCACACAGGTCTCCTGGACGCAATCCTGCGCCTCGGTTTCGTTTTTCACCAAGTAAAAGGCAACGCGGTAAAGATGATCCAGGTGCGTCATGATCTCCGATCTGAAACGCTCCTGCTCAAGCTCATTAGCATTCCTCGACACCACGGTCCCAGCATTGTAATGAAGGGCATCGCTGGAGTCCATCTGCGCGGCGCCCTTATAGATCAACGAACATGCTCGGCAAAAGTTCCCCGCCGGGCAGCCTAAAAGGCTGCAGCAAAGCTTGCGAGTAAGGGCCGAGCTGTCTTATCTTGGAGATCATGAAATACCGAAAACTTGGCAAAACCGGCTTGCGCGTAAGCGCGATCGGCCTGGGCACGATGGTACATGCGGGACACTTCGGCGCGATGAAAGATTCCGAATCTTTAAGCGCCATCGAAACGGCGCTGGATTTGGGCGTCAATTTTATCGACACTTCGGATGCCTATGGCGCCGGCTACTCCGAGACTCTGCTGGGCAATGCGCTAAAAGGAAAGCGCGACAAAGTCATTCTCGCAACCAAGGGCGGCAACGTGATGGTCGGGCCAAATCGCGGCAAGCGCATCTTCGATCCGGAGTATATCAGCCGGGTCATGGACGAGAGTTTACAGCGTCTACAAACCGACTACATCGACCTTTATCAACTACACAATCCAACCGTCGAAGTGATCGAACACGGTGCGGTGTGGGAGGTTTTGGCACGCGCCAAGCGGGCCGGCAAGATCCGTCACTACGGCGTTTCGATCAACACCATGGAAGAAGGCGTCGCCGCCGTCAAAGATGGCCGCGCCGAAACCATCCAGGTGGAATACAATCTACTCGCGCAAGAGCCACGGGAAGAAATCTTTCCGCTGGCAGAGCAGGCCAACGTCGGCATCATCGCGCGGAAGCGTTTGCCCGGGAATTGGCCAAAGCAGACCAGCTTCGTTTCCTGGTTCACGGGCCGATAAAAAATCTCTGCCAAGCGGCAATCGCCTTTTGTATCGCCCATCCCGCGGTCAGCGTGGTGATCCCCGGCGCGCGTAATGCCGAGCAGATGCGCGAAAACGCCGCCGGAGCGGATGTCGATATTCCCCCCGCAGATCTTGAGAAGATCGCCGATCTCTGGCGGCGGAGCTTCGCCGGCTAAGTTGGCAAAAAAAACGACTTGCGCGCGGACGGCTCAGGAAAGCTCGAAATCCGAAATTCGAAACAAATCCAAATGATCGAAACTCGGTGTCCAATGCTCCAAACCAGGCTGTTTCGGATTTTGTAATCTTTGAGTTTGTTTCGGATTTCCATATTCGGATTTCTAGCGCTCGCGAGATGGACCGACACGATGCAAAAGATGATTTCGAATTGGCCCGACGATAAAAAGCTCGCCGTTATGGTCACGGTGATGTTCGAAGTCTGGTCGGAGGGAAAAGCGCCGCCCTATTCGCCGATGACGACTTC
>WNGO01001241.1_pt1 | contig 16318 bp, 14 predicted proteins | sample 5400511 | NCBI WGS metagenome assembly WNGO01 (sample SAMN13153380, study PRJNA577476) | soil metagenome | isolation source: 20 cm soil or saprolite under Garry oak tree replicate 2 | place: USA:California | collected 2016-06-15 | reverse complement strand
CGACGCAGGCCATCGAACAATTTGGCGGTCAGCGTCGTCTCGCCACGCATATTGCCCAGGGTGACAGCGTCGCCGTCGGCGATCCCAAGCGTGGCGGCATCGGCCGGATGCATCATCACGGTCGGCGCGCCCTCGCGCGCCAGCGACGCCGGCGTCTCGTTGAAACTGGAATTGAGGAAGCTGCGCGACGGACTGGTCGCCAGCCGGAACGGATGCGCCTCATCGGCCTCCTCGATGATGGTCCAATGGTCGGGCAGCGACGGCATCTTCTCCCAGGGACCCATCCCGGCAATGCCCCAGGGGGGATGCGCCCAGTCAGCCTTGAAGTGGAACTTCTTGTCGGCGTGCGCAAAGCCGTCGAGATAGTGCGATGTGCGAAAATCCGGCTGGATGTCGCGCCACAGATCGGCCTCCAAGGTCTCGATGTCGCCATGGCCGCTCTTCCTCAGCGTGGCGTCGATCAATTCGCGCGGCGACATTTCGAAGCCAGGATGGACGGCGTTGAGACGCCGGCCGAGGCCCTGCAGCACTTCATGGTTGGATCGGCATTCGCCGGGCGGCTCGATCAGCTTGGCGCCGACCGAAATATGCTGATGGCCGCCGCCGTAATAGAGATCGTCATGCTCCATGAACATCGTCGCCGGCAGAACGATATCGGCCATCTGCGCGGTCTCGGTCATGAATTGCTCATGCACCGCCATGAACAGATCCTCGCGCGCAAATCCTTGCTGCACCAGCGCCTGCTCGGGCGCTACCGCCATCGGATTGGTGTTCTGGATCAGCATCGCCTTGACTGGTGGTCCGCCCCTCAGCGCCTCGGCGTCGCCGGTCAAAATGCGTCCGATTTGCGATTGATCGAGCACCCGGGTTGTGCGGTCGATCGCGTCGTGGCCCTCGATCAGCGATTCGTTGAAACGCCAGATCGCGTAGTTGTTGAAAAACGCGCCGCCGCCTTCGTATTGCCAGGCGCCGGTCACGGCAGGAATACACAACGCGGCGTGCATCTGCGCCGCACCATTGCGGCTGCGGGTGAAGCCATAGCCGAGGCGGAAGAACGCGCGTTTTGTCTGACCGACATGACGGGCAAAAGCCTCGATCTCTTGCACCGGCACACCGCAAATGGAAGAAGCCCATTCCGGGGTGCGGGTCGCAAGGTGCGCCTCGAGCTCGCCAGGACAATCGGTGTAGCGGTCCATATATGTTCGATCGGCGTAGCCCTCGCGAAACAGCACATGCATGACCCCGCAGGCGAAAGCGCCGTCGGTGCCGGGCCGCAGGATGATCTTGATGTCGGCCTGCTTCATGGTGTCGTTGTTGTAGATATCGACGGCCGCGATCCTGGCGCCGCGTTCTTTCCGGGCGCGCCTCGCATGCTTCATCACGTTGACCTGGGTATTCACGGGATTGGTGCCCCAGATCACGATCAGGTCGGAGACGCCCATCTCGCGCGGATCGACGCCGGCGATCCTGCCGGTGCCGATGGCAAATCCCACGCGCGCAATATTCGCGCAAATCGTGGAGTAATAGCGGGAGTACTTCTTCACATGGGCGAGACGGTTGAGGCCGTCACGCATCACCAGCCCCATGGTGCCGGCATAGTAATAGGGCCATACCGATTGGGCGCCGAACTCGCGCTCGGCCGCATTGAAACGATCGGCGATTTCGTCAAGCGCCTCGTCCCAGGAGATTCTGGCGAATTGACCGGAGCCCTTGGCTCCCGTGCGGCGCAGCGGTTGCATCAGCCGGTCAGGATGATGAATGCGCTCGGCATAGCGCGCGACCTTGGCGCAGACAATGCCTGCGGTATAGCTCTGCAGCCTGGAGCCGCGCACCCGGCCGATCGCGGAACCATCGATCACCTCGACATCCAGCGCGCAGGCCGACGGACAATCGTGCGGACAGGTGGAATGCCGGATGTCGATTCTTGGCTGTTGGTTCATGCGCCGATAGGTAGCATCAAAAACAGGGATAGCCGAGTGCATTTACCCGGCATTCCGCAGCGGAATCCGAAAGCGTGCCATGCATCATGCGCCGAGATAAGCCCCGCCATTGGCGTGGATGGCCTGCCCGGTGATGTAGCGTGCGGCCGGACTGCACAGGAACCGCACCGCCGCGGCCACATCTTCGGGCTTGCCGCGCTCGCCGGTGATGGTCTGATGGTTCAGGTGATGCGCGGGTTCCGGCTTGTCTTTCGGGCGCGGCGTGCCGATCAACCCTGGGACGACGCAATTCACGGTGATGCCGTCGGAGGCCAGGTCGTGCGCGAGCGCCCGCGTGAAGCCGACAATTCCCGCCTTGGCCGTCACGACATGGGCGCGGTGCTTCGCTCCGGTGTGCCCGCTCAAGCCGCCAATATTGACGATGGTGCCCGCGCCGCTTTTTCGCAAGGCCGGAAGACAGGATTTAGCGCAGTGAAAGGCGCCGTCGAGCGTGACGTCGAGAATTTCGCGCCACTCGGCGTAGCTCATCTCGGCGAACGGTTTTTCCCGCCGCAGCGCCGCATTGTTGACGAGGATATCGATTCGGCCGAGATGCTTCACGGCCATATCCGCCATCGCCTGCGTGGTTGCGGCATCCGCCACATCGCCGATGTGGACCAGCGCCTTGACGCCCAAAGCCTCGATCGCGCGCGCGACGGCATCCGCTTCGGCACGGTTGCTGCGCGCATTGACCACGATGGATGCACCGCCCTCCGCCAGCGCCAGCGCAATCGCGCGGCCGATATTGCGCCCTGCGCCGGTGACGATTGCGACCTTGCCCTTGAGTTCGTTGTTGGCGCTCACGTCCTGCTCCTCGGCTTGTCATCGTCCGCGAAAGCGGACGATCCAGTAAACACCGGCGTCCGCGATTCATCCGATAGTGTTGCGATTACTGGATGCCCCGCTTTCGCGGGGCATGACGGCTACTCGCGTAGTGACGATAGGTTTATCTTCCCCTGATACAATCCCGCCAGCAGCTTCAGCGTCGCGTCGCTCTGCGCCCGCGTCCAGCCGCCGTGCTGCGCATTGAGCACGAATTTGTCGGTCACATCTTGCCGGGTCAGCGGCTCCTGCGCGCCGCCGCGCAGATAAGGCTGGCGCTCCTCGACCACGCTGCCGTCCTTCATGACGGCCCTGACGTGGCCGGTATAGTTGCTTGGATAGGGATTTTCGGGATCGATCACATACTTCACTTTTGCGGCGAGCGCGAGCACGCCGGAATCACCGATCGCTTCTTCCGTAAAGGCGCCAAGGCCGACGCCACCGCGGACAAAACCGGTCGCCAGCAGATACGGGGTGGCGAATTTGGCGGCATAGCCGTTGCGCGGCCGCTGTTTGTCGGCAAGCGGCTCCCACAGCCGGTGCACCGTCCCCTCCGCCACCTCGCATACGATCTCGCGGATGTCCTCCGGCCTGACGCCGCGCGCGGCCAGCCGCCTCGCGCAATCGATATATGGCTGCGCCATCGTCCCACACGGATACGGCTTGAACGCCAGCGTATCCGTCACCCAGCGCGTGCCGAAATCGGCCGTCAGCGCTTCGTAGTCGCCGTGGGTCGTATGCGCAAACCCATGAAACAGGCCGTGCACGCCCTCGAACACGGTGCGCGGACCGACAAATCCCTGCCGCGCCAACAACGCCGCCCGAATGCCGGACTGCGCCGCCCAGCCCGCGTGCAACCGCTTGGTCCACGCGCCCTCGGCGAGATACTCGATGATGCCGCCCGCCATGCTTCCGGCGATGCCGAGCGCGTCCACGATCTGTCGGGTATTGAGACCGAGCGCCGCGCCGACGCCCGCAGCCGCCCCCATGGCACCGAAGATCGCGGTCGGGTGAAACCCGGCCTTGTGGACAGCCTTCGGCACCACGAGGCTCAACCGGCACAAAACTTCCGTGCCGACGGCGATGCCGATCAGCACCATGCGGCCATCGGGATTGTGCCGCTCGCAGGCCGCGAGAACCGCGGGCACGATCACCGCACCGGCATGCACCGGACCGCCCTCGAACGTGTCGTCGAAATCTTCGCCATGCGCCGCGGTGCCGTTGACGAAGGCGGCACCTGCGACGTTCAAGGTGCGCTGGTGGCCGATCACCGTGCATGGGCCGTCATCGTCCCAGCCCGCAAGCGCGCTCCCGACATAATCCTCGTTGCGCGCGGTCACGCACAAGCCGACCACATCGATCACCAAATCCTCGCATTTGCGCGTGGTTGCCGCCGGCAGGCTGGCCGCCTTCAGCGCGACGATCTTTTCAGCAAGCGTTTCGGCGACGGAGGTTTTTGGCAGCTCGGATGTCATTATCGCCGTCGACGCATCAAACGCGGAAGATCTTGGTGTAGCGTGCCTTGATCGCGTCGCCTTCCTTTTCCACGGCTGCGGCGTCATCCTTCATGGTCTTGATATCCTTGAACGGCTTGCGGCCCGCCTTCTCCTGGGTCTGCGCATGCACCGAACGCAAACCGCCGACGTCGATGATCAACTGCTGGGCGTCGCGGCCGAGGCTGAACGACTGAAACAGTTTTGCCGCGCTCGGATGAGGCGAGTCCTTGAAGATACCGTTCGGGCCGATAATCAGTGGCGATCCTTCGCTGGCATAAACCGGCTGGACGGGACGGCCGGCCTCCTTGAGCTGGAAGATGTTGTACTCGTTGCCATCGGCCATCACCGCGCGCTCGCCGAGATCGAGCTTCTTCGGCGGATCGGCCGACGATTGCACCTGCATGATGTTCTGCTTTGCCAGTTGCTCGAAAAAGGCCCAGCCGAGGTCGCGTTGCATCTGGTAGGTGGCGGTCATGATGGTGCCGCTATAGCCGGGATGCGCCTTAACGATCTTGCCCTTCCATTTGGGATCAAGCAGATCGGCAAAACTCTTCGGGGCCTCCTCCGCCTTCACCAGATTGGTGTTGTAAGCGATGATGCTGAGCCAGACGCGGAAACTGGCAAACTGGCCGTCAATGTCCTTGTGTTCGGCGGGATAGAATTTCGCGACGTCCTCCGGCACATAGGGCGCCAGAATGCCATCGCGCTTCCACACGATGAAATGCGCCGCATCGGAGGAATTCACCACATCGACTGCGTGGATGTTGCTGGCATATTCCTGGCCGATACGCTGGAATACGCGCTCTGCGCCAGTACGCTCGACCCGCACCGCGATCCCGGAATATTTCGCCTCGAACGCCTTCGCCAGTTTCTCGGCGACCGGGAGATCGGTCGAGGTATAGTAGATGACCTGACCTTCTTTCTTCGCCGCCTCGATCAGCGCAGGCGTGACCGGCTCCGGCGGCGGCGCTGATGCCATGACACGGGTCGAGAACGCAGCACCCGCAAGCAAGGCCGTTGACCCCTTGAGCACGGTGCGGCGCGACATCCCGGGATTTTTCATTGGCGTCCATCCCTTTGTTCTGGCGAGACTGGGCACACCAGAAGTTATGTTTTATTCCTGCTGTTCACCGCGAGTCTTTCGTCGACAGCGCGTTGCCCCTGCAGTTAGACTTGATATCCGGATTTGGCAACAGCCAGTCTAATATAGCAAGATCAGGATTCGGGAGATTGAAATGACCGGCCCAAGGCGTGCGCGTGCGTTGGCGACAACTCTTCTTGCGGCGACAAGCCTTCTTGCGACGCAATGTCTGGCGCAGGATTATCCGACACGCCCGATCAAGATCATCGTTCCCTTCGGCGCCGGGGGGCCGGCCGATGTGACCGCCCGGCTAATCGGCAACGTCTTGCAGGAGAACTTTGGGCAGCCCTTCGTGGTCGAAAACCGGACCGGCGCCGGCGGAGTGATCGGCACGCTCGAGGCCGCCAGATCGCCGCCCGACGGCTATACGCTGTTGATGATGTCGAATACCCAGACCGCGAATGAGTCGCTGGCTCCGGAGCGGAAATACGAATTGATGCGCGATCTGGCGCCGATCGCGCCGGTCAACTACTCCGATCTTGTGATCGTTGTGCATCCGCAGGTCCCGGCAAAGACGCTGCAGGAATTCATCGCGCTCGCCAAATCGCAATCGGGAAAGCTGAATTACGCGTCGTCCGGTCAGGGCACGCCTTATCACATGGCCGGTGAACTGTTCAAAACCATGGCCGGGATCGACGTGGTGCACGTGCCCTACCGCAACAGCGGGGAAGCGCGCAGCGGCGTCATCGGTGGACAGGTGCAGATGATGATCGACGCGCTTCCGGCGATGGCGCCTAATATCAGTGAAAACCAGGTGCGAGCGCTCGCCAGCACGGGCAAGACGCGTTCAAGCGTGCTGCCGAGCATCCCGACGGCCGGCGAAGCCGGAGTCCCCGGATATGAGGCAACCATCTGGCTCGGATTGATGGCGCCGGCGGGAACGCCGAAGCCTGTTGTCGACAAGTTGAATGCGGCCGTGAATGCCGCGGTCAAGCGGCCGGAAATCATAAAACTTTGGACCGAACAGGGCGTGGTTCCGATGTCGATGACCCCTGAGGAGTTCGACAAATATCTGCGCGGCGATATTGTGAAATGGGCCGAGGTCGTCAAGAAATTCGGCGACAAGCCGTAAGTCAACAAACCAGAATCAAGGTCCCCTCTCGATGCCGCGTATTCGATTCCGCCTCAATGGCGCCGAGACCGCAATCGACGCCGATCCCGATCGATCGTTGCTCGATATCCTGCGCGGGCAACTCGGCATCACAGGCCCGCATTTCGGCTGTGGCGCCAATGAATGCGGCGCCTGCAACGTCATCGTCGACGATCACGCGGTAGCCGCGTGCGACACGCCGTTGTGGTCGATCGCGGACAAGGACATCACCACCATCGAAGGGCTGGGAAACCCGCAAAGGCCGCATCCGTTGCAGCGCGCCTTTATCGCCGAGCAGGCGTTGCAGTGCGGCTATTGCGTTTCCGGCATCTTGATGAGCGCCGCCGCGCTATTGATGCGAAACCCCGATCCCACCGGCGAAGAGGTGAAGGCGGCGCTCGACCGTAATCTTTGCCGTTGCGGTTCGCATAACCGCATGGTGCGGGCGGTGCTGCGCGCGGCGGCCGAGATGCAAGCCCAATGACCAAGCCTTCCTCTTCCGCGGCAAAATTGCCGGTCAGCCTCGCGACCAACCCTATCCTGTCGTCATGGGTCCGCTTCTCGCCGGAGGGTCAGGTGAAGGTCTCTCCCGGAAAGGTAGAGATCGGGCAAGGCATCGTGACTGCGCTGGCCCAGATCGCCGCCGATGAGCTCGATGTCGATATTGGTCGCGTCCAGATGGTCCGCGCGTCAACGGCTGCCAGCCCCAATGAGGGCGTCACGTCAGGCAGTCTTTCCGTGCAGCAGTCGGGGCGCGCCATTCGCCACGCCTGCGCCGAAATCCGGCAAATCTTTCTTGATGCCGCTTCAGATCGCCTCGGCGTCGGGATCGACGCGCTCGACGTCAAGGATGGCACCATCTCCGGACCCGGCAATGTAAGCACCAGCTACTGGGAACTCGCTGCGGAAATTTCGCTAGACCGCGATGCCAAGGCAGGCGCGAAGCCTAAGAAATCGGCGCAGCGCGCCCTTGCCGGAAAATCGGTTCAGCGGGTGGATATTCCAGATAAAGTCTTCGCGCATCCCCGTTTCATTCACGATTTCGCCCTGCCCGGGATGTTGCATGGCCGAGTGCTGCGACCCGAACTCGCCGGTGCGAAACTCGTCCATCTCTCCGAGGATCACGCGCGTGCCGTTACCGCCCTTATCGCCATCGTGCGCGACGGCAATTTCGTCGGCGTGGTCGGCAACACCGAAGATGGCGCAGAGGCTGCGCTGCGCGCCTTGCGCAAGGACGCGGCATGGTCATCGGGCGAAACGCTTCCCGATGAGGACAGGCTGGCGGATTGGTTGAAAGCTCAGCCGTCCGAGCCGACGGTCATTGACACGAAAACCGCTTCAGGAAAGCGTCCAAAGGCCCGCACGATCCGGCGGCAGTATACCCGTCCCTATCTCGCCCATGCCTCGATCGCGCCGTCCTGCGCCATCGCGCAGTGGACCGGCGACCGCGTCCACGTCTGGACCCACAGCCAGGGGGTGTATTTTCTCCGCGCCGACCTGGCGCTGGTGCTCAAATTGCCGCTCGAAAAGATTATGGTCGAGCATATGGAGGGCGCCGGCTGCTACGGGCATAACGCCGCCGACGACGTGGCGCTTGATGCGCTTCTGCTTGCGAAAGCCGGCGGCGGCCGGCCGGTCCGGGTGCAATGGTCGCGCCACGACGAGATGTCACATGCGCCATTCGGTGCGGCGATGGCGATCGAGATCGAAGCCGATCTTGACGCCCAAAGCGAGATCATCGAATGGCGACACCGCGTCTGGAGCAATGGCCATACTGCGCGGCCCGGACGCGCGGCACAGCCTGCTTTGCTTGCGGCGACCGAACTGGCGAATCCCTTTCCGCGCTACATCGCCACCAATCCGGCACAGGCCAATGGCGGTGGCGCCGATCGCAACTCGATACCACTCTACGATTTTCCATCGTGGCAAATCGAATGCCATCGGCTGCTTACCATGCCGATACGCACGTCCGCGCTAAGGACGCTTGGCGGGCAGGGCAACGTTTTTGCGATCGAGTCCTTTGTCGACGAACTGGCAAGCGAGCGCAACGAAGATCCGGTTGCCTTCCGGCTGCGTCATCTGTCGGATTCGCGGGCACAGGATGTGATCCGCTCCGTCGCGAGACGCGCGAACTGGAAGCCGGACAAACAGGCCGGCCGCGGCCATGGCCTCGGCTTTGCGCGCTACAAGAACACGGGCGCGTATTGCGCCGTTGTCGCCGAGGTCGAGGGCGCTGAAGACGTCAGCGTCAAGCGGTTGACGATCGCAGTCGATGTCGGCGAAGCCATCAACCCGGACGGCGTGATCAATCAGATCGAAGGCGGCGCAATCCAGGCCACCAGTTGGGTGTTGAAAGAACGGATTCGCTTCGACCGGCAGCGCATCACCAGCACCAGCTGGGCCTCGTATCCGATCCTTCGCTTTAGCGAGGTGCCTGAGGTGCAGGTAGAACTTATCTCGCGGCCCGACAGCGAGCCGCTCGGCGCCGGCGAGGCTGCGCACGGCCCCGTCACATCCGCGATTGCCAACGCCGTGTTCGATGCGCTTGGCGTGCGGGTTCGCGACCTGCCGATCACCCGCGACAGCCTGATCGCGGCGATGGAATTGGCGTCGTGACTGCGTTGAAAATTCTCAGTGGCGGAGCGGCTCAAGGGTTGGTTGCGGGGCTAGCGCCAAAATTCAAGGTACGGACCGGCTTCGATATCGAGGGAGAGTTCGGCGCCGTTGGCGCCATGGCCGACAAATTGCGCGGTGGCACGCCGGCCGACATTGTAGTGCTGACGGCGGCAATCATCGCCAAGCTGGCGGAAGAGAACCGGATCGTTCACGCCTCGATCGCGGATATCAGCCAGGTCGAAACAGCGATTGCGGTGCGCGCCGGCGATCCGCTGGTCGCTATCCCCGACGCCGCGACGCTGCGCGCCGCATTGCTCGCGGCCGACGCAATCTTTGTTCCCGATACAAGAGCGTCAACGGCCGGCACTCATGTCGCAAAAATTCTGCAACAACTAGGCATTGCCGACGATTTGATCGGCCGCCTCAAGATCTTTGCGAATGGCGCGACCGCGATGCGCGGCCTTGCGGAAAGCGACGCGTTGCGGCCGATCGGCTGTACGCAATCGACCGAGATCATCAGCACGCCGGGCGTGGTCCTGTCCGGGCCTCTGCCGCCGGGATGTGAACTCTCGACGATGTATACGGCGGCCGTGACCACGCAGGCCGCCAATGCTCGACAGGCCCAAAGCCTGATCGATCTGTTGACCGGTCCCGATCAGCGCGAGGCGCGTGAGCACGCCGGCTTCCTCGGCAGCCGAAATAGCCGCCGTCAATGGCCGCGATCTTGATTTGGAAAATTGCGTCAAGCCAGTCGGGGCCCATCGACGCGCCGAGATACCGGCTACGCTACAAGGCTGTCGCCTGCCTCAATTGGCCTTGGCGGCTCGAATTTCGATAGCCGGGTTCGCGGGTTGCGCGGGAGCAGTCTCTAGCCGGTAATTGGCGCCTGCAAACTCAGCCTCGGTCGCCTGCGTTATCCAGTTCGGCGCGGCCCGTGGGGTCATCGCCAAACCGACCAGAGCGATCGCGAGCAGCACCGGTAAGGCAAAGACTCCAATACCCCAGCGCTGGTAGACGCGGCTGATAATCTTGCCTGATTTGTCCAACAAGCCCTGCATAAATGCCTCCACTGTGCGGATCTGCACCAAGCGTGACTAGCCCAATGCGCGCCAAGTCCATGTGAAGGCTTTCACATTTGCCTGGATCAAAGACTTGTGAGATGTGCCGGGTCAAAGCCGAGCGGCGCCGTCAAGCTCGTTATTGGTCGCTCTAATCGCCTTCATCGGATCCTGCTTCGGCCAGCTCCCGAAGCATTTCGGCGTTGAGTACAACGATCGCCCCGTGCTCGAGGCGAACCCAACCGCGCGCTGCCCAGGCTCGCAACTGCTTGTTGATGCTTTCCCGGCTCATGCCGACCATCTCGCTGATTTCCTGCTGAGTGATAGCGATGGTTCGGCCTCCCGGCGCGAGCTTGTATTTCTCGGTTAAACGTAGAAGCGCGCTGGCGAGCCGGCCGGGCAAATTCTGAAGAATAACCTCTTCCACCTGGTCACTGGTCCATCGCAGTCGCTTGCAAAGCAGCTCGATGAACTTCATCGCCAACTCCGGCTGGCTTCGCACAAAGGGAATAAATTCGCGCCGGTCGATAACAAAAATCTCGCAATTGGTATTTGCGGTGGCATCGGCAGTCCGCGCCAAGCCGTCGAGCACCGCGACTTCTCCGAAAATCTCACCGGCGCCGATGAGATTCAAAATCGCGCTACGGCCGTCCGGGGAAGACACGCTGATCTTTACGGTGCCACTGATCACCGCAATCAGGCTGTTGCCGGGATCTCCCTTGGAAACGATCGTGGCTCCACGCTTCAGCGTCAAATGTTTGGCATAGCGGCAGAGCTGATCGAACGCTTCAGGGTCGAGATCGCAAAAGTATGGATGTTTGCGCAGCACAGCCAGTTTGCTGCTCGCAAACGGCCGAGGTACAGCTTTATTATCTTCGGGCACCCCATCATCCAACAGTTTCGTTGCCCATCATCGACGGATCGCGCTGCCTGCAAGGTTGGCCGAGTGCGACCGTCCGCCACACTCCTCGATTATACGCCGGCTCGATGCGCACAGCAAGAAAGCTCCGGTATCCTCGGGCTTTCAATTGGTTGCTGGTGAAAGATCGCCCGCCGGATGATGGCTCGGCCTGCTCGGGCCGAAATTCATGGTGAACCTTTCCATACAACAAATGCACTAACTGCACGAGTTTTGGCCATTGAACGTTAAACGGCGCAAGGGCGCGGAGCGTTCGACCGGCATGCCGATGCATTGCAAGGAGAACACCCGTGACGAAATTCGCCCTGCTGGGAGTTTTGGCTCTCGTGTCCGCAATTGCCGCAACGAAGGTTACGGCGCAGGAGGTTATCTACAACCCCGGCTACTGCGCTCAGTTCTACCCAAACGCCAACTGCCAGAACAAGGGACCAAACAATCCCTATACTGGCGATTATCAGCTCAGGAACGAGCTCCGCGGCTCATTTGCCCGTAGCGCCAATTCCTGTGCGCAGGGCGCGGAGACGTATCGCGGCCGCGACGGCCGGCGGTACTTCTGCTACTGAGGACTTGCGAAGCGGTCCGCACTTGACCGGCGCTTTTATTCGTTGGCGATACCCATCTCCTTAATTACCCGGGCATATTTGGCGAGCTGATCGCGTGTCATGACGCGCAGCTCCTCGGCCGAGCCGCCGCGCACCGCAAAGCCAAGGTCCTCGAGCTTGCGGCGAATCTCGGGATCACCCACCGCCTTCACGATTTCGACATTCAGCCTGGCGACAATGTCCTTCGGCGTCCCGGCCGGCGCCATGATCGTAAACCAGGAATTGAAGAAGAACCCGGGCAGGCCGGATTCCGAAACGGTGGGCACATCCGAAAATTGCGGTAGTCGGCTCTGTGTGGTCACCCCGATCAGCCTGAGTTGACCACCGCGCACCAGCGCGGCGACAGTCCCGAGACCCTGAAAGCCGACCGGGACCTGCCCGGCGGCGATGTCGGTCGCAGCCTGCGTGGCGCCTTTGTAGGGCACGTGGGTCAGCGATATGCCGGCGGCGGAGGCGAACATCGCCATCGCAAGATGCTGTGGGCTGCCCGGACCGCCTGAGCCATAGTCGATCTTTCCAGGTGCAGCCTTTGCTGCCGCGATCAGGTCTGCCGCGGTTTTGTAAGGGGTCTGGTTGTTGACGACCAGCCCCCACTCCACCGTCGCAACGAGCGACACCGGTTCGAAATCCCTAAGGATGTCCCAACGCATTTTGGACTGGAGGTTGGGCACCATGGTCATGATGCTGTCGTTAAATCCGCCGATTGTGTAGCCGTCCGGCTCGGCTCTCGCGACCTGCTCCGCGCCAATCAGCCCGGACGCGCCCGGCTGGTTCATGATCACGAATTGCTGGCCCATATTGTCGGCCATTTTCTGCGTCACGATCCGGGCGGCGACGTCGACGGCGCTGGCCGCAGCCAGCGGGACGATCATCTTGATGGGGCGGTCGGGATAAGCCGTCTGCGCGCTGGCGGGGAAACCGGCAATGACCGCAAACGCCAAAACGAGCTGATGAAGCGTGGGCATCCAATTTCTCCCCTGTGAATTGGATGGCGTTACCGGACAGTGTTGGCCGCAATCCTTTCAGGCATGATTGCCCTCTCGCCTGCGGCTTGGCAATGCATTCGATGAGGCATTTGGGGCGCAGGTCGGCATCCGTCACCGGCCTGGTCCCGACGCAATGCGTACGGCGACCTGGCGCAGGTGGCGATCATTGACACGGATGAAGTTACAGGAACGGCATTAGACGAGCGTGCCAGGAGGGTCAGGGCCTCCGCCTGGCCGTTGATGCAGATCAAGCATGCCCTGCCTGATCGCGCTATCTCGGCGCTGTAGGCAATTGAAGGGACCGGTCCGCAATGCTGCGAGTTGCCCTCCACCAGACGCTCGCCACGTTGATGTTGATGACACCGGTTCTGGCTGCCTCGCCTGCTGAAGAGCGCGGCAAATCATTCGCGCTGGCCAATTGCGCGCGCTGCCACTCCGTCGATCGCGTGACTCAAAGTCCGCTCAAGATCGCGCCACCGTTCCGAACCCTGCATCTGCGCTACCCGGTCGAAACCCTTGGCGAGGCTCTGGCAGAAGGCATCGAGACCGGTCATCCGACGATGCCGGCGTTTCAACTCGATCCGGACCAGATCAATGACCTGCTGTCCTATTTGAAGAGCCTTGAGTAGCGCTCGATTTCAAAGCCTGATCTTTACGTTGCCAGTATCTGTTCGACGGGATTCGTCTTCGCCTCGGAACCGCGGCCGCAACTCATGTTCAGGGCTCGCTGGCTCCCGGCCATATGCGTTATCATGGTGTCAACAAGAGTTGCTGGCGGAGAAACAGATGCGTGCGATGGTGCTGCCGGCCCCGCGGGCCCCTCTCCGGATGCAGGAGCGGGCAGAACTCACCCCCGGCGAGGGAGAAATTCGCGTCAAAGTGAGCGCGTGTGGGGTTTGCCGGACCGACCTTCATGTGGTCGACGCGGAGCTTCCCGGCATCAAATATCCTGTTGTTCCGGGCCATGAAATCGTCGGCCGCGTTGAGCTCGTGGGCAGCAATGTCAGGAGCCACCGGACCGGTGACCGGGTTGGGATCCCCTGGCTTGCCTATACCTGCGGCGTCTGCCGTTTCTGCAAGGAGGGGATGGAAAATCTCTGCGATCGTCCCCTGTTCACCGGATACACGCGGGACGGCGGCTTCGCCACGCACACCATTGCCGATGCGCGCTATGCCTTTCCGCTCGGCGAAGACGGCGACGACGTTTCGATCGCGCCGCTGTTGTGCGCCGGCCTGATCGGCTGGCGATCGCTGGTGATGGCGGGCAGCGTGGAGCGGCTCGGCATCTATGGTTTCGGCGCGGCCGGGCACATCGTCGCCCAGATCGCGCGCTGGCAGGGCCGGTCCGTTTATGCCTTCACGCGATCCGGCGATATCGCGGCGCAGGATTTTGCCCGCCAGCTCGGCGCGGTTTGGGCCGGGACCTCGGGCGAGCTGCCAGACGCGCCGCTGGATGCCGCCATCATCTACGCCCCCGCCGGCGAATTGGTGCCGGCGGCGCTGCGCGCGGTGCGCAAGGGCGGCAGGGTGGTATGCGCGGGAATCCACATGAGCGACATTCCGAGCTTTCCCTACGATATTCTTTGGCAAGAAAGACAGCTGGTGTCGGTTGCCAATCTCACGCGGCAGGATGGGCTGGATTTCCTCAAAATTGCCCCGCAGGCCGGCATCCGGACCCAGACGACGGCATTCCCGCTTGCTGAAGCCAACGAGGTCCTTACAAAGCTGCGGACCGGACAAATTTTGGGTGCCGCAGTTCTCAAGCCCTAGGGTCCTCTCGCGCATGGCCACTTCAATGACGGCTGACTTGTGCATGCAGGAGCGTGTCTTGGCGCATCTGACGGACCCTCAACGCATCCCCTTGTCCGCCGGATCGGTACGCACGCGGCGCAACGCGCGGACCGGATACCGTCCTCGCCTATGCGGTGTTTGCGGGGAGAATGGGGCGAGCCGCCTGCGCGGCGAGCTAAGTATCGGGTTTGTCGGCCTTTTTCTCGCGGCCGAGCTGGCGACCCGGTTAAACCGTGCCGGTTACCGGAGGCGCGTCCGGCCCGACGCCGGAGATTGCCGGACTTCAGGAGAAATATAATACTGGCGCGGTCGACCAGGCGTCATCGATGCATCCGGGACGCCCCCGGCAGACTTTGAAGCAATGCCAAACCCGGATCGCTCATTCCGGGGTGGTTCAGGCCCAATAGCGCAGAACAGCAATGTCGCGATCCCCGAAATCAGCCAGTAAAGCCGCTTCTCGGGCCGTCCCCGCGGAGCACAAACCGCCCCACCCGACCTTGAGATTGAATCCGACGATGCCGTGCGACACGGCATTTCGAGTGGTAGCGCGCCGCTGTCTTGAAAATTTGACGGCAAATCATGAGGCGACATACAGAGGCGACCCCGGAGCCCTGCATCAAATGCGCATTGCGCTCACGCGCCTGCGCACCGCCATATTGTTTTTCTCGCCGATGGTCGATGACCCGGAGCGGACGCGGATAAGGGATGAACTGAAGTGGCTGAATGCTCAGCTCGGCAGCGTGCGAGATCTGGACGTCGCGATCGAGCGACTGAAGGCCGCCGGCAAGCAGGGGCCGCAGGCAATGTCCGATTATGAGCACTGGAACGAGAAGCGCGCAGACAGCCATCGCCATCTGGCTCGGGCGCTTCAGTCGGCCAGGTATCGGCGTCTGATCGAAAGCATATTCGGCTGGGTGGAGAATGGACCGTGGTCGATCAAGGAGGGAAAGCTGGCCGCCCAGGAGCGCGCACTGCCAATCGCCACGTACAGCGCGCACAAACTGACACGATGGGAAGAAAAGATTCTGAAGAAGCGCCGCAAGCTTCCGAAAATGGGCCCCAAGAAGCGACATCGGCTGCGCCTGATGAACAAGAAGCTGTGCTATTCGATCGAAGCGTTCGAAGATCTGTTTCCAGACAGGAAATTTTCCAAACAACAAGCTTCCCTGAAGTATCTGCGCAAGGCCCAGAGATCTCTCGGCCAGTTAAACGACGATGCAAACGGCCATTCTTTGGCAACCTCCCTGCGAGGAAACGGTGTTCCCCCGCCCTTGAAATTTCTCAGCGCGAAGCGTGAAAAGCGCCTGATACGGACCGCGGCCGCCGCATACCGCAAGCTCGCTGCGCTGAAGCCGTTTCGGGATTTGAGAGGCTGGCAGGACTACTTATAAATCGGCAGTCTGCTGGTGCATCAGGCGACCGCAGCGCATTGGCGATGGCTGCGTTGCAATGATTGCCGCGGCACCTGTCTTGCGGGGTAACTGGTGTTGCAAGTATCCTGACGATCTGTCGAGCAGGCTTGGACTTAACGAATGCCGCCGGCTTTCTAACGGAGACGCTCCATGACCCCTTCCGTGAACTCTCCCGCCATCAAGGTCGTCAAATCGGTGCACGAACAGGTGAGCGCCGAGGAATGGCAAACCCGGGTCAATCTCGCCGCGTGCTATCGCCTCACAGCCATGTACGGCATGACCGAGATGATCGCCAACCACATCTCGTGCCGCGTTCCCGGCTCAGACAACCATTTCCTGATCAATCCTTATGGCATGCTCTACGAAGAGATCGATGCATCCTGCCTGATCAAGGTCGACGTCGAAG
>WNGO01001240.1_pt1 | contig 16319 bp, 15 predicted proteins | sample 5400511 | NCBI WGS metagenome assembly WNGO01 (sample SAMN13153380, study PRJNA577476) | soil metagenome | isolation source: 20 cm soil or saprolite under Garry oak tree replicate 2 | place: USA:California | collected 2016-06-15 | reverse complement strand
GCCAGATTATTCAACAGGTAACCGCCGGCACCAACGTGTACTTCGCGGCTGGGAACTATCTGGCGGGTATTGTGCATCTGCTTGAGTCTACCGGTAAGTTCAGAGTTCTGTCGCGGCCGACCGTGTTCACGAGCAACAACAAGAAGGCGATCATCGCATCGGGGCAGGAGGTTCCGGTTCCTGTAAGTACCCTTTCGAATTCGAATATTGGAGGGATTGTAAATAACACAGCTGCCGTTTCGGCGAGTATCGAGTACAAGAAGGTCGTGCTTCAGCTCGAGGTCGTCCCGCTCATTAATTCCGAGAAGGAAGTGTCGCTCGACATTTTGCAAAAGATCGACAGTATCGTGCCGGGCGGAAGCGTAAATATCAGCGGCAATCAGGTGCCAACAATCGACACGAAATATATTCGCACGAATGTTTCCGCGCGCAATGGATCGACTATTATCCTGGGTGGATTGATCGAAGACCAGAAGAACAAGCAGTACAATGGCATTCCTTATCTCTCGCGCATTCCCATCATCGGCGCGGCGTTCCGTGGCACCTCAACTAGTAAGACGCGGCGGGAGCTGATCATTCTAATGTGTCCGCAGGTGACCCTGTCCAAGTTGGATAGTTATCGGCTGCGCCAGAGATGGGAGAACACCACGCATTTTGGGCCCGAACTGGATCAGGCTGAGTGCCCTGACTGCCCCAAAGGGGAACAGGGTAAACAGTTAAACTTGCCGCCGCCCGATTTTCCCGCAGCGAAGGATATGCACTAACTCGCTTCTATTTTCTAATGAAACGAATAACACTAGCTTTGATTTTCGGGCTTGGTGCAGCCATCGCGCAAGCCGACGAGTTCGAGGTGTTGTCTCACGATATTTTTCGCCCGACTGATCCCCTGGCGCAGAGAGACGACTGGGGACTTGTCCATCAAGGGCCCCGTGTGAACGCCACTGACTTTGCGCCCAGATATCATTGGCGATTGTGCTATTACTTCATGGCCCCCGAACAACTCATTCTACAACCGGCTTATGTCGGTTCAATGCAGACCACGTTGCGCCGCCTGGGCTATTATTGTGGTCCTGTTGACGGCGTGTTTACGCCAGAGGTGGGTGATGCCATCGCGCGGCTGCAAAAGAATTATTCCATGCGCGTAACCGGCACGCTTACCGATCCTGTCCGGCGGGCGCTACACCTGCCGTGAATTTCTCTCAATGAACTCCGCCCCCAGTCGATCTCTGATTAATTTGCTGCTGGAAAGCGGCGTGCCCTCGAACGAAGAAGCCGCGCAGTTGGCGATGAACCTGAACGGCGGTTCGTGGGTAGGGCAGGTGCTCGATTCCGGCAAAGTGGACGAGCAGCGCTTTCTTGGCGCAATCGGGAATTTCTTTCGGGTGCCGGTTGTATCCATGGACGCGAAAAAGATCGATCGCGCCACTTTATCGATCTTGCCGAGTCGTTTTGTCTTTCAACATCACATTCTGCCGATCGAAGTGAAGGAGAATTCGGTAGTGCTGGCGACATACGATCTTTTCAATTCCATCGGCCGCCAGCTCGCTGCACAGCTTTTGAAACAGCCGGCCGAATGGGTTCTCGTGCCGCGCGCGCAACTTTTACGCGCAATGAAAACGCTCTATGGCGTCGGCGCGGAGACTTTTGACGAGATCCTAAAGACAAATCGTTCGTTCGAGGCGCTGCAGGACACCGAGACTGCCATCGAACTAAACGCCGACGATCCAGAAGCGTCCGTGGTGAAATTCGTAAACCAGATCATTCGCGAGGCGATTTTCGAGCGCGCGACCGATATTCACGTTGAGCCGCTGGAAAACGATCTGCGAATTCGGTATCGAATCGACGGAATTTTGCACGAGGTTGCTGTGCCGCCGCAGTTGCGCGTACTCCAATCGGCCATCATTTCGCGGTTGAAAGTGATGTCGCACATGGACATCGCGGAGCGCCGATTGCCTCAGGATGGACGCATGAATTTGCAGTCGAGTAATCAAAATATCGATGTGCGCGTTTCAACCATTCCAACAGTCAATGGCGAATCGATCAGTTTGCGATTGCTTAGTCGCAGTGAGCAAAAGTTCGGATTCGATCGGCTCGATCTCAGCGCAAATCAGGAGAAAATCATTCGCCACCTATTGGCGCAACCCAACGGGATTATCCTTCTCACCGGGCCCACCGGCTGCGGAAAATCAACTTCACTCTATTGCTTCCTCAGCAGCATTAATTCCGTGCAGCGCCGTATCATCACAGTTGAAGAACCGGTCGAATATCGAATTCCAGGCGTTTCGCAGATCGATGTGAAACCGGAAATTGATCTCACCTTCGCCAAAGGCCTTCGTCACATTTTGCGACAAGACCCAAATGTCGTGATGGTCGGTGAAATTCGTGACGTCGAAACTGCGGACATCTCGATTCGCGCGGCCATGACTGGCCACCTTGTTTTCAGCACGCTTCACACGAATGACGCGGTGGGAGGCATCACACGTTTGCTCGACATGGACGTGGAACCCTTTCTGCTGTCATCGGTGGTGAAGGCGTTCATCGCCCAACGACTCGTGCGCACGATTTGTCCCGACTGTATCCAATTGGTCGATTACCCGCGCGATTATCTGGCCGAGATCGGTTTTCCGGTCAAAGAACTCGGTACACGCTTCCAGCGCGGCACCGGTTGCGATCAATGCCGCCAGACGGGCTACCAGGGTCGCGCGGCGATTTATGAAATTTGCCTTATCACTGAGCCTCTGAGGAAGCTGATCATGCGAAAACGCGATGGCGGTGAGCTCAAGCAATGTGCCATTGCAGAAGGTATGGAGACGTTGCGGCAGGACGGCTGGCGACGCGTCGCTCATGGCAAAACAACCATCGAAGAAGTCGTGCGCGTTACGCAAACTGACGAAGTGATGGCTGAAACGACCGAGGCAGCTGAGCCAATGGTGGCGGGCTAAGCGGCCGAAATACGCTAGCATCGACGAGTCGCCCTCGTCTCATTCGCCACGCAATTCGCAAATCGCCTTCGCGTAATCGTTCGAGTGAAAAATTGAGGTGCCAGCGACGAGGACGTTTGCGCCATTTTCGATCGAGAGCTTCGCGGTCTCCGCGTTGATGCCACCATCCACTTCGATGTTGATCTCGCCGTTCAGCGACCTGGCGCGTTTAACTTTTTGCATTTGATCAGCTCGAAATGGTTGGCCGCCGAAACCGGGGTGCACTGTCATGATCAGCAATAGGTCCATCTTGTGGAGAAACGGTTCAATTAGATCGAATGGCGTTTCGGGATTTAAAGTGAGCCCGGCACGGCAACCGGTGTCTTGAATCTGTCGCAATGTTTTCCCCACATCATGTTTCGCTTCTGGCTCCACGTGAATTGTGATGGAGTTTGCACCGGCTTTGGCAAATCGCGGCACGTAATGGTCAGCGTGCTCGATCATGAGATGGACATCGAGCGGAAGACTCGTTAAACCGCGTACAATCCTGACAATCTCCGGCCCGAAAGAAATGTTATCTACGAAATGTCCGTCCATGATGTCGCAATGGATCCAATCTGCGCCTGCGGCTGCGACGCGGTGGATTTCGTCACTGAGTCGCGAGAAATCGGCGGCAAGAATAGACGGGGCGACGATGATTCTTTGCATCGGAGTCACTGAACAAAGAAGTAATGGACTAACGGGAAAAGTTCCAACACTCTGTTAGTTGAGCACGCTGCTTCCACAATATGCCCTTGACGGCGCTCGGCGCTGTTTCATGTTACGCGTTTCAGCCTGGCCGAATCGCGCCGCGGGAGCGGATCCTTCGAAAAGGATCCATTCAGAGGAAAGGACGCGTTTCCTTCGGACTGGAAGTGCTGCTAATAAATAATTCATGTTCAACGGACTTTTCGGCTGGTTATCCAGCGACATCGGAATCGATCTCGGCACGGCGAACACTCTTGTTTACGTAAAAGATCAGGGGATCGTTTTGCGTGAGCCGTCAGTGGTGGCCGTACAAGCCGGGACCAACAGAGTATTGGCGGTGGGTGACGAAGCCAAGCGCATGCTCGGCCGCACCCCGGCGAATATCGTCGCAGTTCGTCCGCTCAAGGATGGTGTCATTGCCGACTTCGAGGTCACCGAGGCGATGTTGCGGCATTTCATCAGCAAAGTGCATAATCGCAAGGTGCGCGCGAAACCGCGCGTTGTCATCGCGGTTCCTTCCGGAATTACCGAAGTGGAAAAGCGCGCCGTGCGTGAATCGGCGACTCATGCCGGCGCCAGGGAAGTTTATCTAATCGAAGAACCCATGGCAGCGGCAATCGGCGTGGGGCTCCCAGTGCAGGATCCCGCCGGCAATATGATCATCGATATTGGCGGAGGCACTACCGAAGTCGCGCTTATTTCGCTCTCCGGAATCGTATTTAGTCGGAGCGTACGTGTGGCTGGCGACGAGTTGGACGAGGCAATCGTGCAGTACATGAAACGCGCTTACAATTTAATGGTTGGCGAACGCACAGCCGAAGAAATTAAGATCAAGATCGGCTCGGCATATCCGAGCGAGAAGGAAACGAGCGTAGAAGTTAAGGGCCGCGATCTGGTCGCTGGTTTGCCTAAAACGCTCATGATCACTTCTCAGGAAGTGCGCGAAGCGTTGCTTGAACCGATCTCAACAATTGTCGACTCCGTGCGTATTACTCTGGAGCGCTGTCCGCCCGAGCTTTCGGCGGACCTTGTGGATCGGGGACTGGTACTGGCGGGCGGAGGTGCGTTGCTGCGGGGCTTTGACAAACTTTTGAGTGAGGAAACAGGTCTGCCTGTCCATGTAGCTGAAGATCCCCTCAGTGCAGTCGCAGAAGGGACCGGCAAATGCCTCAATGAACTTAAGTTTTTGCGCCAGGTTGCCTCAGCGGATCGCCAGTGGCGGTAGCGGGCATTGTGGATTGGCGACACCGACCGTCTTCGCTTGCTCGCGACCAGAGGTCGGAGTTGCGGATTGCGGAAAGATTTGCAGTCTGCAGTTGATGTCGATCGTGTTCCATCCGCATTCCGGGATCCGCAATCGGCAATGGGAATGAGCCGTACAAACATTATTGCGCTGCTGATTTTTGGCGCTGTTCTGGGATATTTTCTCAGCTTCGGCCCAAGCACCACGCAAAAGTTCAAGGCTGGCGTCTATCAGCTGCTGGCGCCATTTTTGACAGGTGGGTCAGGGCTAAAAAAACAAATCACATCCGTGCGCACAGGATTGAAGTCGCTCGATCAGCTGGAACACGAAAATACCGCGCTTCAGGTAGAAAACACGGAGCTGCGTGCGACCAACCGAGGTCTGCGCGATGTGGAGCATGAGGTAAATCGTCTCCGTCACGCGCTGAATTATCGAGAGCGCTCGGTCTTCAAGTTGATGGCGGCAGAAATCGTCGCGCGCGATTCCTCGAGCTGGTGGCGAACGGTCACGATCAACCGCGGCAAAAGAGACGGCATTGAAACGGACATGCCTGTTGTAACCGATGAAGGTCTTGTAGGAAAGACTACTACTATAAGCGAGGGGATCTCGATTGTTTTGCTGATTTCCGACGAAAACTGCCGGATCGCGGCGTCCGTGGAAGGAAGCCGCGAACAGGGGATCGTCTCTGGCCAGCGCGTGACGACGGGGCTAACCCCACTTTTGGACCTGAATTTCTTATCGAAGCAGGCTGACCTTAAGCCCGGACAGAAAGTTTATACTTCTGGAGTGGGCGGCGTTTTCCCGTCGGGCCTGTTCATTGGGCCGGTCAAGACTTTTCGTGTTCGAGAATTAGATGGACAAGCGCAACTGACGCCTGCGGTCGATCTGTCGCATCTGGAGGATGTGTTCGTAGTAACCGGCCGGCGATGATATTCTTTTGTGTTCTGCTGTTTCTGGTGCTAGCCGCGCAGATTGCGGAGCTTTTCATCCCGGCGCTGCCGTGGCTCTACGATGCGCATATTTACATTGTACCTGTTATTGTTTTTTATGGAGCAATGGCCCTGCCGTTCCCCCTCATGCTGGCGCTTGCGCTATACGCCGGGGTTTTGCTGGATGCGCTTACTGTGCAGGTGATTGGTGGAAAGGTTGAAATTTCAATGGGATCCTCGATACTGCTTTACGGTGTGCTGGCAGGAATCATGCATGGGCTCAGACCGCTCTTTGCCCGCGGCCACTGGGAAGTGCATGCTATCCTGAGCGGCGTTTTCACCGCGTTAATAGTGTTAGCGCAATATCTCATGATTACATTCCGGCGCGGCTCTCTTGTTTTTACCCGTGAAATTTGGTGGCAAATCTGCGGTCCGGGCATCGCTGCAATGCTGGTTGCCCCAATTCTGTTCTGGCTTCTGCAATGGATCGGGCAGATGACAGCTTATCCATACGGTCCTGAAAGGGGGCGATTCGAATGAAAAAAGGACGAGTGGCCTCGCGTGTGCGAATTCAGTTTGTCGCCTTACTCATGCTGCTGGGTTTGGGTGCTCTCGGCCTCAGACTCTGGTGGATACAAGTGGCGCACGGCGCCGAATGGACTTCACAGCTTCGCGGCAGTTCTCAAGCGACCGTGCGCATCCCGTCTGTGCGCGGTGAGATCAAAGACCGCAACGGCGTGACGCTTGTCCAAAACCGCGCCAGCTACGAGGTCGATTTCTATTTGCCGGAAATGGTGAAAGGCTATCGGGAACGCTTTGGTTCGCCGCCCTTGAGCGAATACCGAGCGATCATCAGTGGCATGCCGAAAGATCAGAAGGAGCCCGACATCATTAAAATTGTCAACGACGGCATCGTCCCGCGCCTTAACGATCTGGATTTGGCGCGCGACTACAACGCGGGCAAGCTGCAACGGCATTTTCGTAACGACACGGAAGTTCCGTTCTCCTACATCAAGGACATTGATTTTCCCACGATGGCAAAATTCTCGGAGCACGATGTCGGCTTACCGGGAGTGGATATTGCGATCAAGCCGGTGCGTTCTTATGTTTATGGTGCCCTGGCCGCCCATATTCTTGGTTATGTCGGCATGCCTAACGACATCGATAAGGAGGAAGCAGGGAAGTTCACCTTCTATCAACAGGACATGGAAGGAAAATCCAACATCGAAAAATCGATGGACGAATACCTGCGCGGCAAACCTGGCGTGCGTTATTTGCGCAAGAACGCCAAGGGGACGATCGAGGGTGTGCTTCGCGAAGATCCCCCGCAACAAGGCGCCAATGTTTTCCTGACCATCGATGCGCGCATCCAGGCGATAGCAGAGGAAGCGCTCCGCGCAGTCAGCCGGGCCGGAGCGGTCGTGGTGGACCCAAACAACGGTAACATTTTGGCGATGGCATCTGTTCCGTCGTTCGATCCGAATACTTTTATTCCGAGCATCAAAGCGAAAGATTGGAAGGCACTGCAGAAAGACGAGGGCGATCCGTTGGTCGCCCGCGCGATTAGCTGCCTGCCGCCAGGCTCGACATTCAAGCTGATCACGGCACTGGCCGGGCTGCGGGGCACGAAGAATCTCGCGGGCGCGAAATACGGCTGTTATGGTGGTGTGAGTTACGGCGATCACTTTTTCCGATGTTGGGTAGCCTCAAAACATTACACGCATGGCACCCTCGGACTCGCCGATGCGCTCAAGGTGTCGTGTGACTCATTTTTCTATCAGTACGGTAACGCAGCCGGCATTCAGTCGATCGACGCCGTCGGAAAGATGTTGGGAATTGGTGAAGAGTCGGGTCTGCAACTAACGGGCGAACAAACGGGCAACATGCCTGGGCCCGAGTGGATGCAAATCCATCATCCGCAAGAGAGATGGTCACAAGCTCAGACTGCCAACGTTTCAATCGGGCAGGGATACACACTTGTTTCGCCACTTCAGCTGGCAATGGCGTATGCGGCGATTGCAAACGGTGGCGTGTGTTATTACCCGCGCTTGGTTGATAGAGTATTGAAACAAGATGGCTCGCCTGTGCTCGATGAGCGTGGCAACGTGGCCGTGCCTCAGACCCCGCGAGTACGAACGGACTTACGCCAGGAAATTTCGGCTGAAAAGATCGAGCTGGTCCGCAAAGGCCTTTGGAAAGTTGTTAACGAAGATGGCGGCACCGGCGGCAGAGCGCGTTTGAAAGATTGGGTAGTGGCGGGGAAGACTGGCACTGCGCAGGCCACTGAGCGTGGACAAGAGGAAAACGTGGCTTGGTTTGCATGTTTCGCGCCATATGACCATCCGAAGTTTGTCGTCGCAGTGATGGTGCAGGGCGCTTCTGGGCATGGCGGCGAAGTCGCGGGTCCGATCGCCGACAGAATCTTAGAGCGCTCACTCGCCCTGGACGAAGGCAAATTCAACATGCAGGTGGCTTGGCTTCCCCCGGCCCATCACGCCAATCCACTCCAATTGATCAAGTCGGTGTCTTATCATGACAAAGGCGGGAATCTCGGAGCCGAAGACGAAGAAACTGCTCCCGACTCGCAAACTGCCACGGCCCAAATGGCAAGCTCAGACGCCTCGCCTGATGTGGAACCGGAAGCGGATTCTCAAGGAAGAGTCCGGCGGCGAGGGAGTGCTCCTGTAGCCCGGGCGGTTCAGGCTGCGCCACCACCCCCCCGCAACTTCTTTCAGCGGCTCTTTGGAGGACACCCGCGACCGGCACCTGCGCCGGCGCCACCGCCGCCCAGCCGCCGGCGCGGACCATCACAATGAATCCCTGGTCAGAAACACTGCGGCAGAACATTGCAGTTTGGTTATGACTACTCAACTACTTCAATTTTATGATAGAGAAGGTAAAAAAGATTTTGGGGCTTTCCTCTCGAAAGACCGGCAACAAGCTCATTCTCAGCGTCGAAAAACTCGAATCCCGCGTCGCGCTGCTCGAGAACAGCCGGCTGGAGGAATACAGCGTCGAACGTAAGAGCTCCCGAAACATCGTCGGCAGCATTTTCAAGGGCAAGGTTCGAAACATTGAGATGGGCCTGAAGGCGATGTTTGTCGACATCGGCTTCGAAAAAAACGCATTCCTTCATTTTTGGGACGCGATTCCGGCTGCGCTCGACAGCGGCATCGAAGAAATTGATCGGCGGTCGAACAAACGGCCCCGTAAACGAATCACCGTTAAAGATATACCGAACATTTATCCGGTCGGTTCTGATGTCATTGTGCAGGTAACCAAAGGTCCGATCGGCACGAAGGGGCCGAGGGTGACAACCAATCTCAGTTTCCCGGGGCGCTACCTGGTTCTCATGCCGTTCAGCGATCACAGCGGTATCTCGCGAAAAATCGAGAACCCAAGAGAACGCGAACGGCTACGAAAGATTTTGCGCGAACTGGACATTCCTGAAGGCGTTGGAGTCATCATTCGAACGGTAGGCGAAGGCCAGCGCGCCAGATACTTCGTACGCGATCTGCGTTTCCTGCTCGATCAGTGGGCCAAAGTCGAACAGGCTATTCGGGAGACGCCCGCTCCTTGCCGCCTTTTCGAGGAACCTGATCTGGTGGAGCGAACCGTGCGCGATTTTCTGACCGAAGAAATCGACCAGGTCGTTTGCGATGATCGCGAATCAACCGAGAGGATGATCGAAATGATTGGCCAGATTTCGCGGCGCGCGCGGAATCGAGTCCATTTTTACGACGGCGCCACGCCGATTTTCGAGACTCACGGCGTGCAAAAACAAATCGACGACGCTTTTCATCGGCAAGTTTGGTTGAAGTGTGGCGGCTACATTGTGATTGACGAAACCGAAGCGTTGGTAGCGATCGATGTGAATACCGGCCGCAACAAAGGGGGCCGCGATGTGGAGAAGACAATTTTACAGACGAATCTCGAGGCGGCAGATGAAATCGCTCGTCAGCTTAGGTTGCGCAATATCGGTGGTTTGATCATAACCGATTTCATCGATATGAAGAGTCGTAGAGACCAGCAGGCAGTCTATAACTTAATGAAGGAACGGCTCACCCGCGACAAAGCCAGGACGCATGTGCTTCCCATTTCGCAGCTCGGGTTAATGGAGATGACCCGCCAAAGGGCGCAGGAAAGTCTTAGCGACACAATCTATGAAAACTGCCCCTACTGCGGCGGGCGTGGAGTCGTGAAGACCTCAATGACCACAAGCGTAGAATTGCACAGGACTTTGAACACTGTCATGCGCAAATATCAAGACAGCATTCACGAAATTCGGGTGATCCTTAATCCCGACGTTTTAAGGCGACTAAAGGAGGAAGATGAAGAATTGCTGGTGGAGATGGAGCGCCGGTACGCAGGCCGTCTAATGTTTCGCGGCGACCCTGCCTTTCACCATGAGAAATTCGTTGTTACTGACGCGAATACCGGAGCGGAACTGAAGCCTTAAGGCCAAAAAAGACTTGCAATCGTTGGCGGCTCGCCTCAGACTTGCGGTATCCAGACAAAATGTTTGGGGGGTAAAACTTAACCAAAAGGAGAAATAATGAAAAAATTAGTGTCATGCCTGTTAGGGCTTGGCGTGATCACTTCGGCTGCTTTTGCCGGAGTTGGCTATTCTGGGAAAGAAATAAAACAGGTAGCTCCGCCACCTTGCCCGGAGTGGTACGCCGACAGAGAGTTTAACGTCAGCCTTTGGGGCACCTACATTTTCGCAGGAAACAACTGGGAAAATGACCGCTATCTCGAGGCCGATCACGCTTGGGGCGGTGGCGTCGATCTCAAGTACTTCTTTATGCGTTATGTCGGTGTCGGGGTCGAAGGCTGGGCCGTCGCTGCGAGGCAGGCACGCAAAGACATCTTCATCGATTTCAGTGACGGAATCTCTGAGCAAAGCTTCCACCACGAGACCAACCCGATTGGCGCTGTGTTGGGCACCCTAACCTTGCGTTACCCGATCCCGTGCACCCGCTTTTCGCCATACCTTTTTGGTGGAGCTGGCGCGATCTTTGGTGGCGGCCAGAGGCGAATCGACGAGCGATTCACTGAGCCGGGAGAAGGCTTCGATATTGTCGCGACGACGGGTCATACGGATAGCGAGACGAAAGCAATTGGACAGGTCGGCGGCGGGATGGAAATCCGCCTGACCCCGCATATCGGCTGGGTCAGTGATTTTAGCTGGAATTTCGTGGATGGCCCGAAGAACAACTTCGGTATGGCCCGTACCGGCATCAATTTTGCCTTCTAAGCGTCACCAATAGTATTTGCTAGAGCGGCGTCCGGAACCGGACGCCGCTTTTTTTTGTCTGGCAACTTCTCATTGGCGTTTGCGAACGTTAATACGCGCACGAACTTATCGTGATGTCGTTCGTCGGAACTTTGGACAATCTGGCGCTGAACAAATCCGAGCTCGTTGAGCGGTTCGAGCATCTGATCGCTCCGAAATCAGATCGGGAGCTTGAAGCCATGGCCCAAACTTCACGTTCGCTGACGATGCAAAATTTTGGACGCACAATGCGCCTGTTCGCTCCGCTGTATCTGTCCAATGAGTGCATCAACAACTGTCAGTATTGCGGTTTTTCACGCGATAACCCGATTCTTCGCGTCACCCTCGAGGTCGAAGAAGTGGTTGCCGAAGCGCGGCATCTCACCCGTCAGGGATTCCGGCAGATTCTTCTGGTGGCCGGCGAGCACCCGAAATTTGTCAGCCGCGATTATCTGGCGCAATCCGTGCGCGCGCTGGCTCCGAATTTTTCATCGGTTTCGATCGAGGTTGGGCCAATGGAGACGGAGGATTATGTGGCGATTGTCGAAGCCGGTGCGGAAGGCCTCGTTGTTTATCAGGAAACTTACAATCGAGGCGTCTATGCCGAAATGCACACCGCGGGGCCAAAACGCGACTTCAATTTTCGCCTCGATTGCGCTGAGCGCGGGTATGCGGCCGGGTTTCGACGACTCGGCATTGGCGCGCTGATCGGCTTATCGCCCTGGCGGGACGAAGTGATTACTCTCGCAGCGCACTTGGAACATTTATTCAAACATTGCTGGCAAGCGCAAATCACTGTCAGCTTGCCAAGGCTACGTCCCGCGGCTGGCGGTTTCCGTCCGCTTTTCTCGATGACCGATCGCGAACTGGCTCAGCTGGTTTGTGCATTGCGTATTACTTTTCCGCAACTGGGCATTGTGCTCAGCACCCGTGAGCGTGGGTCGCTGCGGGATTCACTTGCTTTGATCGGTGTGACAATGATGAGCGCCGGCAGCCACACCGAGCCTGGCGGTTACACTCGGCAGGGCCGTGAACATTTGCATCGCACTGTACGCGGTCGGGTGGTAGCGCCCGAATACCAGGCCGGAGAAGATCAACTCGCCACCGGGCAATTCGAGATCAGTGACGAACGTTCCCCGGCCGAAATCGCCGCAGTCCTTCGCCGACGTGGACTTGAAACAGTCTGGAAAGATTGGGACCGGGCCCTTTGTGGAGCGTGAAAATTTCGCTGAATGGTGAACCTGTAGATGCTCGCGAAGCCAAAACGATCGCAGAGCTAATCGACCGTTACGAATTACCGCGGCGATCGATTTTGGTAGAGCACAACGGCCTGGCTGTGCATCGACACGAATGGTCACAGCGACCATTAGCCGAAGGCGACCGCATCGAATTCGTTCGCGTCGTCGCTGGCGGTTAGCTGAATTACGCCTGAGCAGCGCTTTTCACTACCACTCGCATTCCGTCGGTCAGGATTACGGTGACTGGTGTCTGCGGCCCGATGAATTCGCCTTCGGTAACAACATCCACAATGCGATCAGCAAAACGCGCTTTGCCGCTGGGTCGCAAAACAGTGATCGCGGTCCCTTGCGTTCCGGGCGCGAGTGTCAGTGCAGTCACGAAGTGTCTGGGTTCACCGGCTAGCGACGGGCCGGGGGGATTTGAATCCATCAGGGCGAATCGCCGGTAAATACTCGTCCGCGGCAGATAACGCGCGAGCAGCGCAATGACGATGAATGATCCCACGATTGCGATGAACATGTTAAGCAACGGAGCAGCGAGTGCTTTGCCCGTCGGGAAAAAGTTCTGGCCCGGGTAGCGATCAACCATTGTCCACAGCAACGACGCGAGGATTAGAAAAACGCCGACTACTCCGAAAACGATTGTTGAGTGCGCGAAGAAAAGTATTTCGATCAACACGAGAACCATTCCGAGAATAAAGAGCGCGACGACTTCCCAGCCCGCGAGCCCAGCCAGGTAATGGCCGAGGAAAAACAGCGCGAAACAAATTGCAGAGATAACTCCGGGCCATGTCACACCTGGAATTTTGAACTCCAAATACGCGCCGAGAATCCCGCCAAGCAGCAGCAACGGGGCGAGCGCGGTGATCCAAAACGCGATTTGCTCAAAGCCGGTTGGCTCGAACTTGACGATGTTGCCTCTGAGTCCGGCTTTTTTGGTCAGGTCTGTAATCGAATCGGCGATCCCTTCCGCGAGCAGCGGTTTGCCATTGATTCGTTCAGTTGCCTCCTGAGCATTTAGACTTAGGACGGCTCCCTTGGGATGCACGACGCGGTCGCCGATTTTCACTTCCTTGTCTTTGTTCATGAATGCCTCCGCGACATCGGGATTATGGGCGTTCTTGGTCGCGGAACCACGGACCAGTGCAGACCAGTACGAAATCGTTTTTTCTTTGGCGGTGGCGGGAAGATCTTCACCGGTAGGAAGAATTGGAGCGGCGGCGCCAATTGCGCTCACCGGCGCCATGAAAATGTGTTGCGTAGCAATGGCAATAATCGCCCCGGCTGATCCCGCATTTGTGTTGATGAATGTGTACGTGGGGACCTTCGCTTGGTTGAGGACGTTCACGATATCTGCCGCCGTATCGAGTCGGCCGCCGTACGTGTTCATCTCGAAAATGATTGCAGAAGCTTCATTGTTCTCCGCTGTTTTCACGGCACGCCGCAAAAATGCCAGGAGCGAAGGTGCAACCTCGCCTCTCAACGGCACGACTGCGACGTCGCCTTTGTGAATGACCTCGCGTCCCTGCGCTGTTGCGCTTACTGCCAAGGAGCAGACTACGGCGCAGATCAGCAATTTGCTTATCAGCTGTTGGAGGTTAAATCGCACTGCGTAAGTTTGACATCGCTTCCAAAACCAGACGAGGCAAAAATAGTGAGGCGCGCATGGGAACGATTCCTTCGGAGACAATCGAGCAAATCGCCGCCGCGAACGATATCGTCGAAGTAATCGGTTCGTATTTTCCACTGAAACGCGCGGGGGCGAATTTCAAGGCGCTCTGCCCATTTCATCAGGAGAAAACCCCGTCGTTCACGGTGAGTCCGAGCCGGCAGACGTTTCATTGCTTCGGGTGCGGCGTCGGGGGGAGCGTCTTCCGGTTCGTGATGGATTACGAGCACACAGATTTTCCATCTGCCGTGCACAAACTCGCGGCGCGGGTCGGAATTACCGTAGTGAAGGCGCGCGGCGCGGCGGATGAAGAGCGACAATATGAGGCGCGGCGGACGTTGCTGAAATTACACGCTGAGGCTGCCGAGTGGTTTCACAATAACCTGATTAAGAGAGAAGTGGGTGATGCGGCGCGAAAATATTTGCGAGCCCGTGGGATCACCGTGGAAACCGCGAAACGCTGGCAACTTGGTTACGCCCCAGACGAGTGGGATGCGTTCGGCAGTTGGGCGCGCGCCCGGGGCTATGCTATCGGCGAGCTGATCGCGAGTGGACTCGTCAAAATGAAAGACGAGGGCGAACCGACCGCATCTCAGCGATCGGGAAGCGGGGTCAGGACAGCGCGGGCCACAGCCGGATACGATCGTTTTCGCGGGCGAATGATGTTTCCGATTCGCAACGACGTCGGAGAAGTGATTGCGTTCAGCGGTCGTCTTCTGAAAGACGAAGAGGGCGCGGCAAAATACGTGAACTCGCCGGAGACTCCGCTGTTCCGGAAGGGGAATGTCCTTTTTGGTTTGGACAAATCCAAGCGAGCCTTGATTGAATCGAACTGCGCAGTTGTCTGTGAGGGCCAGCTCGATTTGATAAGCTTGTTCGAGTCTGGGATCACAAATGTGGTAGCGCCGCAGGGCACGGCCTTTACGGAGAGCCAGGCACGGATCTTGAAGCGCTTCGTCAATGAGGTTGTGCTTTGTTTTGACGCCGACACAGCAGGTCAAAAAGCCGCTGAACGTTCGCTCGATGCCCTGCTCCAGAACGATTTGATCGTGCGCGTTGCCGAAATGCCGATGGGCGAAGATCCAGATTCGCTCGTCCGGCGCGAAGGCAAAGAAGCCTTTGAAAAGCGCATAGCAGAAGCGCGTGATTTTTTTGATTATTGGATCGAGCGCGAGACGGCTAATGTCGATCTCGCTTCTTTCGGGGCCAAGATACAACTGGCCAGGCGCCTGGCAGAGACCGTTTCGCATGTGCGCGATCCCGTTATGCGCGGAGAAGTCATGACCAAAGTGAGCGCACGTCTTGGAGTGGCGGCCTCGGACTTTCAGGCACTCGTATCAAAACAAAAAGGCCGCGAGCCTTTTTTGGCTCGCGACCCTGCAGTCGCAAGCGATCGCACCGGCGCGATGGCGCCTGCCCCCCGGCACGAGGTCTCCATGCTTTGCATATTGGCGCTACGAGATGAAACGGCTCGAGATTTTCTTTGCCAACAAAACTGGCGAGAGATCCTCGCGCACGTCCCGGATGCAGAATTTCTCGTCCGTATCCTCGAAAGCGACCTGCGCCCGGCCGACGCGGCCTCGCTGAACGCTTTCATGGTAACGCTTTCTCCGGCAGATGAGCGTTTGGTGTCCTCCTGGCTGCTGCAAAAGGTGCCTGCGGATGCTGGAGCGATGGTAGAAAAATGGTGGCTCGGCATTCGGCAGGCGGTTTTACGCCGTCAGCTCAGTGTGGCTGCGAATCAAATAAGGCTTCCAGAACTGAGTGCCGGAGACATCGTAAATTTACAAAAACAAATCCTTGACCTGCAGGAACAGCTCCACGAGCTTTCGCAGCCCGCCGGCAGGGCCAACAATTAGTTGTCGGTCTATGGCCGCGGCAGGGTCGAACGTCTTAGTCAAATCTTAACCGCACAATCTTGGCCAGGCATTCGAAACGAAGGGGAGGCAGCCGACAGTCGTCGGCGCGACGCATTAACCGAAAGCAGCGCAGACGCGGTGCCGCCACAAGGTCTATCGCTGTCGGAGCGAATCTGAAGAAACAGCCAAGGATCGCCGCACTCAAAGCCGGGCGCCGCACCCCGAACTCAACGCGATCCAATAATGGATCGCTGCTTGAGCCGACAGGGATCGCGTCGGCGTCTGCTTTGTATTCAGCTGTTGAAGTCCAGAATCGCATTCGCGAACTGATCAAGCTGGCAAAAGAACAAGGCTACCTCACGTTTGACGATCTAAACGAGGCGTTGCCGGAGGGAGTCACCGACGCCGATGAGCTCGATCTGATTCTAACGCGGCTGC
>WNGO01004174.1_pt1 | contig 16330 bp, 21 predicted proteins | sample 5400511 | NCBI WGS metagenome assembly WNGO01 (sample SAMN13153380, study PRJNA577476) | soil metagenome | isolation source: 20 cm soil or saprolite under Garry oak tree replicate 2 | place: USA:California | collected 2016-06-15 | reverse complement strand
GGGTGGAGTTGATTCTGGGATTGTTATTGATGATCGGACTCGCCACTCGCTTTTCGCTGATCGCGGGCGCCCTCGTGATCATGTGCCTCGTCATCGGCACAAACCTCGCGCAGGATTGGCTCGTGTCAGGACTCCAGTTGATTTACGCGTTTCTCTATTACTACCTGCTCGTGCATCTGGACCAAAATCGCTATTCGATCGATGGGCTTCGGAAGGCATGATGTGGCGCTGCTGGAACACCTCCTTTGCAAGCAGGGGGTCAGGGTTCGAATCCCCTCACGTCCACCAAATTCCCTTATAAATTGCACGTTTTGACAGGCGTGTGCGTTGGGATCGTTTCCTGGTTAACCCCCGGTTAACCTTGCGACGGCGGGGAGGACTCATCGAGTATCTTGTAAAGAGCGTCCTGCATGGCGGGATTGATCTGGTACTGATTCCCTGAAAGCTCGCAAATTAGGCTTGTGTTGTACTCTAGCGCGTTAAGGATTCCAGACTGCGAGAAGCCACGAGTCCGGTAGAATACCGTTGCCTGGCTCTCAAGCATGAACCCACGAACCCGTATCTCTCTCAGTAAATCCTTGGCGATGCTAAGCACTATTGCTACGAAACGAAAGCTTTCATTCACGCACGCTGCACGATGGCCTTTCTTGAAACAGAGAATGGACAAGAAGTTATCCGTCATGGACACCAAGTACGTTTAGATTTTGCTGTCGAGCACTCGACTTCTACATTGAGGTAGTGGTGAGTCTTCAAACCCCTTCCATGTTAGTGTACCAATGTGGCATAGGTGGGTCAGGAATAATCCGGAGTGTTGCATTCTTGAATTCCGGTGTCTGCATTAGTCGGTCGCGTTCCTCAGCGGCAGAATCAGCAGTTGGGAACGGCCCGATATCAAGGTCTTTGTCAGGTTCATACACATTCGAGGAAACCTTTCGTATTCGCCAATTACGATCTTCCATGATCTACCTCCAGTAAACATTCTAAACTGCCCAGTTAGGCAGGCTCTCCCATGCTTATACGCCCACGAGCGTCATTACGCAATTGAAAAACTACTCCAGGCCGAAAATGACTTTCAACCTACTAAATACCGCCCAAAGCCGGCTTGCTGAGGAGCTTTATAAAAGGAATCGGCCCACCGTTGTGCGCGGGCCGGGTGGCCCTGACGATACGTGGGGAGATGAATTGGGTGCCCCACACGTCGGGTTTACGTGCGGGGTTCTTGGTCCCGTTGCCTCCAGTTTTTATTCGCGGACGGGTTCGCTGGAATCACCCTGGCTGCGGCGGCATCGTGCTGCCCGCGCACGTTCGTGCTCGCTCGAGCATCAACTCGCGTTCGCGTCCATTTCGCGTAAGCGTTGCCGCGCGCTCAAACTCCACACGTGCCTCCTCGAAGCGGCCGAGCTTCCTGAGAAGGTCGCCGCGCACACTCGACAACAGGTGGTAGGCCTTGAGTGACGGTTCCGAGTTCAGCGCATCGACAAGCGCAAGCCCCGCCGCCGGTCCGTGTGCCATGGCGACCGCCACCGCGCGGTTCAGCTCCACGACGGGGGATGAGGCGATCTGTGCGAGCACCTCGTAGAGCGCCACGATGCGTGCCCAATCCGTCTCCTCCGGAGCGCGCGCTCTCGCATGACATGCCGCGATCGCGGCCTGCAACGCGTAGGGGCCGAGCGTCCCGCCTAGTTTCTCAGCGTGATCGAGCGCCGCGAGACCACGATGGATAAGGAGTTGATCCCAGCGCCCGCGGTCCTGATCCAGGAGCAGGATGGGCTCCCCCAAAGGGCTGGTCCGTGCACGCGAACGTGACGCTTGAATCTCCATGAGCGCCACAAGGCCACGAACCTCCGGCTCCTTTGGAGTGAGCTCAACCAGAATACGCCCAAGACGCAACGCCTCTTCGCACAGCGTAGGCCGCATCCAATCGTCACCGGCGGTGGCCGTATAGCCTTCGTTGAAAATCAGGTAGAGAACCTCGAGCACCGAAGAGAGGCGGGCAGCAAGTTCGTCGCCGCGCGGAACCTCGAAGGGGACATGCGCCTCGGCCAGGGTTCGCTTGGCACGGACGATGCGCTGGGCGACCGTCGCCTCAGGGACAAGAAATGCACGCGCGATCTCGTCGGTCGTCAGACCTCCAAGCAAACGGAGCGTGAGCGCCACGCGCGCCTCGGAAGTTAACACTGGATGGCAGGATATGAATACGAGGCGCAGGAGGTCGTCGCCAACGTTATCGTCGATCGCGGCTTCGAGATCAGGCACCGCCATCTCCTGCTGGGCCTCGATCTCGCGGCCGAGTTCTTCGTGCTTGCGCTCGAGCCGCTTGTTTCGGCGCAGGAGATCGATTGCGCGATGCTTCGCGGCGGCCATCAACCAGGCGCCCGGGTTGTCCGGAATTCCCGATTTCGGCCACTGCTCAAGCGCGGCGACGAGAGCGTCTTGCGCCAGCTCCTCGGCATGACCCACATCACGTACGATCCGCGCGAGACCGGCGATGATCCTGGCGGACTCGATCCTCCAGACCGCGTCAATCGCGCGATGTGTATCGGTAGCCGTCACGGCTACCGATCACACCATCTTTACCCCGCAAGCGCAAGCCGAGGTACATCGCGACTACTGATTCGAGGCCATCCGTAGGACGTCCGGTCTTCTATGCACTGGGATCGGGGTCTGGCGGCCCGAACATCTAGTCCGCGCCGACTGCGTTTCCATTCAGGAACGTCTGTTGGCGGATCTCGGTCTCGCCCTGCCAGCCCGGCCAGTGTTGCTTATGAAGTTCCATAAAGGCCACCGCTCTTTCGACCGCCTCTTTCTTGGACTTCAATTCAAATATCGCATACCCACCGAAGACTTCCTTTGCCTCGGTGAAGGGTCCGTCAGTCACGGTAAGTTTTCCTCCAGACAACTGGACGCGCGCGCCCGTCGCAGTTGAGGCGAGTCCCCCGCTTTCGATCATCTCACCGGCTTTCGTCGCCTCTTCGGCGATCTTCGCCATGGCGTCAATCATCGCTTTGGGCGGGGGACCCGAGTTCTCGGCGGCCTTGACTATCATCATGAATCGCATCGTCATCTCTCCTTTTGGTTTCTGGTTTGGGGCTGGATTCCGGACGGTTTCGACCCGTTGAATCTAGCCTCTACTATCACGTCGAACGAAGCTCTACGAAATCGACACGGAGGATAAATTTTCTACGCCCAGTGCGACTACTTCTTCCCACTCGATTGCTTACGGAGGCGCTCCTCTTGCTCTCTCAGCTCAGGAGTCAATTCGGCGCCGAAGTCTTCCGCCTCGAACACTTGTCGAATCTCGATCTCGGTCCCACCATCGAAGGGCGCCCTCTTAAGCCACTCGATCGCCTCGTCCATCGACCTCACCTGCCACAGCCAGAAGCCGGCGATGAGTTCCTTCGTTTCCGTGAACGGCCCATCAATGACAGTTCGATTCGCGCCAGAGAACTTGACGCGTTTCCCCTTCGAGCTGGGTTGGAGTCCCTCGGCTGCCAGCAACACGCCAGCTTTCACCAGCTCCTCGTTGAATTTCCCCATTTCGGTAAGGATCTTCCGGCTCGGCATTACGCCCTTCTCAGAATCCTTATCCGCCTTGACTATCACCATGCATCGCATTTTTCATGTCTCCTTTTGATCTCGGAGAGGAGCTGGACCGGACTGCCTCAAACACCCGATCCAAGCCCTCTACATGCGCGTCGAACGTGTAGCTGCGAAATCGACAGGTTCAGAATGTCTTTGGGCTTCCGAGCCGCCATCGACTGTAGGCGACGAACGCCGACAGGAGCGCCACCACTAGCGGGAACAATGCCGTTACGCCGCCACCGATCATCAGTGTGACCACAGTCGCTCCGACCGTGATGATCGCCAGCCCGGCTGCGGCTAGCGGTGTCAAGTCCGGCCGGATGCGGAGTAGCCCCGGCAGGATCAGGCCAATCGCCCCGAGTACCTCGGCCACGCCGATGAACCGCAGAAACAGTCCCGGCAGTGGAACCTGCTTGGTCATTTCCTCAATCGGCATGACAAACTTCATTACACCCGCGAACATGAAGACGATTGCGAGCAGCCCTTGAATGATCCAAAGCAGTACGGTCGTCTTTTGACTTGGTGTGTGTGTCGATGGGGAGCTCATCGCTGTATCTCCTTGGTTGGCATTAGTGTCACGGTCCCGGCTAATGTCGGGCCGTGTGAGTAGCCTGGCTGCACGAACAGGTCGAATGAAAAGTGGTGTTCTTGACAGCTCCAGTAGCTTTCTTTGCGGCGACGCAACCCGAGTCGAGCCGCGGCGACGGCGTCACGCCCCCTTGCCCTGCCCGGACTTATTCAACAGCTCGGGAAACTTGGCTGCGGCCTCCTGTACGTCGGCTGGAAAGTCCGCAAACTCGTGCACTTGGCGAACTTCGATCATTTCGTTGTCCGAACCAGGACACCGCTTGGCCCATTCGATCGCCTCTTCCTTCGACTTCACCTGAATCATCCAGTAGCCGCCGAGTACTTCCTTGGCTTCGGCGAAAGGCCCATCGGTCACCGTGGGTTTCCCTCCTGAGAACGTGACGCGCGCGCCCATCGAGGGCGGCTGGAGTCCATCAAGCGCGAGCAGCACGCCGGCATTCTGCAGGGATTCGTTGTACTTCATCATGGCGGCAACTGCCTTGGCGTCCGGCATGGTGCCCGGCGCGGCCTTCTCGTACCCTTTCGGAATCATCAGCATCATGAAACGCATTGTTTTCCTCCTAGTTTTCGGTTCGGAGCTGGGCTTCCGGACTGCCTCTGCCGGTGCAAACCCTCGCTCTACCTGTACGTCGAATGAGGGACTGCGCAATCGACAGGTCACTAATCTTTTTTGAAAATATTTGCTTAAGTCCCCCAATTCATTGCCGTTAGCCGCCGGCAATGGCTCCAATGATCAAAAAGGGCTCCTTCCCGGACGTGACTTCGTCGGGAAGTGGGGCATCCGGCGGTTCATGGGAGAGATCCTCCTGGCAGGCGAAGAACCGCAGGAATGGCCGGCGCTGTTGCGTGACATGGTCCCGGATGGTGCCTCGAAGCACGGGATAGCGAGCCTCGAGTGCATCGAGGACCGAGCGCTGCGTGGCCGCGCCCTCGACTTCGAGCTGCACTTCGCGGTCAACGCGCGCCAACGTCCGCAAGTGTGCCGGCAGCTCAACGCGGATCATGGCAATGTCTGAACCTCGACGGAAACCACGGCCGGAAGGTCCCGGACAATGGGAGCCCAGTTGTTTCCGGCATCGGCCGACGCGTACACTTGCCCCCCGGTAGTGCCAAAATACACGCCGCATTTATCGAGCGAGTCGACGGCCATCGCGTCGCGCAACACGTTAACGTAGCAATCGCGTTGCGGGAGGCCTTTCGTGAGCGCCTCCCACTCGTTTCCGCCCGTCCGGCTGCGGTACACGCGCAGCTTCCCTTCGGGCGGATAGTGTTCCGAATCACTCTTGATGGGGACGACGTAAATGGTCTCCGGCTCGTGTGCGTGGACGTCAATCGGGAATCCAAAGTCCGTCGGCAAGTTCCCGCTGACCTCTTTCCAGGACTCCCCGCCATCATTGCTGCGCATGACGTCCCAGTGCTTCTGCATGAACAGCACGTCCGGGCGCGATCGGTGCATCGCGATGCGGTGAACGCAGTGGCCGATTTCCGCAGTCGGGTCAGGGATGTGTTCGGATCTCAGTCCACGATTGATCGGCCGCCACGTTTTGCCGGCGTCGTCGGTCCGGAAGGCGCCCGCAGCCGAGATGGCAATGAACATCCTGTCCGGCTTGCTCGGATCAATCAGGATTGTGTGCAGGCACATCCCACCCGCCCCCGGTGACCAACGTGGCCCTGTGCCATGGCCGCGGAGTCCGGAAAGCTCCTCCCACGTCTGTCCCCCATCGGTTGTGCGGAATATTGCGGCGTCTTCCACCCCGGCGTATACGGTATCAGGATCGCCGAGCGATGGTTCGAGGTGCCAGACTCGCTTGAACTCCCAAGGGTGCGGTGTTCCGTCGTACCACTGATGAGTGCCGGGAATGCCGTCGTAAACAAATTTGTTACCTACAGGCTCCCAAGTCTTGCCCCCGTCGTTCGAGCGCTGGATCTGCTGCCCAAACCAGCCGCTGGACTGTGATGCATACAGCCGGTTGGGATCAGCGGGCGAGCCCTTCAAATGGTAAATCTCCCAGCCCCCAAGAAAAGGCCCATTAACATCCCACCGCTCTCGCTTCCCATCCGACGTCAGGACGAAAGCGCCCTTCCGCGTCCCCACCAGCACCCTTACTCCGCTCATCTGATCCTCCTTTTTGAGTTTCAGCTTCAGAAAATGGTCGCCACTCTTGATCGAGTCCAAACGCCGCCGGACAATGCCCGACCTTCCATTTCACTCCATGGCAAACTCGACCCGGAAATCGGACGCTATCGCGACTTATGTCGAGTTGTTTTGATCACCTTTCCGTGTAAGTCGTATTTGCGCCATTCGCCGACTTTCTTGTCGTTCACGTATTCGCCGTCGTCGTAGAGTTTTCCGTTGGGGCGATATCGCTTCCAGATGCCGGCTTTCCTTTCATCATCAAATGAGCCGGTCTGCATCAACTTCCCATTCGCGCGATACCATTTCCACTTGCCCGTCATTTTGCCGTTCGAGTATCTGCCGATAGCCTTCAACATCCCATTACGCAGGTAGTATTTCCACTCACCGGCCCTTTCGCCGCTACGGTATCCGCCGATGCAGGACAATGTTCCGTCCTTGAAGTACTCCTTGCAAACACCGCTCTTCAACTGTCCTTCAGCGTCGTGTTTGCCCTTGTCCATTTTCATAGGGCTTCCCCAATCAAACTGTCATTGTCCTCCCAGGCTCCCCCTGCTCTAACTTCGCAATCGCCCTTCCATCGAATAACAAGAGACGCCAGCGTTCGTTTCCGACGATGCAGCAAAGTCGCAGCCCCTGCTCACTTCTCGGCGATGCTCTTCATATTGTTGTGGCCTTCGATCGGCTTGAGGAAATCCAGTTTGACCGTGACCTTCGTAGGTGGAGAAACTTCCGTAATCTCCATGCGCCCCTTGCCTACCTTGGCGTTGCCCTCCCACTCATACACGGCGCCCTGACCCATTGCCGAGCCGCTATTCGTTCTCCTCATCGCCGGGTCCAGTTTCTCCCAGGGTGACCAGGAACTCCAACTGTGGAAGTCGTTAATCAGTGGAAAGATTTTCTCTGGCGGTGCTTTGATTTTCATCGTGCGTTGAACTCGGAAAGAGTCAGGCTTGGTCATGGCAAAACCGAGCACCGCAGCCACCACAACGGCCACGCCGATGGCAATTTTCTTCAACATCGATCCCTCCTAAAAGACGTGCAAGGCCTTGACATTCGCGTCCACGTCTGATGAAGCTGCTCGTCTGCAGCACCGGCCAGTGCCTCACTGGCTTCCTGGCGCATCTTAGCAAATGTGGACAATAGGTCTGCTTGTTCCTCGACCCTGGGAATATTGGCGTCCGCGATCTCGAGTGCGGGCGTCTTGATCACAACGGTCGTGAATCCGGTTAAAGTCGCGACGTGTCCGGCCATCCAGACCAATGATCCGGATTTGTCGTGCGGCTTCTAGTCCCATTTGTCCGCGGGAACACGCTCTAGAGTTTTCTGGGTATTGGGCATTTCGCCGTCGAATTCACGGATCAGCAGTTCATGGATCGGCATGGAAACACTCCAGAAAGTAAAGTCACACGCATAATGAAAGGCATTCTGCCCATCTTACTTGTGAAATGCAAGTGAAATATGCTAGCGTAAAGGTATGCCAAAGAAGAAGCCCGCTCCGAAGCGCCGGTCGGGGTGTCCGCTGAATGCTTCCGTGGAGATACTGGGCGATCGCTGGTCGTTGCTGATTATTCGCGACATGATGTTGCGGGGATTCCGCAGCTTTAAGGAATTCCTGGAATCCTACGAAAGAATCGCGACCAACATTTTGGCGGATCGTCTGCGCAAGCTGGAAGCTTATGGAATTATTTCCGCAGCGCGAGACCCTTCCGACGGCCGAAGACTGATTTATTCGCTCACCGCGAAAGGGATCGATCTCGCACCGGTTCTCACGGAAATGGTCCTGTGGGCTGCCGCTCACGAAAAGACCGGCAATCAGACGCTGGTCCGTCAAATGCGAAAAGACAAGGAGCAAGTTATTTCTGCAGTGCGGCAACGCTGGGCCGAAAAGACAATCCATTCCGCTGCTAAGTAAATCCAGGCAGAAATCTTCGGAAGGCATTCTACGTGTTTTCTAGGAGGTGCCTGCCGCATCGTTTCTTGCGCAGGCCTGGGCCAGTGTGTACAGCGCCTTGCGCATGCGTAAATATTTCTATACCTGACAATTTATGGGCGCAGAATTGACATTTTGGGGCGGTCCAGGGGGCGAAAGAAAATGTTCCCCTTTCTCCGATTGCGCGATTCGCGCCGCTAACTCCTTATATTCCCGTCGAGTGCATCCACCGCACCTGAAAGACACCCGAAATCGCCGGATGGCACACAGCTTGCTTCGTATAATTTGAGCCCACCTCAAGCCGATCCGTTTTGAGGAGTATTTATGCACACCGATCAAAAGCAGTTTTCTCTGTTTGAGCGTTTCGTGGTGGTGGCGATCATCCTGCTTGTTGCCGTGATCGCGACACAAAACATTCTCTTTTCGGTGAGGGCATCCGAAGAGCGCAGCTTGAACAAGGCCACAGTCGAGTACGCCGGCGTGAAGAATATGTATGCAGAGCAACGCCAGACTGTTCCCCCGAGCCTGGACCGCGCGAATGGGGCCGGTGCGATCAACACTCGCAACACGCCGATCCATTAGGCGTCGGAGAGGGATTTGTTCTTCGCGAACTCTGGTCAACTCATGTCACATCCCTGGCGGCAATCTTCGTCCGGCATTTGTCGGCACAGCGATCGACCGCGCGCCATTCCTTCCCACGGCGCGCACCGCAAAAAAGTGATTGTCCGTGGAAACCCCTTTCAACACGCTTTCTTGTGCCGCCGCGACGAAATCATATATCGCCCAGCCGGAATCGGTAGTTTCTCGCCACAGGATCTCAAAACCCGCTCGACCCGAATCGTCCATCGATGACCAGGCAAGCTTGGCATCCGGTGAAATTCCACCCGAAAGTTTCAGCTCCGTCGGTGGGGCGGGTGCGAGCGCCAACTGCCGCAGCGCTTCCGCATTGTCCTGCGCAACTTTGCCCATGAATGTGAAATTCAGGTACTTCACCTGATCGCCGTACTCGACATCGTTCTCTGTACGCGGCGTTTGATGCTGGTGACGATAGTCCTCGAGCGGCTCTGTGAAGCGAACGGCAGGGAGGCCTGCTTTGTAGAATACGAAATGATCGCCACCGCGGCCGAGCCGGTCGATGTTGAAAATCAGGTGAATTGCCTGTTGGCCGTCGATTTCCTCGATCGCGCGAGCCAATTCACGCGAAGACGAGTCGTTATCATCTTGATCGCCGCTGCCCGAAAAAAGGCGCACGCGGTGCGGCGCGCTTATCGCAGCGTCGCTGCCCACGATGTCGTTGTCGAGCATGCCGCCGACGGCGTATCCCTGTTGCTTCACCCATTCGAGCATCCTGGCACTGCCAAGCAGTCCCTGTTCCTCGCCTGAGATCGCCGCAAAGAGGAGCGTCGCGCGAAAAGGCTCGTTCCCTCCCGTTCCTGTGCGGCTCAGCAACCGCGCGCATTCCATGCTCACCGCGACGCCGGAGGCGTCATCATCCGCGCCCGGCGCATCCAGGCTCGGGTCCATCACGTCGGTAGCGCGGGTGTCAAAATGCCCGGAAATGATGAATACCGTCTTCGACAGCGTGGGATCGGAACCAGGCAGTATTGCGTAGACGTTTTCCATGTGGGCCGGCTTATTGTTTGTGCGGGGGCCGGTAGCCTCGAACTTGTCGATCACCACTTGCAGCTTCCCTCCCGACGCGTTGGCAAGGTCGGTGAGACGCGTGACGATTTGGTCGCGCCCGCAACCGGCGCCACGCTTAGGATCGTCCCATGAGGAGAGTGAGTTGCGCGTACCACAAGCCACCAGCCGCTCGACCAGCGCGCGCATCGATTTATCGTCCACGGCGCCACGCTGTATGGCCTCGGCCGGCCGCGGCAAAATCTTCGGGTTTGGCTTGTTTTGCATCGGCTCGGCAGGATCGTTCTGCACCGAGCCTTGCGCCGCGACCGGAACCGTGGACACCGCAACAAGTCCGAGCAATAACCAAACCGGTGCGAGGATTGAAATAACGAGATGGGCGATCCTGCGCTTACTGAGCTTCATTCTTGAACTCCTCACGCCGCTGCGGTCCGTCGTAAATCGGGGATTCTAGCACGAGAGGATTGGCGCACCGTACTACTAGTCCTCGAAATGTTTGCACGGCGGACATACTTTTATTTGCGCTTTTCGGAATTTAGCATAGAGGACACGGAGAAAAGCCACAAAGAACAATGAGGGTCTAAGGAACCAGAACACTAGACGACGGAATATAGATCCCCGATTTCTCTGTGGTGCTCTGGGATACTTTGTGTCCTCTGTGTTGAGCTTTTCGGTATGCTGAAGTTCCGCTTGGGCCTAAACCAACCAACTCGTGACGCGATTTCCTTCATGATCTGGAATTGATTGCTTCAAGGCGCTCACAACGGTAAAGTGTGCTCGCTGGCGACGCTTGTGAATCAACGCGCCGGCAATCTCGTATGAGTTGGAGTTCGATGGATCCATGTGTAAACATCCCTACTGTAATGTGCTACTCGTGGCTGCGGCATTTTTGGTGTCGGGCATGACGAACGAAGAGGCATTATCTCACGATCGCGGCCAGGCCCGCTCGATGGTGATTTCGCAATCCGGAATCGTCGCCTCGGAATCTCCCCTCGCATCGCAGGCAGGCGCCGCCGTCCTGCAGCGCGGCGGAAACGCAGTGGACGCGGCCATCGCCGCCCACGCCGTGATGACCGTCGTTGCGCCGATGTGGAACGGCATCGGCGGCGATCTGTTCGCCATCGTTTACGACGCTAAAAGTGGAAAATACTACGGCTTGAACGCCAGCGGCTGGGCCCCCGCTGGGCAGTCGATCGAGCGCCTTCATGGAAAGGGTCTGCGCGCGATGCCAGAGTACGGCATCGAATCCGCCACCGTTCCCGGCTCCGTCGATGGATGGCAGAAGCTGGTCGATCGATTCGGGAAAAAGAAACTCGACGAACTCCTGGCTCCCGCGATTCAAATTGCCCAGGACGGTTTCCCGGTGACCGAATGGATCGCGCTTCACTTTGCGAAGGAAGTCGATCTGCTCCGCAACAATGAAGCCGCCGCCAAAACTTTCCTGATTTCCGATCGTGCACCCAAAATCGGAGAAGTCTTCCGCAACCCCGATCTTGCCTGGTCCTTGCGCCAGATTGCGCAGGGAGGCCGTGACGCTTTTTATCGCGGAGAAATTACGCAGCGTCTCTTGGCGCTTTCCGCGCGCCATGGAGGTTCGTTCGCCGCCAAGGATTTTTCTGATTTTTCCAGCGAATGGGTCGAGCCGATCTCCACAACGTACCGCGGCTGGACCGTCTACGAGTTGCCGCCAAACTTGCAAGGCATTGGCGCGCTCGAGATGCTCAATCTCATGGAGCAGTTTGACCTTGGAAAATTTGGCTTGAATTCGACGCGCGCCCTCCACGTTCAGATCGAAGCCAAAAAGCTCGCCTACGCCGACGTCCTTCGCTATATCGGCGACCCCAAGAAATCCAAAATGCCCATCACAGGCATGCTCTCGAAGCAGTATGCCGCCGACCGCGCCAAGCTGATCGACATGGACCGCGCGAAATGCGAAGTCGCGCCGGGCACTCTCGTTCCCGATGCCGGCGATACGATCTATCTGAGCGTCGTCGATCGAGAAGGCAACATGGTTTCGCTAATCGAATCGAACTACGCGTCATTTGGCTCAGGATTGGTCGCCGACGGCACAGGGTTCGTTCTGCATGACCGCGGCGCGTTGTTCAGCCTCGATCCCGCTTCTCCAAACGCGCTCGCGGGACACAAGCGCCCGCTGCACACCATCATCCCCGCATTCATGCAGAAAGATCAGGTGCGAATCGCCTTCGGCATCATGGGCGGATGGAACCAGGCGCAGGCGCACGCGCAGTTCGTATCCCACGTCGTCGATTTCAACCAGAATATTCAAGCGGCGCTCGAAACCGCGCGCTTCACGAAACTCTCCTTCGCCGGATGCGATGTCGATCTCGAGAATCGCGTTCCCGGCAGCGTCCGCACGGAACTCGAAGCCAAGGGCCACAAACTCACCATGCACAACGGCTACTCGGATACATTCGGCGGCGGCCAGGCCGTCATGCGCGATTACGCGACGGGCGTGAACTACGGCGCCTCAGACCCGCGCAAGGATGGCGCGGCGATTCCTGAATTGAGCATCGAGGCCTGGCCATCCAAGTAAATTTGGTGACGAACGATTGATCCAGGTCACGCAATGCTGCTGAAGCTCACAGAGGAGTTGCCTCTCGACGCGTCGATCGAAGAAGTTTGGAACCTGCTGCGCGATACACCGCGCCTGGCGCGTCTTTTGCCGGGAGTCGACAACGTCGCGCCATTAAACGAAGAGGGTGTGGAAGCGTACGCCGCCAGCTTGAGTGAGAAAATAGGCCCGTTCAAAATCACGATGAATCTAGAGGTGCGCGTTACAGAAGCCATCGCGCCAATACAGCTGAAAGCCGCCATCAAGGGCGCCGATTCGATGGCCCTGAACCGCATCACTGGCTCCATGCAAGTTTCGCTGCGCCCAGCGTCACCCGGAACGCAGATGCAATTTGAAGCTTCCATCGAAATCTTAGGTAAACTTGCGACGCTCGGCGCGGTTCCCATTCGCCGAAGAACCACGCAGGCTTTCGCCGAGTTCGCTCAAAACATCCAGGCGCAATTTGCAGTGGACCCGGGCTCCAGTTAGAGCCCCCGGGAAATGGAGCGCTCGTGAACATTGGCTTCGTGTTGAACGGAAAACCTGCAAGCCTCGAAATTGAGCCGAGGGAGACGCTGGCCGAAGTTTTGCGAGGGCGTTGCCGATTGACAGGAGTGAAAATATCCTGCGAGTCCCAGGTTTGCGGGAGTTGCACGGTTTTGGTCGATGATCTTCCTGTCAGTGCCTGCACGTTTCTCGCCTACGAAGTTCGTGGCAAGCGAGTCACCACGATTGAAGGTTTGGCGAATGAATCGGGACGCTTGCATCCGTTGCAGCAGGCGTTTCTCGATCACTTCGCGTTTCAATGCGGATTCTGCACTCCCGGAATGATTCTGGCGGCGAAAGCGCTCCTGGATGAAAATTCCAATGTGACTGATGCGGAGATCGTCGCGCACATGAATGGCAACTTGTGCCGTTGCACGGGCTACTTGCCGATTTTGAAGGCTATTCGCCAGGCAGCCACGGAGCTGCGAGGACAAAAGTGAAGGAGCTAAGCGAATTCAAAGTTGTAAATCATTCCGTCCCTCGCGGAGATGGCCTCGCGAAAGTGACAGGCAGTGCCGTCTATACCAGCGACATGGTTGTTGAACACATGGCCTGGGTGAAACTTCTTCGCAGCCCATTTGCACGCGCTCGAATTCTGTCCATCGACATCTCAGCGGCCAAGAGCGAGCGGGGCGTGATCGACGTGCTCACCGGGGACATGCTTAAAGGTCTCCATCCCTATTACGGACATGGCGTAAAAGATCATCCCCTGATTGCGATTCGCCAGGTTCGTTTCGTGGGCGAGCCCGTCGCGGCCGTGATCGCGGAAGATGAATTGACCGCTCAGGAAGCGGCGGGAAAAATCGCCGTGAAATACGAGGAGCTCAAGCCGATACTCGATGTCGATACCGCGCTCGCGCAAGGCACCCCTCGCATCCACGAAACGGATTTCGCCGATGGCGCCTTTCGCGGGTTCGACGATTTCCCAGGCGCGTCGGGAAACATTTGCCAGGCCGTGCACGTCGAGTGGGGAAATGTCGACGCGGCCTTCGCAGCAGCCGCGCACATCGCTGAAGGCGAATTCTACTTCCCGATGGTCTACGCCTATGCCATGGAGCCTTACGTCGCGATCGCCAATTATGAATCGAAGGGATACCTGACGGTCTACTCTTCCGCGCAACATCCCTTCATGGTGCGCCACGATCTCGCTCAAGTATTCGGCCTGCCGCTCAACAGTGTGCGCGTAATCGTGCCCTACATCGGCGGCGGCTACGGCAGCAAGTCGTACACAAAGATTGAACCGCTCGTCGCCGCGTGCTCGTGGAAGTCAGGACGCCCCGTGAAGCTGCAGTTGAGCGTCGAAGAAGCCTTCCTCACCACACGCGGCGATGACGCGCGCGTTCGCATCCGCACGGCGGTTGACGTACAGGGCCAACTCGTCGCGCGGCAAGCGACGATTCACCTGAACACCGGCGCGTACGCGGAAAACAGCCCTATGGTCTGCAGAAAGGCAGCCAATCGCATTGTCGGGCCGTATCGCATACCCAATGTGAAGATCGATTGCCTCGCCGTGTACACAAACACGGTGCCCGCCAGTTCCTACCGAGGATTGGGCGGCGCACAGGTCACGTTTCCCGGAGAATCCCAGATCGATGAGCTTGCGGAAATGTCTGGCTGCGGCTCGGTCGAATTTCGGCTGAAAAATCTGGCGGCGAGTGGCGAGTCGATTCACCCCGGTATGCGTCCCATCGACGCGGATATTCCCGGCGATGTTCGCGAGGCGGCCAGCATGTTGCGGATGGATCGCCCGTTAGCGCCGGGACACGGACGCGCTGTGTGCTGCTCCGCCAGCGATGCCGGAGCGCATCCGGTGACGCTCGCGATGGTGCAAGTGTACTCAGATGGTTCTGTTTCCGTGCTGAGCGGGAGCACAGAAATCGGCCAGGGCAGCCACACGATCCTGACGCAAATTGCCGCGGAAGAAATGGGTGTGCCGCTCGAAAAAGTGAGATTGGTCGGCTCCGATACGGCCGTTACGTTGTTCGAACGCTCCACCGGCGCAAGCCGCACTACGACTTTGATGGGCCGCGCTGTCCTGGAAGCGTGCCGCGAAGCGATCGCTCAGTGCAAAGTGATGGCTGCAGACGTGTTGAAAGTTTCTACAGACGCATTGGTGGAAGAGCGCGGCGGGATACGTTGCGGCGAGACGCGCTTGACCTGGCCTGAAATCCTCGAGAAATACTTTCAAATGGAGGGCTGCAGCATCATCGGCCGCGCGTATCTCCGGAAGGCTGGAGACCTGACGCTGGTCCCCGTGTTCTGGGAAATCGGTGTGGTAGGCGTGGAGATCGCACTGGACGAAGAAACTGGAAGTATTACTTTAGATTCGCTGGTCACCATCGGCGACGTCGGCTTGGCCATTCACCCGGCGATGACGGAGGGCCAGGACCTGGGCGCAGCCACCATGGGCCTCGGAGCCGGTTTGTTCGAAGAGTTGATCTACGACGGGCAGCAGCTGATGAACGGCACCATGCTCGAATACCGTGTGCCGCGTTTTTCTGACCTCGCCGGCAATATCAAAATGAAGCTGGTACAAAATCGCGATGGCGTGGGACCTTATGGCGCCAAGGGCGGCGGCGAGGGCGCCGTCAATCCAATTTCACCGTGCATTGCGAACGCATTGAACCAAGCCGCGGGCGTGCGGATCAGGAGGCTACCCCTGACGCCCGAGCGCGTCTGGAAAGCATTGCAGGAAAAGAAGGCGAAGAAAGTTAGCTAAGGCTAGGAGCCAGCGGGGAAATCTTATGTAGCACAGGCTTCAGCCTGTGTGATTTTGATTTTAGTCAGCTTGAACTGCACACAGGCTGAAGCCTGTGCTACTGGATTGCGTCGGCACTGTAGGTAGTTGCTTGCGGTGGAATGGGCCAGAGTTTACGAAGAACACGTGTGAGAAATTCGGACGAAGGAAATGACTACACTCAGCCGTTTTGAGATTCATCAGCCGGGCAGCGCACTTGAGGCGTCGCAAATGCTGTCACATTATGGCGAGGACGCGGGCATCTATGCTGGTGGGACGGAACTCCTGCTGGCCATGAAACATCAAGCATTGAATTACCGGCACTTGATTGATCTCAAGGTTGTCCCTGGACTCGATTCGATCGAGGTGCGCGACGGCTCTCTTGAAATTGGCGCCACTTCGACGCACCGCAGCATTGAGCGCTCCGCCCTCGTGCGGGAGAATCGGCCCGTCTTGGCCGAAATGGAATCGCAAGTGGCGAATGTGCGCGTGCGGGCCACCGGAACATTGGGGGGCAATCTTTGTTTTGCTGAGCCACATTCCGATCCGGCCACGCTACTCTTGGTATTGGGAGGCGCGGTAAGAGTGGAGAGCGCA
>WNGO01002526.1_pt1 | contig 16344 bp, 16 predicted proteins | sample 5400511 | NCBI WGS metagenome assembly WNGO01 (sample SAMN13153380, study PRJNA577476) | soil metagenome | isolation source: 20 cm soil or saprolite under Garry oak tree replicate 2 | place: USA:California | collected 2016-06-15 | reverse complement strand
CGGCGGCCGAGAGATTCGCGACGGGCCGGTCTTCCAGTAGGTAGGTCCCCTCCGTCGGCGTGTCGAGCAGGCCCAAGAGCGACAAAAGCGTCGTCTTGCCGCAGCCCGACGGCCCCGCGATCGAGACGTAGTCGCCCTGCTTGATCTCCAGGTGCACGTCGGCGAGCGCGTGGGTCTCGACTTCGTCGGTGTAGAAGACCTTCTTGATGCCCTGGAGCTGAATCAGGGCGGTACCGTCGGCCGACATCGAAGCTCCTTGTCAGAAGGTGTCGGGTGTCCGGTGTCGGGTGTCGGAGAAGTCCCTGACACCTGACACCCGGCACCTGACACCTATCTCTTAATCCTCACCCGCTCCACGTTGTCCCACTGCGACATGTCGGACAGGATCACCGAATCGCGCGCGCTCAAGCCCCGCAGTACCTCGATCGTGTTGACCGAGCTGCGCCCCACCTGCACCTGCATGCGGTTTGCGTAGTGTCCGTCTTCGGTGATTTTGAACATCCCGATGGTGCTGTTCGGCTGGCCGTACGCGGGCCTCCCGGTGTAGAGGACGTGCTCGAGCCGCTCGATCTCGATCGTGCCGTCGACGGAGAGGTCGGGGCGCATGCCGGCGACCGTGTCCTCGAGCGCCACATCCACCGCCACCGTGCCGTTGATCGCGTTCGGGTCGAACCGGATCACGTGGCCGGGGACGATCCCGTTGCGCGTATCGATGGCGGCCTTCTGGCCGATCGTGATGTCCTTCGCCTGCGTTTCCGGGATCTGGAGCACCGCCTTGAGCTTCCCGGGCTGGACCACCTTGGCCAGCATGGTGCCGCCCAGCACGTACTGGCCCAGCTGGAGTGTCAGGTCGGAGACGACACCGGAGTCGCCCGCCCGCACCCGCAACGACCGCAGCACGTTCTGCTGGAACTCGGCCACGGCGCGCAGCCGGTCCACCTGCGACCGCTGCACCGCGAGCTGGGAGTCGATCGTCTCGGTCATCAGGGCGAGCCGCTGCTGCTCGATCCCGTAGCGGGTCTCCAGCTCGGTCGCTTTGTCTTTGGCCAGCGCCGCGTCGTTGCGCGCCATGCCTCCAAGCAGACCGAGCGACTCGGCGACCTCCGCGTCGCGCTTCGCCTGGAGGTATTCGGTGCGCGTTGTGGCCACCACGCCCGCCTGGGTGAGCCGCTGATTCTCGAGATTCGTTCGCTCGCTCACCAGCTCGGCGCGAGCCGCGGCCAGCTGCTGCTCGGCCTGGAGCGCCTGGATCTGGACATCGGGGTTGGAAAGGTCGAGCAGAATGGTCTCCGACTTCACACGCTGCCCCGGTTGCGCGAGCACCCGATCGACGCGACCGGCGGCGAGCGCCGTGATGAAGCGGATGTGTTCCGGGACGAGCGTACCGGGCCCCCGAACCTCACGCACCATTTCGCCGCGGCGCACCGAATCGACCCACAGAGTCGCTCGGTCCACGGTCGGTGCGGCGGGCTTCAGGCTCGTGAGAAAAACCGTGAGGAGGACGACCGCGCCGGCGGCGATGCCGCCCTGGAGATAGCGGCGGTGTTTCGGTACGGGCGCGCGGGGAATGTCCAGACGAACCCCCGATCAACGAGTGGTTACACTACCCCTGCTCGTTCATCTGGCACACCGCGTGCCAATCGCTTCGCACGGATTGCTAGGACAGGCAAGCACTTACGAGGATGATCTGGAGAGGCCAGCCGACGGCGTGGTCGGTTGTGGGATTAGCCGTCCCAAGAGCGCACACTCCCCGGCTGGTGCCTGGCATGACCATCACTTCACAGCGAGGTTACATGTAACCCATGGCGCCGCCATGAGCCGCCCTTCCTCCGACACCGCCAACGTGGCTGTCCTGCCGCCGTTGCTGCATTGTGCTGGCGCTCGGTCTCGCCCTGGCCTTCTGGGGCCGTCGTCACATGGAGCGGGCGGGGACGAACGTCAATCCCCGCGAGCCCACGACGGCACTCGTCGTGTCCGGCCCGTTTCGCTTCTCCCGCAACCCCCTCTACGTCGCCCTGACCCTCATGTACGCCGGCCTGGCAGTGGTGGCGAACGCTTTCTGGGTGCTCGTGTTGCTCGTGCCGGTGCTGCTGGTGCTGCACTCTGGCGTCGTGCGTCGCGAAGAGCGTTACCTCGAGGCGAAGTTCGGTGAGGCGTATCGACAATATCGCGCGCGGGTGCGACGGTACCTCTAGCGCGATGACACATGCGATCGGGTTCCCCCACTGGGCGTCCTCCCGGGATTACTCTGGCGGACGGCCCGCGCGAGCACGAGACTTAGGCATGCGCACGGCGTTCCTCGCGGTCGCGCTGCTCCCGCTCACCGCGGCGGTGGCCCTGCCCCAACAGGCGGTCGATACCCTCGTCACCGTGGCGGGGTTTCTCCAGCATGACGACGAGGTCAACGTCTGGACGATGGTGGTGCCGCTCCCCATCGCCGTGCTCGGGATCCGGACGTATGTCGTACCGCTCGTGGGGAAGCCGGAGAAGTGGGATCGTTACGTCGGCCGCTACATCCAGGCGAGTGGGCGGATCACGAGCCTGCCCGAGCGTGGCAATCCCCCGATCGGGATGGAAATCGACAAGGCCAAGGAGGTCGCGCCCCCCGGCACCACCCGCGCGATCGTCGAGCACAGCGTGAACCTGCGCGCGGAGATCACGGTCTCGGTGATTCCCAACCGGTTCGGCTGGCGCGACAGCACGGGAGCGCCGACGGGCGTGAACCCGCTGATCCTCTATACGATCGTCAACCAGCGCACCGCGCCGATCTTCTTCATCCTGCCCACCAGCCGGTTCGTCTGCGTCGCCCTCAAGACCGACGACGGCACAACGGTGTGGGATTCCACCACGCACGTGCAGAGCCCCGACGCGCGGCGATTTACTCTGCAGCGCGCCGGGGGCTTCCGGGAAGCGTTTCGTTTTCCGGAAGACGCGGCGACTCGCCCCGGGCGCTACTTCGTGCGTGTGGGGATCTGCGACGTGGACGACTACGACATCACGGGGCAGTTCGACGTGCTGTAGCGCGCTCCCCCTCCGCGTCCCCCTTCCCTTGAGGGCGGGGCTTGCAGTTCTGCGCAGTTTGTGCAGCTTTACCGTGGCAGGACCGCGCCTCCCCTCGTGGGCCGGGCGCGCTCGGACCCGAGCCCTGCCGGATCGAGGAAGCGGTGCGGCGCAGATGACTCTGAAGCATCAGACGCTCGCCCTCGCCGTGGGTGCGGCGAAGGACCATGCGGGAGCGCTCCTCCACCAGTTCGAGCGTCAGGGCGACTCGCGGACCGGCAAGTCCAGCGCCGTCTACCTGGCGCTTGTCGTGCTGCACAAGCGTCTGCTGACGCGCGACCCCGCGCCGCCCCCCGTGGAGTACTTCGTTCCGGATCTGGAGCGCCTGGTCCGCGGGTGCGCCCGCCAGCTGCCTCCCGTGCAACCCCTGATTGAGGCCGCGCTACACGTCGCTCGCACGTCGGGCGGCGATGCTGAGATACCGCCGCCCGAGCACACCCGCAGCGACACGCAGGCGCGCGCGCGCTAACGTCGCACGGCGTTCACGGCCGCCAGGGCATCCACGTACCCCGCGCCGACCTCCCACAGGCCGAACTCGGGCAGCGGGCGCGCCGTCTGCGTGAGCACCTGCGCAACTTTGTCGGGGCTCAACCCCCCGCCGGCCGCCTCCTGCATCAGCGCGACGACGCCTACGACGTGCGGCGTCGCCATCGAAGTCCCCGACGCGCACGTGTAGTACGGCGCGTTCGCCGCACTGATGGCGCAGGTGCTCGTGAGATTCAAGTCGTGATTCGCGTCGGACACGTTGAGGACCGTCCCCGTCGAGGCGCGCGTCGAGACGATGTGCACCCCCGGCGCGGTCACGTCGGGATGGTACAGCGGATCCTCCGGAATGCCGCGCGACGAGAAATCGGCCAGCACCGCGTCGCGATTTTGCCCGGTCTGGTCGGCGCAGTGGATCTTCGAGATCGTGGGATCGGGCACCGTCTTGCAGCCCGCGGCCACGCCGATCACCCACGGCGCCACGCTGTACGGGTTGAGGGTGTTCTGGTCGGGGCCGTCGTTCCCCGCCGCGAACACGACCGTGATCCCCTTGTCGTGGACTTTCTTGCTCGCCTTGTTGATCGGATCCTTCGGATCGAACGGACCGCTCGTGCCCCACGAGTTGTTCACGACCTTGATGTTGTAGTCGCGTTGGTGATCGAGGATGTAATCGAAGCCCGCGAGCGCCCAGAAAATGAACAGGACGTCACCGGTGCCGATGCCGACGAGCTTCGCGCCCGGAGCGACACCCGTGTAGTACCCGCCCGATGCCGTGCCGAGGCCCGCCGCGATTCCCGCGACGTGGGTGCCGTGGCCCACCGACGTCTCGCTGTTGGGCAGGTTCTCGACGAACAGCTTCGCCGCCTTCGCGGGCTTGTTGAGCGAGCCCTTGAACGTGAACAGGTCCGTGAGATTGACCAACACTTTGATGTTCTGGACCGTCTTGTCGGGATAGTGCAGGTCGGGGTTGTACAAGCCGTCGATCCCCGAATCGAGAATCGCGATCCCCACGCCCTTCCCCGTGATCCCCGACGCCTGAACGGCGTCGGCCCGGATCGTCGCCACGCTCTCGTGCAACATCGCGCTGTAGCCGAGCGCCTTGTTCGCGTACACGCCCTGCACCGCCGGCAGCGCCGCGATCGCGCCGATCTCGGCCGGCGTCGCGAGCGCCGCCACGAGGTCGAGGTTGTTGAACTGGATGACGCCGGAGCCGACGTTCATGATCGCCGCGCTCATGGCGTCGGACGTGGTCGCGGTCTCGTCGTAGTTGACGATCACCACGACGCGGGCGGTCGCGGCGGTGGTCGCGAGCGTCGCGGTGAGCGCGGGATCGACGTTCCTGAGCGGCGCCACCGCCTCGCGCCGCGTATCGCACGCCGCGCCGGCGAGGAGCACGGCGGCGAGCAGCCATCGGTTCATGACGTGCCTCCTGTTTACCTGTGGGACGTGCAGCGGGCTGGACGGACTGCGGTATGACAGCCCGTGCCCGAAGGTCGCAAGAGAGGTGCCGGTTGCTTTGCCGCTTCGACGACAGAGGGTGTGTGGCGCTACTGCAACGAGCGAGTGGGGGAGCGGCGCGACAGGTCAACGCTCCAGGGCGGTTCTGGCTTTCCGGAACACCGCGTCCCACATCTCGGGCGTCAGCTTGCCCGTGTTCGTGTTCTGACGACTGGGATGGTAGGACGCGATGACGATCGTCCCGTCGGGGAGCGTCGACGCGGCTCCGTGGACGAAGCGCGGGCGCGCGCGAGGTGCCAGCCGTTGCCACCATCCCGCGGCCTTGAGCCAGCTCTCGTGCGCGATACGGCCGAGCGTCACGATGACTCGCGCGCGCCGCAGCAGTCGCAGCTCGGCGACGAGATACGGCCGGCAACGCGCGAGCTCAACGTGACGCGGCTTGTTTCCCGGCGGAGCGCAGCGAGCGGCCGCGCTGACGTATCATTCCGTGAGCACGAGGCCGTCGTCTCGCGAGACGGAGTCGGGTCGGCTCGCGAAGCCGTGACGATGGAGCGCCTCGTACAGCCAGCGGCCGCTCGAGTCGCCGGTGAACATGCGGCCGGTGCGGTTTGCCCCGTGCGCCGCGGGCGCGAGTCCAATTATCAAGAGACGCGCCTCGGGGTCACCGAACCCGGGCACGGGCTTCCCCCAATACTTCCACTCGCGGAACTCGCGCTTCTTCTCGCGCGCCACGCGGCGGCAGTAAGCGCGCAGCCGCGGACACCGGCTGCACGCCACGATCGCGCGGTTGACCGAGTCCAAAGACGAGAACACTTGCCCTGAAGGGTAATGCGGCGCCGAGCTCGGGCTCCAGGCCGGGTCAACTACTCAGAAATGGATGACGCTCGGTTAGAACGGGAAGCGAATCGGCAGACCCTGTTGCACGCTGCCGCGGATCGTGACGGCCTGGACCGCGAGCGCGGCCCCGAGCAGCCACGGCCGGACGCGCGGCGGCAACACAGCGGCGGCACCCAACACCGTCAAGCCGGCGACCGCCGTGTAGGTATTGACGCGGCCGACGCTCGGATGCTCGCCCAGCAGCGGATTCGCCTCGCGGAAGCCGTTCCAACCCTGGCGGGCCAACGCCCGAGTCTGCGCGGCGTCGATCAGGAGGGAGATCGTGAAGGCACCCGCCAGGGCAGTATGGGACGGCGTCCAAGACGCGCGCGCCGGAAGCCGGGAGACGTAGCCCGTGCTCAGCGACACTCGGCTGGGCGTCGCGGCCGCGGTGACGCGCAGGGCGCGCTGGTCCACCACGGGCGCGTTGGCCCGGGGCAGGTGGCTCGCCCGCGATCCCAAGAGCGCATTAGGCGCGGCGGACACATGGAGCGCCTTCTGCGCCGCCGAAGGCGTCACCCACCCGGTGACACCCGCCACGAGCACGACTACCGTGATCCGCCTCATGCCCGCGCCCAAGGCAAGGCTAGTGCCAGCCGCGGCGCGTGTCGCCTTAATGCGCACTGTGATTGGGCTCACGGGCATTCCGCCATACGGCGGCGCGCATCGCGGTAACCCGCGTCTTGTAACGGAAGTGTGACAAGGTCGCCGCGAGGATGAACAGGTCGCCTGGTGCGACCGACCCGCGGTCTGCATTGTATCGCGCATGGCGGAAGGCACCGGCCGCACCGAAGCGTTCAGCGATGGCGTGTTCGCGATCGCCATCACGCTGCTCATTCTCGAGATCCGGGTTCCTCATGCCGGCGTGGAGGGCGGCCTCTGGGCCGCCCTCGTGAAGCTGTGGCCGTCGTACCTGGCCTTCGTGCTCAGCTTCTTCGTCATACTGGTCATGTGGGTCAATCATCACGAGCTCATGCGGCTGGTGCGCGCCGTGCGGTATCCGTTTCTGTTCGCGAACGGCTTGGTGCTCCTCACGGTCAGTTTCGTGCCGTTCCCGACCGCGATCCTCGCCGAGCACCTGAACACGCGGGAAGCGGGCGCGGCCGTCGCGTTCTACTGCGGCACATTCATCGTGAACGCGCTCGCCTGGGCGCTGCTGTTCTGGACGATCGTGCGGCAGCACCTCTTCCGGGCGGACGTGGACGCCGAGACCATCGAGCGCATCCGGCGCGCGTACATCGCCGGGCCCCTCGTCTACCTGGTGGCGACGCTGGTGGCGCTGGAGCAACCGGCGGTGGGACTCGCGCTCAACGCGTCGCTCTGGGTGTTGTGGATTCGGCTCGGCTATCGGACCGTGCAGGAGATTGAAGGGGCGCGGCACGGATAGCGCGGTGGGCCAGAGGGTGCCGTGGCGCACGCGGAGCCGCTAACTTATTCCGCGGCGACCGGGAGAGGTGGCCGAGTGGCTGAAGGCGGCGGTTTGCTAAACCGTTATAGGGCCTAAAAGCCTTATCGGGGGTTCGAATCCCCCCCTCTCCGTATGCGATTGCGGATTGCGGATTTCGGATTGCGGATTGGGCGCGTCCGCCGCCCGCGACGCTGGTCTCTTTGACAATCCGAAATCGGCAATCCGCAATCCCCATGACCATCCGCGTCCGTTTCGCCCCCTCCCCCACCGGGTACCTGCACGTCGGCGGTGCCCGCACGGCGCTGTTCAACTGGCTGTACGCGCGCCACGAGGGGGGAAAATTCCTGCTCCGCATCGAGGACACCGACAAGCAGCGCTCCACCGACGAGCACACCAAAGTGATCCTCGATGGTCTCACGTGGCTCGGCCTCGACTGGGACGAGCCGCCCGTGTTTCAGGGCGCGCGGGTCAAGCGGCACCAGGCGGTCGCCGATCAGTTGCTCGCGGAGGGGAAAGCGTACATGGAAGACGGCGCCATCCGCTTCCGCCTCCCGCCCGGAGAGATCGCGTGGGACGATGCCGTACACGGCCGCATCAGCTTCCAGGGCGAAGACATCAAGGACTTCGTCATCCTGCGCTCCGACCGCACGCCGATCTACAACTTTGCGGTCGTGGTAGACGACGCGGACATGAACATCACGCACGTGCTGCGCGGCGACGATCACATCTCCAACACGCCCAAGCAGATCGCGCTGTACCGGACAATCGGCGCGCCGCTCCCCGTGTTCGGCCACGTGCCGATGATCAACGGCCCGGACGGCAAGAAGCTCTCGAAACGGCATGGAGCGACCGCCGTCGGCGACTATCAGCATCTGGGGATCCTCCCCGCCGCGATGCGCAACTTTCTCGCGCTGCTCGGCTGGAGCCCCGGCGCCGACCGCGAGATCATGACCATGGACGAGATGGTCCAACTCTTCTCGTTCGAGGGGATTCAGAAGAAAAGCGCGATCTTCGACATGACGAAGCTCGAGTGGATGAACGGGCAGTATCTGTCGAAGACGCAGGCCGAGGAGCTCTATCCCCTCGTCGCGCCGGAGCTCGAGCGCCTCGGCCTGAACGGCAAGCGCGACGCGGTGGTGAAGGCGATCGCGGCGGTCAAGACCCGCTCGCGCACAACCCTCGACGTGGCAAAGCAGGTCGCCGTGCGGCTCGACGCGAAATACGTCGCCCTGGACGACAAGGCGAAAAAGGAAATCGCCAAGGACCCGGCGGCCTACAAGGCGTCGCTCGCGGAGAGCATCGCGGCGCTCAAGGAGGCCGAGTGGACGCCGGAGCAGCTGGAGCAGCGGCTGCGCTCGCTGGCGGAGCGGCGGGGCCTCGCCGCCGGGAAGGTGTTCCAACCGATCCGCATCGCCCTCACGGGCGGGACCGTGTCGGAGCCGGTGAACGAGCTGCTGTACGTGGTGGGAAAGGAGCCGGCGCTGGAGCGTCTCGAGCAGGCCGCTCGCGCAGCGTAGTAGACTGCCCGTTGGGACAACTCCCTCCTTTCAGTCCGCATGCTACCGTTCGAATCGGCACGCACATGACGAGGACATGAGCCTATGGCGGGGGACAAGAAGCGGGAAAAGACGAAGCAAGCCGACGGGGAAGACAAGCTGACGCGGAAGGAATACGAGAAGGAGCTCGCCAAGCTCCACGAGGAGCTGGTAAAGGTCCAGGAATGGGTGAAGGACAAGGGCGAGAAGATCTGCATCGTGTTCGAGGGCCGCGACGGCGCCGGCAAAGGCGGGACGATCAAGGCGATCACCGAGCGCGTCAGTCCCCGAGTGTTCCGCGTGATGGCGCTTCCGTCGCCCAGCGAGCGAGAGAAGAGCCAGTTGTACATCCAGCGCTACCTGCCCCACATGCCGGCGGCTGGTGAGATCGTGATCTGGGACCGCAGCTGGTACAATCGCGCCGGGGTCGAGCGCGTGATGGGATTCTGCTCCGAAGAAGACGCGGAGCGCTTCCTCCAACTGGCCCCGACCATGGAGAAAATCATGGTCGAGTCCGGTGTCATCCTGCTCAAGTACTGGCTGGAAGTGAGCATGGAGGAGCAGACCCGCCGGCTCGAGGAGCGCATGAACGACGGGCGCAAGATCTGGAAACTCTCCCCGATGGACATCGAATCGTACAGCAAGTGGTACGACTACTCGCGCGCGCGGGACGAGATGTTCAAGGCGACCGACACCGCCTGGGCGCCGTGGTACGTGGTGAAGTCCGACGACAAGCGGCGGGCCCGCCTCAATCTCATCACCCACCTGCTCAGCCAGATTCCGTTCAAGAAGGTGAAGCGGGACGCCGTGAAACTGCCCAAACGGGGGAAGTCGAACGGGTACAAGGAGCCGGACTACCCGTTCAAGTTCGTTCCCGAGGCCTTTTGAGATACTGCGCCACCGCGCTTTCCAGATTGGCGAACAGGCGCTCGCGGTCGAGGACGCTTCCCAGCCGGGACTTCCTCACCATGGCGAGCACCTCGGGATTGAGCCCGGCGAGCCACAAGGTGATCCCGTCGCCGCGCAGCTTCTCCTCGGCCTCCGTGAGCATCTTCAGGGCCGTGTACTCGATGTCGACGATGCCCCTGCCGTCGATGACCAAGACCCTCGGCCCGGCCGAATCGATCAGCGACCACACGCGGTCGCCCACACGCTGCGCGTTCGCGAAAAAGATCCGGCCTTCGGTGCGGAGGATCAGGAGGCCGGGCCAGGTCTCATCGTCCGGGTGCTCGGCCGAGAGCGGCCGAAACACATTGGTGCCGCGCTTGCGACCAACCGCGTACACGGGCGGGTTGTAAGCGTCGTAGGCGAGCGCCAGGAGTGAAGCGAAGACCGCGACGATGATGCCCTTCAACGTGCCGAGCAGCAGGACGCCCAGCACCGCGATGGCCGCCCAGCGGAACTCCGACCGCCGCACGCTCCGGATTTCCCGGAACTCCGCGGGCTTGACGAGCTCGACCGAATAGGCGACCACGACCGCGGCGAGCGCCGCCTGCGGGATCAGCGCGATGACGGGCGCCAGCAGCAACAGGGTGCCCAAAGCCGTCGCGGCGGTGACAAGCCCGGCGACCTGGGTGCGTGCCCCGGCTCGGCTGTTCACGGCGGTCTGGGATGTCCCGCCGCCGGCCGGCATGGCGCTGAACAGGCCGCCGCCTACATTGGCGAGCCCGACGGCAAAGAGCTCCTGATTGGGGACCAAGGGTGGCTCGCCCTGACTGCGGAACGCCCGTGCCGCGGCGATGGTCTCCGTGAAACTCATCAGCGCGATCCCGGCGGCAGCCGGCCACAGCCGCGGAAACAGGTCCCACGCCGGTCTGGTGAACTCGGGGAGTCCACCAGGGACGCTGCCGACGGTTTCCACACCGGCTTGGGCCAGGCCAAGCAGGCTCGACACCGCGATGGCCAGGGCAATGGCAACCAGCGGCGCCGGGGCGCGAGGTACGAACCGCTCCAACCCGACAATCAGCACGAACAGAGCCACCGCGATGCCCAGCGTGATCAACGAGGTCTGCGGTACATGCTGGGCAATGGACACGAGGTCCCGGAGGAAACCGGTCTTGGTGATGTGAAACCCGAGCAGTTTGGGGATTTGATCGACCGTGATCACGACCGCGATCGCTGCCTTGAATCCGACGAGCACGGGCTCCGAGATGAAGTTGGCGATGAAGCCCAACCGGAGCACCGCCGCCACGACCAGCATGACGCCCACGAGGACGGCGAGCGCAGTACCCGCGGCGACGAGCCCCGCCGTGTCGGCTCCGGGCATGACCTCCCGGAGCGCGGACCCCGCGAGGATCGCGATCGTCGTGGTGGTGCTGACGCTGAGCGAGCGCGACGTCCCCAGGAACGCGTAGATCACCATCGGGATGAACGCGGTGTACAGCCCCACCTGGAGGGGAAGGCCCGCGATGGCGGCATAGGCCATCGCCTTGGGAATCACGACCGCCGCGGCGGTCAGGCCGGCCGTGACGTCGGCGCGCAGCCATTCCCCGGAGTAGCCGCGCAGCCAGCGGAATGCCGGGATCACGGCTGCTCTTCGACCGCCTTGATGTCCTCGGGCAAGACGAGGGCGCCGAACAGCGTACCCTTCAGCGCGAGGTCCGCTGGCGAGGAGCGGCCCGCTACGGGGTTTCCAGGGTCAGGTCGATCTCGCCGGTGGCGGCCTTGATATCGAACCGAACCGTCCACGAGCCGGGTGCTCCTTTGTCGGTGAGCGTGTCGGTCTCGTATACGACCGACAGTTCGTGCGAGTATATCTCCACGCCGCGGGCATCGAGCACATGGAGATCGGTTTCGCCGTGCGTGACGAGACTGTTGTGCAGGATTCGCGCCTGACTGTCCGCCGAGACCCAGATGAAGCTCGTGTCCGCGATGACATTGTTCATGTCCTTCGCCTGGAGCCGGAACAGCCCCGGCTGGTTCGTCACGGTCACCTGGTTCTCGGGACCGAGCGGCACTACGGGGTCCTGGCAGGCGGCGGCGAGACTGAGGGCGAGGTAGAGCCGGGCGCGCAGCATCATGGCGTCAAGGCCGGCATGGCCGTGCTCACGAAGAAGTTCAGCATCGGGCTCGTCTGCGTGACAGTAGGGAAGCCGGTGTAGTCCGACCGGCGGTGGTAGTTGTAGTAGCTCGCGCCGAGACCGAATTTCGATAAGAAGAAGTAGCGGGCCTCGAACAACCCACCGCCCTGATAATGCGCCGACTGCGCCCCGTTCAGGGTATGCAGCCAGCGGCCGTTCCACCCGACCTTGATCGAGCCCCGACCCGGCTTTACGAACCCGGCGGCCAGCCGCGTCCCCAGACCCATCCCGTAGTCGTAGTTGCGCCCCTCGCCGGCGTAGTAGTGCTCGGAAAGCGTGGCACCGATGATGATCCCTTGCAGCAGCACTTCGGTCACCACCCGGACCTTCTTGGCGTTGGCCCGGTGGAATTCCGAGATCAATCCCGCGTAGATGCTCTGCCCGCCGTATTCGAAGGCAGGGTTGTTGTAGTACTCGTAGGTCAGGAGGGCGCCGAGCGTATGCCGCGTGCTGGGGCTGTCGTGCAGGTCGATGCCGCCCAGCGTGCCCCGCGCGGTCAGGAGCGAGAGCCGCCCTCGCTCGCCCTGGCTCGCTTTGTCGGACAACTCGATGTTGAATTCGAAGTGGGAAAACGGCTTGGAGCGCACGTCGTTCGGGAGGTCGCCGTAGGCGAAACGGAACGCGGCGACGCCCTGGTCGACGGACTGCGAGCCGCTAAAGGAGTTGTTCACGGCGATGCGCCGGTACCCGACATCGAGCACTCCCTGGGCGCGGCTGGGACGCCAATCGGGTGGGTTGGGACCCACGCGCGACACCTCGCCGTCCAGGAGGCGGTTGAACCCCCGCACGGGGTCGAGCAGCGTGGCGAAGATTTCCCGCCACATGCGGTTGGACCCGGTGGCCCGGTTGTCCAATACCAGCGACGAGAGCCGATACAGCGACTCCCCCAGGGTGATACCGCCCGTACCCGTGTTCAGGATGTCATTCGCGGAGGGGGCGAACTTCTCACCGAACTCCTCCCACATGAAACTGCCGCCGTAGGCCCACGGCACCGAACCCCAGAAGCTGTAGCCGTTGGTCCGGGCGCTATTGAAGTACAGATTGCCGTGGTAAGGGTGGCTGAACTGATTGTTGATGAAGTGATCGTTATCCCACTGCCAGGGGTTCTCGAGGTTCTCCTCCCACGACTGGAGGCTGACCTTAGCCCACGGCTTGTCGCGAATCACCGCGTTGAAGGAAAAGGGAATCAGCTGGACGATCATGAGCTCGCCGAAGGCACGCAGCGGGCGTTTGCGCGGGTTGCAGCTGAAACATTGGAGAGTATCCGCACGGGCTCCGGGCTTCGCACCGGCCGCGGGCTTCGCACCGGCCGCGGGCTTCTGGGCAAGTACCGGTCGGACGGTTCCGACGAGGGCGACGAGGACCAGGTTGCGGGCGCGCATGCGCCTCAAATACTCGTTATCGAGTTACGGAACGGCGCTGGTGGTGTCCTTCTTAACGACCTCCGTCGTATCGGTCTTCGTGCGGCGCGCGGCGTCCCGCTCGGCCTGCTTGCGCGCCCGGATGTCACGCACGTACTGCTTGAAGAGTTGCAGGGTCTCCGTGCGCCGCGCGGCCTGTAACAGGTCCGTCCGCATTTCGTCCAGGTGGCGGGCGCGCATCTGCTCGTCATAGTTCCCCTGCGGCAGCGTAATCGGCAACAGGGCCAGTACCGCCGTGGGGACCTTGATCCCCGCGATGTGGATGAACTGCGAGTCGATCCCGAACGCCTTGCCGGCCACGTCCGCGGTCCACGACGGCCGCTGGCGCGCGCGCTGGTCCTGGTCGATGTAGACGTTCAGCGAGTCGATCATGGCGCGGAGCCGGCGCACGACGGCGGTGTCGCGGCTCTCTTGCGGCTCGTAGAGCGCCCCCGCTACGTCCGCTGGCAGCGCGGGGCGCGGCATCACCCAGAGCCGGCCATCGCCCAACAGAGGCGGGTTCACAATGTGCGGGCCGACGGCGGCCGCGCTCGCGTGGCGAGCGTCGTGTCGCGCTTGCCGACGGGCGCCGGGACCGGTGGGGTCGTATCAGGCAGGACGGCGTTCGGCAACGGCCGTCCCATCCCGCCGCTGGGCCCGATGCCCCGGCGCGTCCCGCCGAACGGTGGGAGCTCGTGCTGCTGCGGCTGGTCGGGGGGAATGATGGTGATGAACCGTTGCGGCCGATCGATCCGCCACGACCCGCTGAACGCGAGCGCGATGACGACTCCGTGCGCCACGGCGCTGACGACCCAGGTGAGTCGCCGAAACTCGAGCGGGGGCCTCCGGATCTCAAACAGCGGCGAGCACCTTTCCCAGCCGCTCGGCGGCCTCGACGAGCCGCGGCGTCCCGACCGTGAGCGCCACACGGAAGAACCCCTCACCGCCGGCGCCAAACCCGCTCCCGGCCAGCGTGACTACACCCACCTCCTCGAGCGCGCGCCGCGCGAACGCCGCCGACGCGACCCCCTCGGGGAGCGGCACCCACACGTACATCGTCGCTTCCGGCGTGTCCGGCTCGAATCCCTGGGCCCGCAGCGCCGGCAGCATTGCGTCGCGGCGCTCCTTGAACCGGGTCACGTAGCCGCGCGCCAGCACTTCCGCCTGCGGCAGCACCGCCGCGCCGGCGGACTGCACCGCGAGGAACGCGCCCGTGTCCACGTAGTTCTTCACGCGGGCCAGCGCCGCAATCAGCTCGGGCCGCCCGAGCGCCCACGCCAGCCGCCAGCCGGTCATGCAGAACGTCTTGGACAGGGAGTGGAACTCGACGGCGACATCGCGCGCTCCCGCAATCTCGAAGATGCTCGGCGCCGGATGATCGTCGAACGTGATCTCGCAGTACGGATTGTCGTACGCGATCACGATCCCGTGCTTGCGGCAGAACGCGACCGTGCGCTCCAAGTAGTCGCGCGGGGCGACCGCCGCAGTGGGGTTGTTGGGGTAGTTCAGGTACACCAGCTTGGCGCGGCGCAGCACATCGGGTGGGATCTCCTCGAGCTCCAGCAGGAATCCCGTCCGCAGTGTGAGCGCGTAACGGTATGGCTCCGCGCCGGCCAACACGGTGCCGCCCTCGTACACCGCGTAGCCGGGCTCGGGCACGATCGCGACGTCGCCCGGGTCGAGCAGCGCGGTGGCCAGGTGCGCGATGCCTTCTTTCGAGCCGATGAGGGGATGCAGCTCGGTGAACGGATCGAACCGGGCGCCGAACCGCCGCTTCACGTACGCCGCCGCGGCCTCGCGAAACGCCGGCAACCCGAGCTGAAACGCATAGCGGCTCATCGCAGGGTCGCGCACCGCGTGCGCCAGCGCGTCCACCGCCACCTCGGGAGGCGCGAAGTCGGCATCCCCCGCCCCGACGTCGATCACATCGACACCCTGTTGCACGAGGCGGCGCTTGATCGCCGGGATCTCGGCCATCGGGTACGTGGGCAGCGCCGCCAACCGCTTGCTGAACTGGGTCACGCCGTTGTCCTCTAAGGGGAATGTACGCTATGCCAACCGGAACCGTTACCGACCTCTACCGTCCTCTACCCTCCTCTACCGCCCTCGCCTCCTCCCCAATCCCATGCCGCGCGAAGAAATCCTCGCACGCCCCCAGGACATCTCCCCAGTCACCCACTACGCGGGTCGCCGGGGGGAGGCCATCGAGAATCATCGCGCCGTAGCGTTTCGTGACGACGCGCCGGTCCAGCAGCACCACAGCCCCCACATCCACGCGACTGCGGATCAGCCGACCGAATCCCTGCTTCAACTTCAGAGCGGCATTCGGAACGAGATAGTGCGCGAATCCGTTCAGCCCGCGTGCCTCCAGGCGCTCGAGCCGCGCCGCCGTGAGCGGCTCGGTTGGCACCTTGAACGGGAGCTTGGCGAGGATCAGCACGCGCAGGGCCCGCCCCGGCACGTCAACGCCCTCCCAGAACGAATCGGTTCCCAGGAGAATCCCCGAGCCCGCTTCGCGAAACCGCCGCAGCAAGTGATCACGCTGCCCCTCGCCCTGGACGAACAGCGGCCACCGCCCGCCGATCGCGTCGCGCACGGCCTCCGCCGCCCTGCGCAGGGCCGCGTGGCTCGTGAACAGCACGAACATCCCCCCGTCGGACGCGTGGGCCAGCTCGACCAGCACGCGCGCCACGGCGGCGCCGTGTCCGGCTTCGTCATCGCGCGGCTCCGGCAGGTCGGTGGGGATCCCGAACACGCATTGCGAGGGGAAGTCGAACGGCGACGCGTGGATCTCGCGCACCTTGGTGCGCGTGGGCGGCAGGTCGAGCCCCAGCCGCTCCTCGAGAAAGCTGAAATCGCCGCCGGCGGCGAGCGTGGCGCTCGTGAGCACCACGGTCTCGATGCGATCGAACAGGTTGTCCTTGAGGATGGGCGCGAGGTCGAGCGGCACGGCCGCGAGCGTGACGTTCGGCGTCTTGCGACCTCGCCGCTCGACCCAGCGCACCGCCGCGGGCCCGCCCGGCGGCGGCCGCAGCGTGACGGTC
>WNGO01001446.1_pt1 | contig 16346 bp, 12 predicted proteins | sample 5400511 | NCBI WGS metagenome assembly WNGO01 (sample SAMN13153380, study PRJNA577476) | soil metagenome | isolation source: 20 cm soil or saprolite under Garry oak tree replicate 2 | place: USA:California | collected 2016-06-15 | reverse complement strand
TCCCCGCTATTGCCACAACTGCTTCATGGCCAAGCGAAGTTATCTCGAAGCAAATCGCGAACAGGCGATCAATTTTGTTAAAGCTCTTATCGAGGGTCTCTATTTGATGAAGCGCGATAAACCTCTCTCCATCCGTTTAATCAAAAAATACCTGCGCTTAGACGATGAAAGCGCATCCATCGGTTACGACTTTTATATCGCCAAACACGGCGAAGGTCTGCTCAGCTTACCGGAGCGTCGCGGTCTCGAATTTGTCATTAACGAAGTCGGCAAGACAAATCCTAAAGCCGCAGGCGCCACACCGGAAAGTTTGAAGCTCGTGGAACCGAGTATTTTAGATGAGATCAAGAAGAGCGGGTTTGTTGAAAGGTTGAAATAAAACTAAGTCGAGTGTCGGCGACATTTCGCGCAGTGGTGTAGGTTCCGTAAAGGATGGATACCGATGCTGGGTTCTTCTGAATGCATCTGCTTTGCCGTCGTTCAATCCAACTGTAGCGACGCCGGCTCGTTCGCCATCCGCTCACCCATGCCGACGTGGCGCAGTCTTTCCCAAAGCTTGTCGACTTCGGCCAGCACTGCGTCGTCCGACTGATCGATATCGATCGAATGCGCGATCGGCACCCAGCACGCTCGCCCGGTCACCCAAAATACTTCCGAGCGATTGCCTTCGGGATCGAAGTAGTAACAGCCGAGCGCGCTGACGTGATTCACCAGCGCGTCGATTCGCAAACCTGCGGCGACCAAGCGGCGATGGAACGTGCGAAGATCATCAAGCGTCGCGACCCGAAGTGAGATTTGATTGATCAGTCGAGAATCGACGTCATCCGGTCGCCCACGGAATAGCGCGATCTCGTGATCGGCGCCCTCCGGATCCGCGCTCAGAAAGACAATCCCCGCGCGCCAGTTCTGCTTGGTGACGCGCAGACCGAGAGTGTCACGATAAAACCTAACCATCCGCTGCAAGTCTCGTACGTAGATCCCGATATGCCCCAGCCCGATCACTTGCGCCATCAAGCAAGCTTCGGCAAAAAGAGTGTTGTCTGCAACTGAACGATCCTCGGCTCCAAGCCGGGGTTTTAGCGTGGTCGACTGGAAGTCGACTTTTGCTTTCGTCATTGCGGCGGAAGCCAGGCAGTTTTGAACTTGAACCGAAAACGAACCTGGATGCCGGTTTTCACCGGCATGACGAGCTTCCACTTCGCCTGGAGCATGCCCTGAGTACAGTCGAAGCGCGGGGATTTCCACCATCCCGAAAGGGCATTAACCCAATCGCGATCGAAGTTCCCCATGGGCGCTGTCACTTTGATCTTGCTAGGAGATGCTAGTATTCGTACTAACAACGAAGAAATTCAATTCGGTTTTCGAACTGCCAAACAGCTGCGCAACCATGTCTAACGATCAACCGACGCACGCTTCGACTTGGAGCCCGCTGCGCCAGTCGCTGTTCCGCGCCCTCTGGTTCGCTTCGGTAGCGTCGAACATCGGCACCTGGATGCAAAATGTCGGCGCGGCATGGCTGATGACCTCGCTGGCGCCAAGTCCGACAATGGTGGCGCTGGTGCAAGCGGCAACGAGTCTGCCGGTTTTTCTCGTCGGCTTGCCGGCGGGGGCCGTAGCCGATCTGATCGACCGTCGACGGCTGTTGTTGGCTACTCAGGGCTGGATGCTGGCCGCGGCTAGCATGCTCGGCGTTTTGACGATCATGGACGCGATCACGCCTTGGAATCTGTTAACACTGACTTTCGCGCTTGGTCTTGGTGCCGCGATGAACGCGCCGGCATGGCAGGCGATCATTCCGGAATTGGTCGGCGATGATGATCTGAAGGCGGCGGTGACACTGAACGGTATCGGCTATAACGTGGCGCGCGCCGTCGGCCCGGCGCTCGGCGGTATCGTCGTCGCTATCTTGGGATCAGGCGCCGTATTTGTGTTGAACGCCTGTTCGTTCCTCGGCGTTATGGTTGTCCTTTATCGCTGGCCACGGACGGTAACCGTGAGCGCGTTGCCCGCCGAGGATGTGTTCGGCGCGATGCGCTCCGGGATCCGCTACGTCCGTCACGCGTCCGCAGTGCGGGCCGTTCTCTTGCACACTGCTGTCTTTATTCTTGGCGGGAGCGCGCTGTGGGCGCTCTTGCCGCTGGTGGCGCGCGACGAATTGGCGCTCGACGCGACGGGCTACGGCGTGATCCTGGGTTGCTTGGGCGCCGGAGCCGTTGCCGGCGGCCTTCTCTTGCCGCGCCTCGAGCGCTGGCTCTCGGCTGATGCGTTATTGGCCAGTGCCATCGCGCTCTTCGCTTTGGCAACCGCAGGCCCGGTCTATGCGCGTCACTTCGTTCTTCTCTGCGCTGTCATGATCGTCGGCGGTGTCGCCTGGATCGCGATCATGTCGACTTTCAATGTCGCGGCTCAAGTGACGGTGCCGGCCTGGGTACGGGCGCGCGCGTTAGGAGTGTACGGCATCGTGTCCCAAGGCGGCATGGCGCTCGGCAGCGCCTTTTGGGGATTGGTGGCAGAGCGCGTGAGTCTCTCGACGACATTGCTTTTGGCCGCCGCCACACTTGCTGTTGGCATAGCCGCGACCTTGCGCTATCGTTTGCGGCTCGACGAGGAGATCGATCTCACACCATCGCAGCACTGGCCTGAGCCGATCTTGTCTATGCATCCTGAGCCGGATGCCGGTCCGGTCCTAGTAACGGTCGAATATGAAATTGACGTGGGGCGCGCGCGAGATTTTGTGGCAGCTATGCACAACGTGCGGATTCAGCGACTGCGCGACGGCGCCTATCGATGGGGTCTTTACAACGATTCAGCCACGCCGACGCGATTCGTGGAAACTTTCGTCGTCGAATCGTGGGCCGACCATTTACGCCAACACGAGCGTGTCACGGTCGCCGACAGAGAAGTGGAAGATATCGTGCGCGCCTTCCATATCGGCGCTGCGCCACCATCGATCTCGCACTTAATCTATGCACGAGTATCGGCGACGAAAACTTGACCACGGGAGTGCTTGATAATCCATCGCACGCACTGCGGTGAACAAAAATCCAGAGATCTCACCTTCGAGCCGTTCACTTCACATTGATGACATGTCTGTTGCGGCTCATCTATCATTTCCTCTCAGCCGGCGTGGAAGTCGCGGGTCCCATACCCCAGACTTGGATGACAGTCTCTTCGTTCTTGGCGCCGTCGAAGTGCACTTTGCCGCCGTAGTGAACAACATAGCTTCCGGCGGGCATCGCCACGGTGTCGTCGGATTCGAACTTCTCGCCGGTGCCAACCCACCAGGTGCCGGACAACGGCTTGAACGTTTGGAACGCTATTTAAGTCTTCGCGTACTTGCCGGTCAGCTGGGGAGTGAATCCTTCCAATCCTTTCTCTTGCCTTTGTAAACGCGTCTCGCGGATCCACGTGCGTTTGAGATCATCGCGGATTTTCACGTGCAGTCGGCCGAGCGGTTCAGTCTCAAGCTCAACCAAGTCGCCGTCTTGAAATGGATTCAAACCGCGATGATTAGTGCCACAGGCGAGCACGTCGCCGGGTTCGAGCGGATGGATCGAGCTCACCCATTCGATGCAACGAGGAATCTTGTGCGCCATATCGCTGGTGTTGTAGTTCTGCATTAGCGTGCCATTGTTCCACAGCCGCACCTGAAGATCGTGTGGGTCTTTAATTTCGTCCGCAGTGACGAGGTACGGACCCATCGGACCGAAAGTGGCGCGCGACTTCATTTGATAGAAAGTATTGCCGGCAGGCGGCAAACCGCGGGCTGAGCCGTCGATAAAGTTGACGTATCCGAAAACATAGTCCATTGCCTTCGCCACTGGCACGTTGTCGGCGCGCTTGCCGATCACTACGGCCAATTCGGCTTCGCCCTCGAAAATGGCGGCGGGCGCGTCAGGCAGCACCATCGTATCGCCATCGCCGATGACGCAACCCGGCGACTTGTGAAACGCATTGATCGGCGCCGGCTCTTTGCGCGTGCCGTCTTCCATGTAATTCACCGCCATGCAGTCGATATTGACCGGCTTGGGTAATGGCGCGCGAATGCGCACGCTCCCAAGCGGAATACCGTTGCCGGCCGCGGCAACCTTCTCGATTGCACCGCGATAATCGCTGAAGCGCTCGATCAACCTGCTGATAAGATTGTGCGGCCCGGTGTTCGGGATATCGCGTACCGCTTGAGATACGTCGATGACCGCATCGCCCTTCACCACGCCTAGTTTGAAATCATCGTAAAATAAAAGTTTCATTCATTCCTCCTCGAAATTTAGCAGCTTTGTGAATCACCCGATCGACAACCGACGCTAGACGACTGATATCATGGGATGAAAAGCGCCATCTTCGATCCTCGATCTTCCATCCTCGACGTGCCCATCGATGAGTGCCGTCCGCTCGACACTGAACACGTGACCGGCCAATTGAACAGAGCCGTCAACCAATTATTTCGCCAGTGGATCCGGCCGTACTTGAAACTTTACGACCTTAGGCTTCGTGCCTTTACCGCCTTCCATATGAAAAGGCGCTCGCGTGCTGGTTGTCGACCAAAGACCTCTTCCTTTCCAACCGGCTTTCGGATCGTCGATGCGCCCATCCATGCCTTTGATGTAGTAACCCATCGGGTAGGGCACGCGTAACGTGACAAACTTTCTGTCCACCAACGCAAGCACACCATCGTTCAAATTACCGGTGGACATCGGCACGTCTTGACCGAGGCCGAGTGTATCGTGCTGATCCACCCAGGTGTAATACGCCGATTCAGCGCTGCCCGGTTCTTTCACGTCGTCGAACTGAGGCCCGGGATACGGATACAGTGTCCAACCTTCGAGACAATGCTGGCCTGACGCCGCTTTCGGTCCGTTGAGCGGTCCTTTGCACTTACGGCGATCGAAGCTCGCCAAGTGCCCGCTCGATAGCGGCACCCAGACGACGCCGTTACGGTCAACATCCAGGCCGCGCGGACCGTAGCCGGGATCTTTTTCGTTGTTCCACGGCACTTCATAAATTTCCGACAAAGCAGTCGTGGCAGGATCGCGACCGGGAACCGTGCGCACGATGAAGCCGGGGAATACGCGAATCGACGTCCAGATCGAACCGTCGGGAGCCACGCCGATGCCATACGTGCTCACGTTGAGCCGCCGATCTTTGCTCGGATCGAGCGGCTGGTTAGGCTCCGTATATTCGTCGCGCTTGCCGTTGCCGTTGGTGTCGACCACGAAGGTCGTCCAGCCTTGCGCCTTTTGCTCGTCGCCGGTCTCATCGAACATCTTGGTGTTGATCCAACCTAAGACTTCGCGCGATCCACTCAACCACAACGTATTATTGGCATCCTCAGCGAAGACCAGATGATGGGTCCCAAAGCAGGTATCAATCAGCGTGAACTTATTGGTCTTCGGATCGAACATCGAAACCTGGCGGCCCGAGGTTTTAGTCGGAAATAGCTTCGCCGAAGGATGATTCGAGCCCTTTTGGCAGAAAGCGGGATTTTCATCCGGCCGAATTCTGGTCGTGAACCAAGTACGCCCCTTTTGATCCATCATCGGATTATGCGTGACGGTCTGGCTGTCCCAGATCGGCTGATCGCCCCAGTAGGGCGATGGTGACATGGGATCGGACTTTGAGCTTGGCGTGTTCGGATCACGCACCGGAACCTTAATCTCGCTCACCTTGTTTTTTAGGGGATCCAGCACTGGCAGGTAATCCGTGCTGAACTCCGTGGCGCCATAAATTTTGCCGTTGGCGTTGATCGTTGGATTGCGCCGGTCGGTGGCAATCTCGTCGTGCAGGTAGAAGGTCGGTCGGCTCCAATCCCACATGGTGATCACGATGTTCCGCTCAACGCCTTGGGGTCGAGACGGTTTTGATTTAGGCAGCTCGCCGGCGGCGATTCGATCCGTCCAATCCGCATACAACTGCAACGCCCGCCCGGCGTCGAACCTGGCAATCTGATCGATCATGCTAGTTCTTGCCTGTCCGGATTGAATGCGCCGAGTCCACGCCTCGGACGATGGCTTGATATCGGCGAATTCTTTCGCCATCGTGCGCGTCGATTTTTCGCCCAATTGGTGGCAGCCGATGCAGCCATTGGTCTTGAGGCTATCGAGCCACTGGTGTTGGCTTTTCGCCGCCACCGGCATGCCGTTCCCTTGGGGTCCGGTGCCAGGAAAGAGACTCTTGTCGGGGATCTTGAGCATCGAATACCAATAAATAGCCGGATAATATTCGGCGGCTGCCGCGTCATTCGGCGCAACCACGGCTTTCAAGTTGAGAGTCTTTCCCGGCGCGGCTTTCACTTTAGGCGAGTCGACCAGACCATAGCCGCGCGCCCAAACGTCGTAGTTCGCTTTTGGCAAATCCGGAATCAGGTAGCGACCCTGATCATCGGTCACCACGATCTTGGCAAACTTGGTCGGCAGGTCATTGGTCTCGGCGATCACCCAGACGCCGGCCTCCGCGCCGTTGGCGCCGGTGACCACGCCGCCGATGTCATCGCTATCGAGGCGCACCGGGGCATTTTGCTGACTGCTCAAACGGCTCGGCGATGTAGCTAAATATCCGACCATGACGATCGTCACTAAAGCCAACAGCCACGCCTTTGATTTTCCCATAAAATACTCCTCCAACATTGCACTGCTCACAGCAGAACAATGCTCGCCGCCTTACCCGTTGCCGATTTAATGACTACCAGCGATCCTGATCCATCGACCAGCGATCCAAGCTTGCCAAATATTCGCGGAACAAAACCATGCGCATCGCCACCGCCCGGCGCACGCGATCTTGCCGGTCGTCGGTGGTCGCGTAGCGTTTGAGAAATTCTTGCGGCACGCTGCCATGCCCCTCTTCGTCTTCGGTGATCCGCCGGTACGGTTGCTTGATCCACTCGGGAACCGTCGGCGACTTAAGACACATCTGGATCAGGTAATTGGCGACGGTTTCACCAGCGAGGGATAAACCGGCAATCCGCTCGCAGGTATCGTTCAATCCTTCCATCGCATTGAACATGGCGATCTGCGCCGGCAGCGGCTTGTAGTCGAACGGCTCGGCGCCGAGATCGCGGATGCGCTTGGACAACAGCTGCGCATGCACCATTTCTTCGTGCGCCGACTCCGCCATCGTCGCCTTCACATCCAACTCCGGCGTAGTTTTGAGCCAAGTGCCGAAGAGATCCGCGGCGCGCAGCTCGTTGAATAGCCGGCTTTGCATCACGCGGATGCGCTCCGCATCCGAGCGCAGCGGAATGTAACTGTAGGCAGGCGGATGAGCGTCGAGGGAGCGGCAGAACGCATGCACGGGCGCTAGAATTTCAATCAGAAAGTCTTCGGTATTCATCGCTGAATCCTAGTTCCAGTCGTTTCAAAGGTTCCCATCGTTCCAACTTCTTCGAAACCGATTTGAACCTCTGGAACGATTGTGAACGTTTTGAAATCTGCTCTTAATTTAAACCCGCCAAGCCTTCTGCGATAGGTCAATGCCGTTACTTTCGGGATCGTGCACGCGATACTCAAAGTCCGCATCCGCTGCCAGTCGACCCGGATTTTCCGTGGCGATGACTAACCGACGCAAGTGCGGCATGACCTCTTCCCTCTTACCTGCTGGCTAGATTGACGATGCCCCACATAGCAGAACACCTATGCAATCACTTGCACTAGCTGAATTAGTTCTGCCCCGATTTGAAGCGACGACGGCGATCTGATCGGCAAGAATAAACTGAACACACTGCCGACGCCTAACTCGCTACTCACCTGGATCTCGCCACCGAGCGCCGCGGCCAGTTTCCGGCACAACCCTAAACCTAAACCGGTACCGCCATATTGGCGAGTTGAAGAACCATCGAGCTGGCGAAAATCTTCAAATATGATTTTCTGGTCTTCTTGTCTGATGCCGATACCCGTGTCGGTCACGGCGATTTCCAAAAACTCTTCAGCGAGGTCACGGCGCATGCGAATCGACAGCTCGATCCTTCCTTTTTCGGTAAACTTGAGCGCGTTGGTTAACAGTTGCACCAAAATCTGTTGCAGTTTTTGCCCATCGCTCTGGATCGTATCGACGGCCGCTTCCATGTGAATGCCGAATTGGATCGGTCGTTCGCGAATGAGTCGTTGAGTCATCATCTCTAAGGCGGCCACAATCTCCTTCAGTTTGACCCATTCGAGTTGAGCCGAAGGACTGTCACCCTCCATGCGGGAAAAATTCATTAGATTGTCCATCAAGCTCGACAGCTCGAGACCGTTATTAACCAGCCGATCCAAAATATCACGTGCGCCACCCGTGAAACCCGAATCGCGCAATACCTCGCCATAGCCGATGATCGTGCTAACTGGCGTGCGCAGCTCGTGGCAAATATTGGCCACGAAATCCTTCTTGATGCGATCCATCTCGATGAGCTTACGATTCGTAGCTTCGATGCGATGATAGGCTTTGAGCGATTCCTCATAGAGCCGGCCATTCTCCAGCGACAGGGCCAATTGATCGGTGAGTGTGGCCAAGAGACGGTAATCTTCGGCGCTATACTCGTGACTCGAGCGTCTGGCGCCGAATGCCACAACGCCGCGCACTTCCCGTTCGTAAACGAGCGGCAACAGCAGCTCAGCTTTCCAGCGGTCGAAAACGCTCAATACGAGCTGCCGTTTTTCTTCATAGCGCGGATGGGTTGTCGCCTCGGCGCGGGCAACGCCACGATAATCCGCGGAGGGCCAAATTTCCCTCAGGCAATCTGCGCCGGCCTCAAGCGCATCCAGGTTCGCAGTCATCGGCTCGGTCGCAATCGCCAGAGACTCGGTCGATGCTTTAGCCCGATAAATAATTACAGCGCTCTCGATCCCGAGAGAGCCGGTAATTCGATCGACGAAACCGTTGGCCAATGAACGCGCCGAGTCTAGATTGCGCAGGAAAAGACTGATTTCTTCTTGAACTTTGGCCGGATCATAGTCTTGGCGAAAAATGTAACGGTCCACCACTCGTTCCAGCCACCGCAGCAAAGGATTGAACAGGGCGACCACGAGAACCGAGAAAAAGATCGGCACAAGAGGATCTTTAGCGTAGTCGCTGATCCACGGCGCTACCAAAAAAGCAATGACGGCGTAGCTCGCGACCAGCAAAGCCAACAGCGCGATCCGGCTCAAACCGACCCGCAAAGCATTGCCGAGATCAAAGAGGCTGTATTTTAGCAACGCATAAGCGACCGACATGGGAAAAAATACCGTCGGAATCAACGCGAGATTGTACGGAATTCGGAATTGATAAGAACTCGTCAGAACCGTCGTCACCGTGGGAATGAGAAATCCCAAGAGCGCACCGACAAACATGACCCGCAGGCGTGAACGATCGAGGTCCGACTCGCTGCGCCGTAACGCGCTCCCGGTAATCACGAGGAAACTTCCGGCGCCGATGCAAAGATAAATGTAGCCGGCGCGAAAATTTTGAATCCATGTTTCGAGGGGACCAAAAAAGGTGACACTATTGACCGTCCCCAGGACCAAGGCGACGCCGTAAATGAGGGCGAGGTAGAGCGGCCGCACGGTTGGGACGAGACTCCCGCCTCTAAGCAATAACGCCAAGTGAATGCCCGCGCTCGGGGTCAGCACGAGCGCGAAGATGCGCAGTTCCTTCGGCAACATCGCCTCGGTCATGAAATCGAAAGTCGTCTGGAACCAGACGAAAACCGTCAACACCATGAAACACAGGGGCAGCGCCACCGGAGACGAGGCGCGAAAAAAATAAGGCGTTACCCCGATCAATAAAAACGCTAGGCCGATGAAGATGTAAATGCCGAAGGTGAGTAGCCAATCGCGAAAGGTAAAAGACATCGTCGGGATCGTGTAATCGAGCACGCGCGCGTCACGGATCACCTGGTATCGAATTGCGCTGCCGACAGGAATGCGCCGGACCAGCTCATAGAGCTCTGCACGATCGCGCAGCTGACGTCCCTCGAGGCGCGCCACTCGATCCAAAGATTGCAACCCGCCGGCGGCCCCCGTCCAACCGGGCATGAAATAGGGACCGACGGTTAGATTCTCGTGAATAAAAAACCCTGGAAAAGGTCGATTGATCCATCGGCTGGAGGAAAGAAAGGATTCGCCGATGAGCAAGAGACCGACGATACCCGTCAGTAGAAGCAGCAGCCATCTTTGCCAGGTCTGATGACCCATGGGATTCCTCCTCGCCGAATCGCTCTCAACCCCTTCGGCTTTATCAAGGGGGGGCGAGCACTGTCAAGAAAGGAGAGACAAAGGGCTCGAGCAAAAGAGCCGAGCGGTTAATTTCGGTGTTAGGTTTCAGACCTGTCGTCAACTTGCCTGAGCGGAAACACACACCGGTAAAATCACCGCGAGGTGAACAACTAGAGCGGAATCAGGAAATCTTGACGATAGTTTCGCTCGGCAGAACCAAGCGGGTTTGGCGTCCGAGGATTTCGAGTAACACCGCCACCCGCTCACTGCCTTTTAGCTTTTGCTCGAAGACCGCTTCGAGCCCGGAGAACGGACCCTCGTTGATGCGGACGATATCCCCCGGTTTTGCCGAAACCGGATCGATTTGCGCCACACCGTTCGGACAGCGCTCGCGCAACGCCTGGACGATGTCTGCATCGACCTCCGCGATCCGACTCCCAAAGGTCAAGAAATCTTTTACTCCCGGCGAATAGCGCGCCGCCTTTCCCGAAAGCAGCATATCTAAATGGCAAAACACGTAGCCTGGAAACAAGGGCGCCAGTATCCAATGAAATCGGCTGCCAATCCGCCGCCGGGCGCGCATCCACGGCAGAAAAACTTCCAAGCGAAGATCGCTGAGCCGCCTCTCGACGTCCTTTTCCCGATTTACTTTGGTCCGTATCGCGTACCACCGTAGCCCGGGTTCGATTTGCAACGGTTCCTGTCGCATCAGATTCTCACCGTCAGCTGCCATGAGCAAGGCATTTTCATAGGGGCATAGTGTAGCAGACAAATGGTCGCGTGATAACCACCACGCCGCGATTGTCCCCCATGCGCGCCTCGAATCACACGTCGAATTTTCTTGACATCGGCAACAATTTGCGGTGCAATGGAGACATTACGGCTATGAACCGAAGATCAGGTTGATTGTTGCCGTCTAACGACCGAGGAGGCGTGTCGCTGCCCGACCCGCAAAATGTTAAGGAGGTCGCATGCATGCCGTAAATCACTTCCGGTTCTCCGCTCTGCTTGTTCCCGCTTCCGGGTTTTTTTTCTACCAGTGATGCACGAGATCAAAATATCGTCCTCGCTAGTCTCGCATATCAACGAACGCGTCCACCATTCATTGCGATTGTCTTTGCCCGCCGGGCTCTCTTGCAGAGGCAAGTTCGCGCCAATCATCGGCCGTAGCAACACGAAAAAGGGAGGCTGCTGGAATGGACAATAATAAGGAATTCGAAACCCTCATCAAGAAAGATCGCGACCTGCACCAGGCGAGTTCGTGGCGCGGCAATTTGCTGGGCTATCTTGAAAAGGTAAAGGCCAATCCGACGATCGCAAAGCTTGCCCATGCCCGCCTGTACGACACGATTATGAAACCGGGCGTGCGCGACATTCACGAAAATAGCGATCCGCACGTCAAAAGACTCTACAAAGACGAATCGATAAAACTCTACGATTTTTTCACCGATGAGTTCTTCGGCATCGAGAAAACCGTGTCGCAAATCGTGCGCTACTTTCATGCCGCCTCGCTCAAGGGCGAAGAGAGTCGTCAGGTTCTCTACCTGATGGGTCCGGTTGGCTCAGGTAAGAGTTCGCTCGTGGAAAAGCTTCACCGCGGCCTCGAGGAAAGCGAATCATTCTATGCGATTGAAGGCTGCCCGATGTTCGAGGAGCCTTTGCATTTGATTCCACGTCACCTCCGCAAAGAGTTTGAAAAAATGCTCGGCGTCCACGTTGAGGGCGATCTCTGCCCCGTTTGCCGCTATAAGCTCATGCACGAGTACGCCGGCAAATACGAGGAATTCCCGGTCTGCACCGCGGAATTTTCTAAACGCTCGCGAGTCGGCATCGGCGTCGTCCCACCGGTCGACCCCAACAATCAGGACACTTCGGTGCTGATCGGCAGCGAAGATATTTCTAAACTAGATCTTTATTCTGAAGGCGATCCACGAGTTTTGGAGTTGAACGGCGCACTCAATATCGGCAACCGCGGCGTCGTCGAATTTATCGAGGTGTTTAAAAACGAGATCGAGTATCTCCACTGCATGATCACCGCGACCCAGGAAAAGGTGGTGCCGGCGCCGGGTCGCCACGGCTTGGTTTATGTCGATACGGTCATCGTCGCGCACTCCAACGAAGCAGAATGGCAAAAGTTTAAAGCCGATCACACCAACGAAGCGATTCTCGACCGCATCGTGGTGGTTCGGGTACCTTACAATCTGCGCCTCTCCGAAGAAGTCAAAATCTATCAGAAGATTATCCGCAACTCCGATTTTCGCGCCCACGTCGCGCCGCACACCTTGGAAGTCGCTTCGATGTTTGCGATCCTGTCGCGTCTGGAGCCGACCAACAAGTGCGATGTGATGACCAAGCTCAAACTCTATAACGGCGAAGAGGTCATTGAAAAAGGGCGAACCAAGAAAGTCGACGTTCAAGAACTAAGAGACAGCACTAAACGGGAAGGCATGTCGGGTATCTCCACGCGCTTCATTATGAAGGCTTTGGACAACGCGCTGTCGGACAATCACGCGGGGAACTGTATCAATCCGATCAACGTGCGCGAAGCTTTGATCAATATGGTCAAGGAAGCGGACCTGCCTGACGATACGCGAAAGCAATACCTCGAATTCCTCCAGGACACGCTTCATAAGGAATATTTGGAGATTCTCGAAAAGGAGATCACCCGGGCGTTTGTTTACTCATATCAGGAGCAAGCGGAAGCGCTGTTTCAAAACTACCTCGACCACGCCGAGGCCTACGTCAACAAGAGCAAAGTGAAGGATCGTAACACCAAAGAAGAACTGGCGCCGGATGAAGGGTTTATGAAATCGATCGAAGAGCAGATCGCGATCATCGGCTCGGCGGCGGATGGGTTTCGTCAGGAAGTGATCGCCTATCTTTGGGCTGCCAACCGGCATGGCGAGAAAATCGACTATCGAAGCTATGAGCCGTTGAAGGAAGCCATCGAAAAGAAGCTGATCACATCCGTACGCGATTTGAGCCGCGTCATCACCAAATCGCGCATGCGCGACGAAGAGCAATCAGAAAAATACGACGCCATGGTGAAGAACCTGCTCGAGCATGGATATTGTCCGAGCTGCGTCGACGTCGTGCTCAAGTATGCAGCGAATAATCTCTGGAAGGATTAGCGGCACCGTCAGGCAAAGAAACTTCGCAACAAATTTTGGGTGACCCCCGTGGCAACAATTTTTCGCCCGTACAACTCGTCATCTGGTCAGCGCAGCGATCGCAGCGCCGGCGACCGGTTACGCCATCGGCAAAAAGTCCGCGAAGCGATCCGCAACAACATCGCCGACATCATCGCCGAGGAATCGATCATCGGCAAGGACAAAAACCGAATTATCAAGGTACCCATTCGCGGCGTCAAAGAATACCGCTTCATCTACGGAGAAAACGCTGCGGGCGTCGGCCAGGGCGGCGACGGCGAACCGAAGCCCGGCGATGTCGTGGGAGAGGGAAAAGACGGCAAAGGGTCACAGCAAGCCGGCGACCGTCCTGGCGTCGATTACTACGAAACCGACGTCAGTCTCGACGAGCTGATCGATCTGATGTTCGAAGATTTGGAATTGCCCGACATCGAGCGCAAACGGCTGCGGCAAATCGAGATCGAACGCCAGTTCCGCCACAAAGGTTTTCGCCGCAAAGGAATCCGCGTGCGCTTGGATAAGAAACGCACGGCGCGCTCGCGGATCAAACGCAAGAAGGCATCGATCAAGCATCACGCCGCCGCGCAGTCACCGCAACGCTTTCCATTTCATGTCGATGATCTGCGCTACCATCACACCGTCACCGACACGCGCAATGAATCCAACGCCGTGGTGCTCTGTATCATGGATACATCGGGCTCCATGGATACCATGAAGAAATATTTGGCGCGGAGCTTCTTTTTCCTTTTGTACCAGTTCCTCTGTACCCGCTATCAAAACGTCGAGATCGTCTTCATCGCGCACCACACCGAGGCACGCGAGGTCACGGAGGAAGAATTTTTCCACAAAGGGGAATCCGGCGGCACGTTCATTTCTTCCGGTTATAACAAGGCGCTGGAGATCATCAATGAGCGCTATCATCCCGCCCTGTGGAACGTCTATGTCTTTCACTGTTCGGACGGCGACAATTTCGAGTCGGACAATGACGCAGCGCTCAAGGCCGCCCAGGAGCTCACTCAAACGGCGAATTTATTCGGCTATGGCGAAATCAAACCGCTTGGCTCCGGCTACTACGGCAGCAGCATGATCACCTTCTTCTCGCAGATCCAGGAGGCAAACTTCCAAACGGTGCAAATCCAAAAAAAAGAAGACATTTGGACATCGTTTAAGACTTTCCTGAGCAAAGACCGCGCACGCGAAGACGCTGCGTAAGGCTATCGTCATGGCCGGCGACTACACCATCGCAGAACTCGAACGCTGGAATGATCGGATTGTCGAGCTCGTCCAACGCTTCGGTCTCGATCCTTTTCCCCAAGAGTTCGAGGTTTGCGATCCTGACGATATGCTTTCTTACATGGTCTATTCGGGTATGCCGTCGCATTACCCGCATTGGTCGTTCGGCAAGAGCTTCGAGAAACTAAAGACGCTCTATGAATACGGCGTCAGCGGGCTTCCCTATGAGATGGTGATCAACTCCAATCCCTCGATCGCTTATCTCATGCGCGACAACAGTCTCGCTTTGCATATTCTCACCATCGCCCATGTCTACGGACACAATGATTTTTTCAAGAACAATTTCACTTTCCGTTCCACCCGCGCGGAATACACCATCGAGACCTTCAAAGGACATGCCAACCGCGTGCGCCACTATGTCGAGGATCCGAGCATCGGCTTGGAGAAAGTCGAAGCGATTCTCGACGCCGCTCATGCGCTGTCACTGCAATGCCGCCGCAACCTCGCCATCAAGAAACCGACGGCCGTCGAAGAACGCGAGATGAAGGTGGATGAATCCACGCCGCCCGTCGATCCTTTCAGCGCGATCCATCGGCGCCAAGAGCGGCCGGCGCCCGATCTCAACAAAGAGCCGCTCTACCCGGACGAAGACCTGCTGATATTCATTCGCGATCACAACCGTCAATTCGCCGAGTGGGAAAAGGATCTTTTGACCCTCGTCCATGAACAGGCGCAATATTTCGTGCCGCAGATCGAAACGAAAATCATGAACGAAGGCTGGGCAAGCTTCTGGCACAAACGGATACTGGAGGCTCTCGATCTGCCGCAGGATCTCCATTTGGAATTCATCGTTCGTCACGCTCAGGTGCTGCGCCCATCGCCCGGCAGTCTGAATCCCTATCATGTCGGCATGAAAATCTGGGAAAATATCGAAGAACGTTGGGACCATCCGAGCGATGAAGACCTTGAAGCGTTCGGACCGCGCAAAAAAGCCGGCCGGGAGAAACTATTCGAAGTACGGGAGGTCGAGCGGGACGCGTCTTTCTTGCGCCGTTACCTGACCGAAGAGCTGATTCGCGAGCTCAACCTATTTGAGTACAAGAGTCGCGGCAACGAACAGGTCGTCAGCCGCGTGGCCGACAAAGAAAACTGGCGGCAGATTAAAGAAACCCTCATCCAAAACGTCGGCACCAGCACTATTCCAGTCATCAAGGTTCAAGATTCCGACTACGACAGCAACCGCACCTTGCTGCTCAAACACTATCACGACGGGCGCGATCTGCAGCTCGAATACGCCGAGAAAACCTTGAAGTACGTCCACCAGCTCTGGGGACGCGCCGTGGCGATGGAAACCCTGCTGGATGACCGAACTACGCTGCTGACGTTTGCCGACGGCAAGTTCGCCATCAAAAAAGCTGCTTGAGAAAAAGCTTAACTTTCATTCTCAGTTGCCAAAAACGCGACGCCGTGCGACTACTGACCGGTCGCAAAAACCGTCAATGGCCTCATCCAACGATATCGCAACCATTCAGAGTTGCCTGGCAAACTCCCTGAGCGATTTCGCCAGCGGTGCGAATAAGATTGCCGGATTGATCGGTGATGCGCCATCGCACTATTCGAAAAGTCCGGCGCTGTGGAACGCGGCGTTTCATCATCTTGGGATCAATGCTGTCTATCTGCCCTTCGATGTCGACGACTCCCGGGTCGGGCAATTGCTCGATATTCTCAAAAAATCTGATCGCTTCCTAGGTGCGAACGTGACCGTGCCGCACAAAGCCCGCGTGATGGCTTTTCTCGA
>WNGO01001498.1_pt1 | contig 16368 bp, 21 predicted proteins | sample 5400511 | NCBI WGS metagenome assembly WNGO01 (sample SAMN13153380, study PRJNA577476) | soil metagenome | isolation source: 20 cm soil or saprolite under Garry oak tree replicate 2 | place: USA:California | collected 2016-06-15 | reverse complement strand
GAGCTGTACAGTCGGTTGCATGCAATTTGGTATCCTTGTATTGGTTGTATATGTACATGGCCAGCTGACTTATAATCTCATGGTTCTCATCCTTAGGTATTGCATTCCACTGGATAGTTCTCGCTCTCTTCAATCTGCAGAACTGGAGTTCTTGAACAAAGGGACAGGGGACAGTAAGTCCTAAAGCCAACCATCTATTCTTGCATGCAGCATGCTGCATCTCAGTGATGTGCTTGGGAGATGCCCAATGTTGTTGCATTCTAGTTTCATGTGGTCTACCCAATATCACTGTATGTACTGACCAGCAAATGGTGCCCCTCCAGTTCCCTTCATTGCTATATTCACCAAATTTGATGCATTAATAATCCAAGAATATGCAAAATTGAATGACATAGTTGATAGAAGTGAAAGATGGGAGAAGGCCAGGGCAACTGCTGGGATCACCTTCAAAGAAGTTTACCTTTCTAAAGTCTTGGAAGCTAACTATCCCCCCAGTGAATATCTGCTATTGGAAGGTGGGAGTAATAAACATTCATGCTGCAGGTTCAAAGGTGATAATGTTCATCAATAGACATGCACCTTGCTGAGAAGAACTGCCTTGAGTTGACTGAGAAGACTGCAAATGCAATTGATGATCCCAGTTTAAGACAGCTGTTTATCTCAACACAAAAGAATAACCTTAACCTTTGTGTTAAAGCAGCACTTGAGTGAGGTTTATCTTTAAACTTCCAATTTCAAACCCTGACCTCAACAGGTATGCTGTGGATTTATTATTCCAGACTGGGCCTACATTACTGGATGTTGTTTTCACAATTGTTGTCAGGTTTCCACATTACTGGGTACTATATCCAATGACTACTTTGGTACTTACCAGAAAAGCTTAAGCTGGGAACAGATGAGTGAAGATGAAATAAAAGGCCCTGTAAGTGACAGGATGTTCTTCTTTTTCTGCTAAATCCAATACCAAATAACAGGTGGCAAGTGACATTGACATCATATTTGTGGAGTGTTGATCTCATGATAAACAGAGAGTGAGTAATGCTCGATTTATTCTCTCTCAAAAAAGTACATCATATGTGAACTTGTGAACAGCTGGTCAGTGATACCACACTCTTCTCTAAAGGTGTTCTCCTATGACATATAGATGGTGAGTACCACTGCATTTTCTTCCCAGATAATCTTAATTACACATAATTCTATGACCAACAGCATGTAAATGGCACTGCTTTAAGTTTTCTCCACAATCTCATTCCATCTGTTATCTTGACCAACAGACTCGAGTGAGTGAATCAGGAAGTGAGTGGCATTGTGCTATTGTTTGCCATACAATCTCATCACATCACTGTGACGCGTGATCTGGCTGAAATTGAGCGTGTGAAGTGTGGAATGAGAAATTTCCGTCGTTCATGGGTGGAATTTATTAAGGTGGAATTAGGGGCGGAAATTTCATCTGTGTTTTTGTGCATCTGAGGGGTAGATTCGAAGTGATGAAAAAAGCAACGGCTATGAATCACAATTCAACCCTTTAAAGAAGTTATTTTAGAACCACTACAGTATAGATGGACAGTTTGTAGATATCAAATATCCCTTGTACCAGTCATGTGAACGATTATGCGGAGGTGGTGCTCTCTGAGCTAGAAGTAGCTTGACTCAAGTTTCCCCTGCGTGAGCAGTCCATGATCAATAACGCGCAACAAGTCTCGAGGATCCGTTCCAGTCTTCCCTGCCCGAGCAATTTCTCTCGCAGCTCTTCTCTGGTCTACCAAGTCTCGAGGATCCATTCCAGTTCCCTCCCGAGCAACTTCTCTGGCTGCTCTATCTACCGACGATAGCGCGCGCAACAAGTCTCGAGGATTCATTCCTGAAGTGAGCGCTGGTGGCGGCGGCAGAACCTGACTCGTGGACGATGACGATGGCATATCGTCCACCTCTTCGTACCCGGAGATGACGAACCCGGCTAGTGGTAATCACTGGGGGACGTACTTGGCGAGAAAACCGCCCAAGCTCGACGACGCGGAAGGGGTGCCTAGCTGTATGTTGACCCGCGATGCTAGATTGTGGTCTAGAATCTCAAACCACCGGTTGAGCGATTCTTCGGCATTTTTGACCATAGTCCGTGCTGCGTGCGCGCACGATAGGAGATAGTCGAGTTTAAAGTTGCATCCGTCTCTCGATCTCCTCGTCTAGTGCTTGTCCAATCAAGAGCTCGCCGTCGGGAACGGTTGGCATAGGAAGGGGAGTGTTGCTGTCCCTCTTCTGCCGTTTCTGTGGTGGTGATTTACCCGAGGTTGATGGAGGCTTCGGTTGTACGGATGCTATGAGGGCCTTGGCGATTGCGATGCCGCGCTCCATGTCTGGTGGCAAGTCGTGCACGTTGATGACTTTCCATGGGTCATCCATGCCCGTATCGCGTTGCTTGCTTTCGGCTTTGGCAGATGGCGTCATTGGTTGGGAATCATCGGGGGCGGGAGTTGATGACGGCGTCATACGGGCTATCCGTTTTGCAAGGCATTCTTGTTGAAGTTTTATGTATGCGTCGTAGTGGTAGCTGACACGCTTCCATGCTTCTTCCTCTTCCTGTGCCCTGGCGGAGTGGTAAGGACGAATCCGACGATGAAAGGTATTCAACGCACTGTTTAATGTGGTCTGCATACCGTATCTCCAACGTCCGATTAGTCACGTTCTGTTCGTTCGGCTTCAGCTGTTTCTGCCCTAGATCCGGTGATAGATCGATCTTCCGCTCCGCTAGCATGCGAATCACGTCCTCCTGTATGTTCTTCAACACTTCCTGCGCGCGCGCTGAAAGTGGAGGCAGTTCAGGTTCTGGAGGAATGTTATCCTTGTCGCCCGAACTCTCTTTGCCATTGTCGGATGTGGTTGAATTTGGCTTTGAGGGAGACGTGGATTTGGCAGCGGCTCGCGATGCACACCATATTAGGAGTATCCTCAGGCGTTCCGAGTCTGGTAAGTTGGTGTTGATGTGCTTATAGAAGCTGGCGGATGGTACTGAATGGTGCGGTTGCGCTACGATAAAAAGTTAGTATTGTATGTAAAAACTCGAGAGCACATGTAAGAATGACACGCACGTATGACACCAACCTCAAAGGAGGGGCTTATTCTCTTGCCTTGGCCACTTATTGAACTCCATGTTCTCCCATGGTAGTCATTGACCATATTTGGTTCGCATTCGCGTTCTCGACCACCATGGCTTGTCTCCGCTTGAGCGTCTTTTCCGTTTGTGGCCACTATTGCGTTCATGGCGCCCTCCCTAACTCGCTTATTGCGTTCGATGTGAGATGACTCGTCAAAAGGCATAGCCTGGACGGAGTCCTTAATGATACGGCTTCTACTTTTCGACCTCACCCTTTGTCCCAGATTGAATGTGACGTTGGTGGACGTACTTGACGACGAATCGGGCAAGTAAACTCGAGAACTCCATCGGAGATCTGCTTCTGCGTCCATGGCGTGTATGTAGTCCTCTATCCGCCCGTCCTCGTCGGTAACAGATTTGAAACCAGTTCTATGCCGCGTTGTCAGCCGACGATTTGCTGGTGGCAAGGGGCAAGCGCGCTGTAGTGGGTGTGGCTGGTCCGCCGGAGCGGGGCGTGTTGCGGATGACTTGGATTTGACGGACAAACTGGAGGGCATGGTGACTTGAAATCGGAAGGATTTGTCTGGACCTACGACAGGCACAGCACCCTCTTCCACCCTGTGCGTCCTCTGCTCGATTTCGAATCCAGTAAAAGTGAAGGATGGAAGGGCAACAAATGCCATGGCAAGCTTGAGAAGGCGAGTAAATGTCGAGGACATAAAAAGAGAGGAGAGTATATCGTAAGGGACCGTTGCAGTACAGTATTAGGACAGAAGAGTATGGAAGCGCCTATTTGATAACAGAGGAAGGGAAGGTCATAAAATGGGCGCAACATGGAAATTGTGGTACGTGTGTATGAATGGTGAAGGGAGAATTGGAATGAAGCAGTCACGCAATAGTTTCCTTGGAAAAGGAAACTGGCATGGCTTGAAAAAAAAAAGCGTCTGTATCAGGAGGAAAAAAGGAAGCCAACTGCAAGCCAATATGTTATGTGAGCCGTAGCATAGATGCATCACCTCCTATCTTCAGGATCGCAGCCTCCCATGCTCGGCGAACCCTTGTGCAACATAGGTTTTACGGATGGGACTTGCCAAACGGAGAACGGTACTTCAACCGAATGCGCAATCTTCGTCGACAGTTGCGAACCGGACGCGCATCCCAGCATATGTCGAAATCCAATGACCGAGCCATACTCCATAACCAATCCTAACTGCCTCTTCTCGGCCAACCTTGGTACGCTGCTACCAGAGACAAAAAAACCACAAGGTATCAAATGTCGGCCGCATCCTGCCCGCGGGCCACACGTTGCCGTCCAACGGCACCCGGTGCCTCTTGCTGGGCTTGGCATGAATGTGCACGTAACCGGTATGAAGGATACATTAGCCCAACGTTGGAAACGTGTGGGGTAACTAACGTCCTATCGCTTGCACGATGGTCTTCCACTTCTTGGACTGCCTTCTTGCGAGCGGAAGTCTTTGACCCAGATGGGTTGTTCGGGTCATCCTGCGCAGTGCGTTGCACACTCCAATCGAACATGTAGTCGTATTGGACCCCTTCACGGACAAACAAGTCGCGGAACAATTTGCGAAGGTAAGAATAATCGGGTTTGTCATCGAAACGGAGAGCGCGAGTATAATTTAAGAATATACCAAACTCGGACGGAAAGCCGAGGCAATGTAGATCGGTGGGAGTTGTCATTTTCTTTTCCATGATCCCGTCGTACTTCCGCTTCTTAGTATCAGCTTTCAGACCTTGCCACGGGAGCGCGCCACGAAGGAAGTACATCAGGACATAGGCCAGCAATTCGAGATCATCTCGGCGGGCTTGCTCTACGCCCAAGAGGGTATTGATAGACGTATACCGGGGCAGTGCCCGTAATATTCTTGTTCTCCCTGTAGGGGATGTGGAGGTGGGTCTTGGGATCACGGAATTTCTTTGCGAGGCCGAAATCGATAACGGTAACTTGGTTGCTGCGCTTACCGATGCCCATCAAGAAGTTGTCCAGTTTGATGTCGCAGTGAATAAAGTTTCGAGAGTGTATTCAATGCGAGAAATCTATTAGCGGTTGGGATGAGGAGAAAGAAGAAATAAAGAGTCTACGAACCAGCTGATCAGAAGTAGTAAGACGGTCTTAAGACGGTCTTGAGGCTGAATTTGGGGTTGAAAAGGTCCGGAACCATAGCGTTATAGTCGCATTCCGTGCCGTACCAGCGAATGATGGGTACGCCTATACCACCGGCGAGGGTCTTGTAGACCTTTGATCCATATTCGAGCTGGGGATTCTGGAATGTGTTTCGAAATGTAATATTATTTATTCGTAAGCTTCATTTTCTATATTGGGACGACGACGTGTTTAGCGTTCAGCGCTTTGTAATCAAGACTTTTGACTTACATCCAGTCCTCAACTCTACGTATCTTGTTGCATTGCCTGATAACCATCGATATACTTCACAGTCACTTAACGAAGCAGTGGTTGACAAGTGAGACATTTCCGATCGCGCAATCACGATTGATCAGGCAGCAGGTTTTGAAGAAATGTCCTTTCCTTTCAACGCGCGAGCATTGGTGGAACAGAGTAAGCCAGATGGTGAGCTTGGGTTACGTAGATGATTCTTTATGCTTACGGACTTAAGCTCCTTTGGGTCCATTTGATGGCAAGGCGGGCGCAGTACTAGGCGATTGGCTTATCACGACGCCTAATCAAGACACCATATGGTTACCTCCTTGGTCACGGCGTCGTGTTCGTCTGCGCGCAGATGTCAGATATGGCTTCGATGATCCGACATTATGGCCTCAATCATATGTTATTGAGTATCCACACCTTGGTGCCATCCCGCGAAAACCAGACGACCCCAATGATCCGCTCTCTATCATGTGGTGGAATCCATCAGAATTCGACTTCGTTCCATTGCCAAACAATCTTGTCAATGGCCTTGGCCAGCTTGCGCAAGACAAATGCAAGAAGTTTGACATCTGCAGGAGGGACTTGTTACGGAAGATAGACGAATATAAAGCAAAGGCAAACTCGCCAAATTATTATCTTCTCTCGATTACCAAAGCCATGAATCATGCCGGAATTCGTTTGGGATGTTTGCCCTCTTCGTTCCAAGAAATGAAGTTTGGTGTAACGGAATTCCAGCGTTATTATTTAGAGACACTTGGCCTTCACGATTATTTGGCAGTTTACAAGCCGCGTATAGATGGGTCAGCGGCTCGATCTAGTCTTGGTGCGGACCATTGCGTTGGCGTCTTTACGGGTAGTGCCAGAGTTGCACAGGAGTTTTATGAAGCTGGCCTGCCAGTCTGGTTCATCAGAGAGACAAGGAAGATCGCAGAAAACCCAGACAACGCACCAAATGTTCTGAAGCTTGTGGAAGTTAGGCAACCGGTGCAATATCTAACCTTAACCGACTGTAATCCACCGTTCCCCGATGTTTACGAGGGCTTTACGAATAAACCACAGAAATACGCAGCTATCCATGCATTCTCGAGGACTTGGATGGTTTATCGAGATCCATTTAGCGAGGAACGATCCCAAACCGCGGAAAACCCTGAAGACCCATTTTATTCGCACAAAAGACCTGCAGCATACTCTGTGACTATTCCCATGTCTGAGCTGACGAGAGAGCGCTTACCTAGCACTTGTAAGTCATCGTAAGGTCCACTCATTCTTCGCACTAAAAAATATTAGCCACTCAACTGCCCTCAGAGGGACGCCGTGTTCAAACCACTCGACCATACTCGGAGGGACGCCACGCTGAGCAAATACCAGCCGGTCAATTGCCCTCAGCAGGACGGGACAAGTTTGTAGATCCCGACAGTCCTCTCCTCCCACCTGCAGCAACCGTGTGGGCAAATGCATTGAAAAACGTGGACAAGTCCTCAGAGCGCATCGAAAAAGACGCGCCTAAGAACTTATATGCCCTTCCCGAGCCAGCGCTCTTTGTAACCCCTTCTAATGATCAAAAAAAGATTAGCTATCTGATGACGTGGCTGAAATCTCGACCTGCCTGGTTGTGGCATTTAGAGTCGCAGTCCAACACAGCGGTTTCGGCTCAAATGTGGCGGGACTTTCTTGGAATGAATTTCAATCAAGGCGCGAACAACCAGACGCTCGCTGGCAAGAGACGTGAGCAAATTCAAAAGATGATCGGGACGGGACTAGTAGACAAACCTGGGCTATCACATTCTTCAGCATCTGGTGGCGAACCTATACTCTGGCATGGAGTACAGCTCACTGGTGATGTGATGCCTCCGCTGCCAATTGTACATGCAATCCTTTGGGAGATTTACGAGCTAAACTTCCGCTGTGAATTGCTCGCATTGGATCGGCGGTTATCACGGGACCATGATCAACAGAGAATAGCTGCCTGTTTTTCCGAGTCCAGCGGTGGCCTAACCTTCGTCATGCCATCAGCAGAAGACGAGGGACTGGTTTCTAGTGATTGGCGTACTCGCCTTCATTACTTCCGTGCTCTCGTTCGAGTCATGCGTAATTGGAACGTTGAAGAGCTTCCCTCAGTCTTCGCGTTGGTAGAATCTAGATCAGAATCTATCACGAAGGAGCAAGCGTTTGAAATGGAATGTGCCGCTGCGAGTTTCTATGCACAACAATTCTTCGATCGCTTCGGACGCGCGCCTGCTGTTCCTCACCGTCTCCTCGATTGATTTTATGTATCTCAGTAGTATGGTTTTGAACACATAAATCAATATATTTGCTTTGATTTGTACTGTAAGCAGAGCTCAATCGTCAGATGGTGGGGCTCTATCGACTATAGCCCAGCGTCCACGGTCCTTGATTCTTCCAACGACGCATTCAACAGCATTGAGGTCTACAACGCACCGGGCTCCCATCCCTTTGTAAAATGTTATGTTGCAGGAGGGAGGTGTTCTCTCGACGACAATACTCTGAATGGTAGCCAGTAGTACGGTCTCAGTAATCTCGAGTGACTTTTGCACCTTGATAACAAGAATGGAGAGGAGTTGACCATAAAACGTGCGTTTCTCAAGCTGGACGGTCATTCGCCTGTGCCGTGTATTCTTGTCAACATATTGATAATACTGAAGTTCCTTGTCAGACGGCAAATGGAAACACAACGCGAACATACCCGAACGAACGAGGCATCCCTATCCTGTTCCCGGCACTTGACAAGTTCACGAGCGTGCATAGTGTCACCTCCACCAATGCGTGACACTTTTCCAAATTGAAGGACATCGGGGTTACCGGAAAACCACTTCTTCACGGTCGTAGTTGTGACATCGTAGCGTGTTGCTAGTGCGGCCACAACCTTCTTGTACATGTCAGGCGAAAGTTGAGACGTCTTGCTCGGCGCCTTCAAAATAAACTGGTCGTCTTTTCCAATGTTACATCGGGGTTCTGAAGGATGGCTAAATACTTACATCCATCAAATCTATGTTCAGAGTGACCCGATTTCGAAACGAAAGACAATTCATTTTCCAGATTATAAAGAAGTTTGACTTGTGCCAAGTGAGCTGAAGCGGTCACAAAATTGTTGATGTTAATGTATGGATAGCGGCGATTCTTGACATGTCGTACGACTTCGCCGACGTAGCGTTCTAAAGGAAATGCCCAATATGTCCAAACTGGGCCGTTGGCTCTGATACTAGACCCGATGTGCAGGAGCGCATGTATTGTCAATGGACAAGTTGACAATCGCGAAACGTCAAATTGATAATAAAGGCTGTGTCCACGGTGGTAATTAGCTCATCCGCTTTATTCATCGACTTGATAACTCACCGCTCGTAATCCTTCACCCATTTGATAAAACCTTGCTTGATCTCCGCTACTTGTTCCATAGCCAATTCGTACTCGAGGCACATATTAAGAAGGCGAACCAGATCAAGAAAATGTCGGTAATATTTTTCTTCGATAAATCGCCCACGGAGCACAACTGGTGCGATAAACAATGTCCACATCGCTCGGCTCTCGGAGGTGAGTTGCCAGCGCTGAGTTGACATGTCGGGAACACGACAGCCAAACGCGGCCGGAATTGTATTTCCAGCCATAGCAGAAATAGAACAAATCTCCTTCCAGACTGAGGTCTCTAAAACGTAACCCTTCCCCGAGTGAGGTATGTCCTTAAATTCTCCCGTCCAGAATGAGATGAGATTTGGGATAAGGTTTTCCCATATGAGATGCATGAAGTCGTAAGGGAATGAAGCGGGAAATGATAAAGAGCTGAGAGAACTGAGAAGTGGAATGCCATTAATACCAAATTCTTTTGCAAGATGCTCTGCAATAGTTTTATTTATGGCGAACTGCACTTCTTCGGCTTCATTCATAAAACCTTCTCGTGTCCGCATTGGGAGATTTGAGGGATTGTATGAAGCCGATGATTGCCGATAAAGGGGGACGTAATGGGTCGTGGACGGAGGTTCTCGAACACCAGTTATCTCACACATCCGGCAGGGCGAAAAAGCATTGTGTCCCTTCATGCGCATCAAAAGCGCGACAGCCGGGATGTCTCCAATGACAACGATGAGATAGGCATGGAGAATGAACAATGTTTTGGTGAGCGTGTCGAAAGCCTTAACACCAATTTCGAACTGAAGGAGCTCTTGAACCAGAGGATAGAGGAAAGAATCCATATCCGTTGGTTTCTTGGGCCCAGGAATGACACCGACGGGGATAAGATTCTTTTTGTGGAACCGGATGTCAGGAGGTAGGTTGTAATTGAATAGCACAATAGGCCAAGCAGTTTTGGAACGTTTCTTAAAGATGGCGACACCGTCTGTGGAAAGTCCGAGGGCTATATCTCGAGAATCTGGAAAGTGATAAAACGGGAGCTGTTCGCCAGCCACCGTGACAAACGAATTGAGGAGAGACCGATACAGCTCGCCGTCAAATATGTCCTGCATTTGGCCTTGATTACGGGTCCCCTCAAATTCACTTCGATAACGCATCGTCTCCGCCAATTGCGGATTAGCTGCCAATGCTCGGAGCCGAGGGATGATAGGGAGGTATTCAAAGTAACACCGCGGTTCAGTGCTGTTGGGCTTGAATCGTGCCGTTTTGCATTTGGGACAACTAACTTTCTTTTCGTGAGGTCCGGTATAGCATATGCAGGAATTGGGACAACAGTCATATCTAACAGGTCGAAAACCCGATAGAAACTGCACATGGCTGGAAGTGACTTTCCAACTGCTGACTCGGTCGTGGGGGAATACATGAGGAAAGGCGTTAAACGTCTCCTCTGTCAAGTTATGTTCCACTTTGAGCGCGAAGTGCCTCAAAGGTGCTAATTCGTGCTCTAGAAGGGTTCTTGCACCTAATTGACGCGTCAGTTAAGAGGTTCTCTTCCTTCGTGAAAAGATAACTTGCCTATTGACATCGCTTCTCCAATGAAGTGTTCGCCCATCAAATCCCAAAGCGAAATGCCTTCTTCGCCAGGTGGGGCACTCTCCATAAGCCCTTCCCCCTCGTCACAGCCCTGTTCAGACGGATCATCATCCGCTGTGGGCCCTTCGCCTTCCTCCTCCTCTTCCTCGTCTTCATCTTCTCCTTCATCTTCTCCTTCATCTTCGCCTTCAAAATCCTCCATGATGGGTTCAAGGCTGCGATTCCATCGTTCTTGTAATGTTTTTTCTCTCCAGGCAGCCACCCTTGCCGAGGCGTGAGTAGCCGAAAGCGCGCTCAACGGTGGATCATCCTCGGCCGGTACTTCGTTGTTGATCTCGTTTGCAAAAGGAGGGGCAGGAGCGTCCTGGGCAGTCGGAAGCGCGCCGAACGATAGATCATCCTCGGCCGGCACTGCACTGTTGATCTCGTCTACCAAAGGGGGGACAGGGGCATACTGAGCAATCGGAAGCGCGCCGAATGATGGATCATCCTCGGCCTGCATTTCACTGTTGACTTCATCTGCCAACGGGGGAGCAGGGGTGGCAATCCCAGAAAGAGGCCCGTGAATGGCAGACGCGCTAGGGATGTTCCTTCTGGTTCTGGTCTTTTTGAGGCGGCGGTTCTGCTCGAGAATATAACACGCTAGTCCCATGGGACCGCGACCGTCGAGATGTCTGTGTTCCGTGCCCCGAGCTACCTGCTTGCGGCAACCGCATCCACATAAAACTTTCCCTCGCGAAGTTTGAGATCGAGTTGGGGGCATTTAGACGCGGAGGAGGGGATTAAGGCAGTAAAAATTATGTATATGATATCAGGACAAAGTCCGTACACCAGTCCGACCTTCGTGGACCCTATTCGCTACAGCGCCAGCCTAAAACCCGTCCCTGAACACCAATATAATTGCTGCCACATCAACATCCGAGAAAGGTCCTGGAGAAATCTCATAAGCACCAGTTTAATTCAAATGTAAATTGCAGCACTTACCGGAATTCCATTGAAAGCTTGAAGGCGTTAGCAAACGCCGTCGACGACCCAAAGTCTTTCGACGATGCCAGATGAACCGACCCAAAGTCTTGTCCATCAAGCAACCTATAACCGACCCAAAGTCTTGTCATAGGGCGATGCAACCGTCAGCGCCGCGTTGGCGGCAGACGCTACGATATGTTAAAGTCCGTGCGACTGATTATGGTAAACGGAGTCACGTGGCATTGACAACAACCCCAAGCAATGCACCGCTGGCGGCTTCGTATACGACGTCGATATGCGCGCAAGGGCCAGAAAGACTTTGGGTCGTCTGGCTCGTCTGAGGACGAGACTTTGGGTCGGTCCAAGGGCAGGGCAAGACTATGGGTCGGCCCTGTGCTGAAACGCATGTCACAGCTGCGTGAGGGTGCCAGCTGGCAGGTCAGTTCCTTGCAACTTCTTCAAATGCTGACCCGGTCATGAGCAGTACCAATGATACTCAAAACTTTATTAAACGGCAGGAAGAAAGCATATCTATTAACTAGGATTCGAGAACTACTAGTCTAAAAATTCTTGAATGATTTTTTGTCGCTTTGCTGGCTCAACACTACCATCCATAAAAATATTAATAACCGTACGAAATCCATGTTGCGCAACATGCATGTGAACCTGGAGGTACATTAGCCTAATTATGTGTATGGCTTGTGTTGATACATACATTTGTCAAGGAAATATCCTCGCTGGCATCACGACTACGCTTCTTCAATTTTTCATTGGCTGAGTTGGTGACGAGACCAATAGGTGATTCTAGCGCTACGCTTTGCACAGGAATGTCTACGTCGGCTTCCTGTGAGTCATGTTTTTACCACAGCTTGATTATTACTTACTTCCTTGCTCAGCTTGCAAATTTAATACTTGTTCGCCTTGCTGATTGAACGGTTGTTCACCTTGCTGATTGACTGGTCCTTCTGCCTGATTTCCGGCTCCAACTGCCTCAAGCCAAGGGGGTGGCATCGGCGCCAGCGGTTCTGGTTCAAATCCTTCCGCAGCTCGTGAGTCATCCAATCTTCCTTGGCAAGTAAATGACTTACGGGCCCAGTAATCCGGGAGTCCCAGCTGGTTTTCTATTTGGAAGCCGTTTATAGTTGGAGGAGAAGAGCGTGAGTCCTGCGCAGGCTGGATCTCGGGGGACGAAGGGATCAGCACGACCTCAGCGCTGGACGATGTAACCTCGACTGAGCCATTTGAGCTGCTTCTTCTCGTCAACATTCCCCCTCCCTTTGCGCGACGGCGGAGAGGGGCGCGTGGCATACGTGGCATCGAGTTTGCAGTAGAGCGAGGAATGTGATGGTGCTGGAAGATGTGATACTGGACGTACGTTTATATATCTGTTCCACGAGTGCTATACTAACTTGGGATGAACATGACAGCACCGCCGATGAGTCCATTGAAGTCCGTGCACCAACAGAATAAGGAAAAGTGCGACGAAGCGATAAGGAAAAAATAGTGTTTATGGCATGGTGCTAATTAAGCGCCCCGAAAAATTCGGTTCCGCGTAGACCACGAACCATAACCCTAAACCAGTCTCAATTTGGAAATATTGCCAAGCCTGGCGATCGACACCGATCTCATACAATGTAACATCGCTCAAGAGTATAGGGATCCAGAGGAAGAAGGTTAGTAGCCCCTAACCACCGTTGTAACAACGGCCTTATATATTGTTAGATCTGCCTGTTGCAAATGCCTAATTGTCAACTGTACATTGTCAGTAGAGAAAGCGGGCATTCGCGCTAACTGGCCACCAACCCTAAAGGTAAATTTTTGTTTCCCCTGAAAGGACCGTATTTAGCACATTTTTCAGTACGCCAACAAATAAATCGATCTAGGGACATTTGAATGGGACGGAAGCGAAACGCCGCGCTCTTGTTCTTCAAACGCCCAATCGTCAATCGTACATGGTCAATGCAGAAAGTGGGTGCTTACGCTAACTGGCCACCAGCCCTAAAGACAAGTTTTTGCGTTCCCTGAACAGATCGTATTTAGCCCATTTTTTAGTACACCAACAAACATTGATCTAGGGACATTTGAATGAGACGGAAGCGAAACGCCGCGCTCTTGTTCTGCAAACGCCCAATTGTCAATCGTACATGGTCGGTAAACAGCAGGTACTGGCGCCAACTGGCCACCAACCCTAACAGTAAGTTTTTCCTTTCCCTGAAGGGATTGTATTTAGCCGATTTTTCAGTACTAGTGGCACCAACAAAACAAACAAATCGATCTTGGGACATCTCAATGTCGAGACGGAAACGAAGTGCAGGTCTTGGCGTTGGCGAGACAGCAAGATAAAGTCAAGAGATATCCATGCTTACCTTCTATCCCTCCCCTCCCCCCAATGGGTCGCGCTCCGCGCAATAAACGAGGACCGCGAACTTCGAAGCAAAAGCCCACACAAGATCCAGGAGATGTTCGTACCCTTTGTCCCTCATGCTACTCCACGCTGATTTCACACATGCCCCCTGCAGAATGCTGATACCAGCGCTCGCGCTGGAGACCCGAGCGAGCCGCCGCTTCAGCAACAAGGTTCTTTGGTGCAGCATCGAACCTCGCAGCGTCAAACCTCGCAACGTCAAACCTCACAACGTCAAACCTCGCAACATCAAACCTCGCAACGTCAAACCTCGCAACGTCAAACCTCGCAACATCAACCACAGTATCACACCGAGGTTCGTACCTTTGACCCTCGTGTTGCTTTTATACTGACTTAATACATGCTCTCTGCAGAACACTGATGCCAATACCGGCGCTGGAGACCCGAGTGAACCGCCAGTTCAGCAACAGGGCCCTTTGGTGCAGGATCGAACCTCACAGCGTCGAACTTCGCAGCGTCAAACATTGCAGCATCAAACTGAGGTTCGGATCCTTGACTCTTGCGTTGCTTCTCTGCTGACTTCATCCCTGCCCTCTGCAGAACACTGATGCCGATACCAGCGCTGGAGACCCGAACGAGCCCCCAGTTCAGCAACAGGGCCCTTTGGTGCAGCATCAAACCTCACAGCGTCGAACTTCGCGGCGCCAAACCTCGCAGCATCAAACTGAGGTTCGGATCCTTGACCCTTGCGTTGCTTCTCTGCTGACTTCTCCCATGCTCTCTGCAGAACACTAATGCCCGCGCTCACGCTGGAGACCCGAGCGAGCCGCCAGTTCAGCAACAGGGCCCTTTGGTGCAGGATCGAACCTCACAGCGTCGAACTTCGCAGCATCAAACTGAGGTTTGGATCTTTGGCCCTTGCGTTGCTTCTCTGCTGACTTCATCCATGCTCTCTGCAGAACACTAATGCCTGCGCTCGCGCTGGAGACCCGAGCGGGCCCCCGGTTCAGCAACAGGGTCCTTTGGTTCGGCGTGAAGAGGTCGCGCGTGTGGTACAGCGTCAAACTTCGCCCTGGGTTTCACCGGCGACTCCAGCTGAGGTTTGCATTATTACATGTTTATTACTGACTTTATATATATTATCTTCAGAATGATGACATTGGCAACCGCACTAGAGATCAGAATGAACCGCCGTTTCAGCAACAGGGTCCCTTAGTGCAGCGTGAAGAAGAGGTTATGCGTGTCATACAGGGTCCAGTCTCATCTCGGCAGCGTCAAACCCCACGCCGGGCTCTAATGGGTACCACCTCATCAGTTGGCTCACGCAGTACACCTGAGTTAAGTCACGGGTCTACTATGTTGGTATCTACCGACGAATGGAGGAGAGTTCAAAGTAAGCATCCCCTCACTTAAATACAGTAATAAAACTAAGTATTCGACAGTGCAGCTTGATCAGCTTAGCATTGCTGTGACTGCACCTCGCAACCCACGTCGTGATGCAAATTTAATTCCTCGACCTCAACAACGAACAAACCTTCGCAATGCAATGAGGCTCGCGAACAATGCTGCACTCTATAGAGCTATTCGCGTAAGCTTGGAGATAATTCTGTAAACACACATAACTCACATGCCCTCAGCAAACCGTTCGGCGCCTTTTGATCACGTCCAACGTTGATTTCAGTAAAGCTTGGTACCAACAAGACAAGGAGACTATTGGTATGGTTATGCGAGTGGTAAATTATTGCCTCTTAATCATTTGCCTATTACTAAATAATTCTGTGCAGGCTCGTGAACGACATGCATATCTCCGGGATTTCGTGCACAACTGGGCAATTGAAGACATGATCAAGGCAATGCTCAAGAACAGGAGATCATACATGCGTCGCCAAGGCTTCTTCGAGCTCGAAGATAGCCGTATTAGCGGCGGTGATGGTGATTTGAGGAATATTGATAACTCAGGAATGGATGTGGATGGGGTCGGCGATGGATATGAAGGTGACGGAGGTGATGAGGAAAATCCCAGTGACGATGATGCAATGGAAGGTATACACTCCGTTTAATACTATTACAATACGCCTTTTAGTATTTACATTTTCTATAATTGATAGCGGAAATGTAATGAGATATAGTTGGTATTTTCCCCTCGAGAAAGAGTTGAAAAAGATGGCCTTTACCGTATATGAGAATAGATGACATGGATTAGGAATTCTCGACTGGGAAGATAAGAAAAGTCCTGACATCATATAATAAAGATGCTTGGTATTAAAGACCGTAATTTAGCACACAAAAAGGAGTCCTTTACAATGTTATGAGTAAGAGAAAATTGCCAATTAAGTACGAAAACTAGGGGTTGAGGTGTCTCAAAATTCGAAGGAATTTGATCGCCCGATTCAGCTGATTGTTTCATGAATTTCCGCACCTCAAAGGTACAGAAATACTAACATATGTCAAACTATTTAACACTCCCACTTGTGTGTTTTGCACCGAGTTTGTATGCTAAATTTCATGCAAAATACGCAGGCATTTTATGCCTTCTATATATGATTATTATAGGTATGAAATTCCCCCTTCGCACGGTGCTCAGTG
>WNGO01001479.1_pt1 | contig 16377 bp, 16 predicted proteins | sample 5400511 | NCBI WGS metagenome assembly WNGO01 (sample SAMN13153380, study PRJNA577476) | soil metagenome | isolation source: 20 cm soil or saprolite under Garry oak tree replicate 2 | place: USA:California | collected 2016-06-15 | reverse complement strand
GGAACCGCCACAACATCACCTACAAGCAGGCGCTGCATTATTATCGATTGATGGAAGGCGAGGCGCGCGAGATCTGTCTCAAAAGCTTTGGTTACGAGGTGAAAGGCCAGGCGGTTTACAACGGCGTAAAGACAACCCCGAGTCTTCTCATTGTCGGAACGAACCGAAGTTTTCTTACCGCGAATGCTTACACTCTGGGTTATGGCCGGAATTTGACCGATGAAGATGTCGAGCTTTCGCGTCGCGTGATTGTCGTTGGCAAGATAGTCGAGAAAAGATTGTTCCCGCACGAAACGCCGATCGGCAAAGTTATTCGGGTCAGCGGACACAACTATACGATCATCGGTGTGCTCGCGGAAAAAGGAACCGCCTTCGGCCAAAGCCAGGACGACCTTTGCATCATGCCGATCACGCGCTTCTTCGAGGACTACGGCGAAGCGAAACGCACCGTCAACATCGCGACGCAAGCGTTCACGCAGGATACCTACAATCGGACGTTCGATCGCGGCATCGGTGCCATGCGCATTGCGCGTGGATTGCGACCGGACCAGCCGAACGATTTCGAGATTTACAGCAACGACTCGCTCAAGAGCGCTTTTGTTAACGTGGCGGGATACGTACGAGTAGGCGCGTTCGTCATCAGTCTCATCGCGCTGGTCGCGGCAGGAATCGGCATCATGAACATCATGCTGGTGAGCGTGACAGAACGCACAAAGGAAATCGGCGTCCGCAAATCGATCGGCGCCCGAAGCCGCGATATCTTGCGGCAATTCTTGACCGAGGCGGTTTTTATTTCCGAAGCTGGCGGCGTTCTGGGAATCATTCTCGGAATCATCGCTGGAGATCTGCTGGCCGCGTGGCTAAAAGTGGACCTGATCTTCCCTTACGGCTGGGCCATTGCCGGGCTGCTCGTCTGCTCGGCAATCGGCATTGCCTTCGGTCTTTACCCAGCATATCGCGCGGCGAACCTCGACCCCATCGAAGCGCTGCGATACGAGTAGCTACCGCTGATTACTGAGAGGACTCCGGCGCGATCAAATCCTCGGCTGCCACGATTTGCCAGCGTCCGTTGCGCCGAATCCATGTGTCGGTCCAAACAAAGCGTCCGCGCTCACCGTTGTGTCGTTGCCAGGATTCGTTTCCTTGCGCAATCGCTGCGTCGGCGTAGAACCTTACTTTCACATCATTGAGGTGATTCGAGACAAAATATTTTGGCGCGTTGTGAGTCTCAGAAATCATTTCGGCTTTTCTGTACTGCCGTCCTTTCGGGTCCACGCCGACGAAGTCATCGGCGAGGATGCGCTGAATCACGGTCGTGTCGCCACTTGCGACTGATTCCGCCCACTGCCGTTCGCTCTCAATAATGTAGCGCTCGACGTCTTTCTGATCGTAATGCTGTGTGCACTGGCAAAGCATCGAGCCGAGCACAGCGAAAAGGCAGAACGCCGAAATTGTCGGCGCTGGATTAATCCAGACCAAGTGCTTTGAAGGTCGCATCGACGTGTTTGAAATGAATGTCGAGCGAGCAGAGGTGATCGATTTCTTCTGGTGAAAGCTTCGCCGCAATGTCGGGTTCCTGCTTTGCGTTTTCGGCAAATGTCCCCTCGCCTTTCCAAGTTTTCATCGCCGCACGTTGCACCGCTTCATACGCGCTTTTCCGCTCCGCGCCCGCCCGCGTAAGCGCGAGCAAGACCGACTGGCTAAAATACAAACCCTTCGTCAGGGCAAGATTTTCCGCCATTCGCTCTGGATAAACTTGCAATTTCTCAACGACATCTCGCAACTTGGCCAGCATGTAGTCGAGCAGGATGCACGAATCCGGCAAAATGATTCGCTCGGCGCTTGAATGACTGATATCGCGCTCGTGCCAGAGCGCTATGTTCTCAAGCGCCACGACTGCGTTGCCGCGAATCACGCGGGCCAAGCCGCTCAAACGCTCGTTTGTGATCGGGTTGCGTTTGTGCGGCATGGCGGAGCTGCCTTTCTGGCCTTCGCCGAAAAATTCTTCGACTTCGAGAACCTCGGTGCGTTGAAGATGCCGAAATTCGGTCGCCCAGCGATCGATGCTCGAGGCAATCACCGCGAGCGTAGTCATGAATTCCGCGTGTCGGTCGCGCTGCACGATCTGCGTTGAGAGCGTCGCGGCTTTCAAGCCAAGTTTCTCGCAAACTGCGCGCTCAATTTTCGGGTCGATGTGCGCGTGCGTTCCAACCGCGCCGCTAATTTTTCCGACCCGAATCCGTTCGCGGGTTTGGGTGAGGCGCTCTATCGCCCGACCGAATTCGTCATACATTAGCGCCAGCTTTAGGCCGAATGTGATCGGTTCCGCGTGCACGCCGTGGCTGCGGCCGATCATCGGCGTCATTTTAAACCGGCGCGCCTGATCCGCGATCGCCGTTCGAAGTGCCTGAAGATCATCGAGCAGGATTTGGCAGGATTCATTCAGTTGGACGGCGAGCGTGGTGTCCAGGATATCCGATGAAGTGAGCCCCTGGTGGATCCAGCGGGATGCCGGGCCCACTGACTCAGCCACATTTTCGAGAAATGCGATGACGTCGTGATTCGTTCGCTTTTCAATCTCCAGAATTTCCGGAATTGAAAACCGCGCTCGGTTTCGAATTTCGGCAGCATCTTGCTTCGGGATTTGGCAAAGCTCCGCCATCGCCTCGCAGGCGAGCAGCTCAATTTCCAACCAGATCTGAAACTTGCGCTCGTCCGACCAGATCTTGCTCATCTCCGGTCGGGAATAACGGTCGATCACTCGCGAAACATAAAAGCGAGTGGCTTGAGCGAAAAGGCTTTTGTTAATGCGATATGTGCCGTGTTTTGGTGAATCGCACGCTGTACCGTGCGCTGTGACTCTTCGGCGCCACAACACGAAGTCCGTTGAGACAGCGGACATCACAGCACTCACGACCATTCCGTTTCGTAAACACCGTGATTTAGCGCGGTGCTGCGACGCGAAAGACCTTCCCAACCGCTTCAGGGGTTTTTCCGCAGATTTGACCACCTGAACCGCTGAAGCGGTTTCACCCCCGATCTGCCTTGAACCACCTCGCTGAAGCAGGTGCTAATGAGATCCGGAAAGAAAATCGCTCCGGCGATGAACACCGGAGCGAGCGTTGAAAACCGTGGTCGCCCCAAGCCCTAACAAACGCGCGCGCGCAGGAAACGCCCGTTGTCGTGTAAGCGCACCCGACCACTCGCCAGAAGATCCGCGACCGTTGCGACCGTCTCCCTGCTGCTGTTCGTGCAGGAACTGACCGCCAGGATCAAATCACCCAACGAAAGTCTTGTACGCGGCTTTAGAATTTGCCGATTTCTTTTCATATTACGTTCGTTTTTTCCAAAAGCAGTTCCGGTGCCATTCCCCATTGCGAATATCTCGTCCATAATTCCCATGCAGTTATTCACTCCTTGTGCACTTTAGAACTGACCGTTGAGCGACACTTTTGTTCAATTTTCAAACACAAATGTTTCCGCTCGGCCAGAATGGCCTTTAGTCGGAGCACACACCACCGGCAACGACGGCTTGGGCAGCCGTTGGAATCCAAACATGTCGGCTGGGGAAGCCGTCGCTCCTTGATTGCTACGCGCCTCCGCGTGGCTTCATCAGTCGCAACGCCAGCATGTAGAGACCTGCAAATACCGCGATGAGAAGGAGAATTCCTTTCGATTGCTGGCGGATGAAATGCTCGAGCGCTTCGGGACTTGTCAGAAGTTGAGGCTCCAACCGGTACGCTTTGTCGCCAAGATATGCCAATATCCAACACCAGAGCGCCGACCCAGCAATTGTAACGAGGCTAAACACTCCGAAATTCATTCGAACGATCCCTGCGGGGATCGAGATCAGATGGCGCACAACCGGGAGCAGTCGGGCAAAAAAAACTCCACCGGCTTCGTACCGGGCGAGCCATTGTTCAGCCTGTTCCAGCTTTTTAGGACTAACAAAAACGAATCGACCATATTTTACGATTAGCGGCCGGCCGATTAATCGCGACGCCCAATACGTGATGGCTGACCCTAAATACGATCCGAGCGTGCCGGCCACCACCACGCCGGTAAAGCTCAGCTTGCCTTGGGCCGCAAGGAATGCTGCGGGTGGAATGACGATTTCGCTGGGCACCGGGAAGATCGAGCTCTCCATTGCCATCAAGACGATAATACCGAGATAACCGCCGGTGAGCACCCAGCTGAACCATGTTTCAAGTAGATGATGCATATTGTCATTCCGAGCCCTTCGACTACGCTCAGGGCAAGCTCCGGCGAGAAATCTCTCGATGTCGAGCCGAATGAATTCGCCCTAGTTCAGTCTAAAAACGAAAATCCGCAATCTGAAATTCGTTGAATCACTTCATAAATGACGCTGTCATGTTGAGCGAAGCGAAACATCTCTGTGCATTTTCGGTGGGCGATGAGATCAGAATTCATCAGAGATTCTTCGCGCCGCTTAGAATGACACTTCGCCGTTGGTTATAACCATGTCGATCTATCGGCGCGTTCTCCGCTACTACCGGCCTTTTTTGTGGCAAACGATCTTCGGCCTGTGCCTGGCACTTTTCGGAATAGGCCTGAATCTGCTGAAGCCGTGGCCATTCAAGATCATCGTCGATGATTTTCTGCGGGCAGGATCAGCTATACCTGCAGACTGGCGCAAGTGGCTTTTGTTGCTTTGTCTCGCACTCATCGGTCTTCAGCTTCTTTGGGGAATTATCAATTGGATTACAAATTATCTGTTCGTAAAGATCGGCCTGCAGGCGTTGCTTAGGTTGCGCACCGATTTGTATTCGCATCTTCAACGGCTTTCACTGAAATTTCACGACGCGCGGCGCTCAAGTGATTCCAGTTTTCGCGTGGCATACGACTCGCAGTCCATCCAAACGATCTACAACAAAGGATTCACCAATATCTTTGGGTCGGTCATCACATTGATCGGAACTTTCGTGATTATGCTGCAACTGGACTGGCAGCTTACGCTGGTTTCGCTTGGAATTGTCCCGTTGGTCGTCGGCTCCATTTATCTGTTTGCGCATCGGATTCGACGTGAATCGACGTCTATTCAGGAACACGAAAGCGCCGTGCTGGCTCAGGCGCAGGAGGGCCTGAGCTCGATCCGAATGGTGCACGCGTTCGGGCGCGAAGAGTTTGAGGTGCGCCAGTTCCAGCAGCAAGCCTGGCAAAGTTTACAAGCCAACTTGCGTCTGACTTTGACTAACGTGAATAGCGCGCTCGTGATCAGCACGCTAATGGTCGTCGGCACAGCGGTGATGTACTATATCGGTACGCTGCATGTTCTGGCTGGCACGCTCTCGCTCGGCTCACTTTTGGTTTTCAGCGCCTATCTGCTAATGCTTTATCAGCCGCTGGAATCACTGACCTACACAGCCTGGGCAATGGAAGGCGCTACCGCAGGCGCAAAACGCTGCTTTGAAGTGTTGGACCGGCGGGATGACGTCGTTGATTCGCCCGACGCAGTTGCGATTTCGACCTCTGAAGGCGCGATCGCATTTCAGGCTGTAAATTTCGGCTACTCATCAGATCGGTGCATCCTGCGGGACGTCAATCTTCGGATCGAACCGAATCAAATCGTTGGACTGGCGGGTGGAACTGGAGCCGGGAAGAGTACACTGCTTAGTCTCGTGCCACGGTTTTACGATCCGACATCGGGTTCGATCACACTTGATGGCCGCCACGTTCGCCAGATCACAAAGAAAAGTTTGCGAGCACAGATCGCGATTGTGCTGCAGGACACGTTGTTGTTCTCGACAACGGTTCGCGAAAACATCGGCTATGGCCGGCCGGACGCGACCGAAGACGAAATTATTGAGGCGGCGCGTCGGGCGCAGGCCGACGAGTTTATTCGGCAAATGCCTCAGGGATACGACAGCCTTGTCGGCGAAAGGGGCGGACATCTTAGCGTCGGTCAACGGCAGCGCATCGGAATCGCGCGAGCATTTCTGAAAAACGCGCCGATCTTGTTGCTCGACGAACCGACGTCGGCGCTCGATCCCACTACCGAATCTGCCATTATGGATACGATCAAGGAATTAATGCGCGGCCGCACAACTTTGATCGCAACACATCGCCTGGCGACGATTCATAACCTTGATCAAATCATCGTGGTCGAACATGGACGGATCGTCGAACAAGGCCGCGGCGCGGACCTCGTAGCGCGCGGCGGCGTATACGCAAAACTTTACAGCTCGGGACATTTTCCTTCATGAGCAACGTTAGAGAAGATCGACACATCGAAGGCGATTGGTGGTCAGAGCCAATTCCGAATAATGTCGAGTTTGGCGAAGGATTTTATTGCGAGACCGCACAAATCTTTCGAAAGCTTCGGAGCAAAGCGTCCCGCGCAGTAGTTATCGGCAAGCACGTTTCATGTTACGCGGGCTGCTCATTCGCGATCGGCGAGTATGGTCATTGCACAGTCGGCGATTTTACTCTGCTCAATGGCGCGCTAATTATGGCGGAAGAAAAGATCGAGATCGGAGCGTATTGTCTTGTTTCATGGAACGTCGGTATTGCTGATTCCGATTTTCATCCTCTCGCGCCTGCACAACGCCTGATCGACGCGCAAGCTCTTGCCCCTTATTTCAAGAACCGCCCCAGCCGTCCGAAACTGAAAAGCGCTCCTGTTAAAATTTCGGATAACGTCTGGATCGGAATGAATGCCGTGATTTTGAAAGGTGTCACGATCGGCGAAAACTCCGTTGTGGCCGCAGGCTCAGTGGTTACAAAGAGCGTTGAACCAAATACAGTCGTTGCGGGAAACCCAGCCGTTTTGGTGAAGCAGTTTCAAGTGTGAAACCTTTCAACGCTCAACGTTCAACGCTCAACGTTAAACGCTCAATTCAGAAAGTTGGACGTCGGATGTTCGACGTTGAGCGTTAGGCGTTTTCCCTCGAATGAAACGCAAGCGCATCGTAGTCATGGGCTTCATGGGGTCGATGCCGATTGCAGGCGTGATCTGGCAGCACATTCATTACGTCGTCGGCCTGCAACGGCTCGGGCACGACGTTTATTACATCGAAGACTCGGCTCGGCTTCCGTACAATCCCGAGACGTTTGAAGTGACTGATGAGTTCACTTACGCGGCGAAGGTCCTGAAGCGATTGGCGCGGGAGTTTGAGTTCGATCGTCGCTGGGGTTATTGCGCACGTTATTTGCCGGGCTCTCCGACGGCGGGCTTGTCGCTAAAGGGAATACGGCAGCTCTATCGCGAGGCAGATGCGATTCTGAATGTTTGCGGCGCGCAGGAATTCAATGACGACCTGCTCCTGTCCGATCGCATTCTTTACATCGAAAGTGACCCGGGGGTTGAGCAGATCAAAATCGACAAGGGCGTGAAATCGACAATCGAATATTTGGGACGCCACCACGCGCTATTCACGTTCGGCGAGAAAATCGGGACGAAGAGTTTTCCGGTGCCGACGCACGCATTCAAATGGTTGGCAACAAGGCAACCGGTGGTCACCGACTTGTGGAAAACCAACCGCTTGCCTTCTGGCGCTGCTGTGTTCACCACAGTCGCAAACTGGTCTACGAGTGGATTGAAAGACATCGTCTGGCGCGGCAAAAAATATCTCTGGAGCAAATCGCGTGAATTTCTCCGCTTCATATCCGCGCCGAAAAGAGCCGGAGAAACGTTCGAGATGGCGACGAACATCGAAGATGCGAAAACACGCAGACAATTTGAACGAAATGGCTGGCGCTTGATTTCGCCTCTCCAAATGAGCGTCGATTATTGGTTGTATCGCAACTATATCCAGCGCTCCAAGGGAGAGTTCACGGTAGCCAAGGACCAATATGTCAGGCTTAACACCGGCTGGTTCAGCGACCGGAGCGCCTGTTACCTGGCAGCGGGTCGGCCGGTGATCACGCAAGAAACAGGTTTCACAAAGATCTATGGCGGAAAACTCGGATTGTTAGCTTTTCGGACGGTCGATGAAATTGCCAACGCAGTGAAACGAATCAACGCCGATTACGGGAAACATTCTCGCGCCGCTCGCGCCGTCGCTTGCGAAATATTCGAAGCAGAGAAGGTTCTGCGATCCCTTCTCGATCGGGCCGGCGTTTGAAACAAGGAACGACTGCTTGGGCAGCCAGCGGATAAAGATGAACGGCTGGACAGCCGTCACTCCTCAGGTGTCCTGGATTTGAACGCGCAGCGCGTGTATCGTGTCAGTAATGTCCCAAAAGGCCAATTGCAAATTCGCATCCGAATCTTGATTTTCGATTACGCTGTTTAAGTTTGCAGGCTTTCCGCCCATGAAGCGCATCATTATTGTCACATCTATCGCATTGCTGCTCTCGCCGCTGGTGCAAGCGCAGCAAGACACGCCTCAGCCGCCTCTTGAGCCGCAAGCTCCACGGGCGCCTGGGCCGTCAATGTCGAGTCCGCCCGCCCAGGCAGTAATTTCCGTGCCCGTGCCCATCGCGCCGCCGAAGCCAAACGGGCCGGTTCAAAAAAGCTTGGTCCGCATCACAGCCACATCCGTCGAGCCTGAGTACAAGGCGCCTTGGAATGCCGGAGCGCTGCAGCGCGGCGTCGGCGCGGGGTTTGTCATCGGCGGGAACCGGATCATGACCAACGCGCATGTGGTCGCCAACAGCCGCTACGTCACAGTCGAACGCGACGGCGATCCCAACAAGTATCCCGCGCAGGTCCAATTTATCGCGAACGATTGCGATCTTGCGGTTATCACAGTTTCGGCTCCGGACTTTTTCAAAAACATGTTGCCGCTGAAACTTGGCGGAATTCCTGCGTTGGAATCGACCGTCTCAGCGTATGGTTACCCAATCGGCGGTGAACGGATGTCGGTGACAACTGGCATCGTTTCGCGAATCGATTTTCAGCTCTACACGCATTCGTCAGTCGATCAGCACTTAGCGATCCAAATCAGCGCGCAAATCAACCCGGGCAACAGCGGTGGCCCGGTTATGCAGGACGGAAAAGTCGTCGGCGTAGCGTTTCAAGGCTACAGCGGCGACGTCGCTCAGGGCGTCGCGTACATGATCCCAACGCCGGTGATCAACCGTTTTTTGAAAGATGTCAGCAACGGGCACTATGACGAATACCCGGACATGGCGATCACGTACTCGAAATTACAAAATCCGGCGCAAAGGCGATTCCTTGGATTGCAAGATGACGACCGGGGCGTGCTGGTCAGTTCTGTAGTCGCAGCTGGTCCGTCTGACGGAATTCTTTACCCCGGCGACGTTCTACTCACGATAGACGGCCATCCCATTGCCAGTGACGCGAACGTCGAGCTGGATGGCGAGCGAGCGCAGTTCGAGGAAGTCGTCGAGCGAAAATTCAAGGGAGACAAGGTCAAGTTCGACATTCTGCGGAACAAACAGCCGATGACGGTGACGATTCCTTTGTACAAACCATGGCCATACTCGATCCAGGGCCATAGCTACGATGTCCGCCCGCGTTACGTCCTTTACGGCGGCCTACTTTTTCAACCCTTGAGCTTGGACATGCTGGAAGCATATCGGACATCGGATCTGCGGCTCCGGCATTTCTTCGAGTACTTCATTTTGGAGCAAATATATTTGCAACATCCAGACGTCATTGTGCTGAGCAACATTTTGCCGGACCCGATCAATACCTATCTCGCGCCTTATCGCGGCACGATTGTCGACGAAGTAAACGGTAAGAAAATTCGGACGCTCGACGAACTGGCAAAGGCTTTTGCTGAAGCGCCGGACAAGCTGGTCATCCGGATGATCGGCGACGGACCTCCACTCGTCCTCGATCGCAACAAAGTGGAGTCCGCGCGGGAACGAATCAAAGCGCGTTACAACGTGATGAAAGAGCAGAATCTCGAAGCGTCGACTCAACTGGCTCAGGCTGACGAAAAAACAAAATGATCAGGCAATCTTTCATTGGTTTCGGAATCCTTCTCGTGGCAGCTACTGGCACGCTGGCGAAGAAAGAATCTGCGGTTCCCGCTCCTGCCGGTAAGCAGAAACAGCTGGCGCTGGTTCGCGTGAACGTCACCGGCCAGTCGTATGATTATTTTCGGCCGTGGCAAAAGAAAGCGCCGTTCTCAAAGCGAGCGCTCGGAGCGGTTTTGTCCAAGGGTCGCGTCCTTGTCACTGCCGACCTCGTTGCAAACCAAAATTTCGTGGAACTGGAGCGAGCCGAATCGGGCGAGAAAACGGCAGCCAATGTGCAGGTGATCGATTACGAAGCCAACCTGGCGCTGTTGGAACCAACGGAGAAAACATTCCTCGATGGAATCACGCCGCTCGAAATTACACCTGACACGGTGGTCGGCGACCGGCTTGCGGCGTGGCAATTGGAACCGACCGGCGCCTTGCTCGCCACGGAAGGTTTGGTAACGACCATTCAAATGATGCCCTACCCAATCGACATTGGGCAATTCCTCACGTATCGCGTCAGTATCCCGATGCAGTATCGGGAGAACAGTTACACCGTTCCTCTGGTTAAAAATAACAAGCTGGCTGGATTACTGCTGCGTTATGACTCGCGTTCACAACTGCTGGATGCCATTCCCGCACCTATCATCAACCATTTCCTCAAAGAGGCGGAGAGTCAGAAATATCGCGGTTTCCCCTTTGCGGGGTTCTCATTTTTTCCGACGCGGGATCCGGAGTTGCGTGCGTATGCTGGCGAAAAGGGCAAGAGCGGCGGCGTTTACATCTCAAATGTGGAACCTGGCACGCCCGCCATGAAAGCCGGCATGCAAGTTGGCGATGTAGTCACATCGGTTGGAGACCACGCCATCGATCAAAACGGCAACTACGTCGATCCCCTTTACGGAAAAATCGAATTCACAAATTTGCTAACTGCCCACGCCTACGCCGGCGACACTGTTCCTTTTCACATTGAGCGCAACGGCAAACCAATGCAGCTAAATGTCACTCTGGAACATCGTGACACGAAAGACTATGTTAGTCCGCCGTACAATCTGGATCAGCCACCGCGGTATTTTGTCGTCGGGGGACTGATCTTCCAGGAACTATCACGACAGTATCTCAAGGAATGGGGATTGAACTGGCAACGCGAAGCGCCGCAGCGTTTCGTCTACATGGACCATTTCCAATCCGAACTCTTTCCCGATCGCAATCGGCGCGTCGTAATTCTTAGCCAGGTGCTTCCTGCCAACAGCACAATCGGCTACGATGACCTCGCATATCTGACGGTCACAAAAGTGAACGGCAAAGAAATCAAATCTCTGGAGGACCTTGCCGAAGCGGTGAAACACCCGATCGAAGGCTTCATCAAGATCGAGACCGAAGAAGATCCCAAACAAATCGAGCTCGACGCGTCCCAAGTCGCCTCCGAAGCGCACGAGCTTCAAGAGAACTACGGCATCTCTTCACTGCAAAGGCTGCAGTAACCGGCATCTTATGTTCCGGAGCTTTTAACGATCGGCACTCTCGCTACCGGCATTCGTCGTCCGCGGCTTTGCCAAAAAACGGTCCACTTCGTCATTATAGGTCTCGAAGGGATTGCCCATGACGAGAAAATCGCGGCTGTCACAAGCGATCGAGTCCCAGTTGATAACATATGGGAAATTGCAGCCCTGGAAGAAAGCGACTGCCCGGGCGCGACCCGATGCGCGCGTATTAGCCGGAGGAACATGCGTCGCACTGTGACGCCGCACGCTATTGTTCCATTCCGCAATTCGTTTGCCGGGGGTTACACCAAAGAATAATCCACGCCGCGGATCGATGTTGTGATATTCGAGGTCGATGCTCTGCAGCCATGGATCGTCCCAAGTCACTCCTTCGGATTCGACAAACGTTTCCAGCAACCATTTCTTTGTAATCCAGTCAACGCCGCCGATCAGCGCGTGAGGGTTGTGCGGGATTGTTTCAAGAACAAATGCCCAGTTTTCCAGTAACCAGTTGGTTTCCGCGCTGATGTTGCGCAGATGTTTCTGCGCGAGATGATGAAATTCCCACTGCACGTCGAGCGCGCCCATGGTTTTACCGTTCTCAAGACGCACGATCCATTGTTGAGAAGGATCACGAGAGACGTCGCGTGTGCTCTGCACCGCATCAGCCAGGACAAGATTGCGCGGCAAACGTCCTTCCTCCAGCAATGATAGAACGCAGGCAGTCGTCCCGATTTTTAACGCGTTCGCGTACGGGCTCATGTTCGAATCGCCAATAAGCAAATGCAGCCGGCGATATTTTCTGTAATCAGCTAACGGTTCGTCGCGGGCGTTGATGATGGCGCGATTGAATTGCACCCACTGATAAATGTCGTTCACAATGTGATCGGCGCGCTGACTGAGCTGAAAATTGACCTGGGCCTCCGATTTGGGCGGCTCGAAATCGAACGCGAGTGGATTCGATTGACCGACTCGCCCGGAGCCGGTAAAGATCTGCCGCGTCGCTAGAAAAGTCAGCAACGTTCCGAGAATTGGAGGCGTGAACTGCGCCTCCCGTTTCATCAGATAATTCTCGTGGCAGCCAAATGTCGCTCCAGTGTGATGATCCACGTTGTTCTTGATGAACGACACACGATTCTCCGCACCCAGGGCAATCAATGAAGATTGCAGCAGGTCGTCCCCTGCCACCTCGTAGGTCACCAGATCGTGCAGATGCAAACACTCCGGCGAGGCGTACTCGATATGCCCCATGTCGAGGTAGAGACGTCCGCCGTTGAGGAGAAATCCTCCATTGCCCGGTGGTTCCTCGTAGTCACGATAATGCAAATCGATCGTGCCAGCGTCCGCTTTTCGAAAGAGATAGTTTTTAACCTTAGCCGGCCACAGCTCCGAATTGACGTGCGGTTCCTCATCACTGAGAAGACAGCCGTATTCGGTCTCAATTCCCACGACCCGGTCCATTGCAACCAATTACGCACCTAATCGCAATTTGGCTAAGCGAAAACTGCCCCCCCCACCTTCATCCTCTCCACAAAACGGGGAGAGCCGAATCCCCTGCGCTGCCGCATCAGTAAACGGTAGCGCCTTGGTTTCTGCGAGAGTGGCGACTACGCCGAGCGGCGGATGTAGCAATCCGCGTCTCCCTTTCGGAAAGGGAGAGGAATGAGGTGACGGATCGTTTTCGCGCTCTTGAACCACGCGGGAAAACGTTCAGATTTTTTCATGGCCCCATTTCCTCTCCGCAGTCCTTCTGAAAAGGTGGGTGGCCTTTTCTATTTTGGCCGAATGCTCGATAAAATCCGTCTCCACGCCCAAGGCGAATTGGCTTCGGACTATCACCCTAATCTCGGCAAAGGCTTTGACGAGAAATGCGTACGCTTCCTGCGAGTAAATTACGATCAGTTAGTCGAACGCGTGAAAGAGGGCGACACTGATGAGGAGATTTTGCAGTGGTGCTTCGGTGTTGGTCGCAAACCATCCGAAGACGATGTCTACGTTTGGAACGAATTCATGCGCAAGCGCGGCTGGAACGATGAAGTATCCGAAATATTGGCACGCCGGAAAGCTGATGCAGCAATGTCCGATAGATCAGATATTCAAACGGCGTTTCAATTTATCGATGCCGACGAAGGCCGGCTGCCAAAATCCGGGTAGGGTCGGCGCGCCGAGCCGACCGGACGCCGCAGCGGCGTCCCTACCAGCGCTTATTCCGCCAACGTGTCGATCCGCTCGGCCAGACCAAAATCAAGCTCGGTCAAACCGCCTTTGCTATGCGTAGAGAGAACCAGCCGTACTTTGTTGTAGCGAATGTCGATATCAGGATGATGCTCTTCGTCCTCCGCCACTTCGGCCACAGCGTTTACGAAATCGATCGCATCGGCAAAATCATCAAACTCGAAAGTGCGCTCGATATGTTTCTTCTCGAGCTCCCATTCGGGAATCTTTTTCATGCGGTCCTTCAGCTCCGCAGTTTTGATTAAGTCAGCCATAACGGCACAACGAGTAACACCCGAAAATCGTTTTGCAACGCCAAATCGAGCGGCATTAAAGATCGAGAATCAGGCGAAGGTTTTTTACTGAATCGAAAACTTCCACAGCGCACTCCCGCGCTTGCCTCGATAGTCGCAGCCAATATCCCAATACTTCCCTGACCGCCGTCTCGGCGTCATCGAAATTTCCAACAAAACGGAAACCATTCTCAGTTGGAAGAAACTTCGCCGCGCCGGTGTCTTCGGTGATGACCGGTCGCCCGAGCGCGAGAAATGCCGCCGCACGGTCGCTGATCCAGCCAGTGCGCCACGCCACATCAACGCCTTTGATCGCGGTGAATTCGCCGAGCGCGCCCGTGAGATAGCGACGGTACGCCCCCGGGGTGCGCGCGACCCGGTGAGGATCGACAATTTTCCAGCCCAGCCGTTGTAGCCGCTCCCGCTCCGGGTCCTCGGCTGTTATGTTCATTGCTAGTTCGAACTGCGTCTCTGGTATCCGGTGTGGAAGATCCAGGTACGGTTCGAACGCCACTTTCTTCGATAAATCAGGAAATTCGCCAGCAACCTCCACGGCTCCGCCCCAATACCACTGTCCGACAGTAGTAATTTTTGGCAAAGGTGGCCGCGGCTGTGGCCGAAACAAATTTGTGTCAACGAGGGGATGAAACGTTTTCCATCGCAGCGATGATTTCGGGAGCTGGCAGTCGTTTCCGTGAATGTTGAGACCGATTGTCCAGAACTCGTCGTGGTACGATTGGCCCAACTCCATCTTCGTCATCCAATAAAAGATTTCGCTCGGGTCCAGATCGCAAAAGAGACGGCGCTCGAACTTCAACAGAAGCGGTGGATGAATTGAATAGGCAAGGTTGAGCAGAACATTCGGTCCGCCGAGACGATCAAGGAGTTCCCTTTTTGAAAGTCCGATACACTGCATCCCGTCTAAATCATGCGTATCGGATGCCGGTTTCTGATAAAGCAGACAGTATCGCCCAGTCAGCCCGTGCGTGCGCAATTGATTCCGGAAATTTTTGACCCTGGCTTGATCGGCAGCCGGATCGTCCGTGGCGGGATTTCCGCCGCCTTCGCGGTACTTCGCCGCAAAACCGCAGCCGAGGAAAATTGTCACGCGAGCAGAATCGTCATTCTGGTCGAGTGCTCAAGGATGAAGCGTCGGGATATTAGAAGATTCGTTGAAACAGTTCGCTCGCACTTGCTGCGACGCGCCGCTCCTTACAGGCCCTGCGGCTTTCTCCGAGTCTTGGCCGGGTCGACTGTGTCGGTGTCCTCCACGGGTGCCTTGGCGTTGACCGATTCGGCGTTCTCTTCTGGTGTCGTGCCGTTGATGTGCCGCGATGGCGTGTTATCAAGGAAGTGGGGTAAGTTATGTGCGCGCACTCGGGTGAATGCCTCAAACCCGGATGCGAGCTTGATCAGTGTCGGCTCACTGAAAGCGGTGCCGAGAAAGCTGATACCCATCGGGTTACCGAGCACCATGGTCGCTGGCACCTGGATAATGGGATAACCAGGCGCAGCAGCCAGGCCTGAACTGGCGAAGTAGAACCTGCCGGTATCGCTATAGAGCAGGTCGGTCTCCCACGCTGGATTGTCAGTGAAGGAAACAATCGCATCGAGGTTGAATTGCTTAAGCGCTTTGTCGATTCCATTGACGCCGGCGTCGTGATCGATTTGCAGCGCCTGATTGTAAGTCAACCCGCCGAACAGTGGCTGCGGAGTGTTCGCTCCTTGGGCCAGCGCGGCACAAAGAATGAAGATGTCCTGGTTAAAGAACGGCATCTCAACGTCCGCGTGTGAACGGTTAAACTGGATCGCGTTGTGAAGTGTGCCGCCTGCTACGGGAACGCCGACGCGGGTGGCAAAATACTCTCTGACGTCCTGGCGAAAATCGTAGCACAGCACCAGAATGTGAATCCTCGCTCGTCGAGATCGATCACCGTGGCACCCGCTGCCCGGAGCTTATCTACCACCTGATTAAACCTGAAGATAATGCGCTTCGGTGTAGGATTGAATGGATCAAATCCCTCTATCCCTGCTCGGGTCAGTCCAAGTCTCGCCCCTCAGAGTCCATGAGGATCCAGGAACTGAGTGTAATCAGTGGGAATATTTCTCGGGCGGGTTTTGCCGGTGCCCTGCCAACCGAGCGGGACACCGCCGGTCGCTGGATCGCGTTCATCAAACCTGCGGCTCTGGATGACACCAAGCGTTACAGCAGCATCGGCCACTGTACGGGCATGCGGCCCGACCGTGTCCTGCGTGTGGGAAATCGGCACTACGCCAGCCCGGCTGACGAGACCCACAGTGGGCTTGAGAGCGACTACACCATTAGCGTTACCGGGACAAACGATGCTGCCGGCCGTTTCGCTGCCCAACGAAACAGCGGCAAAGTTGGCCGAAGCGGCCGCGCCCGAGCCGGCGCTGGAACCGCATGGATTGCGATCGAGCGAGTACGGGTTGTTGGTTTGTCCGCCGCGACCTGACCAGCCGCTGGTCGA
>WNGO01001564.1_pt2 | contig 16378 bp, 15 predicted proteins | sample 5400511 | NCBI WGS metagenome assembly WNGO01 (sample SAMN13153380, study PRJNA577476) | soil metagenome | isolation source: 20 cm soil or saprolite under Garry oak tree replicate 2 | place: USA:California | collected 2016-06-15 | reverse complement strand
AGAGGGTCCACGCCCAAGCGAAGCCCCGCGCTTTGGATCGCCGGCATATCGATGACGTTCCCCAAATCGCTGACGTACGCGTTGAGATAGTCGTGCCGGTGCGTCGTGGCGGCGCGCAGTGCCTTCTCGTACGGGATTCGTTTCACGCCTTCGAGGCCGCGCTCCAGCAACTCATTCGCCCGGGCTTCAATCCAGCTGGTGACGCCGCTATCGGCCGGTCCCCCATTTGGGGGGTTGTACTTGAACCCGCCGTTGTCCGGCGGATTGTGCGACGGCGTGACGACGATGCCGTCGGCCAGGCCCCCGCTCATAGTGCGCCCGCGGTTGTAGCTCACGATAGCGTGCGATACCGCGGGCGTCGGTGTGTACGCGTCGTGCTCGGCGAGCATGATGTCGATGCCGTTGGCCGCGAGCACCTCGACCGCGGTGGTGCACGCCGGCACGGACAGGGCATGCGTGTCGAGGCCGAGAAACAGCGGGCCGCCAATCCCCTGCTCCCGGCGGTAGCGGCAGATGGCCTCGCTGATCGCGAGCACGTGCCATTCGTTGAAGGTCTTCTCGAACGACGACCCGCGATGGCCCGACGTGCCGAAGGCGACGCGCTGGGCGGGCACGGAGGGATCGGGAATCTCGGCGTAGTAGGCCGTGACCAGCTTCGCGACGTCGAGCAACATCGTCTCGGGAGGTGGATGGCCCGCGAGGGGACTGATCTTCATGGCGTCAAGTCAGCCGCCGCCGCTGCATCCACGCACCAGCGCACGCGGCCGTTGGAGGGTGCGATCGCCTGCGCCGGCAACTCCTGCGCGCGGTGAGGCCCCTCGAGCACTCGGCGGAGAATGCCCGCTTTGGCGCCGCCGGAGACGAGGAACAAGACCTCGGCCGCAGCGTTGATGACCGCCGGCGTCAGGGTGATCCTCCACACGGCCGCCGCGGGCGCGCGTGCGGCCAGCACCCAACGTGTCTGCTCGTGAACGGCGGCGCTCCCCGGAAAGAGCGATGCGGTATGCCCATCCTCACCCAGTCCTAAGAGGACGAGGTCAATGCGCGCTCCCGCCGGCGTCCGGAGCAAGGCCCGCAGCGTCGCTTCGTAGACTCCCGCGGCGGTGGGAGGATGATCGTCTTCGCCATGGATGCGGTGCACATTCGCCGCGGGGATCGGTACGCGGTCGAGTAGGGTTTCGCGCGCCATGCGGTAGTTGCTCTCCACATCGTGCGGCGGCACACACCGTTCGTCACCCCACAGGACCTGAACTCGCGACCACATCACGCTGGATGCGAGAGCTTCCGTGGCCAGCCGGAGATAGGTGTCACGCGGCGTCGAGCCGCCGGAGAGCGCGACGATGAACTGTCCACGCGAGGCAATCGCCTCCCCTGCGGCGGCGACGAAACGTCCCGCGGCCGCTTCGGCGAGCGCGGCGGCGCTGGGCAGCACCGCGAGATCAGCTCGCATCGACCCCTAGCCGTCCTTCCTTCAAGAATAAACGGCCGCCGCTCTTCGCGACGGCCGTTTCATTTCGATTCCGCAACGTCACTGCTTCTTATACCGCCAAGCCGCGATCCCCGGCCCCGCCGGCTTGATCTCGAACTGCTGCGCCTGCCCCGGCGGCGTCGGGGCGACTTTCACCGTATCGGTCACCACGACCTGCCCCTGCAGATTCACGAACTCGAACACGATGTTGTACGGCTGATTCGGCCGTTCCCGCGTGTTCGTGACCATACCCTTCACATCGCGCCCGGTATCCGTCGAATCGAACATCGTGACCGCGACGTCACCGACGAGCGTCGAATCGGCCAGCTTGTAGTAATAGACCGCTGAATCGACTTGATGGTTCTGCTGCTGCGCGTACGCCATGATCTTGATCGACTGGCGGTTCATCGGATCCACCGCCAGCAGGCGCCGCGACATCGCCAGCGCGTTCACGGTATCGTGCAGCCCCAACGACGTGTTCGCGAGGAAAATCAATGTTTCTCGATAGTACGGGTTGAGCCTGAGCGCGGCCGTGAGGGCCTGCGCCGCGAGGGTGAACGCCTCCTGCGAGTTCGCGAAGTACGCCTTTGCCATCGCCTTACTCGCGGAGTCACACGTCGCCCGAATCCGGGCGACGGTCAGCGGCGGTCGCTTCGCTCGCGCGGCACTGCGACAGCTCGCGCCGGCAGCTGCGGTGTCCGGATCTTCGGGCACGCTCTGGGAGATCTCGGCGCCGACGCGATAGAGCTGGTAATAACCCATCGAGTCGCCCTTACGGACGATCTGCCGGTAAATCGCGAAGGCACTGTCCTTGTAGGCGGCGTCTTTGCTCGACATCAGCATGTAGAGACTGCCCAACGCCGCCATGGTCTCGGGATCGTTCGGATAGATGCCGAGATATTCCTTGTAGGTCGCTTGGGCTTCGGAAAGTTTCTGCACGCTCTGCTGGATGCGTCCGAGATTGTAAAGCGCGTCCTTGCGATCCTGCGCGAATTTCGGATCCGTCGCGGCAACGTCCGCCGCGCGCCGGAAATAGCGCAGCGCCGAATCGGATTGGCCGGCGTTGTAGAACAGAATGGCGGAGTACTTGAAGCCGGTCGGCTCGTTGGTCAGCAGCGCGTTGGCGCGCCGGAATGACGCGATGGCGGAATCGGTGTTGTTCGCCTGCCACGCCGCGATCCCGGCGTTGAACGCGGGCACCCACAGGTACCGGCGCCACAGCCCGATGTCGGCCGCACACTGCGGCTTGAGGGCCTCCGCGCGGCGGAACGCGGAATCCACGCCCGGCGGGTCGTCGGTCATGATGTAATAGCGGGCGAGGTAATACCAGGCCGCGGGATTCTTGTCCTGATCGCCCGTGACCGCCTGCGTCAGCACGCGCTGCGCATCCGCCAGATCCTTCTTGCGCTGATCCTCCAACTTGGTCGTCGTTGCGCTCTTCAAGAACCCGTAGCCCTGGTTGACCAGAAAATGGCCGGGCTTCAGGTCGCACTTGGGATCCGCCCATCGTCCCGCCTGCTGTTGCTGCTGTTGCTGTTGCTGCGATCCCTGCGCGCCGAGGCGCGCAGGGAGTGCACACAGCATGACGACCGCGACATTGCGAACCGTTCGCACGTTCACTCCTTGGCTTTAGCGAGAAGAGCCACGGCGTCGCGCTCGACGGCGCGCGCCACTTCCAGCGGCGGGCGCCCCAGCGCCTGCGCCGCCGCCAGCACATCGTCGTATTCTGGTTTCACTCGGACGCCACCGCCATCCAGGACCTTCACCCGCACCGCGACGCCGTCCAGCCGCACCGTGAGCTGATGGCGCGGCAACGTCGCCCGCTCGGCGATCCAGCGGCGCACGCCCGCCGTCGTGCTGTGGCGGAAGAGCTCCGCCGTCACTTGGTCGGCGAGCGCCTCGGGGACCATCACTTCCACCCGGAACCCCTGACGGCCTTTCTTCATCTGCACGGGCCACGTCTGCACGTCGAGCGCACCCGCGTTCACCACCGCCTGCCGCAGCGGCTCGACATACTCGGGGCTCATATCGTCCACGTCCGTAGCCAAGAGCACCACTCGCCCCGCCTCGCTCGCCGCCTCCGCGAGGAGAATTCGGAGCGCATTGGGATAGTGCTTTGGATCGCGCCGGCCGGCGCCCCAGCCGCTGCCGGCCAGGCGCCAGCGGTCTGGTGGCGCGCCGGCCGAGAGCACCCGCAACAGCGCGGCCCCGGTGGGCGTCGTGGCTTCACCCTCTACCGGGCTCCCACCCTGACCCGCAATCTCGAAGCCTTCGAGCAGAATTGCGGTCGCCGGCGCGGGCAGTGGCAGGCGGCCATGCGCCGCCTCTACCCACCCCTGCCCAACCGCGACAGGAAGGTTGTGCACGGCCTCGACGCCGAGACGCTCGAACCCCTCGATGCCGCCAACGATGTCCAGCACGGCGTCGATGGCGCCGACCTCGTGCAAATGGACCTTCTCAGGCGCGACTCCGTGGACGCGGCCCTCGGCCTCTCCCACGAGCCGGAACGCGCGCACGGCGCGTTCTTTCACCCAATCGGAGATCGGCGCGCGTTCGACGAGTCGGATGAGCTCACCGACGTGACGGCCGTGCGGTTGCTCCGGAATCTCGAATTCCACCTGCTTGCACGAGACGCCGGCGCGGCGCACGTCGCGAACCCTGACGGCGACGCTGCCAACCCCGAGCCTTGCCGGCAGCTCTTCGAGCCATGAAACGGGGACGCCCAGCGAGAGCAGGGCGCCCAATGTCATGTCGCCGCTGATTCCGGCGGCGGGGTCCAAGATGGCGATGCGCATCGCGATGTATTGAAATAAAACAGCTTACGTTCGGTAGAGCCACCCGGCGCCGGTGTTGAACACGACGACGCGCTCGTCGGCGCGCAGCGCGCCGCGGCGCTGCAGCGCCACCGCCCCCGCCAGCGCCGCTCCGCCTTCCGGCGAGGCGTCGATGCCTTCCCCGATTTGCAGCTCGCGCGCGGCGCCAACGAGTGCCTCGTCGCTGACCGCGATTGCGCCGCCCCCGCTCTCGCGCAGCGCGCGGAGCATCAACCGGTCGCCCAGCGGGCCCGGCACGCGCAGTCCCGCGGCGACGGTCTGGGGATCAGGCCAGGACTCGACGCGCTCCGCGCCGGACTCGAACGCCTGCACGACGGGCGCGCAGCCGCTCGCCTGTACGGTATACATCCGCGGCAGCGGTCCACGCAGCCATCCCGCCTGGCGCAGCTCCTGGAACGCCTTCCACATCCCGATGAGACCGGTGCCACCGCCGGTCGGATAGATGATCGCGTCGGGAAGCTCCCAGCCAAATTGCTCGGCGAGCTCGAGGCCGAGGGTCTTTTTCCCCTCGATGCGATAGGGCTCGCGCAGCGTCGAGACGTCGATCGCGCCGGTGTTGTCGGCGTGCAAGCGAGCCGCGATGCCGCAGTCGCCGATGTGGCCGTCGAGCAGCACGAGATCCGCGCCGAAGGCGCGGATCTGCTCCAGGATGGTCCGCGGCGTCGTTGCCGGTGCGTAGACGCGAGCGTCCGCGCCGGCGCGCGCGGCGTAGGCGGCCAGCGCGACACCCGCATTGCCGGCCGTGGGAACGACGAACTGCTTCGCGCCAGCGAAAACCGCGCGTGTCACGGCGGCCGCGAGCCCGCGTGCCTTGAATGATCCGGTGGGATTCGGACTTTCGTCTTTTACCCAGAGATCATCGAAGCCTTGACGCGCCGCGAGGCGTTCGATCTTGAGGAGCGGCGTCCCACCTTCGCCCAACGTGATGGGTTGCTCGTTGGCGGCCAGCGGGAGCCAACCATCGTAGCGCCACATCGTCCAACGCCGCGCCCGCAAGTGGACCTTCGCTTCCGGCGGCGGCAGCGTGTCGTAGCGCACCAGGTACGGCGCGCCGCAGACGTCACAGACGCCCGGGAAGCCATCGGCGTCACGTGTGCGCGTGGGGACGCACGCCGAGCACTCCAATGTCCAGGTCACGCGTTCTGATGCAGTCGATCGAGAATACGATCCGCCAGCGTGGTGGAGAATCCCGGCAGCGCGGCGATCTCGGCGGGGGTCGCGGTGCGGACGCCGGCGAGTGAACCAAACCGCTCGAGCAGCAGCCGCCGCCGCGCGTGACCGATCCCCGGAATGCGCAGCAGCTCCGACGTAATCGTGCGCTGCGCGCGGCGTTTGCGGCTGTAGGTGATGGCAAAGCGGTGCGCCTCGTCGCGCACGCGCTGCAGCAGCTTGAGCGATGGGCTGCGGCGTGACAGCCGCAGCGGCTCACTGGAACTCGACTGGAAGACTTCCTCCTCCTTCTTCGCGAGGCTGACAATGGGCACACGTTCTTGCCCGAGCGCCTGCGCAGCTTCGACCGCGGCACCCAACTGGCCTTTGCCTCCGTCGATCACGATCAGATCGGGAATCTGCTTGTGCTCCGCGATGCGCCGCGTGAGAAACCGCGTAACAACTTCCTTCATCGCCGCGAAATCGTCGATCCCTTCTACCCCCTTGATACGATAGTGGCGGTACTCGGCCTTGCGCGGCCGGCCGCCCTCGAACCACACCAACGAGCCCACGGTATCGCGACCCTGATTGGTCGAGATATCGATGCACACCATCGCCCGCGGCACGATCGGCAGGCCGAGGTCCCGCCCCAGCGCGAAGACGGGGTCGGCCGCGCGCTCGTCGATGTCGAATGTTTCGATCTTGAAGCTGTCGAGCAGGTGGCGCGCGTTCTGGTCGGCCAGCTCGACGAGCTTGGCCGCCGAGCCGCGCTGGGGGACCACGAAGTCCACGCCGGGCGCCAGCTCGCGCAACGCAGCGAGATCGGCGGGCGCGAACGGCAGCACCACCCGCTGCGCCCGCTGCTCGAGCGGGAGATAATACCCGACGAGAAACGTCCGCAACACGTCACCTTCCGGAGCGTGCTCTACGTGCTCCAGGAACCGATGCTCGCGTGCGATGAGCTTGCCGTCGCGAATGCGGAAGATGACACCCACCGCATCATCGCCGTCGCGCGCAAGGCTGATGGCATCGGCGTCACCCCCACCCACGACTTCCACGGTCTGCGGCTGCTCGAGCTGGTCCAGCCACTTCAGCGCGTCCCGCAGCTGCGCCGCCCGTTCGTAATCCTGGGCGTTGCTCGCCTCCTGCATCCGCTCCCGCAGCCGGGCCCGCACATCGAGCGTCTTCCCGGAGAGAAACAACAACACATCGTCGATCATGCGCCGGTAGGCCTCGACGCTCTGATATCCGACGCAGGGCGCTTTGCAGCGCTCGATATGATAGTCGAGACACGGCCTGTCCGGAGCTTCCTTCGGCAAGTCCCACGAGCAGGACCGCACCGTGAAAATGCGACGGACGATCTTCAGCGTTTGCCGGAGCGTCGCGACATCGGTGTAAGGGCCGAAGTAGCGCGCGCCGGGAATCGTGACCCGCCGGACGACCAGGACGCGCGGCAACGGCTCGCCCAGCGTCACGGCGATTTGCGGATAGCTCTTATCGTCGCGCAGCCGGATGTTGAACTTGGGCTGGTGCTCTTTGATCAGCGTGTTCTCGAGCAGCAGCGCCTGGGCCTCGTTGGGAACGATGATCGTCTCGAGATCGGCGATCTGTCCCTGCAGGGCTTCGCGCTCGGGGGTCCCCTGCTCGTCGGCGAAATAGGCCGGCACGCGCGAGCGAAGGTTCGCGGCCTTCCCGACGTACACGATCTCCCCGGCGGCGTCCTTCCAGAGATAGACGCCGGGGCGAGTGGGTAGTGCCGCTAGTTTGCGGGCGAGCCGGTCAGAGATTGCCATGCGCGTATCGCGTCGGGGTGGCGGAACGCCGTTGTCAGCGCCCCGTAGGCCACACCAAAGATACCCAGCACGGTAATGCCTTGAAGCATCGGTCGCCAAGCGGCAACCAGGTGTGCTGCGCCCATGCCGAGCAAGGCGGCGATCAACCCGGCGCCGACGACGAGGCCGAGCGTGCGCCAATCGGTGCGCTGCAGGATCGTGCCGATGCGTTTGTCGAGGTCATACAGATGCAGCACGGTGTTGAACGATTGCCCGATCGATGAGCCGAGCGCGATGCCGGCGGGCCCGAAGCGCCGCATGAAGAGCCACGACAAGAGCGCGGAGATCATGAGCGAGACGCTCGCGATCCGCACCGGCGTGCGGGTGTCGCGCATGGCATAGAAGCCGGACGCAAACAGCCTCACGGTCGAGGTGCCGAGCAGCCCGATCCCGTAGGCGGCCAGCACGCCGCCTACGGTCACGGTGTCCTTGGCACCGAAGCGGCCAGTCTGGAACAGCAGGCCGACGATCTGCGGGCCAAGGGCCGCGAAGGCGAAAGCCGACGGGATCACGAAGAATGCAATGCGCCGGAATGCCACCGCGATCCGCGCGCGCAGTTGGTCGTGCGGCGTTGCGCCAACCGCATCACGCGAAAGCTCGGGCAGTGACACGGCTGTTATGGCGACCCCGAACAGGCTCACGGGCAACTGTTGCACGAGCTGGGCGTAGCCGAGATTGGCGACTCCGCCTTCCCCGGTATACGAACCAAGGAACGTATCGACCAGACCGGAGAGTTGGGCGACGCCGGCACCGACCACCAGGGGCGCCCATGCGACGATGACGTCGCGCACTCCTTCCGGCACGAAGCTTACCCGCAGCGGAATACCGCCCAGCAATTTCCAGCACGACGGCAGTTGAATAGCGATCTGCAGGACGGAGCCGAGGACCGTGCCCCACGCGAGGGCGAGCGACAATCGGTACAGTTGTTGCTCGGGCGGGAAGCCTCGGCCACTGAGCCACCCCGCGGCAACGACCATTGCCGCGATCCCGGCGACGTTCCAGAGCGCGGGCGCCGCGTACGGCAGGAAGAACCGGCGATGTGTGTTCAGAATCCCGAGACACCACGCCGAGACCACCATCAGCCCGGACATCGGGAAGAGGATCCGAACCAGCACGGTGGTGAGCTCGCGCCGGGGCGCGTCGAAGCCCTGGGCGATCAGCGCGGTCACCGTAGGCGCGAAGGCGATGCCGATCACCGCCAGGACGGCGCTGGCCAAGAGCAGCAGACCGAGCACCGCGCCCGCGAGCGCCCGCGCCGCGTGCTTGTCCGTGCGCTCGTTCAGCGCCGCATAGACGGGAATGAACGAGGCGGAGAGCGTGCCCTCTCCCAACAGAGTACGGAGCGCGTTGGGAATGCGCAGCGCGGCGCGGAAGGCATCGGCCGCGGCGCCGTTGCCGAAGTAGTGCGCGAAGACGCGCTCGCGCACATAACCGAGGACGCGGGTGACGAGGATGCCGGCCGCCACGTGTGCCGCGTGACGCCCCCCCCCCGCCCCCCTGCTGCCTTTCAAGACGTGGGTTTCTTGCGGCGAGGATCTTCCAGCAGGCGCTGCATGAATTGCAGCTCTTCCCGCATCCCCAAGATCGTGCGGTTCAGATCTTCGACCTCGGTCTCGAGCATCTCCACCTTACGCTGCACGTCGCGCAGCTCAGGCGGCACCGTACCGCCGTCACGGCCTTCCATCCGCCGCGCGACCGATCGGCCGAGCGGCGAGTCGACCAGAATCGCGGCGACGGGGATCATCAGCGCCACGATCAGAATCACGGCGAGCACCCACATGCCTCGGATCTTAGAGAGCCTGCGCCCAGCGCGCCACCTCCGCGGCGATGTCGTCCAGCAGGGCGCCACCGTAGCGCGCCAGGAACGACGCAATCGTGAGCACGCGCTCCTGCGGCTTGCCACCGGGCATCAGCGCCGCCCGCGCCCGCGCGAGCTGGCTCAGCACCGTTCCCTGCGAGCGCTTCAGGCTGGCGATGAGCTTCTTCTCGATCTCGTTGGTCCCCGCCAGCGCCGCGTTGCGCGCCGATTGCACCGTGCGCTCGAGCGTGGGATCGAGCTGCTCGACCTCGCCGCTGATGCGCGCGTACTGCGCGTCGACGTGCTTGCGCAGCTCCGCCAATGTCGCGGCGAGCTGGGGCGGAAGGTCCGCCTTGGCGAACCGCGCCTCGAGTGCTCCCGGCGGGCCGTCGAAGTCGGCGGGCGTCAGACCTTGCTTGGTCAACACTTTGTCGATGCGCGCTTCGATGATGAGTCCGGACCAGCGCGGCACGCGCGCCTGTGGTGTGACGGCGAGCTTCGCAAACAGCGGCGCCGAGTCTTGCAGATACTCCATCTCGCCGGGCCCACCGGCGTAGGCGAGTGTCGGAAACAGCGCCGCCTCGATCACCGGCCGCAGCAGCACGTTCGGCGACAGCCGTTCGGGCGTTTCGGCGGCGACCTGTTCCAGCTGCGCACGCGAGAATTTTTCGTTGCTGCGGCGCGTGACGAAGTCCTTGCCATCCAGCCGCAGCCGGTCCCGACCGAGCCGGCCTTCGACGAGTACCGGCGTCAGCCCGTCGGCCAGCGTCTCGTCCAGCGCGCGGAGCAGCCACGGCGCGGCGGCGCGCTTGGCCGCACGGTCATGCGCCCGAAAGATCGCCAGGCCTTCCCCACGAGCGCCGAGCAGTCGGTTCAGCGCATCGGCGCCGGCGTCGGCGAGATTCGTGTCGGGACGATAGCTCGACTCGAGCCACTGCCGCACGTCCGGCTTGCACTCGGACTCGGGGACCGCCGCGTCGAACGCGTCGACCGCCGCCTCGATGTCGGCGCCGAGCAGCTCGCGAAACAGCGGCAGCTGCGGCGCCTCGTGCGCGCGCTCGCGCAGCACGATCTTGGCGGGCTCGTTGTCGCGGCCCAGCACCCACGCGTGATTCGCTTCGGCCAAATCGTGATCATCACCGGCGACCCAAAACACCGGCACCACCGGCACGCCCCGCTCGGCCTCGAGACGGTGCGCCAATGCGATCGCCGAGAGCGCCTTGTGAATCGTGTAAAGAGGACCGGTAAACAGCGCAGGCTGTTGGCCAGTCGTTACCGCCAGCACTTCGCCGCTCGCGAGCCGGTCACGGCCCGGTCCCGGCAGGACGGCCGCCAGTACGTCAGGAGCAATGCGGCGGGGTTTGCCGGCGGGGATTTTCTCCGCCTTGGCGGGAATCGGCGTGGACAGGATGCGCGCGATCATTCGATGAAGATGTCCGCTGTGAACGTGAAGACCTGGGTGGCCGGTTCCCGCCAACTGCCCGGCGCCAATCCCGCCTTGTGGCAGACGGCGTTGAGAAATGCTTCGGGCGTGAACCCCTGCTCCGTCGCGACTTGCGGCAACAACACCGCCTGCGCGTGGCCGCGCCGCACCAGCAGCCCGTCCCGCCCGATCACCAGGCGGCACCGATCGCCGATCTCGACTTGGACCGGCTCGGCGAGCACGGAAATCCCAACGCGCAGTGAGGACAGCTCATCGAGCTGCACCGGCGGAAATCGTGGATCGGAACGGGCCGCGGACACGGCGACCTGGCGGACGACCTCGCCGAGCGGCCGGTCACCCAGGACGTGCCCGATGCAGCCGCGCAGGTCGTGGGTCTCCCGCTCCTCCAGTGTCACGAACGCTCCGCGCTGCAACATCACCCCGGGGACATCGGGCAATTCCGGAGGGGCGCGTCCGCAGAGCGCCGCTTCGATCGCGCGACGCGCCAGCGCGAGCAGCGCGGCGCGATCGGCAGGCGTCAGCTCAGGTTCCGCGATGGTAGGGCTCTCCCCGACGGATCGTATGGGCGCGATAGAGCTGCTCGTACACGACAACCCGTGCCACTTCGTGCGGTAGGGTGAGCCGCGACAGGCTCCACAGCCGCTCCGCCGCGCGCAAGACCTCGTCCGGCAGGGTATCGGCGCCACCGATCGCGAAGACGACATCGCGTCCGTCCATGTCCCACTTTTCCGTCCACTCCGCGAGCTGGACCGAGGACCATTCGTCGCCGCGACGCGTCAACGCGACGAGGCGCGCGCCCTCGGGAACGGCCCCCAGAACTCGCGCCTCGTCCTTCACCTCATGCTCATCGACCTTCGTATAATGCCGCAGGCGCTCCAGGTACTCGTCACACACCGCGCGGAGCGCGGCATTCTTCAAGCGCCCCACAGCGACGATGCGATAGCGCATCAGGCATACATACCGCGCAACCGGTGCATCGCCGCCACGCGGTCCACGGCGACGATGTAGGAAGCGATCCGGTTCGCCACTTTGTAGCGCGACGCCATCGCCATCACCTCACCGAAGGAGCGCACGAGAATCGTCTCGAGGCGTCGGTTGACCGTGTCCTCGTCCCAGAAATACCCACCACGGTCCTGCACCCATTCGAAATAACTCACCGTCACGCCGCCGGCGTTCGCGAGGATGTCGGGAATCACGAAGATGCCTTTGTCCTCGAGAATCTTGTCGGCGGCCGCGCTGGTGGGCCCGTTCGCTCCTTCGCAGATGATCTTGGCTTTGATGTGGGGGGCGTTCTTGCGGGTGATCACATTCTCGGTCGCGGCGGGAATCAACACCTCGCAGTCGACGGTCAAGACCTGCTCGTGCGAGATCGTGTCGGCCTTGGTGTAACCGGCGAGCTGGCGACGCTCCTGGACCCATTTCAGCAGCTCCTGCACGTCGAGACCTTTCGGATTGTACAGCGCGGTCGATTTGTCCGAGACTGCGACGATGACCGCCCCCTCTTTTGCCATGAGGTCGGCGGCGATCGATCCCACGTTGCCGAACCCCTGCACGGCGATGCGAACACCCTTGAAGCTCATCCCCAGCTTCGCCAGCGCCTCGCGCGTGACAATCATGCAGCCGCGCCCCGTCGCCTCGCGCCGCCCGAGTGAGCCGCCCATCTCGACCGGCTTCCCCGTCACGACCGCGGTCACGGTGTGGCGCTTGTGCATGGAATAGGTATCCATGATCCACGCCATCACGCGCTCGTTGGTATTCACGTCAGGCGCGGGAACGTCCGAGTCGGGTCCCAGGACCTCGATGATGCTCGACGTGTAGCGGCGTGTCACCCGCTCCAACTCGCCCATCGACATAGTGCTCGGGTCGCACACCACACCGCCCTTCGAGCCCCCGAACGGGATGTTCACGAGAGCGCACTTCCAGGTCATCCACGCGGCCAGCGCCTTCACCTCTTCGAGCGTCACGTTGAGGTCGAAGCGGATGCCGCCCTTGGCCGGTCCGCGCGAGGTGTTGTAGAGCACGCGATAGCCCGTGTAGACCTCGACTTCGCCGTTGTCGCGCAGAATCGGAACGGATACGATGATTTGTTTTTCGGGATTGCGGAGCACCTTGTAGAGACCACGATCCAGGTTGAGCAGCTTCGCGGCGTGGTCGAAGCGCTCCATCATCGCCTCGAAGGGATTCTCCTCGGCGAGAAAGGTCTGTTTGTCGGGACGGATAATCGCAGGTTCGCTCATACCACCCTTGTGAGTACCCCTTCCAAGACCCGTTCGACGGCGGCGCCGTTCAGGTCCCAGCGCACGGCGAGCTCCGCAACCAGCGGCTCCGGTGCATCCGCCGGCCAGCGACCCCTGAGCTTCACGGCGTCCTTCTCGGTGACTACAACATAATCGGCGTCTTTTGCGGCCTGCGCGAGCCGGGCGACATCCCCGGGGGGATACGCGTGATGATCTTGGTACGCTGTGAGTTGCACACTCGCACCGCAGGCACGCACCTGCGCGGCAAAGCTCACCGGATCGGCGATCCCCGCGGCGACAACCACGCGCTTTTTGGCAAGGCTGGTCAGTTCGACGCGCCGGCCCGACTTGAGCCCCGCCAGACCGCCGAGCGCGAGGTGGACCGCGGCGACGACGGCAGACGGCCAGCGCGCGGCGATCCGGCCCGCCAGCGCCCGAGACTCGGCCACCGCCGCGCGCCGCCGCGTAACGACGATGACATCGGCGCGGCCCAACGCGCTCCAATCCTCTCGCCACGGCCCCGCGGGTAGCGGCCACGCGACGTGGCGCGGCGGCGAGCTCTCCGTGCTCACGACGGCGATGTTGACGTCCCGGCCCACGTTCAGCCGCTGATAGGCGTCATCGAGCACGAGCACGCGCGCGCCTTTGGCGCGGGCGGCTTCGGCACCGGCCAGACGGTTGGGGTTGGCGACCACGATCGCCTGCGGCACGAGCCGCTGGTGGACGGCTTGCTCGTCGCCGCCAACCCCTCGCAAGAGGATGCCGGGCCGCGCGCGCCGGTTCGCGAAGAACGCCGCCGTCCAGGCGGCGAGGGGCGTCTTCCCCGCCCCGCCGACCGCGAGATTGCCGATCGCGACCGCCGGTAAAGGCAGCGGCCGCTCGCGCAGCCACCCTTTCCGGTACGCGCTGGCGCGCGCGCTCATCACCGTGCGATAGGCAAAGGCGAACGGCAGCAGGACGCCTCGCGCGACTCGCGCCGGCGCCGCCCCGCTCCACCATATCCATTTCGCGATACGCTGCGCGTTCATCGGATCTCCGAGACGTCCTGCAAGCCCTGGGTCACAGCTGCCATACCCCGCCGCAGGCCCTCTTTCCCCGTCGCAATCTGGATCGGCGGGCTATACGCCACGTGAATCGCGGCAAGGGGCTTGGGGATACACATGCGATCCCAGGAGCCGAGATACCAGGCGGCGGAGGGACGCGCGCCCACCGCGATGATCGGGACGCCGGCGTGTTGCGCCGCCGCGATCGCGCCGGGCTGGACGCGCTCCGCCGGTCCCCGCGGGCCGTCCGGCGTCATGGCGACAACGGCGCCGCCTTCCAGCGCCCGGACGATGCCCAGCAGTCCCACATCCCCACCGCGTTGGGTAGAGCCGCGCACCGACCGATATCCCCAGCGCGCGCCGAGGTCGGCGAGATAACCGCCGTCGCGGTGCCGGCTGATCAGCATGACGACGTCTTCCCCGCGATGGCGATACAGCAAAGGTAAGATGCGACTGTGCCAGAGAACGAAGACGAACGGGCGTCGCATCTCACGCAACGCCCGTACGTGTTCGTACCCGCTTATCCGATAGCGCCACGTGGCCGCAAGCGCACGCACCAGCGCCGACCCGGCCCGCGCGGCGAGCGGCTCCGCCCAACGCAGCTTCACCGGATCAGCTCAGCGGCCAGATCGGCGACGCGATCCGCCGCCCCCGGCGCGCCGAGGCGATCGCGCACGAGCCGGAGGCCCTCGCGCTGCCGTTGGGTCGTGGGATGGTCGACATCGAGCAACGGCAGCACGCCGTCGGCGAGTGCGTCTGGCCCGCGTCGGACGCGGCGAAAACGAGCAGCGGATCGCCTTGATGCACGCGGATTGGACCAGGGTCCGGGTACACGGCGCCACTCGCGGCCGCGCCGGCGGCGATGATTTGGACATCGGGGCGCGCGGCGGCGACGCGCCCCGCGGCCTCGCGGAAGATGGCCCAGTGCCGCCGGACTTCCTGCGCTCGGCTGCCGGGGAACAGACCGAGCGTTCGGCGAGCCGGGTCGAGGCCCAGGAGGCGGCGCGCCTCGGCGCGCGGCGGCGGCGCCGGCCGGTCTTTCAGGGGATGGCCCACGAACGTCGCCGCGACACCACGCTCGCGAAAGAACGCTTCTTCGAACGGCAGGATCACCGCGAGTCGATTCACCGGCGCGAGCTTGCGCACGCGTTTCGGACCCCAGGCCCACATCTGCGGCGCGATGTAATACAAGACGGGAATGCCGGCGGCGGCGGCCGCGGCGGCGGCACGGAGGTGATAGCCCGGATAGTCGACGAGAATAACGAGGTCGTAGCGTTTTTCTGAGAATGACTTCTTGATGCGATTCAACAAACGATAATGCGCCGGGATTTTGGCGAGCGCTTCGACGAATCCGACGACGGAGTAGGCCTCCATCCGGTCGAGCACGCGGACACCCGCCCGCTCGAGCGACGGGCCACCCAGGGCCTCAAGCTCGAGTCCTCCCCCCAGCCGGCGGCGCAGCGCGGTCGCCACGGCCGCAGCGTGGGCGTCGGCCGACGGCTCCCCGGCCGAGATGTAGATCCGGGTCACGGCCGCGCGGCGGCGAGCGGCGAGGCGCTGATCGCGTCGGCAACGCGGTAGGCGAGCGTCAGCGCCTGCAGCCCGGCCGCGCCCGTGACGACAACGTCGCCGTCGCCGCGCACCGCGCGCAGGAAGCTTTCGAGCTCGAGCTGGAGCGGCTCCGCTTCGGGGGCATCCAGGCGGACATGCTCCACGACGTCTTCCATCCGGGTGGCGTTCATGTCCTGCCAACCCGGTTTCAGGCGATAGAAGTGGCCGTTCCCCTGCGCGAGATCGAGCGAGAAGTATCCCGTCGGCTGGAAGATCCGCAGCTTGCGGGTGCGCTCGCGCGATACGCGGCTCGCCGTGATAATCGCGACCGCGCCGTTGGCGAACTCGACGCGGGCATTCGCGATATCCACGTGCGGCGTGAGGATCGGGACCCCGGTCGCGCGCACCTCGCCGACCTCGGAGCGCACCAGCTCCAGCACCAGATCGAGATCGTGAATCATGAGGTCGAGGATGACGGCGACGTCGGTCCCGCGCGGCTGGAATGGTGCCAGGCGTTCGGTCTGCAGGAACCGCGGCTCTTCGAGGAAGGGCGCGGCTGCCCGAACCGCGCGATTGAATCGCTCCACATGCCCGACCTGGAGACACAGCCCGCGCTCCTTGCCTGTGTGCACGAGCTGCTCGGCACCGGGCAACGTGTCCGCGAGCGGTTTTTCGATCAGCGCATGGAGGCCGCGCTCCAGGACAGCCAGGCCAACGTCCACATGCGCGGGCGTCGGCACCACGACGGTGATCGCCTCCACACGGTCGAGTAACGCCTCGAGCGACGGAAAGGCAGTGGTTTCGAGCTCTTTCGCGACGTGAGGGGCCCGCGTGGGATTGTGGTCATAGAACCCGACCAGATCCGCGCCGTCGATCTTCTTCAAGAGCCGGATATGATGAAAGCCCAGGGCGCCCGCCCCGACTACGCCGACGCGGACCTTCCGCACCCCTCCCCTCTCCCCCGTCCCCCCTCCCCTCACACCATCACCCCGCGCTGCGACGCCTCGATGAAGCGCAGGAAC
>WNGO01001233.1_pt1 | contig 16380 bp, 18 predicted proteins | sample 5400511 | NCBI WGS metagenome assembly WNGO01 (sample SAMN13153380, study PRJNA577476) | soil metagenome | isolation source: 20 cm soil or saprolite under Garry oak tree replicate 2 | place: USA:California | collected 2016-06-15 | reverse complement strand
CATTCAAAAACACGCTGCGCGCCGTTTGCACTACGATTTCCGTCTGGAGATGGAAGGCGTGCTTAAATCGTGGGCGCTGCCAAAAGGACTTCCGTGGAAGCGAGGCGAAAAACATCTCGCCGTGGAAGTGGAAGATCATCCGATCGAATACGAGGACTTCGAAGGCATTATTCCGGAGGGGCAATATGGCGGCGGCACAGTGATGGTTTGGGACCGGGGGACTTATTACGTTTACGGTGAACAGCCGGTGAAATCGCTGCGCGAGGGAAAGCTTCATCTCGTCCTCGACGGTAAAAAGGCGAATGGCGAATGGACGCTGGTGCGAATCCGCGGTCGTGATGATGAAAAGAATCAGTGGCTGATCCTGAAAACGGGCGCCGACACCAAGCCGCCATCGAACAAGCTCGAAGATCAATCGGTAAAGACTGGCCGCACGATGAAACAAATCGCCGAAGCGCACGATGCCGAATGGGAGTCTAATCGCGAAACGGATCAAAGCGCGACATCGAAGTTCAAGGCGCGGATCCGAGAAGCGGTAAAAAAAAAAGCAAACGGTGAAATTGTAGGGCAGGCGCATCGCCTGCCGGCCCAAAAGCACGGCAACCGAAGCGGTCGCGCTGCAACCGGGTCCCTGTCAGATTTGCCCTCGGCAAAGGCGCGCTTCATCGAGCCGATGAAAGCGAAGCTGGTCGAGAAACCACCGGCGACCGGCGATTGGATCTATGAGCTCAAATTTGACGGTATTCGCCTGATCGGAGTGAAGAGAGATGAAAAAGTCTCATTGCTGTCGCGAAACCAGAACGATTTAAGCGGGCGCTTCCCGGAGATTGTCGAAGCGATTGAGAATTTGTCTCCCCGCGAATGCGTAATCGACGGCGAGGTGGTTGCTGTCGACGACAAAGGCCGTTCTTCCTTTCAACTTTTGCAGGCGCATGAGATGGAAGGACGCAAGTCGCCCATTTACTTCTACGCGTTCGATCTGCTCCAACTTGATGGGAAAAGCTTGATCGAGCTTCCGCTGGAGGCTCGAAAGAATGTGCTCGAAAAACTCTGCGCGGAGGCGGGTGATCCGATTCGTTACTCAGGCGCGATCGGAAGCGATGCCAAACGGCTGCTCGAAGAAGTGCAACGTCGCGGCCTCGAAGGGCTTATCGGCAAACAGCGCAACTCCGTTTACGAACCCGGCCGCCGAAGCGGCGCATGGATCAAACTCAAATGTGTTAACGAGCAGGAATTCGTCATTGGCGGATACACGCCGCCGCAGGGTGCGCGCAAACACTTCGGCGCGATCCTCGTTGGGTACTACAAGAATAACAAGCTGGTGTTTGCCGGCAAAGTCGGTACCGGCTTCACTGTCAAATCGTTATCCATGTTGCACAAGAAATTCCAAAAAGAAGCGCGCGACGATTGTCCATTCGTCGATCTGCCATCAAGACAAAACGGGCAATGGGTCCTGGGGATCACGCCTTCCATGATGAAAAAGATGCACTGGGTGAATCCGAAGTTTGTCGCTCAAATCAAGTTCGCCGAGTGGACGCGTGATGGAAAATTGCGTGCACCCGTTTTCCTTGCCTTGCGCGAAGATAAGAAGCCGACCGACGTCGTTCGCGAGGGCTGAAGAAGGAACGCTGCAAGCGTGCTGTCGTGTGGGCGCTTGAGCTTTGATCCAAGTGGATCGAGCCGAAGAATTTTGAAACAGCAAACAACATGACCGTCTGGAGGTGCGCGCGTTAATGGCCAGGGAAGTCATCCGTATCCGGAACGAATTTTATATTCGTTCGTCGTCCGCTCGCGTCGATGTTCGGACCCGGGTACTGAAGCAGGGCGACACTTTCGCTGTGTTCGACCGGTTTGGCGACATCGAGACATTCGGGACCGGTGAACTTGGGCTTTACTATCAAGACACTCGGTTTTTGTCGCGGCTAACATTGAAACTCGGAAAGGACCGTCCGCTGCTGCTCAGTTCAACTGTAAGAGAAGACAACGCAGTGATGGCGGTGGACGCGACGAACCCCGATGCCTGGCGCGACAGCGAGATAATGATTCCGCGAGGAACTTTGCACGTGTTTCGCTCGAAGATTCTGTGGGAGAAAACGTGTTACGAGCGGCTTCGAATCCACAACTACGGGCGCGCAGCCGTGGACGTTTCTTTCGCGATCGAATTCGATGCTGATTTTGCCGACATTTTCGAGCTGCGCGGCATGAACCGAGAACGTCGCGGCCGTCGCTTGCAAACGGAGGTTACCAAGGATGGGCTTGTGCTCGCGTATGAAGGCTTGGACGCTCGCGTTCGCCGGACACGGATCGTTTTCGATCCACCGCCTACTCGGCTAAGCGAGTCCGTAGCCACGTTTCAAATCCGACTGGAGGCGGGCAAAGATGCCAGCTACCGGTGCGCGATTGCATGCGAAGTGGATGGCGGTTCGCGAAAGGAAATCAGCCCTTGCTACGAAAGCGTCGTGGAGGAGGCGGCGAGTGCGCTCGAACGCGTGCGCGCCCAAGAGCCCCAGATTTTTACCGGTAACGAACAGTTCAACGACTGGCTAAACCGTTCGCTCGCCGATCTCCACATGATGCGAACAGAAACGCCCTATGGCCCGTATCCTTACGCTGGTGTTCCGTGGTTCAGCACGGTATTCGGACGAGACGGAATCATCACCGCGCTCCAGTCTCTGTGGTTTGATCCTTCTCTCGCGCGTGGCGTCCTGGCGTACCTGGCAGCTACCCAGGCCGACGCGCACAACCCGCAGCAGGACGCAGAGCCAGGCAAGGTAGTACACGAAATGCGCGCGGATGAAATGGCCACGCTAGGAGAGGTGCCGTTTAAGCGGTACTACGGCAGCATTGATGCGACGCCGCTCTTTGTGATGCTCGCCGGGGCATATTACAAGCGCACCGGCGACCGTGCCTTCACGGAGTCTATCTGGCCAAATATCGAGCGCGCCCTTGAGTGGATCGATCGCTACGGCGATTCAGATGGCGACGGTTTTGTGGAATATGCTCGTAAAGCGAAACACGGGCTCGTCCATCAGGGCTGGAAAGATTCTGACGATGCAGTTTTCCACAGGGACGGCGGAGCTGCCGAAGGACCAATCGCGCTTTGCGAAGTGCAGGGTTATGTATTCGCCGCCAAGACCGCGGCCAGTGAGCTTGCCAAGATGCTCGGGGACGCTACACGCGCGCGCGAATTGTCAAAACAGGCAGAAGCGCTCCGCCGCCAGTTCGAGAAAGCGTTTTGGTGTGATGACCTTTCCACTTACGCCCTTGCCTTGGACGGAACGAAGCAGCCTTGCAAAGTGCGAACCTCGAACGCGGGACACTGTCTTTTTGCCGGTGTTGCGACGCAGGAGCACGCGCGCCGTGTAGCGACTACGCTCACAGATGAAACATCGTTCTCCGGCTGGGGCATCCGTACAGTCGCTAGCAGCGAGGTGCGCTATAATCCCATGTCTTATCACAATGGATCGGTCTGGCCGCACGATAACGCCTTAATTGCGGCTGGATTTGCTCGATACGGATTGAAGGAGTCGGCCGCACTGCTCCTGGCAGGTTTGCTCGACGCCAGTCTTTTCTTCGATCTGCATCGGCAGCCGGAACTATTTTGCGGCTTCCCCAGGCGGGCTGGCGAATCTCCGACACTCTATCCCGTAGCCTGTAATCCGCAGGCTTGGGCGTCGGGTGCGGTCTTTCTTTTGCTTGAGGCTTGTCTCGGCTTGAGCGTGTCGGCTCCCGAACAAAAAGTGATATTTTCGAAGCCAGTTTTGCCGGCCTTTCTTCCGAAGGTCAGCATTCGCGATCTGAAAGTTGGAGATGCGCGAGTTGATCTTCTGCTCACCAGACACGATGAAGGCGACGTAGGAGTGAACGTGCTCCGGCGCACTGGAGCGCTCGAGGTTTTGATTTTGAAATAGGTGCGTACATAAATCCGCGCAGTCTCTCACGGATTGCGCTTGTCGCGTGCCACCGCGCAAATATGGTGACCTGTGAAGGCAAAAGTGATTGTGATGCCAAAGGAAGCCGTGCTCGACCCCCAAGGCAGCGCAGTTCGGGATGCGATGCGGCAGCTGGGAATGCCAGAGGTGCGGAGCGTGAGAATCGGTAAATACATGGAGATCGATATTGAGGGGCAAGATGGAGATCTTGAATCGCGTTTGCATCGTCTTTGCCGCGATCTGTTGTCGAATCCGGTGATCGAAGATTACGAGCTGCAGAAGGCGGGCGACAGGAAGCCTGAGAAAACGCTCAACACTCCGCCGCAGAAGGCGAAGACGAAGCGAAAGAGGAGGAGTTAGTGATGAAAGCGCTGCGATATTTTTTCTGCGTGGTTTTTCCGCCACTGGCTGTACTCATGACCGGTCGTATTGCCAGTTTCTTTCTCAGCATAATTTTGACGTTGCTCGGCTGGATTCCCGGAGTCATTCACGCCTGCCTCGTGGTCAACGATTATCACGCTGAGCAGCGCGCCCGTGCACATTAGAACGACGAATGAAATTCGCTGTAATCCAATTTCCCGGTTCCAACTGCGATCAGGATTGTGTCGCCGGCATCAACGCCGTGGATGGATTGCGCGCCGAGTACGTCTGGCACAAGGAGACGTCGCTCGACGATTTCGATGCGATCGTGCTTCCGGGAGGGTTTGCCTATGGCGATTATCTTCGTTGCGGAGCTATCGCTCGCTTTTCGCCGGTCATGAAGGCAGTGATCGACGACGCGCGCGCGGGCAAACTCGTGCTTGGCACATGCAACGGGTTTCAAGTTTTGTGCGAGGCCGGCCTGCTGCCTGGTGCGCTGGTGCGCAATCGTTCGCTGCGCTTCGTGTGCGACATGGTCATTACCAGAGTGGAAGTGGACGATTCGCCGTTCACCCACGGCTGCCCAAAAGGAACACTTCTTCGTCTGCCGGTAGCGCACGGGGAAGGCTGTTTCTTCGCCGACGCTGAAACATTGAGCGAGCTTAACGCCAACCAGCAGGTAGTTTTGCGCTATGTGGACAGTCAAGGTCTCACCGTTCCAGACGCAAATCCCAATGGTTCGATTGAAAACATCGCCGGCATCTGTAACCGCGAACGAAATGTCTTCGGTCTGATGCCTCATCCTGATCGCGCCTCCGACGCGAGGCTCGGGAGCCTGGATGGTGCGAAGATTTTTCAGTCGATGATGGAGACGATTCTCGCCAGTCGTTCGCCAAGCGCATCCGAGCGCGTAGCACAAGTCGCGTGAGTCTCTTCATTACCGGGACGGACACCGGCGTGGGAAAGACGTATATTGCCGCGCGGCTTTTGCATCTGTTGCGTGCATCGGGCATTCGCTGTGCCGGAATGAAACCGATTTGTTGCGGAGATCGTCGCGATGCCGAGACGCTTCTGGCAGCCGGCAGTGATTGCGTGGCGATCGATGAGGTGAACCCAGTTTGGTTAAAAACACCGGCCGCTCCTATCGTGGGCACTCTCATGGAGAAAGTAACCATCGATATCGAACAGATCCTCTCTGCCTTTCACGCTCTGCAACAGCGTGTTGAATACGTCATCGTGGAGGGAACAGGCGGTTGGCTCGTGCCGATTCGGTCAGATTATTTTGTCAGCGATTTGGCGGTGGCCATGAAGCTGCCGGTTCTTGTAGTCGCACAGAACCGGCTGGGCTGTCTTAACCACGCGATTCTCACCGTGCGAAGCATTGCGGCTCACCAGCTTCGGTGTCTGGGTCTTGTATTGAACAGCACTGAACTGGCCAGCGACATCGCGGCGCTGACGAATGCCGATATTCTCAAGCGTATTTTCAATGTTCCATTGCTTGCCGGACTAGGAGAAAGCCTTACAGAACTCCCTACCGACTGGCGACTTATGCTCGATTCAATATCCGAGCAATAGCGTTTTGAGCTGATACAGGATTGTAAAGAAAACGAACACTTTTCGGGTAGAATGGCTCAGGTTCGCTCTGCGGAAAAGGCTGGCATCGCTATTGCTTAAATAAAGCTTCGAAAACCATTACTACTATGCTCTTACAAAAAACCTTACACATGAGCCAGCCGTTGCCGGAGTGCAAAGCGCGTCTGGCCAGTATTCAATCATACCGGCGGCAGTTTCTGATGGTGACACGCGCGACTGTGACATCATCTAAGACTGTCGATTTCAGCTTTCGCGGTCCGTTCGGGTTTGAGGCGCATACGGTCCTTTTGTCGGTCGAGAGCGACTCGCCCGACCAATATGCGTTCGAATCTGCGGGCGGTAACATTGCCCTTATGGGCATCGTTGATTTCGCTGAGATTCGCTCGAACTGCACCGAGGTCACGCTCGCCGTTCACTACGAGATCAAGAACAAACTGTTCGCCTGGCTCGACCGGCGTTTGCACTTTGTGGACAGCTTTGTGACTGCCGAACTGCGCAGCATCCGCGCGCATTTCGAAGGCATCGCGGCCAGCTATTTGGATCACGAGCGCGTTTTGCCAGTGCTCCAAACGGCTCACGCCTGAGATCGGCACCGTCTATTCTTAAGAACGCGAGGCTCAAAACCTCGCGTTCTTTCATTTCTACTTGATTCGGACTGCGTGGGTCTTGTCTAAGCGGAGGATTTGCCCGGGGCGAAGGGGGATTGATGCGTTCGGGTCGGTGATTTTGTTGCCGTCAAGTTGAACGCTACCCTGCTCGATCAAGCGGCGGACCTGTGTTCGAGATTTATTGATTCCGAAGGCGTTCTGGAACGTGATGCCAACGAGATCTACGAAATCGGAATAGCTATCGAGAGGTAGGGACGGTAGATCGGCATGTTCCAAGTCGCGTTTGCTGAAGCGCGTATTCCATTCATCGAGCGTTTTTCGAGCGCCAGCAGACGAGTGATACGTCTGCACGATTTCCAAGGCGAGTTGCTTCTTCGCCTCGAGCGGATGCAAGCCGGCCGCCGGTGCGCGCCCGAGGAGCAATTCATAATAACGCGCCATCAACTCATCGGAGATACTCATCAATTTGCCGAACATGTTCGAGGCGGACTCGTTGATGGCGACAAAATTGCCAAGGCTCTTGCTCATCTTCTTCGCGCCGTCGAGCCCTTCGAGAATCGGCAAGAGAAAAACGACCTGCTGCGGCATGGCCTCTTCTCTTTGAAAATCGCGTCCGATCAGAATATTAAAAAGCTGGTCTGTCCCTCCGAGTTCCACGTCGGCCTTCACCATCACCGAATCCCATCCCTGCATAATTGGATACTGAATTTCGTGCGCGCGGATGGATTGCTGCTGATCGATTCGCGCCTTGAAGTCTTCGCGCTGCAATAATTGCTGCAACGTGACACGGCTGTTCAGACGAATGACGTCTTCGAACGACATCACCCGGAACCAATCGCCGTTGCAAACGGTCTCTGTGCGTGCGGGATCGAGAATTTTGAAGGCCTGTTCCCGATAGGTCGCCGCGTTTGCAATCACTTCCTGATGCGTCAGGTGCGGCCTGGTGACGGAGCGACCACTCGGATCTCCGATCATTCCGGTGAAATCACCGATAATGAGAATTGCCTGATGGCCGAGGTCTTGAAACTGCCTCAGTTTTCGCAAAACGATCGTGTGCCCAAGGTGAATGTCCGAGGTGGTCGGATCCACGCCGAGCTTTACCCGCAACGGCCGACCGAGTGAAAGCTTGTCGCGCAACTCCTGTTCGCTAATGATCTGCGCCGCGCCTTGTTTTAAGAACGCCAGAGCCTCTTCTGGATGCATGGTAACAGAATAACGCACCTGGCCAGTGCGCTACTTGTTTTTGTTCAACAACTCTCGCACCTGCTCGATCGTGAGCGGTGCATTTTGTCTGTTGAGCGACTTTTGGCTCTTGCCCTCGTCCAGAAAGGGACGGGTCTGTGCATACCCGCGAGCCGGACCTTTCTTATCAGATCCCTGAGCGTCGCGTGTGCCGCTCGCAGTCTGAGTTGCGTAGGCAACCCGAGAATTTCCCATTGCGTGCTGCGACGAAGTGTTGAATGCGCTCCGTCCGCTATTGAAAGTCCGAGAATTGTATTCTTGCGCCGAGAATTGTCCTGTCGCTGAATAACTCTTCTGATTCGGTTTCTTGTGGATGTAAAATGTTCCAAGACTTGCCCGTTTGTTTATCGAGGCGGTCCCGTCGGCGATAAACTTTTTGTTTTGTGCATTGTTGGCCAGAGTCATGTCCGGTTTGAGCAGGCGATCCATCAGCTTTTTTTCCTGTTCCTGAGCGCGTACGCAGGAGAGAGCAGCCAAGAGTAAAAGACAGGCGGCAATCGGTTTTCGCACACGGCGAGGCTGCCGGAGGTGTGAGGTACTTGTAAAGCAAATTTGTTAGGGACGCCGCGCTGCGGCGTCCGGTCGGTGCAGCGCGCCGACCGTACCATCGCGAGGCTTTTTATTGTATTCCACTGCCAGCTACCAAATACTGTCGTGCATGCCTGATCACGTTTACAAAAAAATTGAATTAGTTGGCTCGTCGCCGAAGGGGTTTGAGGACGCGGTAAGAAATGCGCTGGCGCGCGCTACCAAGACAATTCGCAACATGCGATGGTTCGAGGTCACTGAGACTCGGGGGAACATCGACGAGGGAAAAGTCGATGAATGGCAGGTGACGCTGAAAATCGGTTTCACCCTCGACGAATGACGTAGCGACGATGGGCTGCCAACGGCTCTTCAACCTCGCTGCTCTTCCTGGGCCGATTGGTACAACTTCGCGGCGCCATAAATCAACACCGCGGGTTTTGCTGCTACCATGAGCAGTCGAAGAAGACCGCTGAGAATTCGGCCCAGTGGCAAGCGATTCAAAATGTATCCAGCCACAAACGCCCACAACAAAGATTGCGCTGGCCTTTCGCGCACGTAATCCTCCGTCTCGCTCAGAACTGTCTCGACTTGATCTTTGACCCATTGTACTCCCCGCTCCGGGAGTTCAGCGGCTACGTCTGCAGATGATTGATTCATTTCGCTTAATGATTCGCATGGAGACCCTGTCCTGCGCGCATTTGCTACTACCGCAGAGTCAGCCAAATCGACCTTGCGCCTGCTCCGGGTGGAAAATCAGGGAGTTGAGATGACCGATGAAATGTAGCTGCACGACGCGCTACCTTTAGACAATAGCGGGCCATTACTTCCAGTGCATGCTCGCGTAAGGTAGAGCAGTTGGTCGAAAGCAAGACGTTGCTATCTCGCTCTGCCAGTCCGAGAGCGTCAATGAGCAAGCCTTCGAAATCATGCTCGACTTGGAAGGTCTTTGCTCCGGCCGAACGCGAAAAAGTTGGTGGATCAAGAATGATGACGTCAAATTTCTCACCTTTCCGTACCAGGCGCGGTAACACCGCTCTGACATCATCCGCGACGAAGCGCTGCTCGATTGTTGGAAGACTGTTAAGCGCAAAATTCTGGCGTCCCCGCGACAGGGACTTTTTAGAAAGATCGATGTTCAGCGTAGCTGCTCCGACATATGCCGCACTGACAGAAAACGAGCAGGTATAGGCAAAACAGTTCAGCAGGCGGGTAGGCCTAATATGGCGCACGTAACGGCGATTTTCTCTTTGGTCCAGAAACAGGCCCGGCGAATAACCGGTCCCAAAATCAATCCCGAACTTCAGATGACGCTCCGTAGCGATGGTCTGCAGACTTTTACCTGGGTCACCATATATTAGACGTGGCGGTTCTCGATCTTCGTTTTTACGCGGGACGAACCGTGCAAAAATTCGTCCAACCTGGAAACCGACAGAGGTTGCCCAGGATTGCAGTTCAGCAACGAGCTGCTCACGCGTGAGCACTCGTTTAAACGAAATGAGGATGTCCTGGCCGAAACGCTCCACCCAGCCACCCTCGAGCGTACAGAGCCGGTGTGCATCAGTTGCTTCCGCCTGAAAATCGCGAAGCAGGGTCGGATCAATCCAGCCGAAATTCATTTTCTATTGTCGCTCCGCTGCATACTTCGAATCGGCGTGGCGCAACGGATCGGTTGCCGGCTGGGCCCGCGTCGCTACACTGCCGCATCGTAGACGATCGTCGCATGCTTTTCCGCTGTGGCGGGCTTACCTATGCAACAAATTACCGTCCGTGTTCCGGCGAGCACTTCCAATCTCGGTCCCGGCTTCGATTGTCTGGGTGTCGCTCTGCGCATCTACAACACTGTCACCATGAGGCGGAGACCACCGCGTGAGCATGTTCATCCGCGAATTGTTTCTGAGGCCGCAGATCTATTTTTCAAGCAAACGCATCGCCGCGCATTTTCATTTTTCTGTTCAACGGCAGAACAAATTCCGCGATCCCGAGGCTTGGGCAGTAGCGCAACCATTCGCCTCGCCATCCTGGTTGCCCTGAACCGGCTGAGCGGCAGTCCGCTCGACCGATTAACAATCTTTCGATTATGTGCCGAACTGGAAGGACATCCTGATAACGCTGCGCCGGCAACGTTTGGTGGCTTCACTGTGGTTCATGGTAGGGACGCCGCGCTGCGGCGTCCGGTCGGCGCAGCGCGCCGACCCTATCGTCGGGACGATTATGCGGCCGTTCAGCGCTTCACGGTCTCGCCACGGCTATATTTCGTTCTTTTCGTTCCTGATCTTGAGGTTCAAACCTCGAGGGCGCGAAACGTTCTGCCTTTAAGAATTTCACATGCTGCGGCGGTCGAAAATTGTGGGAAGGCATGCGCCCTTACAGCGGCTTTCGTATCACAGGATTACCAAAAACTGCACAACGCTTTTGCCGACCATCTGCACCAGCCCTTTCGCGCAAAACTAATTCCTTTTCTTCTGCACACCGTTGCGGCCGCCGAGAAGGCCGGCGCGCTCGGGGCGTTTCTCAGCGGAAGCGGATCGACGATTGCGGCCGTTACGCTTCATTCATCCAAAAGAATTGCGGCGGCTATGGCACGCGCGGCGAAAACTCGGGGGCACGCCATCATCACGCACGCTGATAACCTCGGCGCCAAGATTCTTGCCAGTCACTAATCACTTTTCACCAATCACTATTCTTCATGGGCCGCCGGCTTGAACAGTTGGAAGAGTTTGGGATCGACGTTGTCCTCGAGCGTCGTCACGGCATTCGAGCTTCGATACTGCGCGGGATTCTCCATGCTCTTTCATTCGTTTACGACCGCCTGGTGCAGGTCCGGCTTTATCTTTATCGCAAGAGGGTCTTCCGCGAACGCACTCTTGGCTGTCTGGTGATTAGCATTGGTAATCTGACGGTGGGCGGCACGGGTAAGACGCCGATTGTTGAGAAATTTGCCCGGGCGTTGCAGTCGGGCGGACGGCGCGTTGCCATCCTGAGCCGCGGTTACAAGAGCGTACCGCGCAGGCGAACCTGGCTGAGCCGGCTTCGGGGAGACTCCGATCTTCCACGCGTCGTCTCCGATGGCAAATCATTGCTGCTCGACTCGGTGACCGCCGGCGACGAGCCCTACATGCTGGCGAACAATTTGAAGGACGTAATCGTGCTGGTGGACAAAGACCGTGTCAAAAGCGGCCGGTTCGCGATCGACAAATGGCAGGTCGACACGTTGTTGCTCGATGACGGATTCCAATATCTGCATCTGAAACATCGCTTGGACATGGTGCTCGTCGATCGACAAGCTCCTTTCGGAAACGAATTCCTCCTTCCTCGCGGTACCTTGAGGGAAACGCCGCGCAATCTTCGCCGCGCCAGCTACATCTTTATCACAAAGAACACCGGCGAACCTAATCTCGCTCTAATGAAACGCATCCGGCGTTACAATCGCACCGCCGAAGTCATCGAATGCGCGCATAAGCCGCTCCATCTCCAGAATGTATTTACGGGCGAACAATTGCCGCTCGAAGCTTTGCGGGATGCATTCATCGGCTCGCTCTGCGCGATCGCGGCGCCGCAGAGCTTCGAGGACGCATTACGGAAGCTCGGGGCGCATGTCGATCTCGCCAAGAGCTACATCGATCACCACTATTACACCGAGGCGGAATTGATCAGCTTTATCAAGCGTTGTATCCGCCGCGATCTGGCGATGATCGTGACCACAGAGAAAGATTCGGTGAGGATGCCGCGTTTGCCTGAAGCGGAATTGAAGGTGCCGATCTATTTTTTACGGGTGGAGATTGAAATCCTCAGTGGCCACGAAAGTTGGGAGCATTGCGTCGCGCGCATCTGCAAACCCAAAGCCATGCTGTCTCCGGAGCGCTTTTTCGCCTGACGGTTTCTTAAATTCGATGTTGGACGTTCGTCGTTGGGCGTTGAACGTTTGCTTTAAGTATGCCCAACAGAGCCGAGCTAATTGTCGAGGACCGCAAGATTCAGGTATCAAACCTTGACAAGGTTCTTTACCCGAAAGCCGGTTTCACCAAGGGGCAGGTGATTGATTACTACATTCGCGTCGCCCCTGTGCTATTGCCGCATCTCAAAGATCGGCCGCTTACCATGAAACGTTACCCCAATGGTGTGGAAGGCGAATTTTTTTACGAAAAAAACTGTCCGTCACATCGCCCGAAATGGGTGCAGACGGCAAAAGTGTGGAGCGAAGGCAATCAGCGAATCATGCACTATTGCCTCGCGAATGATCTGCCTACACTCGTGTGGGCCGGAAACCTGGCCGACTTGGAGCTGCACACATCGCTTTCGCGCAAAAATAACATCGAGCGTCCCACGGTGATGGTATTCGATCTCGATCCCGGCGCGCCGGCCGACATCGTCCAATGCTGCCAGGTCGGGCTTTGGCTTCGCGATTTGTTAGCCAAAATGAAACTGAAATCCTTCGCAAAAACGAGCGGCTCAAAGGGCCTGCAGGTTTACGTTCCACTCAACACCGCAGTTACTTACGATCAAACCAAAGATTTATCGCGCGCGCTTGCTCAACATCTCGAACACGAACACGCCGATGGCGTGACTTCGAACATGTCCAAGGCGGTGCGCAAAGGAAAAGTGTTCGTCGATTGGAGCCAAAACGACGAGCACAAAACCACCGTCTGCGTCTATTCTCTTCGCGCGAGGGAAGAACCGACAGTTTCCACACCGGTGACTTGGAACGAAGTCGAAAACTGCCTCAAGAAGAAAAAGTCCGAGCTGTTGAAGTTCCGCTCAAACCAGGTCCTCGCCCGCGTCGAAAAACTCGGCGATCTCTTTGGGCCTGTCGAAAAACTCAAACAAAAGCTATCAAAGAAATGGGAACTCTAATTTAACAAGAGATTATCGAGCATGAATAATCATGTGTGGTTTGACACGATCGGGTGGGCAGGAGCAGTAGCTCTCCTAATCGCTTACGCATTAATTTCGTTCAAGAGATTGGAAGGAAACTCGACCACGTTTCAGTTCCTCAATATCGGCGGCAGCGTTCTATTGGCCGCAAACACGATCTTTTACGGCTCGTATCCGTCCACATTTGTAAATCTCATCTGGGCAGGGATAGCTGTTTTTTCCATTGCCACGAGAAAGCGAGTCGCTTCTCGTTAGGTAAACTGACGACAACCCAGGAATCAGTGATGTGCGCAAAGTAAATCTAAAAGACATCCCGGAGCAGGAGCGAAAATCGCCAAAAGGGAAATTTGGCCGGACGATGAAGAACATTTCGGTCGCGCTTGGGCGCGAGCCGGAGTCGCTCGATCTGTCGAAGCGGCATCCATTTGATCTGACGCTCGTGCGGATCCGCAAGGGCAAAACACTTTGCCCGTATCACGCGCACGCGGCGGAGTCGGAACTTTACCTCGTCGTCTCCGGGCGCGGCAGCGTGCGAGACAAGGATGGATTCACTGAAGTCGGTCCGGGCGACGCGTTTTTGTTTCAGCCCGGCGAAGCGCACCAACTGAGCAACGCCGGTGATCAAGATTTTGTTTACTATGTCATTGCCGATAATCCGCGCAGCGGCGGTACCACCGGTGATTCCTGTTACTATCCCGACAGCGGCAAATGGGCTGTGACGACAGATGCTCGCGATGAGGTCGTCGTGAAAGGAACTGAAGCCGATTATTTCGATGGCGAAGAATGAGATCCGAATTGTAGGGCGTCTGTGCCAGACGCCGATGCGTGCGTCGGCGGTCATAGACCGCCGCTCCAGTTTTCCCATATGCGCAAGGTAAATATCAACGACATCAAAGAAGAGGCATGGCAATCGCCTGGCGGAAAGTACGCTGCGTCCTTCAAAGGAATTTCCGAAGCGTTGGGGCGCGAGCCTGCCTCGCTCGATTTGTCCAAGCGTCACGCATTTGATCTTGAATGGAATCGCGTGCCTCCCGGGAAACCAAATTTTCCTTACCACGCGCACTCGGCGCAATGGGAATTGTACCTGGTTATTTCCGGGAAAGGCACTGTCCGGCACAAAGACGGCAGAACTGACGTTGAGGCTGGCGACGCGTTCGTCTTCGCGCCCGACGAACCGCATCAACTGATTAATTCCAGTGAGGAAGATTTCGTCTTCTACGTCATCGCAGATAACCCCATCGGGGAATCCGCCTACTATCCCGACAGTGGGAAATGGAAGGTCAACAAATCATCAGCCGCGGATCGCGTGGTTGTGAAGGGGCAGGAAACGGACTATTTCGATGGTGAAGAGTGAATTGGCTGTCATGTCGAACGAAGTCGAGACATCTCTCGATGCGCTCTGACATAATTACGACTGATGGATTCCAACAAACTACTTCAGGATTTTCCGTACAAGACTTGCCTGAACATTCTGCATGGGCCGCTTGAGCTGATTGATGTGCAGAAACTGGCGGATGCCTGCAAAGACAAATGGTATAACCAGACGCTTTGCAAGGTGAACGACTCTGTCATCAGGATGGCGGTGGTGCAGGGCGAATATCATTGGCATGAACACAATGACATTGATGAATTCTTTTTCGTTCTGGATGGACATTTTCTGATCGATCTCGAAGATCGCGTCGTTGATCTTGCGCCGAGGCAGGGTTTCGTGGTGCCCAGAGGTGTGCGCCATCGCACACGCGCGCCTGAGCGGACGGTGATCTTAATGGTCGAACGCGCCGATATCGTTCCGACTGGCGACTGAAGCCTAAGAGCGTGCGAATAATTTCGGGCGGACAAACCGGCGTAGATCGCGCCGCGCTCGATGTCGCGCTCAAATACGAAATCGAGTGCGGTGGATGGTGTCCTGCTGGACGGCTTGATGAATTCGGGAGGATTCCGAATCACTATCCGGTTCAGCAGCTGGCAGCCGGCGGTTTCACCGAGAGGACCCTGCAGAACGTGAAAGATTCTGATGGAACTGTCATCATTTATCCCGCCGGGTTAAGCGGCGGCACTGAGCAAACAGTTCGCTTCTGTAGTGAGCTACGACGGACGCACCTACTCGTCGACGCATCAAAACTTTCCGCCGAAGATGCTGCGAGCTTGATTGCGGATTTCGTCCGTAAGAACAAGATCGACGTTCTCAACGTGGCTGGCCCGCGGCAAAGTGAATGGCCGGAAGGCTACGACTACGCATTTCGCGCGCTGGACGCCTTCCTCAAATTGTAGCGGCGTTTGTGCCAAATGCCGGACTGGAGACAGCCGCTCGCCGCGGCGACCGCCTCTACAGCCTTATTCGTAGCGCAACGCTTTCACCGGATCGAGGCGTGCGGCGAAATAGGCGGGAATCAATGCGGCAAATGAGCAGATGAAAAACGCACTGATGCAGATAATCGCAACGTCTCGCGGGATTACCTCCGCCGGAATCGAGGAGAATTGGTAGACTTCGCGCGGGAAGATCTCGATGTGCAACGTGGATGCTAGCCATTGGCTGAATTCATTTCGGTAGCGGATTAGCGTCATCCCAAGCCCGAGACCGGTAAGTGTCCCGAAAAGGCCGACGATAGTTCCCTGGCCAAGGAACACCCAGATGATTTGCGCAATGTTTGCGCCGAGCGCTTTCATAATCCCAATGTCGCGCCGTTTTTGAACGGTCACCGTGATCAGCGTGCTCATGATTCCAAAAGCCGCGACGACCACGATAAAGAACAAGAGGAAAAACATTACGCTTCGCTCGAGCCGCACCGCTTCGAAATACTGGTGGTTCATGTCAATCCAGGTCTGCGCGTATTGTGGCGGCTCGAGAAACTGCTGGATCGCCTGTTTTACCCGCTCGGCGCCGTATGGATTATCGGTCTTGACTGTGACGCCATGTAACGCGTCGCTAAGGCCGTATAATTCCTGTCCGACATAGATTGGTACGAGAAGAAACTCGGAATCGTGCAGGTAGTGGCCGGTCTCGAAAATACCGGTAACGGTCAGTTCCTTCGGGAGGATCACATCTCGCAATTCGTCGACCGCTTTTTTTTCTTCTTCACCCTTGGCGTTCTCCAGTTTCTTAATGCTGTCGAGAATCTGACCAAGATTCCCCGGTGAATAGACCGTGACTTTGTCGCCTATGCTGACCTGCAGTTTTCGCGCGAGCTCAATCCCGAGCACGGTCGAATCGCCGTCCAAATCGAGCTTGCCGTATTTGATGAATT
>WNGO01001232.1_pt1 | contig 16381 bp, 19 predicted proteins | sample 5400511 | NCBI WGS metagenome assembly WNGO01 (sample SAMN13153380, study PRJNA577476) | soil metagenome | isolation source: 20 cm soil or saprolite under Garry oak tree replicate 2 | place: USA:California | collected 2016-06-15 | reverse complement strand
TGCGCTTTGAGAGCAGGATATCGCCTACGGCCCTAATGAAGTCCGCGCGGAAAAGTAACTTCCTGCCAGTTCTTGACTCTGAACGTCCACCGTATAGGTTTTTAGTTGGTTTTTAATAAAAAATTAACTTTAACGGGACAGCAGTGTCGGTGATTGATCAAGAATATTACAACGAGGTACCATCCGGTGGCTTAGCGGAGCAACTTCTCTTGGCCGCCAGGGATCGCATATTTCGAGATTTTGTCTCTCGCATGCATCCCTCCCCGCGAGATGAGATCCTCGACGTTGGCGTCTCAGACGTGATCAACGACAGCGCAAACGTACTAGAGCGAAGCTACCAACATCAGGAAAAGATCACGGCGTGCGGATTGGGCGCAGGTATCGAATTCAAAGTCGCCTATCCCCTTTGCCGCTATGTTCAGATTGAACCTAATACTCGACTGCCCTTTGGTGACAATTCGTTTGATATTGCTACCTCGAATGCCGTTCTCGAACACGTTGGCAGCTACGAAAACCAGATGCTATTTGTCAAAGAGCTTTGTCGAGTTGCGAACAGAGTGTTCGTAACCGTGCCCAATAGGTTTTTTCCAATTGAGCACCATACGGCTTTGCCATTTGCTCATTATCAGAACGGTACTTTTAGGATCGCATGCGAGATCGCCGGGAAATCAAAATGGTCGCGGGAAGAAAACCTGATTCTGATGACGCGAAAAAGGCTGTGGCAACTTGCTTCGCCGATCACCAAGAGCGCGGCAGTTGGCTACACCGGATTGCTGCTCGGCCCGTTTTCTTCCAACCTGTATCTTGCATTCCGCTAATGTCTAGCGCTCCAAGCATAAGGTGATGGCACCGAATACTCTGAAAGCGGGTTGCGCGTTCCTGTGTCTTGCTTTGCTCGCCAGTAATTTGTGGTCGATGTTGCGGTGGAGCGAGGCTCGTGGCGTCTACGACGACGTTTGCTACTTGCGGCAGGCCCACCTCTTCCAAAGGTTCGGACTTGGAGGGTTCGACACGGATGCTTCCCGCGACGACGATGGTTATTTGAAATCGAAGCTGAAGGAGATCGGCTATCCGACCTGGAGCGATGTAGGGACAGCGCCCTGCCACGCTCCGATGAAATTGACAGGAAGATCAGTAATCCAATATCCGCCGGGCATCGGGTTTGTGTTGGCGCTATTCCCGCAGGGTCATCAAGTCGTTCCAATGTACATGCTGGCGACGATTGCCGTATTCGGCTTCGCACTGCTTGCCATTTTTCTCGCGCGCAAAGCGGCTTCGATTTTGGTCGCAGCGGCCTTTGGCTGCCTTGCGGTCTATATGATGATCAATCCGGCGAAGGCGAGCTATTCGATGGCACCGACAATGGTCGTCTGTGCGCTTGCGGGGTTTCTCACGGCACAATGGCTTGCCGGACCGCAAAATAGCGCGAGAATCGGACTGATCGTACCGCTCGGCTTCCTGCTCGGGCTTTCCGTCGATTTCAGGGTGGCAAACCTCTTGCTGGCGTCGGGATATTTCCTGTTTTTGCTCGTCTCGTTATTCGCGTCACGCAAACCACTGCAGGTTCTGCAGGGCACATTGTTCACGATGGCGTTAATCGTTGGCATGGCACCGACGCTCGTTTCGAACACGATTAATGCTGGCAGTCCATTTGCCTCGACCTACGGAGACACCAATCCGGACGTAAGGCCGCTCAATCTTTCATTCCCGGCTATCTCGGATTATCTCGCTGACGGCCTGCAGGTCATGTTGTTTGCAGTCGCAATCGCAAGCACGATCTACCTGCTGCGCCGAGGAAAGGGCTTCAAACGCGTCGCGCTGGTGACGACCGCAAATCTCGTAGTCAACTACGCTTTTTTCCTCACCTATTCGGTGGCTACGCCGTACTACACAATCCCGATTGCCATGCTTTCATTGTGGAGTCTGTTATTTGCCTTCCTGATGCAAGAAATGGGTGTTGACACTCAAGATGGCACTGGCGGCATTGCTGTTGGCGAAGTTGGCAGTGCGGTCCGAATGTCGCTTTTTGGCACATTTCGGACATGGCGCGATGTCTGCCGTGAGTCCGTTACTTGCGCTGAAGCGGAGATCCCTTGCCGATATAAATTGCTTCACCTCGCCAGCGCCATCCACCGTTCGGTTGCGCCGATCGCTACCGCCCACAGGCCGTCCGCGGGCTGTCCGCGGTGCAGAGCCTTTCCGACTTCGCAGATCGCCAAGAATGCGCTGGATCGCGCCTCTTCGACTTCCAACCGCTGTTCGTGGTCTCCTTGAACGAGGCCGACGATTCCGTTCAGTATCGGCAACGCTATTTGCGCTGGCTCGCGCTCGGCTGCCTTCAAGGCTTCCATTACTTTTGCCGCTTTCTCGCAATCGCTCATGGTGTCGGCTTACCAGTTAATCAAGCCAGAGGCGATGGGTTCCTGGCTCGAGTCTCCTGCGGATGCTAACGCCGCGCCGTTCGGCTGCGCCGCCGACAGTGGCCCGCCGGATTTCCAGGACGCTATTGCCATGTGATCCCATATACTTTCATCATACGGCCATTCTTTGGACAAGACTGCTCACGGATAGTCGACCGCCAGCTTCGGATGACATTGGATGGAAAAGGGAAGCGCCAATGAACTCCACACCCACTCCGAAAGCAATTGAACCCCGCGATGGCCTAATCGCGCGCGCCGATGAAGGACTCGCCCACGCCTACGAACAGATCAGGCGCGCGGATGAGGAGCTCGCGCATGTGTCTGAACAGCTTGCAAAAATGGAGCGCGATGACGCGCGCCCACCTTCGGCTGGACCTGGCCCGCAATCACCGCCTGAAAGGCTGGCGGCTGGCCCTGGCCCGCAATCACCGCCAAGAAGGCCGGCGCTCTGGGTCCTTGTCGGCTTGCCGCTGGCGGCGTGCATCGGTGTCGCTGCCCTGGTTTTGCAGTCGTCCTATGGCGGCGGGGCCAAGCTGGTTGTCGCCCGTTGGGCGCCGCAGCTCGTTTCAACCCCATCATTGCCGCCGGAAAATCCGCCGTTTCCCGCGCAGCCGGCTGCATCTACCGTTCAAGTGGCCGCGGCGGAGGCAGCAGCACCGCAAGCAACGCCCTTGGCTCAGACCGCACCGCAAGACGCCGCGCCGACAGCTACCGCGGCGCTTCCCGATCACGCGCAGTTGCTGCAAACGTTGGCGCGCGGTCTCGCGAATGTGGAGCGAAACATCGAACAGCTCAAGGCGAACCAGCAACAAATAGCCAGCGACAATTCAAAAGCCATTGAGGAGCTCAAGGCGAGCCAGGAAGAGATAAAACGCGTGCTCGCGAGGGTTTCCGCGCAGAACCTGCCCAAGACGTCACCGCCTCCGATGCAGCCGACCCCGACCTTGCGCAAGCCCGAGCGGACGCTTCCGTCGCCGCACGCGAGAGCGCGGCCTCGAATTCCAAGAGAGTGGATCTACGAGGAATGGTAGCCGTCGATGCGGCGATCATCGAAGTCTTGTCCTGCAACAACGCCTCGATGCGATACAGAATGCAGGTCGGCTGTCGGGGTTAGACCGAAACAACGTATAGCGGCCAAGATCGCCGCTTGTGGCATGAAGCTGAAGGTCTGGTTGGCCAGCGTTGTCGCCAACATGCAGAAACGTAGGCAACTACAAAACCTGCGCTGAGTGCACGGAGGCCGGACTGACAACCGCTTGGAGAGCCAGTGAAATCCCATGGTATTGCAGCAGCCTGGCGTTAAAGTGATCAAGATCCGCGCCAACAATTGAGGCCGCCCTCAATTGACGGCCTCGTTCATTTGAATGACCGCTTCTGGTACGCGCTGTGTAAGAACGCTGTTTTTACAAGGCCAAGACCCTTAACGAACATTGCGTGCCCGCGGCAACCAGCTGCTTGCCAATGATCCTTTGGTCCGCAATGGTCTTCTGGCCGTCCGCTGATGGCAATCAAGCGATGAACTGCTGCCAGTCGAACACCTGTTGACTGCATGGTCATCGAGATAGCGAACGGACGCGACGAACGAGTAGCCTCTTCCCTGGATGTTTGCGATACATCGGTTGCGGAATTGGCCATCCTTGAGTGCCTTGCGAATAGCGCACACGTGCACCCGGAGGGCAGCCTCCTCCACGATGACGTCCGGCCAAACACTATTGATTAGTTCTTTCTTTCCGATGACCCGGCCGGGACGCTCGGCGAGGTAGATCAAAATGTCCAGCGCCCGGCTGCCGAGGGGAAGTACTTCGTTGCCGCGTCGCAGGACCCGTTCCCGGCTTGAAAGTTCAAAAGGACCGAACCTGAGTTTTTTATGGAAACTACCAAACATGGTCCGGTTCTCGACAGGAGATTTCATTTCGTGACACTCGCAAACAGTTTTTTGATGAGGCTCCCTGCGTGCCAGGATTTAAGGACAGTTTGAGCCAAGAAAAAGGGTTGGTTTCGGCCAAAGAGCCGGTGAAACTCGGCCAATATTTAAGTGATCAGGCGGATACCGCAGTCTCGCCGGACATCTTCCTGAACTTATGCGGCGCCGCCTTGGTCCAGCGGCGGAATGCCTGCCTGAAATTGGCAACGTCGCTAAAGCCCAGTGACTCGGAAATGTGTTCGACCGTCAGGTCCGTTTCACGCAGATATCTAATTGCCATTTCCATGCGCAATTCATCGACCAAGTTGCGGAAAGATGTTTTTTCTTCGCGCAGCTTTCTTCGAAGCGTGCGAGCGCTCATGTTCAGATTGCTTGCAACGTCGCTGAAACTTAACGGTCGCAGCAAATTGGCCAGAAGGAGTTGCCGAACTTTGCCAGCCAGCCCAAGGCGAAGCTGAAGATCCTCGATCAGGCGATCGCATAGCTCGACCACGGTCAAATAAGTTATTTCGTTTCCGAGCTTCGGCGTGCGATCGAGCCAGGCCGCGTCAAACCGAAGCTGATTCTCGGATTGGCTGAACAACACCGGGCATTCAAACATCTCCGAATACTTTGGCGCGCCGTCCGGCGCACCATAAGTAACGTGGAGCTCCCGCCCGGCAAACGAGGGTCCCATGAAGTCGCGGTGAAGCGATAGGATAATGCCGAGCTGCATTTCAACGAGAAACCTGTAAAGGGAGGCATCAATGCGTGGATGCGCCATCGGAGTAAATGTCCAGATCCCGAAGCCGCCCGCCTCCTTAAAGTCAATTTCGGCAAGTGGTGTCGCGAGCTGATGGTACTCCACTGCGAATTGCATAGTTCGGCGATAATTCGTGCTACTGAGCATGGCGAAACCATACATCCCATAGTCGGTGAAGTGGAATCGCAGGCCAGTGCCATAGGCAAAATGGGGATTGTGACAAAGCTTATTGGCGTTGCGGTAACATTCGATGATTTGATTGAGCGAGACGCGCGTGGCGGGCGAAGACGTTGCATTTCTGGATATACGCACGCCAGCAAGTGCGTCCTCCACCGAGATTCCCTCCGCCGCCAGCGCGTCGATAACCACCGCGAGCTTCACGACCTGATAAACTTTATCTTCCGGGCCCGTCCTGAGGCGCGCCAATTCGTTGAACCGTAAGCTCATGCGTCCGCCTCGCATTCGTGGCAAGCACAAATTCGTCCGCACCAGTTTTCATGCAGGATACGCTCCTTCGAAGGATCGGGCTTGTAGGCGACTGAGGTGGTTTGTACGCGACTGCGCAAGAAATCGGTCCGCCGGCAATGTCCGCTTCTGGGCACGAAACGAACCTCCCGCGATGTCTGCTATTTGGTCGCTAACGGCGGTAAACCGGACACGCCGGTAGTGCCGGAAACCAGATGCGAGCCAGAGATCAGTGCCCGGCCAGCGAGGCGAGGCATTCGATCTCGATCAGCATCGCCGGATTCGGCAGCGCCTTGACCACGCAGGTGGTGCGGGCGGGGTAGGGCGCGGGTCCGAACGCCGAGGCATACAACGCGTTCATCGGCGCCACGTCGGAGACGCGCGTCAACAGCACGTTGACCTTGACCAGATCGCGAAAGCTCGCGCCGGCCTCGTCGAGCACGCGCTTGATGTTGCGGACGACAAAGCCGAACTGCGCCTCGAAATCGTCCGGAAGCTTGCCGTTCTCGTCAAAGCCGGGGATGCCCGAGACGAACAGCAGGTCCCCGGTCCGCGCCGCAAACGACAGCGGCGGTGTCGTCATGCCGGCCGGCGCGGCAAAGTGTTTGATGGCAGCCATGGGTCACCTCTTGATCTGAGGCGGGAAAGTGTAGCGCAAGGGCGGGCGGGGCGTGAAGAGGCGGGTTGGCCGACTAACTTAGTCTGCGGCCTCGACGCGCATGGACAGGAGCCGTAGTCCCTCCTTCGCGGTGGTTCCGGAAAGCCCCTCCCCGATTGCGCCCGGCGTGTTCTTGAATACGATGGCGGGGAAAATAGATGCGGTTGGAGGTTGGCCATGCCCCTGAATACTGACAAGATCGACGACTCGGCGCTCGCACTGCTCTATTTGACCCTGCACGACGACTGCAGGGCCTGGAAGGGCTTGGATTGGGATGTGCTCGGCCGTCTGCACGACAAAGGCATGATCCACGACCCGGTGGGCAAGGTGAAATCGGTGGTCTTCACGCAGGAGGGGCTTCAGCGCGCAAAGACGCTGTTTGAGGAAATGTTCAAAAAGTAGTTGGCAGCCGCAGGGGCGTCTTTCAGCCGGTCGCTTTTAACGCCCGAAAAATATAGCGGTTGGTGCTGAAAAAATACCGGCCGGCTTGGTTCAGCCGGGCGAACTCGTCATACCACTCCTTCGGGTCTTGCGGAGGAAGCTCGTTCTTGCGGCCCACGAAATCCCGGATCAGGCCGGAGAGACCCTTGCTGTAGGTGTCGTCGTGCCATTGCAGATTGAGGATCGGGAACACGGTCGCGCCATCCACGCGAAAACCGGCGCGGACAAACCGGTTCGAAAGCGACCGGGGCAAGCGGGGATGCGCGCAATGCGATTCCCACGACTTCATCACCGCAGCCATCCGCTCCGGCTTTTCGGAATGCCAGACGACCGCGTCCCAGTCCGTTGCCACGATTACGGCCCGGCCGCCTGGCTTCAGGACACGGAACGCCTCGGCAAGAACGCGATCGACGTCGGGCACGTATTCGGCGACCTGGGTGCAGACAACGACGTCGAATGACGCATCGGGCTGCGCGATCTGCGTTGCATCGCCAACCGCATAGGAAAGCCATTTCGGCGGATTTCGCGTTTTGCAAAGCGCGATCAGGTCGCTCGAAATATCGATGCCGGTGACAGCCCCGTCGCTGCCAACGGCGGCGGCGATGCTTTCGCACAGAAAGCCCGGGCCGCAGCCGATATCCAGCACCCGCTCGCCTGGCGAAAGCGCGAGCTGCTTCATGGTCTCCGCCCGCTGTGCCACCACATCCGGGGTGAGGTAGACCCTCGCCAAATGTCGCGCGGCGTCTTCGGTGAAGGTGAGTCCGCTCATGGTTGCCTCAGATGGATGGATGCCCGCGTCAAGCACGGGCATGATGGTAACTCCGCTTCATCCTTGAGGAGCATCGCCAACGGGTCGCGCGAATGCGCGCCCGATGACAGGCTCCGCGATGCGTCTCGAAGGATGCAGGACGGCCACATGGTTCGAGACGCGCAGCTGTGCTGCGCTCCTCACCTTGAGGCTCACCTCACAACACCCGATTACTCTCCTTCACCTTCTCCGCATCGAGATACACGTTGCTGCCCATCTCCCTGAATTTTTGCGACATCTGCGCCATGCCGTCCTCGATCACGCCCGACATCGCCATCCCCACAGCCGCCGGATCGTTCAGCGTCGCGGCGTAGTCGCGGACGTCCTGCGTGATCTTCATCGAGCAGAACTTTGGGCCGCACATCGAGCAGAAATGCGCCACCTTGTGGGCTTCCTTCGGCAGCGTCTCGTCGTGGAAGCTTTTTGCCGTGTCCGGATCGAGCCCGAGGTTGAACTGGTCGATCCAGCGGAAGTCGAACCGCGCGCGCGAGAGCGCGTCGTCGCGCAGCTGCGCGGCGGGGTGGCCCTTGGCCAGATCGCTGGCATGCGCCGCGATCTTGTAGGTGATGACGCCGGTCTTGACGTCGTTGCGGTCGGGTAGCCCAAGATGCTCCTTCGGCGTCACATAGCACAGCATCGCGCAGCCGAACCAGCCGATCATGGCGGCGCCGATGCCCGAGGTGATGTGGTCGTAGCCCGGCGCGATGTCGGTGGTCAGCGGCCCCAGCGTATAGAACGGCGCCTCGCCGCACTCCTGAAGCTGCTTGTCCACGTTGATCTTGATCTTGTGCATCGGGATGTGGCCGGGGCCTTCGATCATCACCTGGCAGCCTTTGTCCCACGCGATCTTCGTCAATTCGCCGAGCGTCTCCAGTTCGGCGAATTGCGCGCGGTCGTTGGCGTCGGCGATCGAGCCGGGACGCAGGCCGTCGCCGAGCGAGAACGATACGTCATATTTGCGCATCAGGTCGCAGATCTCGTCGAATCTTGTGTAGAGGAAACTCTCCTTGTGATGCGCCAGGCACCACTTCGCCATGATCGAGCCACCTCGAGAGACGATGCCGGTGACGCGGTTGGCGGTCAGGTGGATGTAGGGCAGCCGCACGCCGGCGTGGATGGTGAAGTAATCGACGCCCTGTTCGCACTGCTCGATCAGCGTGTCCCTGTAGACCTCCCAGTCGAGTTTTACGGGATCGCCGTTGACCTTCTCCAGCGCCTGGTAGATCGGAACGGTCCCGATCGGGATCGGCGCGTTGCGAAGAATCCATTCGCGGGTGGTGTGGATGTTGCGCCCGGTCGAAAGGTCCATCACGGTGTCGGCGCCCCAGCGGATCGCCCACACCATCTTGTCGACTTCTTCCTCCACCGACGACGTCACCGCGGAGTTGCCGATATTGGCGTTGATCTTGGTGAGAAAATTGCGGCCGATGATCATCGGCTCGAGCTCGCCATGGTTGATGTTGCTGGGAATGATCGCGCGTCCCCGCGCGATCTCGGAGCGCACGAATTCCGGCGTGATGAAGGCGGGGATGTTGGCGCCAAAACTTTCGCCGTCGGCGAGCGCGGCTTCCGCGCGTTCGTGCTGAACTTTGCGGCCGAGATTTTCGCGCATCGCGACGTAGATCATCTCCTTGGTGATGATGCCGGCGCGGGCGAATTCGAGCTGCGTGATCATGGGAGGCTTTTGCTCCCCTCCCCCTTGCGGGGAGGGGTTGGGGGTGGGGGTAGCCCCACGCACCACTGCCCGTGTGGACCCCCCACCCTGACCTCGAGAGCGAGCTTCGCTCGCCTCGGACCCCGCAAGGTGGGAGGGAACGGAGGCAGCGTCCAGGCCGCGCAGCGGCTTGTGAAAGGCATCGAACGCCTTCGCCGCGTGATCGGCGGAGACGTTGCCGTTATCGACCGGCTTGACGGCGCGGCCTTCGTACGCTTCGACGCCGCCGCGTTCGAGCACCCAGGCGGTGCGGTTGCGCGGTAGACCCTTGTTGACGTCGATGGTCACGGCCGGATCGGTGTAGGGACCGGAGGTGTCATACACCGAAAGATTCGGCTCGCCGGCGCCTTCGCTCAGCATGATCTCGCGCAATGGGACGCGGACATCCGGCGCCTCATCCGGCGTGACGAAGATCTTGCGCGAGGAGGGCAGCGGACCCGTGGTGACGGCGGGCTTGAGTTCGGCGGATGAGACGGGTTTGTTCATGGTGTTGCTCCCTTCCGGAGATCAGGTTCTTTCAGTGCAGAAGTCCAAACAGGCAAAACAGCAGGCCAGCCACGATCCAGAACGCGGCGGCGATCGTTATGAAATGAGGCCGCTTCAGCATGGCGCGGCCGCTCTGCATCACATATTCCGGCGCGCACAGCCGCACCGCGCCGCCGATCGCGGTGAGCCAACCCAACAGCGTGATCAGCACGCGCCAGTCCGCGGTCCAGACATTGTGCGTCAGCACGATGGCGAGGCCGACAGGCATGATCAGAAGGCCGCTGAGAAATAACAGCGCCCGGCTCGCCAAAAACTCGTCCGCCATCTCGCGAAACGCCCGCTGATTGGTAAGCACGGCGAGCCCGATCACGAGCATCACCGGGCCGATCAGCCGTGCGATGAAGATGGATGTCGACATCGGCCATCCCTTTCATGCCGCCTGCGTGAACGTCGTTGGCCAGGCGCGCACCCGCGCGTCGAAATCGTCATCCCCGCGTGAGCGCAAGGCGGGCATACCTGGAGGTGCGAGCTCTTGCGAGCTTCGAAGGATGACAGAGCCGGGCCGTCGCCCTTCGAGGGCCGCTGAAGAAGCGGCCACCTCAGGGTGACGGGTCGTAGGGTATGCGATGACGCTGCCGGCAGCTCCTTCCGTCATTGCGAGGAGCCAACGGGTCCCGCCTTCGGCGGGCCCGATGATAAACTCCGCGACCAAGCAATCCATTCGTGCCAGCACGCGCGGATACATGGATTGCTTCGCGGAGCCTGTCATCGGGCGGCGCTTTGCGCCGACCCGTTGGCTCGCAATGACGGGTGAGAGCTTCATCACGCGGCCTCCGCGTTCAGTCCGAGCCAGGCGCGCACCCGCACGTCGGGGTCGGCGTTCTGGGTGACGTCGCTGACCACCGCGATCGAATCGGCGCCGGCTGAGAAAATCTCGCGCGCCTGTTCGAGCTTGATGCCGCCGATCGCGACCAGCGGGATGTTGCCGACGCGTTTCTTCCATTCGGTGATTTTTGCGATGCCCTGCGGCGCGAACCGCATCGATTTCAGCGTGGTCGGAAAAATCGGACCGAGCGCGATGTAGTCGGGCTTGGCGCGCAACGCGGTTTCGAGCTCGGCGTCGTCATGGGTGGAGAGCCCAAGCGTCAGGCCGGCGTCGCGGATCGCGGCAAGATCGGCGCCGGCAAGGTCTTCCTGGCCGAGATGCAGGTGTCTGGCGCCCGCAACCACGGCCGCGCGCCAGTAATCATTGACCACGAGTTTTGTCGGCGTGCCTTTTGTCACTTCGAGCGCATCGCTGACGATCTGCAGCGACTGGGCGTCATCGAGGTTTTTGGCACGCAACTGGATCGTGCCAACGCCAAGCTTCGTCAGCCGCGCGACCCAGGCGACGCTGTCGACGACAGGATAAAACCGATCAGGATACGCGTTGCGATCAGGATACGCGTTGCGATCAGGATACGCGTGGCGATCAGGATACGGCATGCCAGAACGGTGTCCCAACCACTGGAGTTGAAGGGGATGCAAAATCGCGGGCTTCCATCAGCCCGGCCTCATAGGCCGCGCGTCCGGCCTCGACGCCCAGGCGAAACGCTTTTGCCATCGCGACGGGGTCGGCGGCTTTGGCGATCGCGGTGTTCAATAGCACGGCGTCGTAGCCGAGTTCGAGCGCTTCTGCCGCGTGCGAGGGCGCGCCGAGGCCGGCATCGACCACCAGCGCGATCCCGGGCAGGCGCTCGCGCAAAAGTTTCAGGCTATCGCGGTTGGTGATGCCCCTGGCGCTGCCGATCGGCGCCGCCCACGGCATCACCACCTTGCACCCCGTTTCGACCAGCCGCATCGCGACGCTCAGATCTTCGGTGCAATAGGGGAACACCTCAAACCCGTCCTTGATCAGGATGTCGGCGGCTTCGACCAGGCCGACCACGTCCGGCTGCAGCGTGTCGTTGTCGGCGATCACCTCGAGCTTGATCCAGGACGTGGCGAAAAGTTCGCGCGCGAGCTTTGCCGTGGTCACGGCCTCGCGCACGCTGCGGCAGCCGGCGGTGTTTGGCAGCACGGTGACGTCAAGCTCGCGGATCAGCGACCAGAACGCGTCGCCGGTCTTGCCCCCGGCGGCCTCGCGCCGCAGCGACACCGTGACGATCTCGGCGCCCGAGGCACGGATCGCCCCTTGCATGATCGCGGGCGAGCGATACAGCGCGCTGCCGACCAGGAGGCGGGAGGTGAAGGATTTGCCGTAGAAGTTCAGCATGGCGTCAGTGTCCTGTCCTGCCGCAAGCCGCGGCCCGTCATCCTGAGGTGCGCGCTCTTGCGCGCCTCGAAGGATGACATCGGTGTGCACGCGGCCATCCTTCGAGGCTCGCCGAAGGCGGCTCGCACCTCAGGATGACGGCAGAATTTGTGGTGGCAAGTCTCGCTCATCCCATCACCCTCCCTGCCGCGGCGTGATGATCTCGATCTCGTCGCCGTTGTTCAGTTGGGTCTGCGACCACCGGCTCTTCGGCAGCACGTCGTAATTGAGCGCGATCGCAAAATGCGTGCCCTCATATTCGAGTTCGCCCAACAGCGCCTCGACGCTCTTTGAAGCGATCTCGCGCTGCTCGCCGTTGACGGTCACGCGCATTGCATTACCTCGTTGTCGATCACGCCGCGCTCAACGTAGCCCAGCGTCAGCTCGGCCAGTGCCGGCGCCAGCAGGAAACCATGACGATAAAGCCCGTTCACCGCGATCCTCTCCTTGTCGATCGCGATGCGTGGCAGATTGTCGGGAAATGCCGGCCGCAAGGCCGAGCCGAATTCGACAATGCGCGCCTCGGCGAAGGCCGGATGCACGGCATAGGCGGCGCCCAATAACTCCAGGGCGGAGCGGACGCTGACGCCGCTATCCTCGGTCTCGATCGAGGTCGCGCCCAGCATGAAGCGGTTGCCGCCGCGCGGGATCACATAAAGCGGCCAGCGCGGATGGATCAGGCGCACCGGCCGCGACAATTCTACCTCGTCGGTCTCGATCAGGATGATCTCGCCCTTGACGCCGCGCAGGTCGTTTTGCCTGTCGCGCGCGAAAACGCCACGGCAATCGATCACGACGCCGTCGAGATCATGGTTTGTCGGATCGCTGTTGAATTTGATTGTGCCGCCGGCGGCGGCAAAACGCGCGTGCAATTCCGGCAGCACCCGGCGCGGCTCGACATGGCCTTCATCGGCATAGAACAGGCCATCGCGGAAGCGGCCCTCGAGCGATGGCTCGATCTCGTCCAGCGCGCTCGCATCAAGCCGCTTGTGGCCAGTCGTGAGGCGGGCAAAGCGCTCGAAGTCGGCGCGGTCGCGCGGATGCGCCACAACCAGCGAGCCGTTGAACGGCGTGTCCGGAACATGCTCGCGCCAAAGCTCGAGCGAGCGGATGCCGAGCCGGCTGATCAGGGGTTCCGAGGTCTCGGCCTCGCACCAGGGTGCGAGCATGCCACCGGCCCAGTAGCTGGTCGACTGTGTCATCCCCTGGTCGCTGCGCTCATGCAGCGTAACCGCATGGCCGGCCTGCGCAAACAACAGCGCCTGCCACGCCCCGGCAATGCCTGCGCCGATGACGGAAACAGGGGAATCCCCCCGTGAAGATAGTGTACCCTGGTACATCCCTGTCCCTTCGCCGGCATGACCCGGATCAGGTTCAAAGGGTCACCGCGGTCTCTTAGGCCCTGCATCGGAACAGAGTCTCGAGCGTGCGGTCTCTCAGCTCCTCGTCGGAACTCCCCTCGGAACAGGGCTAATGTAGGCCGATGCGGCGGGGTGTCAACGCGGCCGTCCGGGAACCGCACTGAATGTGTACCCGGAATTCGACCGTGTCCCGCACGCGGTGCTCCGCAGAACCGGGACCTATGGCGACGAAGTTCTCGATGGACCCGGATCAGCAGCGCACCACGCCGCATCCGGGGCACGCTTCCTACCGATTGGGAAGCTGATGTGCGTTGGCGTCAACCGCGCTCATCGCCGCCGCCTTGGGCGGCGCGCTGGCGAGCACCGGTTCAACATGCCCGATGCGTTGGAGCCGCTGGCGCTTTGCCGCGTAATAATAGCCGCCCGCATAATAGGCCATGGCGCGCCTATGGTCGCCGTTTGCAGCGCGGTAGGCGCCGGCCAGATATTTCACCGCGTAGGTGAGGTTGGTGTTGGGATCGCGCAGTCCGGCGGCATCGCCGGTGTAGCCGAGCCCGCGCGCGGTCGCGAGCTTGATCTGCATCAGACCGATGGTGCCGCCGCGCCCGACCAGCGCCGGGTGGTAACGGCTTTCACGCACGATCACGCGATGCACCAGGACTTCCGGCACGCCGTTGGCCTGCGCATGGGTGGCAATCAGCGCATCGTATTCGGCGTGCTGGGCGTGGGCGGCTTGCGAAAACGGCAGCGCGGCCGCGGTCAAAAGCCATGCGAGCGATACCAGTCGTTTCATCTGAATGCCTCGAGGTGGGGTGAACCGGCGGATCCCCGCTTCACACCTTGTTGCGATCGCCGGGCGAGGATGTGGCCAAATCCCGGCTTTCTCGGGCGTTTGCCGCCGCCTGGAGTGGCCGGATTTGCCAAGAATTATGCCTTGGCGTGCTTCGATCCCTTGCGAAAATCCCAAGGAATCCGGTGGCACCGCGCGCTGCCGAAATTCTGGCGCTGCTCGCGCCGCTGTTGCTGGCAGTGCCGCTTGTCTGGCCCGCGTCTTCAACGACTACGATTTCGGCGGCTATCTGATCGCCAACGGCGTCGCGACGTTCATCGACGGCCGCACCGAACTCTATGGCAAAAAATTCTTTGTCGACGACATCGCCACCATTCACCTGCGCAAGCAGGATGCGCTGCACACAATCGAGCCGGCTGTTGACGTGAAGGCGAAGTAGGCTTTAAATAAATTTGCGCGGACCGACGTCATTTGCAGAATGATGGTTCTGCCGTTCAAAAGACAAATTGCTGGCGGAGAATTATGAACTGACGGAGAGGGCAGCAGCCTATCCGGCAACAACCCTGTCCAATTCGTCCCAGCAGCAAAAAGAAGCAAAAGGGAGATGCGCCATGGCCAGACTAGATCTCGGCTATTTGCCCAAACAAAATCCCTGCGCCCAATGCGGCAAGCCGATCGCGGTCCCCGAATGGATTGAAAACGGTCCGCGCCGCATATCGTATCTCTGGCGCTGCCGGGCTTGCGATTACCGCTTCGAGGCGGTGGCCTTTTACGACAATTCCCAGTCCGAGCTCGAAGCCCTGGCCGCCTGAGGGAACTCCTTCAGAGATACAGCGTTGATCTCGCTCATCAACCCGTAAGGGAGGGTGATGATGACTGACGTCATGGCGAAACCGCACCCGCTGATCGCCAGCGACCGCGTCGAGGGTACCGCGGTGCGAAGGCCTAACGGCGAGCGGATCGGCCACATCGAACGGCTGATGATCGACAAGATCACCGGAAAAGTGTCCTACGCCATCCTCAGTTTCGGCGGGTTTCTCGGCATGGGAACCAACCTGCTGCCGGTGCCGTGGGCACGTCTGACCTACAACACCAAATTCGAGGCCTATGAGCTCGACATCGACAATGATGAGCTGAGACGCGCGCCCTCGTTTCGCGCCGACAAGGATTTCGACTGGGGCGATCGCACGCAGGAAGCGGAGTTGCACCGCTATTATGGAATACCGCCCTATTGGGGCGGCTTCTGATCGCAGCGTTAAGGAACTGTGCGCCGCGAAAGTCGCACGCGGTTCCGCATGCGAATGACGGCGTCAACGCGCCGGAACCCACCCTTTTGGCCGTTGAAAATCTTCCTGGCAATGGGAACAGCCGGGGAAGTGGCGGGTTTCCTCCTCACGATTTCATATCGAGGGAGAAACCCACATGTTTGCAAAATTCATGACGGCTGGTCTGGTCGGGTCGGCCTTGCTTGCGACGGTCGCGCTTGCGCAATCGCCGACGGCACCCGCTGACCGTCCCACCGCGGCGCCGGCGGCGGCATCCGACTCGTCGTTCCAGGGTAACTGGCGCGCGTCGAAGCTCGTTGGCCTGAGCGTCTACAATGACAACAATGAGAGCATCGGCGCGATCAACGATCTCCTGACCGAAAAGGACGGGAAGATCAAGGCGGTGGTGATCGGCGTTGGCGGCTTCCTCGGCATCGGCGAACACCTGGTCGCCATCCCATACGAGAAGGTCAAATTCGTCAACGAGCCGATCGTTTACTCCGGCGCGGCGGGCGGCCCGAGCCCCGCCGGCAACCGGCCGGCGTCATCGACGACCACGGGCGCCGCAGGTACCAACACTGGACCGTCCGCGATGCCGGCCTCGAAGCCGAATCCGTGGTATCCGGACCACGCCGTCTTCAACGCGACCAAGGATGAGTTGAAGGCGATGCCTGAGTTCAAATACTCGACCTGAGGACCGGGCACGCTGTAACGTATTGAGGACCTGATCCAAAAATGGCCGAACGGCATCGCTGCCGTCCGGCCATTTCGGTTTCCGTCACGGCCGGCCTTCCGATGTCCGCGGTCCGGCCAGAGCGATGGTGCGCCGCATCCTTTCAGCCCTGATTTCCCGATGTTAGGGTTCCCCACGGCAGGAGCACCTGTGTCCTGCCTGACATCGAACGGGAGAACGACATGGCTGACAGCGTCTACAAGGTGATTGAGCTGATTGGTACCAGCAAGGATTCCTGGGAAAAGGCGGCCGCGGTGGCCCTCAGCAGAGCCAGCAAATCT
>WNGO01005877.1_pt1 | contig 16385 bp, 7 predicted proteins | sample 5400511 | NCBI WGS metagenome assembly WNGO01 (sample SAMN13153380, study PRJNA577476) | soil metagenome | isolation source: 20 cm soil or saprolite under Garry oak tree replicate 2 | place: USA:California | collected 2016-06-15 | reverse complement strand
TCCCCACTATGAGCTTCGCAAAATATCTGGTTGTTCCGCTGGCACTCGCGATCAGCGTTGGATGCGCGCAGTCGTTGCTGGCGCAAGGCACAGATCTCGGTACGATTCGGGGAACGGTCACTGACCCCAGCGGCGCGGTCATCGCCAACGCAAACGTGACCATTGCGGATCTAGCCACGAGCACGCTCCGCCACACCGAAACGAACTCCCACGGCGAATATCAGATGTTCGGGCTTCCGTCAGGTACGTACAAGGTGACGATCGCCGCTCCCGGAATGACTGCCTCTGACATCACGGGCATCGTCTTAAGCGGCAGCGACACGGTCAATGCCAATGCCGTCCTTAAAGTTTCGGCCGCCACCGAGACTGTAGTGGTGACGACCGAAGCTCCCACGATCAACACCGCCGATCAGACGATTTCTGACACCATCACAAGCCGAGAAGTTCTCGATCTGCCGCGCGATAGCCGGGATGTCTATTCGTTTCTTTACCTGAACCCGAATATCACACAGAGCACCGGCGACGGGACATTCAAGTTTCTCGGATTCCAGAGTTATGGTGCGAACTTCACGATTGACGGACAACGCTCCACGAGCACACTCGACGGATCAGCCTCCGCCAGTGAGCCGTCCCTTGAAGCAGTCGGCGAACTGAATATTCTGTCCAATGATTTCAGCGCAGAATATGCCGGCATTTCGAGCATTCGCGTGACTACCAAGCGCGGCTCGAACCAGTTCCATGGCTCCGCTTTTTACAACAACAAGAATTCCGCTCTTGCCGGTCTCACCATTCAAGATCTGCAGGGTATTCGCGACGCCCAAGGCTCCTTGTATCCTTATCCTTCCCCATACTTCAACTTTAACGACGTCGGCGGTTCTGTTGGAGGCCCTATCCCGGGTTTGAAGAAGACGTGGTTTTTCATGGCCTATGAGCGTAACTACAGCAGGGATTCGGTGCAAGTAACGGACAACAGATTGCCGCATCCTTCGTTTTGGACAGGAGACTTTTCGCCGCTCATAAGCAATCCAAGCGATATGAATCCGGACATTCTTCCTGCCGTCCCCGCGAATGTAACGCTGACGCCTGGGGAGATTGCAGCTGACACTTACTGTGATGGCTGGCCAAACTGCACTGGAACCGGCGAGCAGTTCGTCATAGTCCCATCGCGGCTGCTGAACTCTAATGTTCAACAGCTCGTGGGCAAGTACTTCCCCAAGATCGATCCATCGATCCCGGTCAATACATCGAATGGCCGGATAGGAGAGCTATTCCAAACTCTGATGCCAAGCAATACGACACGGGATTTGGGAACCCTTCGCATCGACCACGATTTCTCTGACAAAGATCATGTTTATGGGGTGTACAACGCCCAGGCATTCAGCGGCGGTAGTTCGGCTGTTCGAACGCCTTTTACGGGACTCGGCCTGACTCAGCAAGAACGGAGAACCCGCACCCTCTCCGGTTCTTACGTGCATACCTTTCGCAACAACATCATCAACGAAGCCCGCGGGGGCTTCAATCGCGAGTTCATCTATCGGCACAGCAACACGACCCTGCAGAGCTTCTTGTCGAGCATCGGCTTCGATCAGAGTGCCATCGATGCTTACGGCGCAGTCGTTGGGCCAGCAGAACTTCTCACGCACGGGCACACCGTGATCAACTACGGTTCCCGATTCACTTCGTTCGACCGGAGCGGTAATCGGAATACAGATCGTCAGGAGAGCCAGTATCTGGCCACTTTTGGCGACACGCTCACGTGGGTAATTAAGAATCACAATCTGAAAATGGGCGCCGATTTTGTACACAACGAGGGTCTGGATGGCTTTTCAACCGGTCGTGGGAATCCACGGGGAACCATGACCTACACGGGCAGCAGCACAAATGCGTTTGCCAATTTCCTGCTTGGCTTGCCGCCCAACCGAGTTACTTACATCGCCAAAACACGCCCGGATATGGATGTCACCAATTGGGAGCAAGGCTACTTCTTCCAGGATGATTGGAAAGTGAGGCCTAAACTCACTGTAAATCTTGGAGTCCGGTATGAGTTGGTCTCTCCATGGGTTGACAAGCATGACATCTTGCTGAACTTCGATCCTACCTTCAGCAACAACACCGGGCGGTTCATCGTATCCTCTGACAAGACTCTTCCGTACTTGGATCCAAGGATTCCCGCCACTCTGCCTACTGTGACCGCCGCACAGTCAGGACTCGGCATCGGCCGAGGTCTGGTCCGGACCGACAAAAACAACTTGGCTCCGCGCGTCGGGGTCGCGTGGAGTATCGGGGACAAAATGGTAGTACGAGGAGGCTACGGAATCTACTTCCCCACCTCGGCTGCCCAAGGAATTCGCGATCCCATTTCAACGAACGGATTCAATCAGCAATTGACCAAGCAAACCGGGACTGTAAATCCACCGATACAAGCTTGGCCCACTCCGATGACGGGGGGCGACGTTGCGCTCGATTCCAGCGCTTTCTCGATCAACGCCGTGCCTGTTGGCCTGCATGCTCCCCTGGTTCAGCAATTCAACGCCACCTTCGAACGACAGTTGGGAATGAAGACTGCGGTGCGTCTCTCCTACCTCGGTACCCACGCGAGCGGATTGATTGGGGGGCTCGACCTGAACGAAATTGCGCCCAGCGACAACCCTTGGGATACGACGATTGGCGACGGTGTGACGCCCTGTACTCCAGATGACGGGGATTGCCTTCCAACAGCCGCGGATTATGCCCGTCTGGCCTACCCAACGCTCGGGGATTACCTGCTGACGTATGGGAACTACGGTCATAGCCAGACAAACATGTTCCAGACACAGGTCGAGCGTCACTACAACAGTGGACTCATGTTCAACGCCTCTTATACCTACACCGATTCGAAATCGACTGGTATCGACCAGGGCAATTCCAGCCTCGGAGGCGTTCCGTACAATCCATTTCAGCCGGAGCTCGACTACACCCAGGATGCCTGGGTATCAACCAATCGTTTCGTTTTCTACGGCGTTTACGACCTGCCTGTTGGACGGAATAGGAAGTTTGGCGGCGGATTATCGAAGTGGGCGGATACTTTAGTCGGTGGATGGCAGACGTCGTTCCAGATGTTTGCCAAGAGTGGTACAGCATTTACGCCGTACTGGACCTGTGACAACTGCGGCAACGGTGCACGCATGGTGGGTCCGGGCAATATCGCTTCCGAATCGATCGACGCGCTCGGCGATTTCAACGATTTCATTGGTTATCGGCCGATGGTCGTCGGGAATTACAAACAGCATGTCGGCGACCAGATCTTCAATCCCGACGCCTTTGCACCTCCGCCCATGGGAGCCGATGTTTTTACGAATAGCGCGGTTGCGCGAAAGAACTTGTTGTGGGGTCCCGGAGGTTGGGGAGTCAATCTCGGTGTGCATAAGGACTTTAAGTTCGGTGAGCGAGTGACTGCCAATTTCGGCGCTGACTTCGACAACATTTTCAATCACCCGATTCGCATGCCGAACCAGGATTTCGGAGACGGCAGCTTTTCCTATCTCGGCGGATTCGATGTCCAAATCGATCCCGCAACTTTAATGCCGGCACTCGAAGACGTTAATCCCAATTCGGACTTTGCTCGTGCGTTCTCTACCTTTCCACAGGAAGGTGTCGATAGCCGTCGGACGATCCGGTTGCGGCTAAGAGTCACTTTCTAGGCTTGGAACCAGTCGGCTGCAGAAGGACTGTCCGCTACGGCCAGCGGGCAGTCGCCTCTGCCCGGAGAATCCATGAAATTCAGAATAGCCATCGGCATCGTTTTTGTTCTCTGCGTGGCCAGCGCATGGGCACAGCGGCCGGGAAATTTTCGCGTGATCGGTCCCGGTGGCGGCGGCGCGATGTTTAATCCAACAATCAGTCCGCACGATCCGAATACCGTGCTGCTCTCCTGCGATATGACCGGCTCCTACATCACTCATGATGGGGGACGCACCTGGCGCATGTTTAACTTGCGCGGCGTCGTTAATTTTTTTGTCTTCGACCCTCTGGATCCGAAGACGATGTATGCACACGCTACGGGACTGTGGCGAAGCACGGATGGCGGTGAAAGTTGGAATTTGGTCTACCCCAATCCGTCCGACGTCAAGGGCGTGAAAATGAATTCGGATCACGCCGACGAACAGATTCTTGCTGATCCAGATCCATTGCGCGAGATCGCAGCCTTGGCGGTCGATCCTTCTAACTCAAAGGTTCTTTACGCCGCGGCTGGGACGAAAGAGAGTCCTGCACTTTTTATTTCGAGTGACTACGGGAAGACTTGGCAAAAAAAAACGGGATTGCCCGATGTTCCGCGGCGGCTATGGGTCAACCCGAATTCCGCGACCGACGGCCGCACTCTGTTTTTGGCAAGTCAACACGCAATCGCCGTGGCCAGCCCCGGCGGGGTGCGCAGCCTCCCGCTTCCCACGGCTGTCAGTGACATTTCGATGGGGTTTGGTTCCGGCCAGCAGCCGACGATCTATGCCACTTCAGAGCAGGGTATTTATGTTTCGAACGATAGCGGAGTGAACTGGCGCAAGGGTGACCTGCCGGGGATGGGCGCGAAAGTGCGTGCCATCGCGACCAGCCTGCATCATCCGGAGACTGCTTACGTCTCCTACGATCACTTGATGATCGATAAAGAGTCCTGGATGGGTGTGGCCAAGACCACGAATTCTGGCGCTGACTGGAAGTTGGTGTGGAGAGAATCAGCGGTAGCGGCAAAAAATGTGAAAGACGCGTGGATCACTGAACGCTTTGGGCCCGATTGGGGAGAAAATCCTCTAAATGTTACGGTGGCTCAGCAGGACGCCAACCTTGCATATTCTACCGACCTCGGAAGAACGATGCGGACGACTGACGGAGGCGCAACCTGGGCAGCGGTCTATTCCCGTAAAGTAAATGACACGGGCTGGACCACCCTCGGTCTCGACGTCACCACCAGCTACGGAATTCATTTCGACCCTTTTGATCCAAAGCGCCAGTTCATTACCTACACCGATATCGGACTCTTCCGCAGCGAGGACGGCGGCATCTCGTGGACTAGTTCCACGGCTGGAGTGCCCAGAGATTGGATGAACACGACGTATTGGGTCGTCTTCGACCCCAAGGTGCGTGGGCGGATGTGGAGCGTGAATAGCTGGACTCACGATCTTCCTCGTCCCAAGATGTGGCGACACAACTCCGTGCTGACTTACAAAGGTGGCGTTTGCCGCAGTGATGACGGCGGAAACCACTGGACCCAGTCCAACGCCGGGATGGACGAGACTGGTGCGACCCATATCCTGCTCGATCCCACCAGCCCCGTGGATGCACGAGTATTGTACGTAGCTGGTTTTGGTCGAGGATTCTACAAGAGTTCAGACGGCGGACGCAGCTGGGCGCTGAAGAATAATGGGATCACGCAAGAACAGCCGTTCGCGTGGCGGTTGGCGAGAAGTTCGAACGGGACGCTGTACGCGGTGATAGCGCGACGGTCAGAGGATGGAGGCATCGGCAATGCAGGTGACGGCGCCCTGTACCGGTCGACCGACGGAGCGGAGCACTGGCTGCCCGTTTCGTTGCCTGAGGGAACAAATGGACCGAATGGCCTCGCCATCGATCCAGAGTCGCCAGATCGTCTTTACCTCGCCGCTTGGGCGCGGGCGACCGGAGAACACGGAGAGGGCGGAGGAATTTTTCTCTCGGAGGATGGCGGCAATAGCTGGAAGCAGGTGCTCGACAAGGATCGCCACATTTACGACGTCACCATTGATCCCCGAGACCCCAATGTGATCTATGCGGCTGGCTTTGAATCGTCGGCCTGGCGATCGGCAAACCGCGGGCTGCACTGGACGCGTATTTCCGGATTTAACTTTAAGTGGGGGCACAGAGTAGTTCCCGATCCGCTGAACGCTGATGAGGTATACGTCACGACATTCGGCGGGAGTGTTTGGCATGGTGCGATCAACGGGCAACGGCAGGGCGGGGACATCGCCACGCCGGTGCTCGATCCTGGGCAGTAGCCGGAGGAGCTAGGTGATCAATCGGCGCCAATGGCTGTACGGAATGGGTCTGGTGGCGGGAGCTGGAATGCAAGTAGACAGCGCCGCCGGCGTTACAGCCGGGAACGAGGCGCATGCCGCGCCTTTGGACCTTTCGCAGTTCGAGCCACGAAGTATGCTTCACGTGCACGAGTCCCACATCGATCGTTCGAGATTTCCACTCATCGACTTTCATACGCACCTCTCCGGCTCGACAAAATCGGAGAAGGGTGTTGAACTTTCGCCCGATCGCGAATACCTGGGATCTCCCCAAGAACTGGTGGCGGTGATGGACCGCAAGAATATTCGGGCTATGGTCAACCTCACCGGTGGCTACGACCATGGTCTTGTCGAAGCCGTAAGCAGGTACGACCGTGCCTATCCCGGCCGCTTTTACACTTTCACCGAGCCCTCCTATTCCCGCTTCAAAGAACCGGATTACCCGAAGCTGCAGGCACAGGCCATCGAGCGGGCGTCTCGCGACGGCGGGCGAGGTCTGAAGATTCTCAAAACGTTGGGACTGTATCTTCGTGAAAACATAACCACAGGTTCGTTGGTGAAAATTGATGACGTGCGTTCGTTGGTGAAAATTGATGACGTGCGTTTTGATCCGATGTGGGAGGCCTGCGGCCAGCTGAATCTGCCGGTGGCGATTCATATTTCGGATCCAATCGCATTCTTTACACCCACGGACCGCTTCAACGAGCGCTACGAGGAGCTGAATAATCATCCGGACTGGTCGTTCCATGGCGGGGACTTTCCCAGCAACGACGAGTTAATCGCCGCTCGCAATCGGGTCATCGCTCGACATCCCAAGACGCAGTTCGTTGTCGTGCACGTAGGCAACTTCGCGGAAGATCTGCAAAATGTTTCGGAGAATCTCGACCGCTATCCGAACATGTTCGTTGACCTGGCGGCGCGCATCGGAGAACTTGGACGCCAGCCGAGAACTGCGGCTAAGTTCTTCGACAAATATCAGGACCGGATTCTGTTTGGCACCGATGCGACCCCACATGGTGACGAGTTCCCGCAGCAGGTTTTCAACGACAAATTGTACGAGATCTATTTTCGATTTCTCGAAACCGAAGACGAATACTTCGACTACGCTCCAGCTAAAATCCCGCCGCAGGGCCGCTGGAGAATTTACGGCATAGGACTGCCGGAGACGATCCTCAAGAAGGTGTACTACGAGAACTCCGCGCGGATATTGCAGATCTAGCAGCATTCAACAACGCGTGGCACTTATAAATATGAACTAAGAATGACGAGGCTAAATGAACCCGGTGTTGCAAACCAAAATTGAAGTTCTAGCAGACAAGTACTGTTTGGGCCAGGCAGCAGCCGATCACGCCGCGCGCTCTCTCCGGCGGACGCTCGGCGATCAAGGAAGCGCCCGTCTCGTGGCCGCCACTGGGGCATCTCAGTTTGAATTTCTGGATGCATTGACCAGCGCGCCCGGTATCGATTGGAGCCGGGTCGAGGTTTTTCACCTGGATGAATACGTCGGCCTGCCTTCCACCCATCCAGCCAGTTTTCGCAAATATCTCTTCGAAAGATTGATTCACAAAGTCGGAATCACCAGGTATTACCTGTTGGACGGCGATGGCGATCCCCAAGGGTCAGTTACAAAAATTGGAGCCGAACTCCAGTCGAAACCAGTGGATATTCTTTTTGCCGGAATCGGCGAGAATGGGCACCTCGCGTTTAACGATCCACCCGCGGATTTTCAGGCCGCTGCCCCGTACCTCATCGTTGATCTTGACGAGGCTTGCCGCCAGCAGCAGGTAAATGAAGGGTGGTTCTCGAAGCTGACGGATGTGCCGAAGAAAGCGATTTCAATGTCCGTGCGGCAAATCCTGTGCTCCCAGGAGATCATCGTGGCTGTTCCAGACAAGCGGAAAGCACGCGCAGTGAAGGCGTGTCTTGAAGGGGAGATCAGCCCCATGATGCCAGCGTCGATTCTGCGGACGCACCCGAATGCCACCATCTACCTCGACAGGGATTCGGCTGCGCTCTTAAGTCCGGGGGGCTTCACCGAGCCATAGTCTTTCAGGCCGCTAGTGAATGTAACCCCCGCCCGGCAGTAGATACTGAATGGGCCACTGTTCGCGCTTCTGGATTAGAAGGTCTGACCACTTCATGGTCGACGCCTCGGGAAAGGGAATTTGTTTCACCCTAGGCAGTGTTTCTGCAAGAGCACTTGCCAGCGCGAATCCCTCCTCATCGCTCGTTACAGAGAAGTCTTCGGCTCGCAGTTTTGAGCGAGAGAAACGGACCGCGATCTCCGCATCTTCGATCATCTGCAAGAAATAGGGTCTTCCCGTCAAGAGCGAATTGTAAACGGGCCAGTCGTTTGCGCCGGCCTTGCCGTTCTTGCTGAACCACAGCAACCAGCGGGGATTCTGGTTCGCTGTCCGGTGGACGTGCAACAGGGGCATAACCAGGCTACCGCTGTGACGCAGAACGTAGCGATCGATGGATGTACCTTCGAATGTCGAGGTTCCTGCACTCTCCCACGCGATCTCGTTCTCGGCCGGAGCTATGTCGCGATATTGGCTGACATTCCAGGTTGCGATGCCAGGATAGTCGCTGCCGAGATAAAGTTGCCGGATAGATGGAACCATTTTATTTTGATGCTCTGTGTAGTAGTCCCTGATCAGATCCATCAGAGACCGTGCGTTTTCAAAGTCCAGCATCACCTGGCCACTGCGCGTGCACTGCACGGTCTTCTCGTCCAAATCCTTGACCGAAGAGAGCCCGTGCCTCTCGGGCAGCTGATTGAAATGATCCAGAAATTCAAACGCCGCTCTTTGATTTTCATCGGAGTACTGATGACCGTGATAACCCTCGGCCATCGCGATGCGATCTGAATGACCAAAACGGCTGTACAAGCTGGACACTTCCTGGAAAGTTTTGTGCGTGCCTTCAATGGGAAAGAAATCGAGCGTCGCCGCGGCAACAAAGACCGGGCGTGGATACATCAGCAGCAAGAGTCCGGCATGGTCGACGCCGTTCGATAACATGCCGTACAAGTCCTGCTCAGGATCGCTGTCCGGGTCTTTAAAAATCCGGTTGTGAATTCGCATGGGCAATGAGGTGATGTAGCAGGAGATGGCGGCAACCTTGATCCTGGGCTCAAGCGCCGCGATGTGTATGGCTTGAAAGCCACCTCCGCTGGTGCCCGTAATATTGATGCGGTCAGGATCGACTTCTGGACGCGCCAGCAGGTAATCGAAGGCGCGGAGACCATCCCAGATTTCCCAGCGTGCCAGGTTTGTGCCTGCGAGATAAGCCAGATTGCCGAGCACTGCGTGCTCCGCGCAGATGCGGTTATAGCGGCTCTTGCTAGCCTTCGCATCCCAGAACTGGCTGCGCTCCCCCTGACCCACGGGATCCCAACTCATGACCACATAGCCGCGCTGCACCAATCTCTGGCAAAGTTCCTGATAGTGTGCCTTCCCGTTCTCTGCATGGCCGGCCGGGACTAGAACGGCCGGGTGTTTTGTATGCTCACCGCTGTTGGAGTTGTCGGGAACGTACAGAAGCGCCGTCACGTATACGCCCGGGAGGCTTTCGAAGATCAGCTTTTCAATGTGAAAGCCGTCCATCGCAATGCGTCCCGTGATGCGCGGGTTTAGCGGAGTTCTTGTTGTGGGCAGTCCCCCGAGCATGGTCAGAAGCTTTTGATGTATTTCCTTCTGCACGCGCAGTAGATCCTGCTCGGTGCGAATCCCGTCCCAGACCCTCATCCTCTTTTCGTCTTCGCGCCAAGCCAACTGAGTTTGATACTGAAGATAAGGCGTGATCTGCGGACCACTCGGAGCCACCGGCAACACCGAGAAAGCTTCCGGCGGCGGAGTCGATCCGCCAAATGTATTTATCGTTGTCCAAAGGACCACCATGAAGCAGAGAAGTGTCTTGCTTTGTCGCCATCGTAGACTCGGAAGAAACGTTCTGGCGAAAGGTCTCACAGGACGTTTTCGTGAAGGTGAGCTGAAGTCAGCAAGGTATGGCCAGATGAAACCTGCCGGACGCTTTCCCGGCGAATCAGTTCGGTCGGCATTACGAGTTGCTGGGGCAGGAGGCCTGGTTCGTGAATCCGCCGTATTACAAATTCGGCGAGATGGCCGCCGAGCTCCTTAGGGAATTCGCGCACCGTTGTCAGCCCGGGATGGAGCACTTCGCCGATGGTGTCATTGAAGCCCGCAACACTGATGTCATCGGGAATTCGGATTCCAGATTCCTGCAGCGCCTGATACACGCCGGAGGCAGCCTGATCCGTGCCCGCAAAAAGCGCGGTGGGCCTCTCTCCGCTGGCCAGGAGTGCTTTCACTGCCAGGTATCCGAGTTCGCGATCTTCGGAACTGATCTCGCTGAAACGGGGCTCAAGGTCGGCTTCCTTCATCGCCTGGCGGTAGCCCGCGGCACAACGAGCGAACCAGGGAAGACGCTGATTGCCGATATACCAGATGTTTCGGTGACCCTGGGCGATGAGATAACGGGTGATGTCAGTGGCTCCCCGGACATCATCCGTGAAAACGCAGTCGTACTGCTCCGGCTGCCAATCACCGACAATGTTGTTTCCCACGAGAGAGAAAGGAATCTTCCTCTCCGAAAGGGCTGCCAGAATACTGGCAGAGTGTGTGCCGGTGAGAATGACACCACTTGGTCGATTCGATCGCATCAGCGCCTCAGGAAGACGCAGGCTTCCCAAGGGTGTGGCAAGGTCGAACCGAAAACTGATGAAGTGCAGGTCCCAGTTATGCTGGGCGCAGTACACTTCCGCCCCCAGAAGTACTTTCGACTGGAACTCATTAACTGTGTCCCGGTTGCCGAGTATAAAGGTGATTGTGCGATTCCTTTTCGCCGCCAGGGTTATGCCCAGTCTCCGAGCAACCGCCAGAACTGTTGACTGCACCGAAGGGGCGACCTTGGCACTTCCATTCGCGATGCCTGAAACCACCGTCACGCTGACTTTGGCAAGACGAGCTACCTCGGCGTAGCGCTGGGTCTCTCTTGTATCGGAGGAGTCCGGACTCACATCCAACTTGCGGACTGCTCCGCCGTGAGACCGAACCGCCATGCCCTGTGAGCACAGGGCATCCAAGTCGCCTCGTGCCGTGACCGACGAGACGGCAAACCGCTCGACCAGTTCGCGTACGGTGATCTGTCCTTTTTGCTCGATCAGTTCGAGGATTTTGCGCCGGCGCTGCTCCGCTAAGAGACGTGAGTCTCTTCCAGTCATCATCAAAATGGGAACCCCCGCAGGCGGGGTACGTTCCTCTGGGTGTGCATTCTCGTATTTTATACACCCCATTGAGGGAAAATAAAAGAAAGCGACGGACAAGCGGAGATCTTTGGGCCGAATTGACTGGAGAACCAGCCAAAGATGCGGGTCGGAAGGCCAAGTCGCGTCCTTGCTACCGCGACTAAACAAATCTGCTGATACACATTTGCTTGCGACTACTTGTGTTTGCTTGCGCCAGCGTGTAAAAAGGGACCACTCTCCGCCTACGCACACGGACACAATTTGTGGTCGAAGGAGCGATTCGAGAATGAAGAGGCGTGACTTCATGACAGGGGTAGCGGCCTCAATTCTCCTCGCCGTGTCGAAGGGTGACAGTCAAGCACCGGCCAAGCGCCCTCGGTTGCTGATCTCCAATACCGATGCCTTTACCGGTTTAGCGCTGCTAAGAACCAGGTACGCGAGTGGAATGCGCCCGTCCGAAGATATGGAGGGGTGGGCGCTTTCGTGGCAACTCACCCGGCAAGAGAGTTTTGCGGAGAAGGCCTTGGCCGCGATGCGGGCAGGCCATATCGCCAAGGGGGTGAAGCCTTCGCGGTCTTGGGTTGACTATGCCCGATGGTCTTTGACATTCGATTGGCTTTCTGGATATCCCGGCTTCGAGCCCGCCTTACAGAATCGGATTGCGGATGAGTTGATGGAGGGGGCTTCGGCGATGCTTGAGAGCCCTGACTTCGCCGATCCGGGCAACTACTCGTACCAGAATTATGCCGTGCGCTATCTCTCATTACCTGCATTCGTCTCCGCCGCACTTGATGGCTTCACAGGCTGCAATGATCGTTGCAAGTCGTGGCGTGCACAGGTAGCAAAGTGCCTGGCCAACGTTCTCGAAACCACAAACATTGTTTCTCCAGAGGGCAGCTATCACGAATCCATGGATTACATGCGGATCACATGGGCCCCTCTCACCTTGCTGGCTGAATTACAGCGCACAACGACCGGTGTCGATCCCGCTCACCACTACTCCTTGTTTCGTAATATTGGAAACACTTACCTGTACAAACTGCTTCCGGATGGCACGCCCTCGCGCGAAGGTGACAACGAATATCCAATCCTGGATTTACGCGACACTTCCGTTCTCGGTTACGCCGTCAATCGATTTAAGGATCCGTACAGCGCGTGGCTTTTGCGCCAGAGCGGTTTCTTCCCAAAACAATGGACCCTTCCGGTTCTCGAGTTCCTTTGGGACGACCCTGAAGTCACGCCGCGCGATCCATCGCTCACCAGCGAGAGTGAGTTGGCGCGTCAGCGCTATTTTTCAGGCGTAGGCCATCTGGTCGTGCGCAGTGGATGGAAACCGGACGCGACCTGGATTGAATTCGACTGCGGGCCTTACCTGGCGAAACATCAGCATCTCGATCAGAACCAGATCAGGATTTATCACAGTGGCTATCTGGCAATTGACAGTGGGGCTGACTATACCGACAGTGAGAGCCCTCACTATCTCAATTATTACCGGCGCACGGTCGCTCACAATTCGATACTGATTTACGATCCATCAGAAAAATTCTTTTGGTCGCAGAACCTTCTCGCGGCGGCGAATGACGGCGGGCAGCGCATGGACTCCTCCCGCTTCTGGAACACGATCCGCAGCCCTGCAGACTTCCAGAGTACTCGCGATTTGTGGAATCTTGGCTCGATGCGCGCAGTGGATTATGTGCCCGGCCAATACCACTACGCGATGGGTGATGCCAGCAACGCATATTCGATCGAGAAGCTAAAGAAATTTACACGCGAAGTTCTCTATGCACCTGCGCAGGATACGCTGTTCGTCTTCGATCGGGTCGTCAGCGCGCACCCGTCTTTCAAGAAGGCGTGGCTGCTGCATGGCGTCAACGAGCCGAGCGTAGACCAAGACGCAGCATCGGGAGCAGCGGGAGCGAAAGAATTCAAGAACGCTTCGACTTTTTGCTTCCGGGAGCGTTCGGGAGAATTGTCGGTGCATTGTCTACTGCCGCGTGAGCGGGTGGTCACCCGCCGCGGCGGTCCGGGTCATGATTTCTACACGCCAGGCGATGACCACGGCGGTCCCTGGGGAAGCGGCGAGAATTGGCCCTTGGAGCCGCAGGAGGGCGGACCGTTGCCGCAAGACCCAAAACTCCAGCACATGTGGAAGACTTTTTGGGGCGACGACTTCTCCAAGATTTCCCCTTCGAACCGGAAAAACGTGGTGCCGGGCGCTTGGCGCATCGAAGTGTCGCCATCAATCCCCGCCGCGGAAGATTTCTTTCTTCACGTTTTCGAGATTGGCAATCTTGGCGCCACTGGCAAAAAGCGCAACGAGCTGATCGACGGAGTTAATTTTCTCGGCGCCGCCGCAGAGGCCGGTCCTTTTGTATTGTTCAGTACATCGGATACTGCTTCTCAGGGAGGGGAAGTCTCTTTGCCGGATCTGGCGTGCGATTCGCTCATCGTGTCTGGCCTGCTGCCGGATACAGTTTACGAGCTTAGTTTCACCGGCCCGAACGTTTCGAACTCCCCCACCGCGGTGTTGCCCGGAGTTCTAGCCGACATGCTGCGCTTGCGGACGAACAGTAAGGGCGTGCTGCGACTGGAGAAGACACACCTGGGGAATCTGCGTCTTCGGATTGCGCGAATTTGAGGTTTAGGTCCTCCTGAATTGCGATGCTATTCATGAAACAAACTTGACCGGCACCCACGAGGCTGCGTTACGGAGAGCTTGCCAGACGATGAGGTCGAACGGGCAGGTGCTCACCGCGCGTCTGCGACACAGCGGAAACCGAGAGCAGCCGAGCGATCCATACTTGGGGACATGAGCAGAAGCTTTCCGTGCTCGTTCAGTTTGTAGGCTTGCGGGAAGTACCAGATTGAGCCTTGCGGCTGATAGTAGCTTCCGCCGCGGACGATCGCAGCGCGGGTGTGTTCATCGACGAACTCTTCGGTCCATTGCCAGACGTTGCCGACAAGATCCATCACGCCAAACGGACTTGCGCCTTCGGAGTGAGCGTCGACAGCATCGGGGCCGCGCATGTTGCGGGATCGATTGGGAACGGGCACCGCTGCCGGCTGCCATTCATTGCCCCAGGGATAAAGGCGTGAATCTGGTCCCTGAGCGGCATATTGCCACTCCCATTCGTGAGGCAGTCGCTTTCCTGCCCACGCGGCGTAGGCTCGCGCGTCTTCCTGAGAAACCCAAGTGACCGGCTTGTTTTCCCATCCGCTCGGATAAAGTCCATCTTTCCAATCGCGAAGGAAATTAAGATCATCTTTCGGGTGATAGTGAATGGCGTCCAGGAACTTCTTGAAGTCGGCATTCGTGACCGGGAACTTGTCGATATAAAACGAATTCACATGGATCGTGTGTTCATGGAAACGCCGGGGAGAGTCCTCCCAGGAATACTGAACGTCTACACCATCGTCATTGAAGCCTTCGATCTCGATTCCAGATACGCGAAAGGTAAAATCTGCTTCGGGGATTTTGATCATCCCGACAGGAATGGTGGTCGCCGCCTTAGTCGCCTGAATGGGAACAATTTGCTGAGGCAAGACTTTCCATTCGTGTGAGTAGGTCGAGAGGGGAGTGGCTGTGACGCTTTTCATGGTCGACATCAAAGAGACGATCTTTTGATCGGGCGCCGTGTTCGTGGCCAGCACCACGCCGTATCCCTTCGCCTCAATGGGGAAGGTGAGCACAGCTCTTCCACCGGGCCGGGTTTCGGGATTCAGCTCTACTCCGTGGTATAGATCGAAGTAGCGGATGCCAGGCGTGGCGCGAATCTCGATTTGATCTCCTTCGACCGCGTATTCATTGCGATTCACAATGGTCCAAACGGCTTGCTCGCCCATGGACCAGCGGCTGGCATAGACACCGTAACGAAGCATCGGAGTCATGGGTTCCCAATCACGGCTCACGAGGAAAGGCGCGATCGCACGCTCGATGGTGGCGATGCGGCGGGTCGCTTCGGCATCACGCGGAGTGATTCCGTTCCAAATACCCCAGATGTTCTCCCAACTCTCCCACCCGACGCCGTTGAAGAAAGCGAACTGCAGATCGTCCGTTTTGTCGCGCTTCCAGCGATCGGAGATATTGACCATATGGCGGGGCTCAAGCCATTTGTATTTGTCGACCAGAGGTGTAAACGGAAATTGATATTGCCCCCATGTCATGACATTCCAGGCGAGCGCTTCATCGGAAGGCCCGCCCTCCGGCTCAAAGGCAAGCGGGTGACCAGCCTCGTCCGCGGCAAGTGTGAATGCCAGTGGGACGCCGTCCTGCGTGTCGCCGTTGATGCCATCCGCGCTGATCTCCGCCATCAGAGTTGCAATAGCGTAGGGCCACGGCATTCCTGGATCGCGCGTTCCCTGGTCCCACATCATCATCGGAAAAAGAACGCGCACGCCTCGACGATGGAAATCGGCGATCATCTGTTTCACGCCGCTAACGCCGCCGGGCATACTGCGAATCATGTCGTGCTGGTTGCGGTTATCGATGCCCATGTTCGGGTAGGTAGGCCAGATCAGCACCGCGTCGACCCCGCCGTATCGCTTCTGGAGATCTTCGATATAACGGTCCACGGTGTACTTGCCCGCGATCGGGTCATAGAAGTAACGGTCGTGCACCATCATTTGTGGCTGAATGAATGAGGACTGGGTCCATTGCAGCGCGGGAAGATTGTAGCGGGACCCGTTGTAGCCGATTCGGATGCGACGCTCGTTGCGCCAATGTGTAATGTCAGCCAGCCAGGCTTCGTGCTCATTTGGTGTACATGTCTTTGAGCCGCCTTCCCATAAGCCTCGCATGGTCAAGCATTCCGGCACGGGAAGCTGCTGTTCGGCGGGAGGAAATTTCGAATCCTGGGCGGAGGCGAGAGTTACGACTGTGATTATCAGGGCGAAATACGCAGGTTTCGAGCTCATCAATGTTTGCCCTCTTGCGGCAGCGCGAAGGCCACGTAAACCCCGCCGGATCCCGATTTTGGGTCTTTTCCACCACCAGCAGCAATCACGATGAATTGTCGGCCGTTCACGGCGTAAGTGATCGGAGTGGCATTCCCTGCGAAGGGCAGGGTGGTCTCCCAGAGGAGCTCTCCCGTGGA
>WNGO01001229.1_pt1 | contig 16392 bp, 14 predicted proteins | sample 5400511 | NCBI WGS metagenome assembly WNGO01 (sample SAMN13153380, study PRJNA577476) | soil metagenome | isolation source: 20 cm soil or saprolite under Garry oak tree replicate 2 | place: USA:California | collected 2016-06-15 | reverse complement strand
TGCTGCTGGAGGCGCTGGCGGAGCGCTTTTCCAACATCACCGGCGGCACCGACGGGCTGCAAGGCATCGAGATGCAGCCGATCCTTGGGCTGTTCGCGTTCGACATGTTCGGCAAGGTCGGCTTCTTCTACTGTCTTGCCGTGCTGTTCTTGTTATTCCTGCTGGCGCGGCGGATCGTGCACTCGCCGTTCGGCCTGTCGCTGCGCGCTATCAGAAACAATCCGCTGCGCGCCGCCGCGATCGGCATCCCCGTCAACCGGCGCCTGATCGCGATTTACACGCTTGCCGCGTTCTATGCCGGCATCGCCGGCGCGCTGTTCACCCAGACCACGGCGCTGGCCTCGCTCGACGTGTTCTCGTTCGAGCGGTCTGCCGACCTGATGCTGGTGTTGGTGATCGGCGGCACCGGCTATCTCTACGGCGGATTGATCGGCGCCGTGGTGTTCAGAATGCTGCAGGAAGTGTTTTCGACCATCACGCCGCAATACTGGCAGTTCTGGATCGGCCTGGTGTTGGTGGTGATCGTGCTGGTCGGCCGGGCGCGCCTGCATCGCTGGGCGCTGTGGGCGCCGAACCTGATCATCCGGCAGCTCGGCGGGCGAAAAGCTGTCGTTGCCGTCCCCGAGAGCGACGCGCCATGAGTATCGCGCTGGAAACCAAAGGGCTGCACAAGCAGTTCGGCGGGCTCATCGTCACCCGCGATCTTTCGCTCAAGCTTGAAGCGGGCGCGCGCCACGCGCTGATCGGTCCGAACGGCGCCGGCAAGACCACCGTCATCAACTTGTTGACCGGCGTGCTCAAGCCCAATGCCGGGCGCATTCTGCTTGAGGGTAACGACATCACGGACTTGCCGGTGCACAGGCGGGTGCTGCGCGGGCTGTCGCGCACCTTCCAGATCAATCAGCTCTACGCTGATCTGACGCCGCTCGAGACCATCGGGCTTGCGGTGTCGGAACGGCTCGGCCGCGGCGGCGACTGGTGGCGCGTGATGGGCACGCGCGACGACGTCAACGCCGAGATCGCAGAAAATCTCGCGCGCTTTCATCTGCTGGATGTCATGAATGATCTCACCGCAACCTTGCCTTACGGCAAGCAGCGCCTGCTGGAGATCGCGGTCGCCATTGCTGCCAGGCCGCGCGTGCTGTTGCTCGATGAACCCGCGGCCGGGGTGCCCGAAAGCGAGCGCCACGACATCCTCGCCGTCGTCGCAGCATTGCCGCGCGACGTCACCGTGCTCCTGATCGAGCACGACATGGATCTGGTGTTTTCATTCGCCGATCGCATTTCGGTGTTGGTCAATGGCGCGCTGCTGGTCGAAGGCCGGCCCGGCGAGGTGGCGCGCGATGCCCGCGTCAAGGCGGTCTATCTCGGCGAGGGCGCCGATGCGTGAGCTGTTGTGCATCGAGGGCCTGCGCGCCGGCTACGGCGAAGCGGTGGTATTGCCCGGCATGTCGCTGCGCCTTGCGGAAAGCCAAGTGCTGGCGCTGTTGGGTCGCAACGGCACCGGCAAGACGACGCTGATCAATTCGATTGTCGGGATCACCCGCCGCTTTGGAGGAACCGTCAGCCTTGGCGGGCGGGACATCACCGGGATGCGGCCGGACCAGCGGGCGCGGGCGGGCATCGGCTGGGTGCCACAGGAGCGCAACATCTTTCGCTCGTTGACGGTGGAAGAGAACATGACCGCGGTGGCGCAGCCGGGCGTGTGGACCGTTGAAAAAGTCTACGAGATGTTTCCGCGGCTGAAAGAGCGCCGCAACCATTTCGGCAACCAGCTCTCCGGCGGCGAGCAGCAGATGCTGGCGATCGGCCGGGCGCTGACGCTCAACCCGAAAGTGCTGCTGCTGGACGAGCCGACCGAGGGCCTCGCCCCGATCATCGTCGAGGAACTGCTGAGGGCGCTCGGCACCATCACCCGCGCGGGCGGCACCTGTTCCATCATCGTCGAACAGAACGCGCAAAAGATTCTGGGGCTGGCCGACCGCATTGTGATATTGGAGCGCGGCGCTATCGTCCATGACGCGGCGAGTGCCGCCTTGAAGGCCGATCCCGCGGTACTCGAGCGCTTCCTGGGCGTCTCGGGCGCCGCGCCACACTAGTTTTCTTGACGCGTTTTCTTCGCGAACGGTGTCCACTTCGCCTGAAAACGCTCCAGTGCTTCGGGAGTGAGACATGCAACGAACAAAAGCTCCTTTCCGCGCCGACGAGGTCGGCAGCCTGTTGCGGCCGCCACGCATCAAGGAGGCGCGCGCCAAGCTGGAGAAGGAAAGGATATCGTCCGACGATCTGCGCAAGGTCGAGGACATCGAGATCGAAAAGGTCGTGCACAAGCAGGCGTCGATCGGGCTGAAACTCGCGACCGATGGCGAATTCCGCCGCTCCTGGTGGCATTTTGATTTCCTGGCGAAGCTCACGGGATGCGAACTGTTTCACCCCGATGAAGGGATCCAGTTCGCGGGCATCCAGACCCGGCATGACGCGGTGCGGGTGATCGGCAAGCTCGATTTCCCCGACGATCATCCGATGCTCGCGCACTTCAAGTTCCTGAAAAAGCAATGCGAGATTGCGCATGTGATGCCGAAGATGACGATCCCCTCGCCGGCGGTGCTGCATTTCCGCGGCGGCCGGAAGTCGATCTCGAAGCAGGTTTATCCCGATCTTGCGGTGTTCTTTGAGGATCTGGCGAAAACCTACCGCAAGGCGGTAAAGGCGTTCTACGACGCCGGCTGCCGCTATCTGCAGTTCGACGACACGGTTTGGGCCTACCTTTGCTCGCAGGACGAGTTGAGGAAAGCGCGCGAGCGCGGCGACAATCCCGATGGCCTGCAGGAGATTTACGCCCGCGTCATCAACTACGCGATCGCGGAGCGACCGGCCGACATGACGATCACCACCCATGTGTGCCGCGGCAATTTCCGCTCCACCTGGATTTCATCCGGCGGCTATGAGCCGGTGGCGGAGACCATGCTGGCCGGCACCAATTACGACGGCTATTTCCTCGAATACGATTCCGAGCGCGCCGGCGGCTTCGAGCCGCTTCGGTTTTTGCCAAAGGGCAACAAGATCGTGGTGGTCGGCCTCATCACCTCGAAATTCGGTGAACTCGAAAAGAAAGATGACATCAAGCGGCGGCTGGAAGAGGCGAGCAAATTTGTGTCGCTCGATCAGCTCGCGCTCTCGCCGCAATGCGGCTTCGCCTCGACCGAAGAAGGCAATATCCTCACCGAGGACGAGCAGTGGGCCAAGCTGAAGCTCGCGGTCGATCTCGCGAACGAGGTGTGGGGGAAGTAACGGCCAGCTTCGCCGTCATTGCTGTGCATGTTGCGAGCGAAGCGAAGCAATCCATCCCTCCATGCAAAGAAAGAATGGATTGCTTCGTCGCTGAGCCTGTCATTGGGCGCGCATTCGCGCGACCCGTTGGCTCCTCGCAATCCAATGACGGGCCGCGAGCGGTCCAAGCTCGCATTTCCCTGTTGGGCAAATGATGGTAGGACAGGCGCCCCACCTGCTGCTGCCCACCAAATTGGCCCAACAACCAGCTTTATGAAAAACGACCAAATCCTGAGCCAAATCTCTGAATTCTGCCGCCAGGCCGACATGGCGGAATCGACGTTCGGCCGCCGCGCCGTGAACGACGGCAAGCTGGTGCACCGGCTGCGCGAGGGCAAGCGAATCACAATCGACACCCTCGACCGCATCCAGGCCTATATCGCGGCCTCGACGCCCGGCGGGGTGCCGACGCCGCGCGGGCTCGAAGTCCCGCCCGAGAAGCGCGACCCCCGCGGCAATTTCCGGTTTTTTGAGAATCGCCAAAAATACCTGCTGTTCGTCCATACCTGCAGCGAAAAGCGGGTGACGGCGGAGCGTGTGGCGCTGGAGCTTTCCAGCATCCATCCCCGGCCGCCTGCGCTGCGGGTGTTCGACGCTGGCGTGGGCGACGGAACCGTGCTGGCGCGGGTTTTGCGCTCGATGCACGGCCGTTTTCCCCATATGCCGTTCTATATTGCCGGCAAGGAGCTCAGCCTTGAGGATGTGCGGCTGACGCTGGAAAAGGTGCCGGACCGGCTGTTCGAGCATCCCGCAACGGTCTTTGTGCTCACCAATATGTATTACGCCGAAGCGCCCTGGCTGGCGCCGGCGTCGCCGGCCGCGGCCGCGAGCATGATCTGGCATGAGGTGGCGCTCCGCGGGGCCTCCTCGGGCGAATTCGAGGCCCAGATCGCCGAACTTGGGCCGTTTCTGGAGCAGAACTGGCGCGCCGATGTCAGCCCGCGCTCGGGCATGCCGGTCTATGAGCGGCCGGTCGCCATCGTGCTGTACCGCGAAGATCACCGTTTTTTGCTTGACCAGATCATCCCGCGCGCCGGCCGCTCCGAGGCCAATTTCGACCTGATCATCGCCTCGCAGCCGTACCGGGCCAAATCCTCGGTCAATTTCCGCGCCAAACGCATCATTGCGCCGCTAGCACGGGCGCTGCGCCCCGGCGGCCGCTTGATTGGAATTCACTCCCACGGGCAGGATCCCGGCCTCGAGATCATCCAGACGGTCTGGCCCGGAGAAAATCCTTTCTCGGTGAGCCGTCATGAGCTATTGCGCGCGGTGAAATATGAGCTGGGCTCGGCCGGGCGCGACCTGAACTTTAATGCCTATGCCGATAATCGCTCGATCTTTCGCTATGATATGGAGGCGCTGCCGAATGAGGTCACCGGGTCGATCGGAAGCTCAACGGCCTTTGCAGCATGGAACGCGGCGGTGTATGTCGCCCAGATCGAAGACGACCGGTTGGCGGAAATGACTCAAAGCGGCCGTACCCTCGATGCCACCAGGGAGGTTCTGCGCAAGCATAACGGGCTCTGGTTCTACGACGAATCCTACGTCATCTCGCGCCGTCGCGACTGACATTTCAGGACACATCACGAAAAGCCGCCGAGATCTGGCGGAAAAGGGGTTGGTTGATGCGCGCGTCTTATCTGTTCACGTCAGAGTCGGTCTCCGAAGGTCATCCGGACAAGGTCTGCGACCGGATTTCCGACGAGATCGTCGACCTGTTTTACCGTGAGGGTCCCAAGGCCGGCATCGATCCCTGGGCGATCCGCGCGGCCTGCGAGACGCTTGCCACCACTAACAAGGTGGTGATCGCCGGCGAAACCCGCGGACCCAAATCCGTCACCAATGAGCATATCGAGGTGGTGGTGCGCGAGGCGATCAAGGACATCGGCTACGAGCAGGAAGGCTTCCACTGGAATACATGCGGCATTGAAATTCTGCTGCATCCGCAATCCGCCAACATTGCACAGGGCGTCGATGCGCTGCAGCCGGGCACCAACAAGGAAGAGGGCGCGGGCGATCAGGGCATCATGTTCGGCTATGCCTGCAACGAGACCCCGGATCTGATGCCGGCGCCGATCTTCTACGCCCACAGGATCCTGCGGCTGATCTCGGAAGCCCGCCACTCCGGTACGGAGAAGGTGCTGGGCCCCGACTCCAAGAGCCAGGTCACCGTGCAATACGAGAACGGCAAGCCGGTCGGGGTGCGAGAGATCGTGGTCTCGCATCAGCATCTGGTCGAGGACATGACGTCGGATCAGGTCCGCGAGCGCGTCGAGCCCTATGTGCGGGAAGCGCTGCCCAAGGACTGGATCAACGGCAAAACCATCTGGCACATCAATCCGACCGGAAAATTCTACATCGGCGGTCCCGACGGCGATACCGGTCTGACCGGCCGCAAGATCATCGTCGACACCTATGGCGGCGCGGCCCCGCATGGCGGCGGCGCGTTCTCCGGCAAGGACCCGACCAAGGTTGACCGCTCCGCAGCCTATGCCGCGCGCTATCTCGCCAAGAACATCGTCGCCGCGGGCCTCGCCGAGCGCTGCACCCTGCAATTGGCCTACGCGATCGGCGTGGCGCGGCCGTTGTCGATCTATATCAACACCCATGGCACCGGCCATGTGCCTGAGGACAAGCTGGAAAAGGCGGTGGCCGAGGCGATGGATCTGACGCCGCGCGGCATCCGCAAGCATCTCGATCTCAACCGGCCGATTTACGCGCGGACCTCGTCGTACGGCCATTTCGGCCGCACGCCGGACAATGAAGGCGGGTTCTCGTGGGAAAAAACCGACCTCGCCGAGACACTGAAGCGCGCGGTGTGATTTTTTCTAAACCTCTGCCCGCTCTTGCGGGGAGAGGTCGCCGCGATCTTCGCTGCCCCTCACCCCAACCCTCTCCCCGCAAGGGCGGGGCGAGGGGGCAGAGCGCGCCACAAAGCGTACAGTTTCGTTTCGTAACCGATACGTTCGAATTCATCGTCTTAGGAAAAATGATATGACAACCGCCACTGCCAAGAAGCCCGCCTTCACCGATTACATCGTCAAGGACATTTCGCTCGCCGAGTTCGGCCGCAAGGAAATCTCGCTCGCCGAGACCGAGATGCCCGGCCTGATGGCGACGCGCGAGGAATACGGCCCCAAGCAGCCGCTGAAGGGCGCGCGCATCGCGGGCTCCCTGCATATGACGATCCAGACCGCGGTCTTGATCGAGACGCTGGCGGCGCTCGGCGCCGACATCCGCTGGGTCTCCTGCAACATCTATTCGACGCAGGACCATGCCGCGGCCGCGATCGCCGCGGCCGGCATTCCGGTGTTTGCGGTGAAGGGCGAGAGCCTCGAAGAATACTGGAATTACACCGCAAAACTGTTCGACTGGCATGGCGGCGGCACGCCCAACATGATCCTCGATGACGGCGGCGACGCCACCATGTTCGTGCATCAGGGCGTGCGCGCCGAGCGCGGCGACAGCGTTTTTCTCGATCAGCACAACAGCGAAGAGGAAGAAGTCTTCTTCGCGCTGATCAAGCGGATGCTGAAGGAGAAGCCGAAGGGCTGGTTTTCCGAGATCGCCAGGAACATCAGGGGGGTCTCGGAAGAAACCACCACCGGCGTGCACCGGCTCTATGATATGGAGAAGGCGGGCACGCTTTTGTTCCCGGCGATCAACGTCAATGACAGCGTCACCAAATCGAAGTTCGACAATCTCTATGGCTGCCGGGAATCGCTGGTCGACGGCATTCGCCGCGGCACCGACGTGATGATGTCCGGCAAGATCGCGATGGTCGCGGGTTTTGGCGACGTCGGCAAGGGTTCGGCTGCTTCGCTGCGCCAGGCCGGCTGCCGCGTCATGGTGTCCGAGGTCGACCCGATCTGCGCGCTGCAGGCGGCGATGGAAGGCTATGAAGTCACGACCATGGAAGATGCCGCCCCCCGCGCCGACATTTTTGTCACTGCCACCGGCAACAAGGACATCATCACCATCGAGCACATGCGCGCGATGAAGGACCGCGCCATCGTCTGCAACATCGGCCACTTCGACAACGAGATTCAGATCGCGCATTTGCGCAATCTGAAATGGACCAATATCAAGCCACAGGTCGACGAGATCACATTCCCGGACGGCAAGCGCATGATCCTGCTGTCGGAGGGGCGGCTGGTGAACCTCGGCAACGCCATGGGGCATCCGAGCTTTGTGATGTCGGCCTCCTTCACCAACCAGACGCTGGCGCAGATCGAGCTGTTCGCCAACAACAGCGGCGGCAAGTACGACAAGAAGGTCTATGTGCTGCCGAAGTCGCTGGATGAAAAAGTGGCGCGGCTGCACCTCGCCAAGATCGGCGTCAAGCTGACAAAGCTGCGCCCGGACCAGGCCGAATATATCGGCGTCAAGCCGGAAGGCCCGTTCAAGCCGAAGCATTACAGGTATTGAGCTTTGCCCTGGAATGACGGCGAGTGAAAACAGGATTTTTCGTCATGCCCGGCCTTGTGCCGGGCATCCACGTCTTTAGAGTCGATTTGATCAAAGACGTGGATGGCCGGGACGAAGCCCGGCGATGACGGCGGCAAATCTGAGCGGAAGATGGCAACGACCTCACCGAACGAACATGTCGACGTGCTGATCGTCGGCGCCGGGCTGTCCGGCATCGGTGCGGGCTATCACCTGCAGCGCAATTGCCCGGCCAAGCGTTTTGTCATTCTCGAGGGCCGCGACTGCATCGGCGGCACCTGGGATCTGTTCCGATATCCCGGCATCCGCTCCGACAGCGACATGTTCACGATGGGCTATTCGTTCAAGCCATGGACCGATCCGAAGGCGATCGCCGACGGGCCGCAGATTCTGAACTACGTCCGCGAGACCGCCGCCGAGAACGGCATCGACAGGAAAATCCGTTTCAATCATCGGGTCAAGCGGGCGTCGTGGTCGACGCCGGATGCGCGCTGGACCGTGGAGGCCGAGCGCTCCAGCGGAGGCGAGGGGGCTGCCGAGATCGTGCGCTTCACCTGCAACTTCCTGTTCATGTGCTCCGGCTATTACAAGTACGAGGCGGGCTACACGCCGGAATTTTCCGGCCGAGGAGATTTCTCCGGCCCCATCGTGCACCCGCAGAAATGGCCGCAAGACCTCGACTATGCCGGCAAGCGCGTGGTGGTGATCGGCTCGGGCGCGACCGCGGTGACGCTGGTGCCGGCGATGGCCAGGACGGCAGCGCACGTCACCATGCTGCAGCGTTCGCCGACCTATGTGGTGTCGCGTCCGGCACAGGACCCGCTCGCCAACAAATTACGGCGCAATCTCCCGGCGAAACTCGCCTATCATCTGATCCGCTGGCGCAACGTGTTTTGGGGGATGTATTTCTTTCAGCTCAGCCGGCGCAAGCCGGCGCGGGTCAAGCAATTGATCCTCGGCGGAGTGAGAATGGCGCTCGGTTCCGACTACGACATCGCCACCCATTTCACGCCACGCTACAATCCCTGGGATCAGCGGCTGTGCCTGGTGCCCGACGGCGATCTGTTCAACGCGATCAAGGGAAAGCGTGCTTCGGTCGTAACCAGCGAGATCGACAGCTTCACGACGAACGGCGTCAGGCTGAAGGACGGCAGCGAACTCGAAGCCGACGTCATCGTTACTGCCACCGGTCTTAATCTGCAGGTGGTAGGCGGCCTGGAAGTGAGCGTCGACGGCCGCGCCATCGATTTCGCCAGGACGCTGACCTACAAGGGCATGATGTATTCGGGTGTGCCCAATCTGGCGTCTTCGTTCGGCTACACCAACGCGTCGTGGACGCTGAAATGCGATCTCACTTGCGGATATGTCTGCCGGCTGATCAATTACATGGATCGGCACGGCTACAAGCAATGCATGCCGCACAACGTCGATCCCTCGATCACGGAAGTGCCGTGGATCGATTTCTCGTCCGGTTACGTGCAGCGCTCGATCGCGAAGATGCCGAAGCAGGGCTCGAAACGGCCATGGCGGCTCTATCAGAACTATGCACTCGACATCGTCACGCTGCGCTTCGGCAAGGTCGATGACGGGGTGATGCAGTATTCGTAAGCGCGCTATCGCTCGCCCTGCGCGGCCCGGATCAGATTGTTGCGAAGCGAGACGACGCCTTTTTGCAACTTGGCGAACTCTTCCGGCCTCAGGCCGCAAGCCTCAAAGAGAGTGATTCCCACTCCCTTCTCCCGCAGGCGGCGGCCTTTATCGGTCAGGCTGACGAGGACCTGGCGTTCGTCCCGGGAATCACGCTGCCTGCGCAGATAACCCATTGCCTCGAGCTTCTTCAGGATCGGGGTAAGCGTGTTGGATTCCAGAAACAGCTTTTCGCCCAGGCCGCTGACGGTCTGATTGTCCTCCTCCCAGAGCGCCACCAGCGCGATGTATTGCGTATAGGTGAGGCCGAATTCCTCGAGGATTGGCTTGTAGGCCCTGCCAAAGGCGAGATTGGCCGAATAGATCGCAAAGCACAGGAAGTCCGCGAGCTTGCGACTGGTTCGGTCCGCCGGGTCGATGGGGTTCATTGCATTCTCTTTTCTCGGTCACACGGAGATGTGAAGTCTCGTACCCATATATATCGTGTCCGATTAAATCGGAAGAGGTTGACTTCCACTCACGGCCAAGCAATGTGTATCGTGTACGAATTGATCGTACACGATACACAGCAAAAGGAAAGCGCCATGACCCAAGTCGAAAAAGTGCTCTACACAGCCAAAACCCACACCACGGGAGGCCGGGAGGGAGCTTCCCGCAGCTCTGACGGGCACCTGGACGTCAAGCTTTCCAGGCCCGGCACCGCCGGCAGCGGCACCAATCCGGAACAGCTGTTTGCGGCTGGCTGGTCAGCCTGCTTCGAGGGGGCGATGGGGCTTGCCGCCCGCAAACGGAAGATCGCTCTTCCGGCTGATCTGGCGATCGATGCCGAAGTGGACCTGGGCACGACCGGCGACGCTTATTTGCTCCAGGCTCGCCTTAACGTGAGCTTGCCGGGTGTGGAGCGCGAACTCGCACAAGCGCTGGTGGATGAAGCGCACCAGACCTGCCCATACTCCAAGGCAACACGCGGCAACATCGACGTCGAAATCAAGCTGGTCTGAGCCGGAACGGTGACAATCTGCCTGCCCGCATTATCGGGCAGGCATCTCCATCGCCAACCATCGAGAAGGAGACACAGCAATGGAAACCGGAAAATTATCCGAACAGATCAACCTTCACCGCCGTCGCTTTTTTGGAACTGCAGCGATAAGCATTGCCGCCGCACAGCTCTTCCTTGGCGGCGCCGCGGACGCCCAGCCAGGCAAGGCAAAACCGGCAGAGCTACCGAACATCAAGCCGGGGACCAACACCTCGTTCGGCCCGCTGAAACAGATCGATGCCGGCGTCCTCAATGTCGGGTACGCTGAAGCCGGTCCTGCCAATGGTCCCGCGGTGATTCTGCTGCACGGCTGGCCCTACGACATTTGCAGCTACGTCGATGTCGCGCCGTTGCTGGCGTCGGCGGGCTACCGGGTGATTGTCCCGTATCTGCGCGGCTATGGCACGACGCGATTTCTTTCTCCTGAAACGGCTCGCAGCGGCCAGCCCTCGGCGGTCGCCGCCGATATCGTCGCCTTGATGGACGCTCTGAAAATCGAAAAGGCGACGCTGGCCGGGTTCGATTGGGGCGCCCGGACGGCCAACATCATCGCGGCACTGTGGCCGGAGCGCAGCAAGGCGATGGTCTCGGTCAGTGGTTACCTGATCGGCGGCCAGGAATCCGGCAAGATGCCGCTGCCGCCAAAGGCCGAGCTGCAATGGTGGTACCAGTTTTATTTCGCCACCGAACGCGGCCGCGCCGGCTACGACAAATACCGGCACGATTTTGCAAAGCTGATTTGGCAGCTCGCTTCGCCGAAGTGGGATTTCGATGATGCCACGTTCGATCGCTCCGCGGCGTCCTTCGACAACGCCGATCATGTTGCCATCGTGGTTCATAACTATCGCTGGCGGCTCGGCCTGGCCGAAGGCGATCCGAAATATGGCGATCTGGACAAGCGGCTTGCCGAAAGCCCGGTCATCACCGTGCCCACCATTACGCTTGAAGGCGACGCTAACGGCGCACCACACTCGGACCCCGGTTCGTATGCCAGGAAATTCTCCGGCAAATACACGCACCAGACCATCGAGGGCGGCATCGGGCACAATCTGCCCCAGGAAGCCCCGCTGGCCTTTGCCCAAGCGGTCGTCGACGTTGCCGAAAGCTGATCGACTGCCGCCCACGCCGCCCTTTCACAGACATCAAGGAGAGAACCATGACAACCGCAAGCGAGACTGGTGTCGCCATGAAGTTCGAAATCGTCGTCATCCCCGTTTCGGACGTCGATCGCGCCAAGCGTTTTTACGGCGGCCTGGGTTGGAGGCTGGATGCCGACTTCGCTGCCGGTAACGACTGGCGGGTCATTCAGTTCACACCGCCCGGCTCGCCGGCCTCGGTCATTTTTGGCAAGAACGTCACCGCCGCGGCACCCGGCTCCGCCCAGGGACTGTACTTGATCGTTTCCGACATCAAGTCCGCCCGCGACGAGCTGCTTGCTCGCGGCGTCGAGGTCAGCGAGATTTTCCATGGCGGCGGCGACGTGCACACCGGCCCGGATGAGCCCTATTTGTTTGGGCGGCGCCGCGTCAGCGGCCCGGATCCCGAGCACGGCAGCTACCGCTCGTTCGCCTCGTTCAAAGATCCGGACAGCAATGGCTGGCTGTTCCAGGAGGTCACCGCGCGATTGCCCGGACGCGTCGACACGAACGATACGGCATTCACCTCATCGACCGAGCTTGCGACCGCGCTCCGGCGTGCAGCGGCCGCGCACAGCGAGCACGAGAAACGGACCGGTGGGCACGATGCGAACTGGCCCGACTGGTACGCCGACTACATCGTTCGGGAGCAGGCCGGCAAGCCGCTGCCGTCTTAGGCAGCGGCCCGCGGACCGGCGATTGGCCGGTAACTGCGCGAAGGTCCGCTGGGCAAAACAGGCCGAGCTCCGGCCCGGCCAACCAATCCGATGAGCGAAGGAGACTAACCATGCCTACGCGATCAGCTTCCGAAGTCATCGATCAGGACCGGCGCCAGCTCTTGAGCACCGCCGCGATGGGGATTGCCGCTGCAGGTGTCGCGAGCCTTTTTCCTGCGTATCCGGCGCCGGCGGCCACGGGTGAGGAAATCCGTCCCTTCCGCATCAACGTTCCGGAAGAGGCGCTGGTCGATCTGCTCAGGCGCATCAACGCGACAAGGTGGCCCGACCGCGAAACGGTCGCCGATGAATCGCAGGGCGTACAGCTCGCGGCGATGCAGGAAATCGCGCGCTATTGGGGGACGGACTACGATTGGCGCAAGGTCGAGGCAAAGCTGAATGCGCTGCCGCAGTTCGTGACGACGATCGACGGCCTCGACATTCATTTCCTTCATGTTCGTTCGAAACACGAAAGTGCGTTGCCACTGATCGTCACCCACGGGTGGCCCGGCTCGATCATCGAGCAGCTGAAGATTATCGATCCACTCACCAATCCCACGGCCCATGGCGCGAGCGCATCGGACGCTTTCCATCTGGTGATTCCGTCAATCCCGGGCTACGGGTTTTCAGCGAGGCCGACCACGACCGGCTGGGGGCCGGACCGCGCCGCACGTGCCTGGGTCGTGCTGATGAAGCGCCTCGGATATCAGCGATTCGTGGCGCAAGGCGGCGATCTCGGCGCGGTTATCTCCCATGCGATGGCCAGGCAGGCGCCTCCGGAATTGCTGGGCATTCACGTCAATTTTCCCGCTACCATTCCGCCCGACATTGCGAAGGCGCTTGCCGCGGGCGACCCGCCGCCATCCAACCTGGCGGCCGACGAAAAACGCGCCTACGAGCAGCTAAAGATCCTGTTTGCGAAGAAACGCGCCTACGCAGCCTTCATGGCGACGCGCCCGCAAACGTTATACGGCCTTGCGGATTCGCCTGTCGGTCTGGCGGCCTGGCTGCTTGACCACGGTGACGGTTATGGCCAGCCGGCGGCGGCCATCATGTCGGCCGTGCTCGGGCGCACCATCAATGGACATCCCGCAGACGGCCTGACCCGCGACGACGTGCTCGACGACATCACGCTCTACTGGTTGACCAACACGGCGGTCTCTGCGGCTCGCTTCTATTGGGAAAACAAGGTCGGCGTTAACAACGCCGCTGACATCTCGATCCCGGCTGCCGTGAGCGTCTTTCCCGGCGAGAACTATCAAGCCCCGCGCAGCTGGACCGAGCGGGCGTATCACAATCTTATCTATTTCAACGAGGTCGGCAAAGGCGGGCATTACGCGGCGTGGGAACAGCCGCAACTGTTTTCAGAAGAGGTTCGCGCGGGCTTGCGACCACTGCGCAAATTGATCTGAGGATTTGAGGTCCATTCGCCATTCGCTTGGTAACCACAGACAACGCAACGCATTCATAGAAAGGAATTCCAACCATGACGAAATTCATGCTTGTTGCGGCCATCGCATCTCTATCGATCTTCAATGCAAGGTTCGCGTGGGCGCAGGCAGCCGTGCAGGAGCCTGGTGCATACGCTTTTTACCATCCCGATGGCGACGTGTTGCACGCCGGTTCTGGCCAATATGGCTCGCGCGCGGAAGCCTACGGAGCAATTGGCGTCCGCAATGCGATGGCGACCGCTGGTAGACCTGCGCGCGGGCACAAGCGGGGCGGGACGCGATATTGACCGGGCTGCGCTGAAGAAGTGATTTGGATAATTGAATTCTTGATTCAGCGTCTCCCTGCCATCACGGGACACCCGCGACAAGGCAACGACCGCGCTGTTGCTCCCCTACAACGATTTTCCGTCGGAAGGGGGAAAACTCTTGGCCGCGCGTCAAGGAGATCGTGCTCGAGGAAGGACTTCTCGATAACCTGAGAGCCATCCACGGCGCGATGCGCCGGGCCGGCATGCCCAAGCTGTCATCGAAGTCGCAGAAAGTTGATCGACGCCAGCGAAAAGGGGCACGACATGGTCTCGACGCCTTAGGCACATGAAGGGCCGCCCAGCTAGAAGAGTCCTCGGCGCGCCTTCGCCAGAGGATTGCGAGTTTTCACGCCGGTAAGGTTGAAATCGCTTGGCATGTTGGTCGGACTGAGCCTATCGGCAGCCGTTCGCAGCGCAAAGGAGAGATCCATGACCACCATGAGAAAAGAAACCGACAGTCTCGGCATCGTCGAAGTGGCCGCCGACAAGCTCTGGGGCGCTCAAACCCAGCGTTCGCTCGAACATTTCAGCATCGGGAAGGACTTGATTCCACGCGAGATGATCACGGCCTACGCTACCTTGAAGAAAGCAGCCGCCATCGCAAACCGCGACGGCAAGCGACTTGACGATGAGCGCTACAAATTGATCGTTCAGGCCTGTGACGAAATCCTCGCAGGCCAGCATCACGACATGTTCCCCCTGCATGTCTGGATGACCGGGAGCGGCACCCAGTTCAACATGAACGTCAATGAAGTAATCTCCAACCGCTGTTGCCAGTTGGCGGGTACTCCGCTCGGAAGCCACGCGCCGGTGCATCCCAACGATCATGTCAACATGGCGCAGTCGTCGAACGATTCGTTCCCTTCGGCCATGTGCATCGCCGCGGCCGTGAACGTGAAGGAGCGCCTTGTTCCCGCGGTGTCCACTCTACGCGACGCGATTGCCGCAAAATCGCGGGAGTGGGACGACATCATCAAGATCGGGCGCACGCACATGCAGGATGCCACCCCGCTGACGCTGGGCCAGGAATGGTCCGGTTATGCAGGCATGCTGTCAGACAATCTGGAGCGGATCGAAGCAGCTCTGTCAGGCGTGTACCGATTGGCGCTCGGTGGTACGGCCGTTGGCACCGGCATCAACTCGGCGCCGGGATTTGCTGAAGCGGCGGCGGCTCAGATCGCCAAGCTCACCGGCCTGCCCTTCGTCACCGCACCCAACAAGTTCACCGTGCAGGGCGCTCACGACGCGCTGGTCCAGCTCTCCGGAACGCTGCGGACGCTCGCCGTGTCGCTCTACAAAATCGCAAATGACATTCGGCTGATGTCATGCGGCCCACGCGCTGGCTTTGCAGAATTGCAAATTCCGGAAAACGAGCCGGGCTCCTCGATCATGCCAGGCAAGGTCAATCCGACCCAATGCGAGGCGCTGGCGATGATCGCCGTGCAGGTGATGGGCAATGACGTCGCGGTCGGCTTCGGCGGCTCCGGCGGCTACCTCGAGATGAACGTCTACAAGCCGCTGATCATCTTCAACGTCACTCATTCCACCACGATCATGACCGACGGCTGTGTGAACTTCCGCAAGTTCCTGATCGAGGGCACCAAGCCCAACCTGAAGAAGATCAACGAATATGTCGAACGTTCGCTGATGCTGGTGACGGCGCTTTCGCCGGTGATCGGCTACGACAAGGCGTCGAAGATCGCGCACTACGCGATGGACAACGATCTGACGTTGAAAGCGGCGGCCTTGAAACTTGGCTTTGTCGCCGAGGCCGAATTCGATCGGGTCGTCGATCCCAAGAAGATGGTAAAGCCATACGTGGCAGGCGCGCCATCGACATCACACGCCGCCTGAACAGCGGTAACAACCGGACTGCAGCCGGCTCGAAGCGTTTCGGGCCGGCTCCGCCCGGAGCACAGGTGTTCAAACGCACTTATCGGGGGAAGCTGCCATGATCTCCGACGAGCGTTGCAATCTTGTCCTGACCTTCGCGCGGACGCTGTTCGTCAACGGGCAGGCCACGGATCAGGCTGTGGCCGCGGCGGAGCGTCTCGGTCGCGCGCTAGGCCTGCGCGCGAATGTCATGGCGCGCTGGGGCGAACTACAACTTCAGTCCGATAGCGAGACCACCCCATTCTGCCAGGCACCGGCTGATCCCGCCGGCGTCGATATGGATCGAGTGGTTTCGATGATGCGGACGATAGAGGAGGTCGAGTCCGCGCGGCTTAAGCCGGATGCCGCCATGAAGGCGATCGGCGTGATCTCGCGGGCGCCGCCGGCTCCGACATGGCTTTTCGCGCTAGCGGCGGCGGCGGGTGC
>WNGO01004646.1_pt1 | contig 16394 bp, 16 predicted proteins | sample 5400511 | NCBI WGS metagenome assembly WNGO01 (sample SAMN13153380, study PRJNA577476) | soil metagenome | isolation source: 20 cm soil or saprolite under Garry oak tree replicate 2 | place: USA:California | collected 2016-06-15 | reverse complement strand
TAACCAAGTCCGACGAGCGTCCGATGCTGCGGGCTTTTAATCAGTCTGACTTTGGCTTCGAGCACAATTACGCAGGTGCCTTCCGTGCCCACCAGAGATCGCGCCACGTGAAATCCATTCTCGGGAAGCAGTTGATCCAAGTTATAGCCGGAAACACGCCTGGGGATTTTCGGGTAGCGCGCTCGGACCAGGTCGGCGTACTGGTCTCGCAGGCCCCGCAGCTTAGAGTAAATCGCGCCGCGACGCCCCCCCTCGACAATTATGGAATCAAGTTGGTTCTCGTCAGCGGCGGCTCCCACCGTAATCTGGGTGCCGTCGTACAGGAGAATGCGCAGTTCTTCGACATTGTCGACGGTTTTTCCGGCGAGCAACGAATGCGTGCCGCAGGAATTATTCCCGATCATCCCTCCGAGCGTGCAGCGGCTATGGGTGGAAGGATCGGGACCGAACGTGAGATGGTGTTCCTCCGCTTTGTTTCGCAGCGTGTCCAGGACGACGCCGGGTTGAACTCGGGCGAATCCCCGGTCCGGGTTGATCTCAAGGATCTGGTTCATGTACTTGGTGAAGTCCAGGACCACCGCGACATTGCAGCACTGCCCGGCCAGACTCGTGCCGGCCCCTCGCGGCAGGACAGGAGCGCCGTATTTCCTGCACGCGGCCACCGTGGCGATCACATCCGCTTCGTCACGAGGCACGACCAGTCCGATGGGAATCTGCCGGTAGTTCGAGCCGTCCGACGCATACAGGGCGCGGCTGCCACGATCGAAGCGCACTTCACCTTTCACCACTCGCTTTAGTTCGTTCTCCAGCTCGGCTGCTTGAGAGAAAGAGTCGACAGGTTTTCCATGCGAGCTGAGCGGCAAGGGAGCCGGAGTCTGCACGATGTTCTCTAGTTTCATAAAGTGGAGGAGCGCCCTCTAAAAACAAAGTGAATCATCCGCGCAGCACACTCAATCGGATTCTGGGTGCACGGGACGATTTTCCGGCAATGGATACTATACACTCTGGCCCGTCTTTCATAGAATATCCTGCAAAGTATTGCCGACGGCGGGACCACGGTGTATACCTGACGCGCGGAAATGGCAGACTTCGAAGTTCGCGTGTGTTGAGCCGACTCGAAAAGATGCAAAAGACACGTTTGAGTACGTCCCAGGGACATGACGGAGGAATGAGAATGGAAAATCCGAGCGAATCCAGAGGAAGTCACGTGCGCTGGGTGGTGCTGCTACTTCTCTGCCTGATGTACCTCATCACGTATTTGGACCGTGTGAGTCTCGCCAACACTGCGCCACTCATCACCAAGGAGTACGGCTTCAACAAAGTCACAATGGGCGTTATTTTCAGCGCCTTCATCTGGGCCTATGCGTTATTTCAAGTGCCGGGTGGATGGCTGGGCGACCGGTTTGGCCCGCGGAGAGTTCTGTCGGCCATCATGGCCTACCGGACGGTGATCGCTGTACTCACAACCAGAGCTCTGGGCCTCGGCTCGTTCTGGGGCATTCGCTTTGCGCTCGGCGTGGGTGAGGCGGGAGCGTTTCCGACTGCTACGCGGGCGATGCAGATGTGGTTCCCGAGGGACGAACGCGGCTTCGTGCAGGGAGTCAGCCACGCGGCCAGCCGCCTAGGCGCGGCCGTTGGCCCTCCCATCGCCGTCGCAATCATGATTCATTACGGCTGGCGGTCAGTGTTTTATGTGATTGGCGCTCTTAGTTTGCTGTGGTCCATGCTCTATTTGCTCGTGTATCGCAATATGCCGGAGGAGCATCGGGAGGTGAGCCGCGCGGAACTCGCTCGCATCCGCGGGTTGAATGAGAACGGCGAGATCAAGAAGGCGAACGTCCAAAAACGGCCGAAGGTGCCGTGGAGCATCCTGCTCAGACACGGAAACATGTGGGCGGTGATGTGCGCCTACGCCGCTTACATCTATTCCCTGTGGTTTTTTCTTTCGTGGCTTCCGTCGTACCTGGTCGAATACCGCAAATTTACGCTGATCAAAATGGGATTTTTTGCTTCGCTGCCACTCATGGCCGGTGTGGTCGGCGATACGTTCGGCGGCTGGCTCACAGACAAACTTTTGGTGAAAACGAACAATCTTAAATTTTCCCGCCGCTCGGTTGCGATTACGGGGATGCTCGGGTGCGGTGCGTCTATGCTGGTAGCTGCGACCGCGGCGAATCCCAATACGGCGGTTTATTGCCTGGCGAGCGCGATGTTTTTCCTCGAAATGACGATCGGCCCGGCGTGGGCCGTTCCTATGGACATTGGAGGCGAATTCTCCGGAACCGTTTCCGGGATGATGAACATGGGCGGACAAATCGTCGGGGCGCTGTCGCCTACAGTCTTCGGTATTCTGGTGTCAAACGGATCCTGGGTCGCTCCGTTCGTTGTGTCCGCGGGCCTGCTCTTCGTCGGTGCTGCTATCTGGGCATTCTGGATCGATCCGGAGCAGTCCGTCATTGACAAGGGTGAGGGAACGACAGGCCCCGCCGTCGGAACGGTCACGACCCCAGCGGTTGCGGGCAATCGATAGGGTAGATTCATCGACCGCGCACACTTACAAATACAGCAAGGACAGGGTTGAAGGCATATCCCAAAACTAGGATAATTCATGACGCGAGCAAGGCAAGACTGCGAGTCGCGGCATGCCAATTGGGAAAAGCAGAAAACAACTGGTGACGCGGAGTTCGGGCAATGTGTTTGCGGATCTCCGGCTGCCCAACGCGGAAGAAAAACAGACCAAGGTGCGCTTGGCCGTGGCGATAAACCAGATCATTGAAGATCTGCACCTTTCCCAGGGAATTGCTGCGCGGCGGCTGAAAATCAACCAGCCGAAAATTTCGGCTTTGTCGAATTACCGCCTCGAGGGATTTTCAGTCGAACGGCTGATGAATTTTCTCACTGCACTCGATCGAGACGTGGACATCGTCATCCGCCGCAAGCCGAAGTCCGGAAGAACGGGCTGTATTTTAGTAACAGCTGCGCAGCGGGATAGCAGCAAGGTGAATCAACCACGAGCGAATTAGCGAGAGGCGCTTTTTACAGACAACCCGTGGCTATCTTTACCATCTCCACCAAGAAGCGGAAACGAAATGCCGTGGAGCACGCGATCACAAACTACTATGGCACCCTCCCTGAACATGCCCTCGAAGAAGATAAAGAGCGGGCGGAGTTTTCTCTGACTCAATTCTCAAAGCGTACAGACTATTGGCTGCCTTCAAGAAAGTGGCCGAATGCGATCAAATAAACTCCCTTTGCCATTCCAGATATGTTTAGTCCAGGATAATCAGCGGCCCATCGGCGCGGATTCTACTTTCCTGTCTGCTGGCGCAAGGGAATTGAGGGCTGCCAGGACTCCGCCTTCTTTGTGTGGCACGCCTGCCAGACGAAGGCCCATTTCGACTCCACACAGCGTCCCTGCAAGCATCAAATCATTGAAACTGCCGAGGTGTCCGATCCGGAATACTTTGCCCGCGAGTTTGGAGAGGCCGGCTCCCAGGGACATATCAAAATTTTCGAGGATGACGGCCCGCAGCTTGTCCGCGTCGTGGCCTTCGGGCAAAAAAACCGCCGTGAGTGAACTAGAGTATTCGCGAGGCTCCTCGCAAACGATTTCCAGGCCCCACGCGCGCACTGCGGCTCGCGTCGCTTCCGCGTGACGATCGTGTCGCCGGAAAACATTGGCCAGCCCTTCTTCTTGCAGCATCCGCAGAGCCTCGCGCAAACCGTAGAGAAGGTTGGTGGGCGGCGTGTACGGGAAGAAGCCGCTGCGATTTGGCTTCAACATTTCCTGCCAGTCCCAATAGGCCCGCGGCAATTTGGCGTTTCCGTTGGCTGCGAGCGCCTTGCCAGAAATCGCGTTGAAACTCATGCCGGGGGGAAGCATCAGCCCCTTCTGCGAACCGGCGATGGTGACGTCCACTCCCCATTCATCATGGCGATAGTCGATGGAACCGAGCGAAGAGATCGTGTCCACCATGAAGAGGGCGGGATGATGCGCCTTATCCATGGCGCGGCGGAGTTCGGGGATGCGGCTCGTCACTCCAGTGGAAGTCTCGTTGTGAACGACAAACACCGCTTTAATCCTGTGATCGCGGTCGGCAGCCAGCCGCGTTTCGAGTTCAGTGGCGGATGCACCCTTGCGCCAGTTCCCTGGAACATAATCGACCTGGATGCCGAATTTCTCCGCGACTTGGCGCCAGAGCTGCGAAAAGTGTCCGGTCTCAAACAAGAGCACGCGATCGCCTGGAGACAGAGTGTTGACAATCGCCGCTTCCCAGGCTCCCGTCCCCGAAGCTGGATACATTACGACTGGACTGGCAGTCTGGAAGACCTTTCGCACACCTTCGAGAACTTCCGCACCTAGATTTGCGAACTCAGCGCTGCGATGGTCAATGACGGGATGGTCCATGGCCCGGAGCACGCGATCGGGAACATTCGTAGGACCGGGAATTTGCAAAAAATGGCGGCCTGTATGAATCATTTTATCTCCGAGGGTTTCGAAGCCGAATTGTACACGCTGGCTGGACCGGCAAGCAACCGATGGCGGCTTTTTCCGGCTCCGATATTTTCCGCTGCCTCCTGGGATTTGAAGGCGTCAAGCCAGCAGCGCGATCTGACCTTGACACGAATGGGCTGCGGGCCTATTGTTCTGCCGGGTGAGGGGTAGGTCAAGTTCGGTAATTTTCACTATCAGGAGGATCGAATGAAATACACAATTGTAATGGCTTTGTTCATCACATGCGCGATCACCTTGGCGCTTGGCGTCCGGGCCCAAGATGCGGCTCCCAAAGAGCACAGCATGACCGGATGTTTAGCGAAGGGCGCTGCGCCCGACACGTTCATGCTCACCGACCTCGAGAAGGGACCGAAGTCGGTCGGGATCGTGTCGTCGACAGCCAAGCTGGCGCCCCATGTCGGCCACAAGGTTGAATTGACCGGCACGGCCGTGCCCGTCAAAGATGCAGAGGCGGATGCCAATGTTCCGAAGGCCCCGCACTATATGAAAATAACTGCGGTCAAGATGATTTCGCCAACCTGCCCGTAGTTTTTCGCAGGTCTGTTATCAGAACCGGGTCGTTGCAGCGGTATCGCGGGTGCACCCGCTTGCCGCGCGGCGAGGGGGTGTAGTTGGCCGTTGGGGCAATCGCACCATTGAACTAACCGTGGCTGCCACCCCCGGATAGCTCGCGGACGATTGCGCCCACGAAGTTCTTGGCGTCGCCAAAGAGCATCAGGGTTTTGTCGAGATAATAGAGCGGGTTGTCGATTCCGGCGAAGCCTGCGCCCATGCTGCGCTTGATGACCATTACGGTGCGCGCCTTATCGACATCCAGAATCGGCATTCCAAAGATCGGGCTAGCTGTGTCGGTGCGCGCGGCGGGATTGGTCACATCGTTCGCGCCGATAATCAATGCCACATCGGTCTGTGGAAACTCACCGTTGATTTCGTCCATGTCCAAGAGTTTGTCGTAGGGAATGTCGGCCTCGGCGAGAAGCACGTTCATGTGGCCGGGCATGCGCCCCGCCACCGGGTGAATGCCAAACTTCACGTCGACGCCGCGCTTAGTCAAAATGTCGTAAAGCTCGCGCACCTTGTGCTGCGCCTGCGCCACGGCCATGCCGTAACCCGGAACGATAACCACCTTGCTCGCCGCGGCCAGAATTCCGGCAGCCTCCTCGGGCGTCGCGCTGCGCACCGCACGCTCTTCCTTTCCGCCTTTGCTGGCGATCTGTTCCTGTCCGAACGCCCCGAATAGAACATTTGAAAATGACCGGTTCATGGCCTTGGACATGTTAACGGAGAGAATGAGTCCGGAAGCGCCGTCGAGAGCTCCGGCAACGATCAGAAGCTTGCTATCGAGCACAAATCCCATCGCGGCTGCGGAAAGGCCGGCGTAGGAATTCAAGAGGGAAATCACCGTGGGCATGTCGGCGCCACCGATGGGCACGATCATCATCACGCCAAACAGAAGCGGGATCACCAGAATGATAGGAAACAAATACGAGTGATCCGGATGAATCACCAAGTACGCGGCCACTCCAACCGAGGCAGCCAACATTCCGAGATTGACGAAGTTCTGCCCCTGATACGTGATGGGGCGCTGAGGCAAGATTTCCTGCAACTTTCCAGCAGCCATCAGGCTGCCTGTGAACGTCAGTGAGCCCAGAATCACTTCCATGGAAAGAACCGACATCATGAAACGGGGCACATTGGGCGCGCGGAGGTAGAACTCCGCCGCGCCAACCAGGGTGACGCAAAGCGCTCCGAAGGCGTGGCTGAGGGCGGTTCGCTGCGGGACCGCGGTCATCTGAACTTTCCCGAGGGGAACGCCGATCATGGAACCCAGCACCAGTGCAATCGCAACCCATTTGTAATCCACGATCCCGCGGTTCAAGAGAGTTCCGGCCACGGCCAGGAGCATGCCCAGCTCGCCGGCCCAAACGCCGTGCCGGGCCGTCGTGGGGGAACTCATCCACTTCAGAGACAGGATGAACAGAGCCGTGGCGACAAGGTACGTAATTTCGATGATGATGTCGGTCGATGGAAAGGAGGTCATGGTTTCGGGTTGCGGCTGGCCTTAAACATTTTGAGCATACGGTCCGTGATCAAAAAACCGCCCACAACATTGCTGGTGGCGGCGACAATGGCGATGGTACCGAGCACCGTGGACAGCGTGGTCTTGTGTTCTCCCGCCAGCAGGATTGCGCCGACCACGGCAATGGCATCGAGCGCGTTGGTTAAGGACATCAGCGGCGTGTGCAGAAGCGGCGATACGCGGCGGATTACCTCGAAACCGATAAAGCCCGCCAGCATGAATACGTAAAGGCTGGTTATCAAATCCGTCTTCATCGCTATCTTGTCTCCTTCTGCTCGGCCACCAGAGGCGGCAGCGAGAAGAATTCCCGCACCCGGCCGTTGACCACTTCCCCTCCCAGCGTTACCAGGGTGCTTTGGATGATTTCATCTTCCAGATTGAGTTGGAGTTTCCCTTCCTTAACCATGTAGGCGAGGAACGCCGTGATATTTTTTGCGTACATCTGGCTCGCATGGTAGGGCACGGCAGTGGCGAGGTTGAATAAGCCGACGATCGTGACTCCATGTTCTACAATTACTTTTCCTGCCTGCGTGAATTCGCAGTTTCCACCGCGCTCTGCCGCCAGATCGACAATGACCGATCCCGGCGCCATACCCGCGACCATTTCACGCGTCACCAGCACGGGTGATTTTTTGCCCGGCACCACAGCGGCAGTAATCACAACGTCATTATTGGCGACCACCTTCCCCAGCAGCTCACGCTGGCGCCGGTAGAAATCCTCATCCTGCGCCTTCGCGTATCCTCCTGCGTCCTGCGCGTCCTTCGCTTCGATCGGCAGCTCGACGAACCTGCCGCCCAGGCTTTGAACTTGCTCCTTGGCGGCCGGTCGCAGATCGTACGCGGAGACCACGGCTCCGAGCCTGCGCGCCGTGGCGATCGCCTGAAGTCCCGCGACGCCAGCGCCGATGACGAGAACGCGCGCGGGCGTAATGGTTCCCGCCGCAGTCGTAAGCATGGGAAAAATCTTCGGTAGCTCTCCGGCGGCAATCAGCACTGCTTTGTAGCCGCAGATCGTGCCCATTGAGGAAAGGGCGTCCATGCTCTGAGCGCGAGTGGTCCTGGGCATGAATTCAATGGAAAATGAGGTTACGCCGGTCGCTGCGATTTCGCGAATTGTCTCCAAGGAACCAAATGGCCGAAGAAACCCAATTAAAACCTGGCCTCGCCGGAGGAAGGGGACGTCGGCCTTGCCTGTCTGATCGTTCGAACCGTAGCAAAGCACCTGGACCACGACATCCGCCGCACGGAAAACTTCGGCGCGGTTCGTGAGAATTTTGGCGCCCTTAGCCGCGTATTCCGCATCCGGAAAGCCTGCCTGCACACCTGCTCCCGCTTCGATGACAACTTCCAGCCCCGCTTTCGCGAGGTGGGGAATCACCGTGGGGACGAGGGCGACGCGCCGCTCCCCTGGGTAGCTCTCCCGGACAACCCCAACGATCATGAACCTTCCTCCTTTTGGCCCAGGTTGCCTGACGCACTCAGACCATCGGCGATCTTAAACGGGTGTTCAAACGCACTCAAATCAATAATTTCAATCGAGAGGGCCACAGCAGAGAGGCAACAGCCGCAAAAAGAGCCGCCGCACCGCAACCGCTAACTCTACTTCACGTGAAACCGCACATTGAACGAGAGATTTTACATGCAAATCCGCGAAAGTGCACCTGGAGTTCGCGATACGCAATTCCGATGCGGGGAATCACAAAACTGCAAACGCCGGCGTATGTTTTTCCGGTACAATTTGCGTCGAGCGCGGCAAGGCAGGAGACCCAAGATGGCCAACGCCTTCATGCAAGAAGCGATCGAGCGTGCGGTGGAAAATGTGCGTTCCGGCCGCGGCGGACCCTTTGCCGCGGTTGTGGTGAAAGAAGGCCGCATCATCGCCGCCGGCGCAAATTGCGTCACATCGACGAACGACCCCACCGCGCACGCGGAGGTGACCGCGATTCGCGAAGCCTGCCGCATACTGGGCACGTTTGAACTCACCGGCTGCGAAATTTACACCAGCTGCGAACCGTGTCCGATGTGCCTGGGGGCGATTTACAACCATTTCGCGAGTGGGGACAGAAAGACGATCGCGTCCGGTATTGAGCGCGCGAACGCGTGTACGCTTGCGCGAGGTCTGCACGGATGGAAGAAAAACAAATTGGACATTCCGTCATCCGGAAAGAAGGGCGGGACAAAGTAACCGGCCGCGCCCAGTATGTGGATGACCTCGCCTTTCCTGGAATGATCCACGGCGTGACCGTGCGCAGCAGTATCGCGCGAGGACGCATCCGCGGCGTCCGCTATGGCGGCGGAATCCCCTGGAGCGAGTTCACGATCGTCACCGCCAAGGATATTCCAGGCAAAAATGAAATTGCCGCGATCGCGCACGATCAGCCTTGCCTCGCGGACCAATTCATCAACCACGCCGAGGAGCCTGTCGTCCTGCTGGCTCACCCGGACCAATATCTTCTCGAGGAAGCGCGGCGCGCGGTACAAATCGACGTTGACCCTCTGCCCGCCATCTTCTCGATCGAGGATTCGCTCGCGAAGCACGCCATCATTTCGGGCGAGGACAACGTCTTCAAGTCGTACCACGTGGAAAAGGGGGACGTAGATGCCGCGTGGGCGCGCGCCGACTTCATCGTCGAAGGCGAATTTCGGACCGGCTCGCAGGAACACCTGTACATCGAGAATCAAGGCATGATCGCGGCCGCAAATCTGCGCGAGGGAGTGACTGTCTGGGGTTCGCTGCAATGCCCGTACTACGTGCACAAAGCTCTGGTCGCCCTGTTCGGCCTCCCGCCTGAGAAAATTCGCGTGATCCAGACGGAAACCGGCGGCGGCTTTGGCGGAAAAGAAGAATATCTTTGGCGGAAAAGAAGAATATCCCTCGATGATCGCCGCACATGCGGCGCTGCTGGCGTGGAAATCCGGGAAGCCGGTGAAAATTGTGTACGACCGCGCGGAGGACATGGTTGCGACAACCAAGCGTCACCCGTCGCGCTCGCGGCACCGTACCGGCGTCACGCGAGACGGCAAGCTGGTCGCGATGGACATCGACTTTGTGATCGACGGCGGCGCGTATGCGACGCTCTCCTCCGTCGTGCTCTCACGCGGAACGATCCACGCGGCTGGGCCGTATTTTTGTCCCAATGTGCGCATCCACTCGCAGGCCGTTGCCACCAATGCGCCGCCGCACGGGGCTTTTCGCGGCTTTGGCGCGCCGCAGAGTATTTTCGCGATCGAGCGCCACTTCGATCAAGTTGCGCGCGCCGTGAATCTGGCGCCGGAAGAATTTCGCCGACGGAATTTCCTTCGCAAAAACCAGACGACCGCGACAGGACAAGTCCTGCACGAAGAGGTGGATCTGAACGGCCTGCTCGATCGCGCGTTCAAGGAAAGCGATTATCAAGCCAAGCGCGAACGCTTTGCGCGCGAAAATCACGGTGCGAGTATCAAACGCGGCATTGGATTTTCGTCGTTCATGCACGGAGCAGGGTTCACCGGATCGGGCGAAGTCACGCTCGCCTCGATTGTGGAAATGGAAGCCACTCCTGAGGGTTGCGTCCGCATCCTGGCAGCCAGCACTGAAATCGGGCAGGGGACGAATACCATTTTTTCGCAAATCGCAGCCGATGCGCTCGGGATCGGGCTTGACCGCATAGAAGTCGCGCGGCCCGATACCGGCTCCGTCCCCAACAGCGGGCCGACTGTCGCTTCGCGCACCTCGATGGTCGTCGGGAAGTTGGTCGAAGCTGCCGCGCTTGGGCTGAAGCGGACGCTTCTAGACAGCGGCTTGCTTTGCGAGGCTTGCACCGAGGATGAGTTCGTGCGCGCCTGCCGGCGTTACATCGAAACGCGCGGGCCCTTGCGGTCGCGGAGCCGATACGAGCAGCCGCCGGGCCTGCACTGGGACGATGCCACTTTTAGTGGCGACGCCTACGGCACCTACGCGTGGGCTGTCTATGTGGCTGAAGTCGCCGTGGACACGATCACGTTTGAAGCGCGAGTCACCGATTTTGTGGCGGTGCAGGAGGTGGGGAAAGTAATTCATCCCATCCTCGCCGCGGGACAAATCGAAGGCGGCGTGGCGCAGGCCATCGGCATGGCTCTATATGAAAACGTCGTTTGGAGCGAAGGCCGCATGGCCAACGGCCAGATGACGAATTACATCATGCCAACCGCCGCGGACATTCCCCCGATCCGCGTTTTCTTCGAAGAGCAGCCGTATGCCTTCGGCCCGGGCGGAGCGAAGGGAATCGGAGAGTTGCCGATGGACGGCCCCGCGCCGGCGATCCTGAACGCCATCGAGAACGCGACCGGCATATGTCTGCGCGAAATTCCAGCGACGCCAGAAGTGCTGATGGAAGCGATGACGGAGAAAGCTGGCGCGCGTGGTTGAAATCGTCAGCAAAATTGGGATCGAGTGCACGGTCAACGGTAAACTCAGCTGTTTCCATGCCTATCCCATGGCGCGGCTGCTTGACGTCCTGCGAGAGGAACTGAAATTGACGGGCACCAAAGAAGGTTGCGGCGAGGGCGAATGCGGCGCCTGCGCGGTGCTGATGAATGGCGCGATCGTCAACAGTTGCCTGGTCCCCGCAATAGAAACCGATGGAGCGGACATTCGCACGATCGAAGGAATCGCCACCGGCGCTCAGCTTCACGCCGTGCAGGAAGCGTTCCTCGAATGTGGCGGCGCGCAATGCGGCATGTGCACGCCGGGCATGGTGATCGCGGCGGTGGCCTTGATCGAGCGGCATCCTCATCCGGGCGACGCGGAAATCCGGGAAGGACTCGCGGGGAATCTTTGCCGCTGTACGGGCTACCAGAAAATCTTTGCGGCTGTCGTACGCGCTTGCGAACCAGCCGCTAGGCCGCACTCAGGGAAACGATGAGGGCATACGTTCCCGGTTACGATTTGCGTGTGGCGCCGAATCTTTCGGAAGCGCTCGCGTTACTCGCGCGTGAACCGGGAACGTGGCAGCCGTTTGCGGGGGGCACGGACCTTATGGTGCTGCTCGAAGCTGAGAAGCTAGCGCACAAGCGCTTCCTCTGCGTTTCGAAACTCGCCGAGTTGCGTGGGATCGTAGTGACGGCGGATGCCGTCACGATGGGGGCGCTAACGACTTACACGCAAGTCCAGAATCACCCTATTCTTCAGGCGGAATTCCCGTTGCTCTGCTCCGCTGCGAGGGAAACCGGCAGCATCGCCACGCAGAATCGCGGCACTTTGGGCGGCAACATCGTGAACGCATCGCCCGCGGCTGATTCCCCGCCCGCGCTGCTGGTCTATGACGCGGAAGTCGAGCTTGTTTCCGCCCGCGGGGCGCGATGGTTGCCGTATCACGGCTTCCACACCGGCTACAAGAAAATGCTGCTCGCGCCCGACGAATTGCTTCGCCGTATTCGCCTGCCGCGCCGGGCCAAGCCGTGGCGGCAGTATTACAGGAAAGTGGGCACGCGCAAGGCGCAGGCGATTTCTAAAGTGTGCATTGCAGGGGCGGCACAGATGGAAGCCGGCACGATTCGCGACGTGCGCATCGCGCTCGGGAGCATCGCGCCCATCGTGCTGCGGGCGGTGAAAACGGAAGACGTGCTGCGCGGCGCAAAACTTGCACCAGAGACTATGGCCGCAGCGAAGGAAACACTTTCCCGCGAAATTTCCCCGATTGACGATATCCGCTCGACCGCACGATATCGTCTTCGCGTCGCGCAAAACCTGCTCGAAGAATTTCTTTCGCAGCTCGGCCGATGAAGACAATACACGTGATTCGCGGCGAGCGCGTGGTGACGCCGGAAGGTATAAAGCCGGCGGCCGTGCACATTCGCAATGGAACGATCACAGCGGTGCGCGGCTATGACGATCTGCCTGGCGGAGCGAATGTGTATGACGCGCGAGGATCTGTCGTCATGCCCGGCCTGGTGGACACGCATGTCCATATCAACGAGCCGGGGCGCACCGATTGGGAAGGTTTTGAGACCGCGACACGCGCGGCCGCCGCTGGCGGCGTCACGACGCTGATCGACATGCCGCTCAACAGCATCCCTGCAACCACCACAGCTGCGGCGCTCGAAGCCAAGCGCACTGCGGCGCGCAAGAAATGCTGGGTGAACGTCGGCTTCTGGGGCGGGGTCGTGCCCGGCAATGCCGGTGAATTGCGGGCCATGCATCGCGCGGGTGTGTTCGGGTTCAAGTGCTTCCTCGTCCCATCGGGAGTGCCGGAATTTGAGCATGTTGCCGAGCAGGATCTTCGCATTGCGATGCCCAAGCTTGTAGAACTCGGCGCGCCACTTCTCGTTCACGCTGAACTCCCTGGACCGATTGAAAAACGTATGAAGCAACTTGGGAATACCGATCCTACGCGGCACAGTACGTGGCTGTTTTCGCGGCCGCCGGCAGCTGAGTACGATGCTATAGCGTTGATGATTCGCCTGTGCCGCGAATTTGTTGGGCGGACGCATATCGTACATCTATCGAATGCCAGGGCGCTTGGGTTGCTTCGGCGGGCGAAGAAAGAAGGGTTGCCAATTTCTGTCGAAACCTGCCCCCATTATCTGTATTTCTCTCCGCGCGACATCGGTCGAGGAGCCACGGAATTCAAGTGCGCGCCACCCATTCGCGAGAAGGATAACCGTAGGCGTCTCTGGAATGGGCTTGCGAAAGGAACCATTGACCTGGTGGCGTCTGACCACTCGCCATCCCCGCCCGAAATGAAATGTAAAGACACAGGAGATTTTTTCCGCGCCTGGGGAGGAATTTCTTCGGTGCAACTGAGCCTCTCCGTGATGTGGACGCTCATGACAGACCGAGACTACCCACTTGGTTGGTTGGTGCGATGGATGTGTGCCGAACCGGCGCGCTTGGCGGGACTCCAGAAGTATAAGGGAGCCATCGCAGCGGGCTATGACGCCGACCTGGTCATTTTCAAGGCAGAAGAACGATTTAAAGTGCAACTCGACCCACCCAGACGGTCCAATAATCAGCCATTCAAATTGCACAGCCGCCATCAGTTGACGCCATATGCAGAGCGTGTTTTACGCGGCGTCGTCGAAGCAACTTTTCTGCGGGGCGAAATGATCTATGACCGCGGCCGTTTTCTGGGCACTCCGCGCGGCGCACTGCTGCGAAGAGGCGAACGCTGATGGATTTTACGGAATACATCGATCTCGCGGCGGAACGGCTGGGCGGACGCGTGGTCGAAGCCAATGACGAATTTTTCGCACCAAAGGAAAATCTACTGAAAGCTGGCGCCCCGGTTTGGATCGCGGATAAGTACACCGATGTTGGTAAATGGATGGACGGCTGGGAGACGCGGCGGCGGCGCACTCCCGGCTATGATTGGTGCATTGTGAAGTTGGGGCTGCCCGGCATCGTTCACGGTGTGATCGTGGATACCGCGCATTTCAAGGGAAATTATCCCGAGCAGTGCGAAATGGAATGTTGCGCGGCAGACGGCGATCCCGGCGCCCAACAACTTACGGATGCCGCAACGCCTTGGCGCACGCTGCTGCCGAAATCGCCGCTTGCGGGTGACACGCAAAATCGCTTCGCGGTCTCTTGCCTGAGTCGCGTCACGCATCTGCGGTTCAAGATTTATCCCGACGGCGGTGTGGCGCGCCTGCGAGTTCACGGTGAGGTCCTCCCGGATTGGCCGGCGATCGAACGAGCCGGAGGGGAAATCGACCTCGCTGCTGTCGAGCACGGCGGCTTAATCATCGATTCGAGCGACATGTTCTTTGGCTCGCGCAACAATTTAATTCTGCCGGGCCGATCGACGGGAATGCATGACGGCTGGGAGACGCGCAGACGCCGCGGCCCAGGCCATGACTGGTGCATCGTGCGGCTGGGCGCGGCCGGCACGATTCGCCGCTTGGAAGTCGATACGTCGTATTTCAAAGGAAATTTCCCGGAAAGCTGTTCTCTTGAAGTTTGCTACGCAGGACGCGACGTTTCCGATCCGGGCGCGCTCGCGGCCTTTCCATGGAAAGAAATTCTGCCGAACTCGAAGTTGAGTCCTGATTCCCTGCATGTCTACCAAAAGGAAATTCTGGATTCGGGAGAAGTGACGCACGTACGCTTTCACATCTATCCTGACGGAGGAGTGGCCCGGCTGCGAATTTTCGGTAAACTCGCGCGGAGGCCTGCGTGAAGTGAATCTTGAGGAATTCAACGCGCTGCCTGTTGTCCGAGCCGAACAATTTCTGCTCGATTGTTGCGGCTCGACGCACTGGGCCGCTCGGATGGCCGCGCAACGTCCGCTCCTAGACCTGAACGACCTCTGTGGAACCGCGGATTCCATCTGGCGAGATTTGGAGCCAGCTGACTGGCTCGAAGCCTTCGGCCGGCATCCTCAGATCGGCGAAAGGGCCGCGGCCGGATCGGAGTCCTCACGCCAATGGGCGGAAGGCGAACAGGCGGGCATGCGCGTTGTGGCCGAAAGCGTGAAAGCAAAGCTCGCCCAGGGGAATCAGGCCTATCGAGAGAAATTTGGATATATCTTCATCGTCTGCGCCACCGGGAAGTCCGCGGAGGAGATGCTTGCACTTCTCGAACAACGCTTACAAAATGACTCCGCGCTTGAGCTGACCATAGCTGCGGAGCAACAGCGGCTGATCACGCGTCTGCGACTGGAAAAGCTTTTGACCGTGGAGAGATCGTTACAATGAGCCCGATTACGACGCATGTGCTGGATACCTCGCGCGGCCGCCCGGCCATCGGCGTCGAAGTGATCCTGCAGATTCGCTCAGGACGTGAGTGGAAACAACTCGGCGCCGGCCTGACCGATGCAAGCGGAAGATGCAACACTCTAACGGCAGAGGGCAGTCCGATTGAGTCCGGAACGTATCGTCTGCTTTTCAACGCCGGCGCTTATTACCAAGCGCAGCATACGGAAACTTTTTATTCGGAAATTCCAATCGTTTTTGAAATTGTCCACTCTGAAACTCACTACCACATCCCGCTTTTGATCAGTCCCTACGGCTACTCGACGTATCGGGGGAGTTGATCCAAACCGAATTTTCGCCCTAATGATCCGCCATTGAGATTTTGTGGCGCCGGCGTATTGCCGGTGTTATTGCGTTATGCCATCTCGTTAAAAGAACGCCCCGCTGCGCCGGGGCGCCACGAAGACTTTGGGCGAATCGTGAAGCTCACTTCGTCCGGTTGTTTAGAATTTTCAGGAAAGATCCGAGGTGTAATTCTTCCGGGGTAACGCCGGTCAGGCGCTCCGCCTCCGCCTCGCTGATCGCGCCACAATTGATTGCCCGCAAAAAATAATTCAGCAAGCCCTGTCCCGTGGCGGCGTCATCGAACACATCGCCCACCAACGTGGCCTTGGCGGCCTTGTCGACGAAATTCCTGAGGCGCGTGGCGGCGGAATCGAGCCCCTCGAGGAAAAACGAATACACGGCTGCATAGCGCGTGGGAAGCTGCGCCGGATGCAAATCCCAGCCCTGGTAATAGGCCGAAACGAGTGAATGCTGGATGTGCTCGTAGTGCAGGTGCCAGGCGCGGTGGACCGCGTCACGATTTTCGTCGCGTTGGGCGCGCGTGAGCCGCTTGCCCTTCTCCACGCGATGAGGCGGCGCCGGCAGAATGTTGGTTGCGCCGTCGGAAATCCAGATTCCGGTGCCGGCAAACGCGACCTGCATCATCTGTTTGGCAAAATCGGAGGCCGGGTGGGTCATCGTCTGGTACGCGGCCGTGATGCTGCAGCTTGCCGTGTAATCGTAAGTACCGAAATGAGCGGCGATGCAACGGCCCGCGGACGCGTCGAGCAATCGGGGCAAACTCGATTCGCCTCGCCCGTT
>WNGO01001965.1_pt1 | contig 16396 bp, 15 predicted proteins | sample 5400511 | NCBI WGS metagenome assembly WNGO01 (sample SAMN13153380, study PRJNA577476) | soil metagenome | isolation source: 20 cm soil or saprolite under Garry oak tree replicate 2 | place: USA:California | collected 2016-06-15 | reverse complement strand
CTACGACTACCACAGCTCCTTCGGAAACACGGCCATCGGCGGTTGGACCGACGGGCGGACTATCATCAGCGGCAACTCGCAACAAGATGTCTTCGTCAACTTCGTGCAGGGTGGCCCGTCACCTACAGCCACCCCGTCACCAACAGCAACGGCCACCGCGACTGCTACGCCTATTGCTACGGCGACGCCGACCGCTACGCCTACGCCAGGTCAGATCATACTTACGGCGTCAGGACATAAGGTTCATGGATTTGACACCGTTGATCTCTCCTGGAGTGGGGCGACTTCAAGCATGGTCGACATTTACCGCAATGGCGTGGTCATCGCGACAGTACCCAGCAACCCGGGCGCCTATACTGATAACACGGGCCAAAAAGGTAGGGCGACCTTCACATATCAGGTATGCGAAGCGGGAACGCAGAACTGCTCCAATCAGGTAATCATGAGGTTTTAGCAACGGGCACAGAATAAGAGAGAAGTTCAAATTTAAGCCAGCGCCCTTCTTTTAATCTTTCGCTTCGCAGGAAGCGCTGTGCCCTGCAGACGCGATGGACTCACGGCTTTCTTGCCGGCATCGGTTTCGAGCTTTTGAGGATTTCTGATTCGGGCGTGAGTGTGGCGGGTTTTCCGCTAAAGATGATGCGGTTAGGTTTTTGAGCGAGTGTTTCGAGGAGCGCCTTGGCATATGTCGTCACTACTTTCAAGTTCAGGAGAGTCACGCGCAGTTGTCTCAATTGTTCCTGCAGCTGCCTGTCCGTGCCGCCAATGAAGCGGTCGGCTGTTCCAAGCACTTTGTCAGCGCCTTTGCTAAGGTTATCGAGACTCGTGATCACGTTTTGTAAGTTGTCGGCGTCCATTTGAAGGGAATCGGCCAGTGGCCCAAGTTTGGGCATGAATTGATCGAGATCTTTCTTTAATCCTGCGACGAGGACGTTCGTATCATTGAGCAATTTGTTTGCGTTATCCAACAGCGGACCGGCTGCCGCTGTGAGCTGCTCAATTCCGTAAGCGGGATGACCCTCGATCGCGGCGTTGTTTGCCAACGTCTCACCACCGGGTGTGCCCGCGGAAAGCGCTACAAACTTCGGCGAAAGCAACGTATCGGAGCTCAGCGTGGCGGTTACGTCCGTAGGCATCGGCGGAATTTTTTCGTCGAGACTGACTGTCACGCGCACCGCGTCCCTTTTATTCGGCAATGCTTCGCGCTCTTTGGCGGTGAGATGCCGCATCGCGATCACGCGTCCGGCCGGCGCGCCGGCATAGCGGACCTCAGAATTCACTTTTATGCCGGTCACGTCTTCATAATTGATTTGCAGCGTGCGCGTCACCTTTTTGAGGCGATATCCAGAGAGCGCAAAAGTGAGCGCGGCGAGCAGGACGATGCTGCATGCGATCACGAACAAAGCGACGAAGTAATCGGACAAATTTCGCTTCATCAGGCTCAAGAGTATTTCCAGAAGGTGGTCGTGTAATGACGAATGACGAATGGCTTCGCCGCGTTAAAAAGTTGAATCGTTAAATCGTTGAATCGCAAACCCGATATAACGCTGTAACAATTTAACGACTCGCGCATGTTCTTCGTCTTTCCTTCGTCATTCGAGCTTCGTCATTCATTTCATCTCGTTCTGCCATGGAACCTGCCGCGTGCCCAGGCGAAAGGACGCGGCTTCACATACTGATGATGCTCGTGCTCGTCCTGTGAAAGGTTCAATGGAATCGGGCCGTCAGGTTTACCGTGGATAAATTGCTGCACCTCCGGGTTTGGACTATTGCGAATTTCATCGGGAGTGCCTTGTGCCACAATCGACCCGTGGCCAAGCATGATCATACGCGTAGCGATCCGAAAGGCGCTAGTCATATCGTGGGACACAACCACTGCGGTCATGTGAGTGCCTTTGGTGAGGTTCAGCGTTAACTCGTCTACCACAGCGGTCATGATTGGATCGAGCCCCGAAGTCGGTTCATCGCTGAATAACAACTCAGGATCGAGCGCCAGCGCACGCGCCAAGCCCACGCGTTTTTTCATCCCACCACTGATTTCATCCGGCCTGAGATCTTCAAAGCCGGTTAGGCCAACCATCTGAAGTTTTTGCTTAACGATTTCTTCAATCTGGTCTGGGGACTTGTCGGTATGCTGTAAAAGCGGGAGCGCAACGTTTTCGCCCACGGTAAGAGACGCCAGTAGCGCGCCGGACTGGAATAGCATCCCAAAGCGTAGTCGCACTCGTTCAATCTCGCGTTCACTCATTCCCGTAACTTCTTCCCCGAAAAGTTTCACCGATCCCGAAGTCGGCTTCATGGAGCCGATCATGTGCCGGAGCAAAGTGCTCTTGCCGCAACCGCTTCCGCCCATGATCACGAGCGTATCGCCACGATGTACGTTGAAGGAAATATCCTCGAGCACGGCGCGATCTCCGAATCTTCGGACGAGATGGTTTACCTCGATGATAGTTTCTCCGCTTGCATTCATGCGCTGAAGAAGAAAATCCCGGTGAGAATCGCGTTCATTACCAACATCGCCAGCAAAGATTCCACGACTGAGGCTGTTGTGGACTGACCGACACCCTCCGCGCCGCCTTCGACATTAAGCCCCGCATTGCACGATATTGTGATAATGAGCCACGCAAAAACCACACTTTTGATCATTCCTGAATACAAATCCCACGTCTCTGCGCTTTCCAGCGCGCGCAGCACGTAGCCTGCGGTGTTTAAATCGAGGGCAAAACGGCATACCGCCCAGCCTCCCAGAATGCCGATATAATTTCCGAAGACGGTCAAGGCTGGCAACATCACCAACATGGCGAAAACGCGCGGAACGACCAGGTATTGGACCGGGTTGATCGCCATCACTTCCAGTGCCTCGATTTCCTCCGACACCTTCATTGTACCCAGCTCAGCCGCGACAGCGGAGCCGCTGCGCCCGATCACGATGACCGCGATTAACACCGGCCCCATCTCGCGCAGGAGCGTGAGCATCACCAGGTCTGGTATGTATATCTGCGCGCCGAGGCTCTCGAGAGAATGCGCAGCCTGCATCGCCAGAGTCACTCCTACGCTGAACGCGGTCAGCGCCACCATTGGCGCGGCGCGCACTCCGATGAAAACCATTTGCCGAAAAATCGGCGCGATCTTGAAAAATTGCCCCTTAAACGGCGCGATGAAAATCCAATAGAGGATGCTGAGATTGAGGAGGAGATAATTTTTCACTTGCCGCTAGAGCGGGCAGAATGCCAAGGCAAATGGAATGAAGAAAGCGCAAAGTTTGGCGAATGAGCAATGCGTAAGACGCGCGCAGTCGCAACGCTTCCGGAAATAAAAAACGCTACCGCTGAATTTCGCACGAAGTGCTTTTGGAGTGCGATGCGTTTTCGCATCGCTTTCACTGGGTTGGTTCAGAGGTCACGCCGAACTGATCCGAGCAACGCTGCTGAAATCCAACCTCAAATCGCTAAAGATCACCTGCGCTGCGTTTCTTCCCGGCGCCATAGACACGCCCGGGCCTGGGTGACTTCCGGAGCTGCATAAGTAAACATTGGAGACTGGTGTTTTGTATTGTCCAAGCTCTGGAATCGGGCGCAGCGAAGCGTTTTGATAAGGGAGGAACGCGCCCTGTCCGAGCGTGCCGCGAACGGCGCTGATGATCCTGCGCGAGATATCAACCGGAGAATGCGCTACGCGCTTAAGAATCTTGGCCTTTAAATCGGGAATGTAGCTGGCCGTGATGAGGTCAATGAGGTAATCCGCGTACGGTTCACGCGCGTCATCCCAGTTCCGTGCCGGGACTCTGCCGGTGGCGTCGCCGGTGATGAAATATTGGACACTCAAGACTACGAATTTCATCAGCGCCCTACCAGCTGGCGCGCGACTGGGATCTATGGCGGAATCATTCCAACTCACGATCATCGGCGCCGCCGGCAGTAGGCCGCCGCGACATTGCAGATAGATCCGCGCGAAAAAGTCGATCGACGTTTCGCTAAGGTGAACATGCGCGGATTGGCGCGCCATGAATGACATTATGAGTTTTCGTTTTCGCTGATTAAACTCCAAGAGAACTACCGATTAAAAACACGATGGCTCAAAGCGAAATCGACAGCGTGCGCGCGTTGCTAACTTCAAAGCCGCGCCCGGTCGGCTGGCCTGAACGTCGAAGGCGTCTCGATGAGATCGGCTCCGTGCGGCCAGTGGCCGATGACGTGAAGCTGGCTGCAGTTGATGTAAACGGTTTGCCTGGGGAGTGGTCGATCGCTCCGGGCAGTGATGCCTCGCGCGTTCTGTTGTTTTTTCACGGCGGCGGCTATTGCTCCGGTTCAATCATGAGCCATCGCCGCATGGTCACTGAGGCTGGGCGCGCAGCGAGAGCGCGCACGCTCGCCGTTGCGTACCGGCTCGCTCCCGAGCATCCGTTTCCCGCAGCGTACGAGGACGCGCTTAAGGCCTGGCGTTTTCTACGCAAAGGAGATGTCCCGGCTTCGCGCATCGCCATCGGCGGCGACAGCGCCGGCGCGGGATTGGCGGTTGCGTTGATCGCTCAACTGCGCGATGCACGCGAGGAACTTCCCGCGTGCGCGTGGCTCGTATCGCCGTGGACGGATCTAACGCTGTCTGGTTCGACACTCGCGACGAAGGACGCTGTCGATCCAATTATCCACAAAGCGTATCTCAATGAATTGGTCGATGCATATCTTCCCGCAGGAGTGAAGAGAAACGATCCGCGGGTCTCACCTCTATATGCCGAGGTCAGTGGCTTTCCTCCGATGCTGATCCAGGTCGGTTCAGCTGAAACGTTACTCGACGACGCCACTCGTTTCGCGCGCGTAGCCGGCACAGCCGATGTCGCGGTGACTTTGGAAATCTGGCCGCACATGATTCATGCGTGGCCCCTGTGGAACGCTCAGCTTGAGCCTGGCCGCCGGGCGCTTGCCAACGCGGGTGCGTTCATCCGGTCACACGTTTTTGCGGAGCGCGTTTCATCCGGGTAACCCGCGTCGCGATCGCGTCGGAATCCGCGTTGAGTCGTATTGAAATGTTTCTGTATAGCTACTACGCCGAAGAACAGCTGGTTCAGAAATCGCGTCCATAAACTAGCATTCCACCTGCCGGCGAGAATGGTCACGACCGATCGGAAAATGAGTCGCGGTGGTTCCGGGCTGAAGAAAATGTCGCGGAACTGTGGCGTGTAGAATCCCACAACAAACCGGCGAAACGTCTTGAAACGTTTGCGGTGGCGACGAGAGAACGCCGCGAATGTCGAAGCTGAAAAATCGTTTCTCATCAGCGCACGATGGAGTTCGGCAGCGGCTTCGATCCCTGACTCCATGGCGACCGACACGCCGGTTGAAAATACAGGATCAAGGAAAAATCCTGCGTCTCCGGCGAGGATCCACCGGTCGCCAGCGTAGGCCGAGGCACTGTACGAAAAATCCTTTTCAACGCGTACTGGCCACTCACGTCGAGCATCGCGCATTAGCTCGGCGATCAGCGGCGTGTCTGCGATTGCGCTGTTAAGCGTCTCTTCCGGCAAGTCTTTTGCCAATCTGCGGTAAAGGCGTAGTGGTAGAACTACTCCGACGCTCGTTAATTCTTTTGAAATGGGAATAAGCCAAAACCAGCCCGCGTCGCTGCGTGCGATGAGGCGGATATCGTCTGGCCGCGATCCTTCTAATCGCGGCACCTTCGTGTAGTGAGAAAATACCGCGATATTGGCGAGACGGGGCTCGTCGGTCCGCAGATTGAATTTTCGAGCGATTAACCCGCCGCGTCCGGTTGCATCCACCAGCGCCCGCACACGCACACGCGTGGTGGCAGCGTCCGAGCGTGACGCCACGTCGAGGATCGCCGCATCCGCTGCAAACTCGCAGGCGCCGACGTTCCACCCTTCCCGCACGTCGACGCCCACGTCGCGTGCCCGATCCAGCAGAATACGATCGAATTCCTCGCGGCACACTTGATACGTCTGAGGCTTGGTGACTTCTCTAACGTCGGTGAAGTCAACGTATCGTCCGCTCTGGCCGTCATGCGTGAACAGGCGCGCACCCCATTTGTTCGGAAAACATGCGGCCTCGATCTGCTTAGTCAGACCCAGGGCCGTAAACGCATCGTTCGCAGTCGACAGCAACGACTCGCCGATATGAAATCGAGGGAAGGTTTCGCGCTCAAAAAGCACAACCGAATGGCCACGCTGCCCGAGCGAGATTGCTGCCGACGATCCAGCAGGACCGCCACCGGCGACAGCGAAATCAAAGTCGTACTGCGACGTCGTCGTTGTCATAGGATTGCTCATCAGGACACATCAAAGCAGCGATTTCAATTGCCAAGATCCTAGACTGAATTTCCGCAACATCGAGAACTGTTTCACCCTCAACGCGAAGCAGCAGTGGCGCGGTGACGTGGCGATCTGAACGGATGGCCGAGATGCCGTTTCAGATCAAACCCCGCTTACGAAAATCACCGAGATTTTCGCCGGAAGAGCGTTCGACCAGATCGATGGTGAACTTGAGCAGGCAAACTTCCCACGCGTCGTCGACACCGTGAATCACTGCGCTGAGCGGTTCGCTTTTTCTTTCGACGTTTTGCCTGGTGCGATTGATCACCGCGTCAATTGAATCGCGAAGGGTCTGCTCGCTTAGATCGGTTTTGCGGAATTGAAAGCCATAACGAAGCACCGCGATATTCCGGGCGTGTTCGCGGAGCCGGTCGATATATCGCTCTGCTTTTTCTCCGAAACCCTCAAGTAATAGCCGGCAATAATGCTCCGGCGTCAGAATCTGCGGGCGTTCGGCGTGAATTTTTCCGTTCCGAATCCGGACCTGATCGACCCGGTCCATCAATTCCGAAATTAAGTAAAAATTGAAACTAGTGCTGCCGAACGTCGCGATTTGTCGCTCCGGCGCGACGATCACATGCGTGTTTTCAATTGCGTAGTCGAAGTCGTCTCTGGTCATGAATTACGTTAAGTTATGGTAGCTCTCGCGCTTTTCAAAGGACACTAAGAGACAACAAGGACGAATGAAGGGACGATTACGCGTGCCAGGCGTACTAACCTCGCAACTACTTTTTGGCCTGCGATTGCTCGCCGCCCGCTTGCTGCTGTGATTGGAAGAGCGAGAGATATTCGCCGTAGCCTTCTTCCTTAAGTTTCTCCACCGGTATGAACTTCAACGCGGCGGAATTGACGCAGAAACGCTGACCGGTCGGAGCCGGGCCATCGTCGAAAATGTGGCCAAGATGCGAATCGCTTGTTTTCCCGCGAACTTCGGTGCGCTCCATGCCGTAAGAAGCATCGCGCTTTTCCGTTACGTTCTCTGACTTGATCGGCTTCGTAAAACTGGGCCAACCCGTGCCGCTGTCGAATTTGTCCAGCGAACTGAACAGCGGCACACCGGTAATAATATCGACGTAAATTCCAGGCTTATGATTGTCCCAGTATGCATTGTGAAAGGGCGTTTCTGTGCCGCATTCCCGCGTCACCTTGTATTGGTCCTTCGTCAATTGTTTTCGCAATTCGGCGTCGCTTGGAACTTCTTTCGCTGGATTCATTTTCTCGGCTTCTTTTTTCTGGGTTTGAGCATAACTAAACAAAATCGAGCCGACAATTACGACAAGCGCGCCGGCCAGGCCAAACCACAGAGTTTTGTACGAATGTTTGTAAGTGAGTTGTGTTCTGTTCATCGCTATCCCCTGATTTCTCGCGTGAGATTACCCGTTTTAGAAGCGGTCTAATATACGCTCAACTGCGTTCCCCGGCAAATTTGGGCAGAGATTTCCCTTTTAATCAGATTCGTAAGCCAGCCAAAGACTGGTCAGCGACAGTCTGCTGCAGGATTGAAATCTGATGCGACCGTCTCGCCGAATTTCGATAGTCGAAGTCCTGCCTCCCAGCCTCAGGGACGCGAATGTAACGTCAAAAGACAATTAGTCCCACTGGCACGATTCAGTTTTTGGCTTGCTGCGAATCGAGCGTACTGCTTTAAGTGCAGTGGTGACGCGATTTCAGCCAGTGAACTAGCTCCAAATGGCGTTAAGCAGATTTTGGGTCGCTCTCTTTCTCTGTTCGATTGCCTATCTCCTCATCCATCTCGTCAGCGGCCGATTCTATAGCATCGAATTCGCCGTGAGTGGCAAGAAGGACGATCCGCTGCTACAGCGTGAGTATTACATTGATAAGCTGCCGCCTGAATTGCAGAGCAGCTTGCAAAGCGCGCCCGATCACAAAGTCACGGTCGGCGAAGAGCAGTACACAATCGACAACGGCGTGGTGAAGGTCTACGCCGGCAAACAGGCTGCTGACGGCGTCGTGCCGCAATGCAAAAATACGCTCTTTGATATTCTATTGCCGCTGATTGCGTACCTGGCGTTCTTCAGCGGTTTGATGCAATTGCTGATCGACAGCGGCGCTGCAGAACGCGTCGCAAAACTGCTCAGTCCGATTTTCGTCCACGTTTTTCCAGAGGTACCCCGCGGTCATCCGTCGATCTCTTACATGACGTTGAATTTCGCAGCGAATTTCCTCGGACTCGACAGCGCGGCTACACCATTCGGCCTGAAGGCAATGAAGAGCCTCCAGGAGCTGAACGAGCAAAAGGACCGGGCGAGCAACCCGCAGATCATGTTCATGTGTTTGCACGCGGCCGGGCTGACGCTCCTCCCGACTTCGATTATCGGTTATCGCGCGGCGGCGCATGCCAGGAACCCGGCAGATGTGATGCTGCCGTGCATTATCACGTCATTCATCGGCACGGTTGCGGCCCTCGTAATCGTCGGCATTCGCCAGCGGATCAATTTGTTTAAGGCCGGACTTGTCATCGCAATTGGCGGAATCGCTGCCGTTATCGCCGTGTTGCTTGTTTATATCACGCGGCTGGATCTGATCGGCAAAAGCTATTTCACGGGCAACCTCTCGAGCGCGGTGCTGCTCGGCCTTATCTTTGCGATTTTCGGTTACAGCTTGTTGCGCGAGAAGCAATTCGCCGCAAAGGACACCACGATCTTCAAGTCGTTCGTCGAAGGCGCATACAACGGGCTGGAAGTCGGGCGCATTATTTTCCCGTATATCCTCGGCATGCTTGTCGCGATCTCGCTTTTCCGAAATAGTGGACTGTTTGAGATGTTCTCCGCCGCGCTGGCCAGGGCGTTTCGGGCCGTCCACGTGAGTGATCAGATCGTGAATGCGCTGCCAATCGCAATTCTTCGGCCATTCAACTCGGCCGGCAGCCGCGGATTCCTGCTCGACACGATGTCTACCTACGGCGCGGACTCCTTCGCCGGTCGCCTCGGCTGCGTCTTTCAATGCGCAGCGGAGACGACGTTCTACGTCCTCGCCATGTACTTCGGGAGTGTGCAGATCAAGAATACCCGCTACGCGCTGAGCACCATGTTACTCGTCGACCTGATCTGTGTGTTTGCGGCAGTCTTCGTCAGTCTGGCGTTTTTCCCACTGGCGGCATCTGTTCCTGCCGCGCATTAGCTGCGCTGCAGCGGCCCGGTGAAAAGTCTGGATAGCTGATCTCGGGGTCGCGGCGAAGACTCGGCCAATCATGATCCTTTCGACTCAGTTTCACTCCGCTCAAGATCGCGTCGTTCAGCGCGCTGCGTTTACACCAAATTCTCGATATATTCTTGCCGGTCGAACGGCGCGAAATCGTCGATCTTTTCTCCGGTGCCGATAAAGCGCGTCGGAATTCGCAGCTCATCTTGAATTGAAACGACGATCCCGCCTTTGCCGCTGCCGTCGAGTTTGGTGACAATCAGGCCGGTGAGTCCAAGTGCATTGTGGAATTCACGCGCCTGACTGAGTGCGTTACCGCCGGTGGTCGCATCGACGACAAGCAACGTCTCTTGCGGAGCGTTCGGATCGAGTTTGCCGAGCGCGCGTTTCACTTTTTGCAACTCGGCCATGAGGTTCGTTTTGGTATGTTGGCGACCAGCAGTGTCACAAAGCAACCAGTCGATTTCGTGCTTCACTGCCGTCTGGTACGCTTCGTAACAGAGCGCAGCCGGGTCGGCGCCGTACTGGCCGCGAATCATCTCAACGCCCAGTCTTTCGGCCCAAATATCGAGCTGCTCAATCGCAGCGGCTCGGAATGTGTCAGCAGCAGCGAGCATCACACGGTATGGATCATCTTGTAGGGCGTTTCTATGAAACGCCGAGGCGTCTGACACAGACGCCCTACAATTGGGGTCCATGAGATAATGCGCGAGTTTCGCTGTCGACGTTGTCTTGCCGGCTCCGTTCACACCGACGATGAGAATTACGGTTGGCTTGCCCTTCGCTTGGCGAATGAGCGTGGGCTCGATCGGCAAAATTTGTGCGATCTCTTCGCGAACGGCTTTAATTACGTCGCCGATTCCAAGCACAGACCAAGCCTCGCGCTCCTGTAGCGTTTTGATAATGCGCGTTGTCATCGGCACACCGAGATCGGCTCGAATGAGCGCTTCTTCGAGCTCGTCCCAATCAATCGGTTTGCCGGCAAATTGCTGGGCGAGCGCTTCTAGAAATTTCATGTCGATCTTTTGTTGTAGGGCAGGCGCATCGCCTGCCTTTTTCGGCAACCGGAGCGGTCGCCCTACAATTCCTTCTTCACAGCTTCCCGCGCCGGCCGATCCAAGTCTTTGCGAACTCGATCGAGAATCCCATTTACAAACCGCCCTGAGTCCGCGCCACCATATGTTTTCGCCAGTTCGATCGCTTCGTTGATCGAAACAACTGGCGGAATGTCGTCGCGATAAAGCATCTCGTAGATCGCCAAGCGCAAAATATTGCGATCTACTGCTGAGATACGGCGAAATTCGTAATTCTCGCAATAGCGGCGAATGCGTTCGTCGATCTCCGGGAGATGCGCCACCGTTCCTTCGATCAACGGCTCCGCAAACTCACGCACGCGCGGCTTGGCCGGGCAAAATTCCCAGAACTCATCGATTTTCTCAGGCCCTTCGCCGCGCTGGAGGTCGCGCCAGAAATGATATTGGATTGCCGCTTCTCGCGCTCGCCGTCGTTTACCCATCGTGCCTCGGCGGTTTTGAAACCGCCGCTCCCTGGTTGTTGCGAAGGTCCGATAAAACATTTGCGATTTCCACCGCCGCCCGAGCGGCTTCGGTGCCGCGATTAATTTTATTTTCGAGACAACGCGCACGGGCTTGATCTTCGTTATCGAAACTGAGCACCACGTTGATCACAGGCACCGCTTCTTGCACTGCGATGCGTTGAAGCGCATCGGTGACGGAGCGGCTCAGATTTTGTGCGTGATTGGTTTCGCCTTGCAAAATCACCCCGCAAGCGATGATTGTGTCAGCGCTTTCCCGCGAGGCCAGTTCGCGCACGACCACGGGAATTTCGAATGCGCCCGGCACACGATGCAGAGAAACCGTCGCGTCCGGCGCAAGCGCATGCAGCTCTTTCGTCGCGTGATCGACAAGCGCGTCCACGTATTGCGCATTAAACCGGCTCGCAACGATGTGGAAGATGCGTTTCGCCTTCGCGGTTCGTAGACGAGATGGCGCGGCCTTCGTCATTCACAGCAAGTGCCCCAGCTTCGTCCTTTTCGTTTCAAGATATTTGACGTTATGCGGGTTCGCCTCAGTGCGAATCGGCACCTGCTCGATCATTTCGAGCCCATAGCCCTCAAGACCGACAACTTTCTTCGGATTATTTGTGAGGAACCTGAACTGCCGCACGCCGAGATCGAAAAGGATTTGCGCCCCCAATCCGTAATCGCGCAGGTCGCTCGGATAGCCGAGCCTGGCGTTCGCTTCAACCGTATCGAGCCCTTCCTCCTGCAATTTGTATGCGTGAATTTTTGCCGCGAGACCGATCCCCCGACCTTCCTGGCGCATGTAAACCAACACGCCGTTGCCTTCCTCTGCGATTTGTCGGAGCGCGGCGTGCAACTGATTTCCGCAATCGCATCGGCGCGAAGCAAAAACGTCGCCGGTAAGACACTGACTGTGCACGCGCACGAGCGTCGGTTTCTTCTTGTCAATCTTGCCTTTGACCAGTGCAAGGTGATGCTGCCCATCCAGTTTTGAGCGATACAAATGCAGATCGAAATCGCCGTAGTCGGTCGGCATTTTCACGACTTGCTCCAGCTCCACGAGTTTTTCGCGAACACGACGATAAGCGATCAGGCTTTGGATGGTGCAAATGCGCAGGCCGTGCTTTTTCCGGAACTCCATCAGTTCGGGCAAACGCGCCATGGTGCCGTCGTCGTGCAAAATTTCGCAAAGCACTCCCGCCGGCTGCAGGCCAGCCATTCTCGCCAGATCGACGGCCGCCTCAGTGTGACCCGCGCGCCGCAGCACCCCGCCGTCCTTTGCGCGCAACGGGAATACGTGGCCTGGTTGGTTTAAGTCTTCCGGCGATGATTTCGGGTTGCCGATGGCAAGAATGGTTGTAGCTCGATCATAGGCACTGATGCCAGTTGTGACGCCCCGCGCCGCATCCACCGAAACGGTGAAATCGGTGCGATGCTTTTCGCGGTTTTGCACCACCATTCGTTGCAAGCCGAGTTGTTCGGCGCGCTCATTCGAAATGGGAACACAAATTAAGCCCCGCCCATGGGTGGCCATGAAATTGACTGCCTCAGGCGTGACCTTCTCCGCCGCCATCACCAGATCGCCTTCATTCTCACGATCGGCATCGTCGGTCACAATGACCATGCGTCCTTTGGCGATGTCACTCAGCACATCGTCAATCGCGTCAAATTGAAATGTTTCTGCCGGCTTCGCGATCATCGAAACAATACCATTACGTCCGGCGCGCGTTGGGGCAACTCGTACTCATGCTCGTAATCGAACCATTTCCGATCGGCGAGGAACCTCATGCACACTCTCCTAGACTTCTCTGTGCATCACAACAGCGTGCGGCTGTGCCTTCACGACTTTGAAGCCGAACCGCTCGTATAGCCGCAAGACCGGTTTACCGGCGACGAAGCTTAGCAAGATCGTTGACTCCTCAGGGTTCGCGCGGACCAGTTGCGTCAGCAGAGCCGTGCCGATGCCGTGCCTGCGGTGCTCCGGTGTTACCACAAAGGCAAGCTCCGGGGGTGAATCAGTTTTGTCGATCATCTTGCGCAACCAAACAGCGCCAAGCAATATTCCATCCTTCTTGTTGTGCGCGACGAAACCCGTGTCGCCAGCGCGGCCCCAGCCTTCCACGTAATGCGCAAACTCCGGGCGATGCACGATGTCGCGTGCAGGCAGCTCTTTTTTTTCAGGTGATAACATCTCCCAGAGAATGAGTTCATCCTTGGCTGTGAGCTGGCGTATCGCGTAGTCCATGGCGATCACTCACGATACCCGAACGAGAGTGATTTCAAATGGCCAGCGGTCATTTCACTGCACGATCATAAATGTGAACTCATGATCTAATTCGTCGATCAAATTAACACTGCGGCTTCAGCCCGGTGTTTCTGCGCGGCAATAACCGGAACCGTTTAAATGGTTTCAGCGATGGCACCATTGACACCGCGCTGAAGCGCGGTGTTAACGTGATTTTCACCAGATCTTCGCGCGCTTATCAGCGTGGCGAACCATCGGCGAGCTATCGGGAATGTTGAACGCTTTCTGAAACTCCGGCATGTTGGACAACGGCCCATTCACGCGAAACTGCGCGGGCGAATGCGGATCGGTGTTGAGTCGCAGTTTTTGCTCTTCATCGCGAATCTTTGACCGCCAGATGGCTGCAAAGGAGAGGAAGAAACGTTGCTCCGGCGTGAGACCGTCGATCTTCTTCGTGCGCTCCTCCGGATGTTAGCGGCTGATACTCGGAATACTGATCGACAACGGCTTTGCGGCGCTTGTCGTATTCGGCTGCTGATTGTTTTGACCACCAGTCGCGCAGGTTTCCTACGGCATCAAACTGCCGCCCCTGATCGTCAAACCCGTGCGTCATTTCATGGCCGATCACGGCGCCAATCGCGCCGTAGTTCACCGCGTCGTCGGCATTTGCGTAGAAAAACGGCGGCTGCAAAATGCCGGCTGGAAACACGATTTCATTCATGTTCGGGTTGTAATACGCGTTCACGGTCGGTGGGGTCATGCCCCAGTCGGTGCGATCGACAGGCTTGCCGATCTTCTGGAGGTCGCGGTCGGCTTCAAACTTTCCGGCGCGCACTGCGTTCAACACGTACGGGCCGCGGTCGATCTGTAGCAGCGAATAATCGAGCCATTTGTCGTGATAGCCGATCTTGACGTTCATCGCGGCAAGTTTCTTGAGCGCTTCTTTTTTTGTCGGCTCGTCCATCCAATCGAGCGTTTTGATTCTATCGGCCAGCGCTTCCTTCAAATTGTTTACCAGCTCGAGCGCGCGCGCCTTGGCTTCCGGAGGGAAATAAAAACCGACGTACAATTTGCCGAGCGCTTCGCCGATCTCGTCATCCTCGGACGTGATCACCCGTTTCCAACGCGGTTTGATTTGCTGCGTGCCGCGCAGGGTCCGGTCACTGAAATCGAATTCTTCGTCGACGAAATCCTTGGAAAGATATGGCCCGGTCGCATTAATCAGGTGCCAGCGCAGGTACGCCTTCCAATCATCAATCGGCGTCGATTTAAATAAGTTGTTGGCGGCTTTGAAAAACTCCGGCTGATGCACATTGATGTCGCCGGGCTCGAGCAGATTGATCTTGTTGAAGTAATCGCTCCATTTCCAATCCGGGGTCAGGTCCTGCAGCTGTCGCACCCCCATTTTGTTGTAATTTTTGATCGGGTCGCGCAGCTGCACGCGGGTGCGCGACGCTTCGGCCAGCTTCGTCTCCAGCGCCATGATCTTTTTCGCATCGTCCGCGGCTTTGTCGGCGGACTCGCCCACGAGTGTCAGCATCTTTGTGACATGCGCGATGTACTTCTCGCGCTTCTGCTTCATATCGGCATCCTGTTTTGTGTAGTAATCGCGATCGGGCATGCCGAGTCCGCCCTGTACCGCTTGGGCGATGTCCCGCGTGCTGTCCTTCGCGTCCTGACCGGCGCCAAAACTAAAAAACGCTTCAATGCCGATGCTGTGCAGGTGTGCGATTTCCGCCAGCACATCCTTTTGATCCTTGATCGCCTCAATGCGATCCAACTCCCCTTGCAACGGCTTGGTGCGCATCGCTTCGATCGACTGTTCGTCCATTCCGCTGACGTAATAATCGCCAACCTTCTGTGTCTCCGGCGCGAGCTTGGGGTCGAGTTGCGTTTGGGTTGCCTTTTCGGCAATCGCGTGCAGTGCGTCGTTGTTGCGCTCGATTAGCTCGTTGAACGCGCCCCAGCGGGAATATTCCGGCGGGATCTCAGTGCGCTTGATCCAGGCGCCATTAGCATAACGAAAAAAATCATCACCGGGCTTGACCGATGTATCCATATTGTTCGGATCGAGCGGTGGAGCTCTTTGCTCACTCTGCGGCTGCTGGGCATGCAAGCCGAGCGGAGCAATAAGCGAAATAATAATGGGGATGAATAACTTCATGGTTTTGGAAGCTGGTGAATCGCTTGGGTTATTTAATGCGAATTAGACCTTTTAAGCGCAGTTCCGTTGAAAGAGTGCTCGCCGCCAGCGCTGGCGTTCGTTATGGCCGCGATCTATCAGCCCCGTCGCTATACGGAAGTCCGTGCCGTCGGCCGTCAAAGACCGGCGCTACAGTTTACAGCTGCTCGATCACGTAGCCGCGGCTTTGCAACAACGCAATCACGCTGCGCGGACCGGAGAAATGCAGCGCACCTGCAACAATTGCTGTCGGTTTCCCGGTTTTCAGTTCGGCTTCGATCCGTGGAACCCATTTCACATTACGGTTTTCGACGAGGCGGGCTGCAATGCTCGGCGCTTCTTTGCGCAGTCGCGCGTCGCCTGCCCAAAGTGCGTCGGTGTCGCCGCGGCACCATGCTTTGTACATCCTGCTGGATTCCTTTGCTCCGTCCCCAGGCTGACTGAGCGCATCGCGCAGAATGAATTCGCTCTCGCGATCCGACATTCCACCCATCACCGCCACGTGCTCATCAACCGATTCGAGCCCTGCTATTTCTTTTCGTGTCATCCTCGCGTGGTCCACAAAGTAATTGTCCAGACCACGTGACGCGGAACTTTTGCTGTAGCTGGCCGGAGCAGCAAGATGCTGCGCAATCCACCACGGCTTATAGCGGAGCTCGCTGTCGAAACCTGCAGCTCGCGACTGCTTTCCGCGGCGAGGATCCGGATTTACGGTCAAAATATTTTGACGCAGCCAACTCAGGAGCGTTGGATCGATCTTGGAGCGGATGTCCTGTCCCCGCGGATATTTGGCCGCTGCTTCAAATTTCTTTTCGAATTCGTCGCCCCGCGACGGATCAAATTCAAAAACAAATCGCGCGCTATCCTTTAACGCCAGGTCGTATGCCCCTGGCAATGGATAATCCTTGGTGCTGAGCGCATGAATCGAGCCCACAAGATAGA
>WNGO01002199.1_pt1 | contig 16404 bp, 9 predicted proteins | sample 5400511 | NCBI WGS metagenome assembly WNGO01 (sample SAMN13153380, study PRJNA577476) | soil metagenome | isolation source: 20 cm soil or saprolite under Garry oak tree replicate 2 | place: USA:California | collected 2016-06-15 | reverse complement strand
CCACTCCAATCGATGGTTGAAATCTGCAGGTATGGCGCGCCTGTTGTTCCGTCGTAAGCATGGAATACCATGATGTCGCGCTCTGTCCCTTGCCGGATCGACTCTCCGCCGGGACCGAACCAACGTTGATTTCCGAGCACTACCGGAGTGCCTCCACCTTCGAGCATAGGCGTGCCACTCGCGTCTAGGTAAGGACCTGTAACTGAACGTGAACGGCCGACCATCGTCTTGTAGCTGCTTTTTGTCCCACGGCAGCACAGATCGAAAGAGACGAACAGGTAGAAATAGTCTCCATGTTGGACAATGAAGGGAGCTTCGATGGCTTGCCAGTCGCCGGGCAATCCTGGCGGATTGGGTGGAGGATTCGGCGGCCGCTTGCGCTGCGCCAAAGAATACAACTTGTTGTCATGGGAAGCGACCAGCCCCGTCTTCGCATCGATCTTCCGCATCTTGATACCAGTCCAGAAACTGCCGAACGAAAGCCAAGCCTGGCCATGATCCAGCACAATGTTCGGATCGATGGCATTGAAGTCATTCTCTACGCGAGATTGCAGAACAAGACCGTGATCGACCCAGCGGAAGTCGGGTCTCTTGGGATTCAGAGTCTTGTTCGTCAGCAGGGCGATTCCTGAAGTGTTTTTCCCGAACACCGAGAACGCGTAGTAGAGGTGGTACTCGCCATTGAAGTAAGAAACATCGGGCGCCCACAATTCCTTTGTCTTCGGGCTTTCTTTCTCAATCCACTCAGGAATCCGATCGAAAACGTTGCCACACTTTTTCCACTCGTGCAGGTCTTTCGAGCAGCGAATGGGCAGGTCTCCATCGCGGTTGGGACCGCTGGCTGTCCCAAACAAATACCAGGTATCGCCTTCCTTGATAATTGATGGATCGTGCACATACTTGGTATCGCCCGATACAGGAATCACTTCGCCCGTCTGCGCGCCGACTTGACCGCTGGACAAGGACAACACGATCCCTAACTCAATCAGGCACTGGCTTCCAATGTGAAGAAGTCTCCGCATAGTTCGCACTACCTGCGCAAGAATTAGTGTTGGTGCTTAAAAGGTTAGTCTAGGACACATTCTTAAGCAAACGTTTACCCAATTCGCCCACGTCCTCAAATCGGCTGTTTTAGGGAAGTCTGGTGTTGCAATCATGAATGCCGAAGCAATTCGGCCCTGTTATCGTTCCGCAGCCAGGGTAATAACAGAGACAGAGTGTTCTGGTACCGTGACGATGAAGGATGGCCCGGTGCTAACTGTGTTCGACTTGATCTGTACCGCGTCGGGATGCGAAAAGTCGTTGGAAGCCGTCAGTTCGTTGCCATTCACCGTTTCAATGCGTCCCTTTTTCGCTACACGAACTCCGGTCAATAGTATCTGCATAGGGATAGCTTGAGTGGGGTCGGTATTCACAACCTTGATGAATATCTGCTGACCATTCGCCGAGCGGCTGACAACCGCGTCCAATGCAGGAACGTTTGTGCCTTCGAATGTGGAGGCGAACGTCGGTCCCCGCAGTGTGCTGGCCAGCCGCTCTCGGCCGAGATGAGAGGCGTAAAGTAGGTTGACCATGTAAGTCGGCGTGACAAAAACTTCATGGCGGCTAGCTTGGATGATGCCTCCGCTCCAGCCATTCACCATATCGGAGACCGCACTCATTTCAACCAATTCGCCAGTGCGCTCAAAAACATTCATCAGCCGAGCCGCGTAGACGCCGGACTCCATCGAGTGTTGCGCCGGCAGAGGCAGTGTGGTGTTCCATTCGTTGATCGCCAACTTGATATCCCGTCCGGGCATCATTTCCCGGATCATTTCCCGGATTTCCCCGTAGAATCGCTCGTAACTCAACGGATGTGCACGTAGGTTGTTGGCGTCTCCCTTCATCTCTTTGGGGCCGTAGTAATGATGAACCGCCAGGTAGTCGATATTTTGCCCTGCAATCTTCAAAACTGTTCGGTCCCAGTCGAGATCGTTGTCGCCCGAAGCGATGATTTTGATAGAAGGATCCACCGCCTTCATTTTCTCGACATAACGATTGAGATTGTTGGCATAGGTGATTGCATCGCTGTGGCCGCGAACCCAGTCGCCCCATATCTCGTTCCCAATCTCCCAGTACTTCACGTGAAAAGGTTTCGGACTACCGTTGGCAGAGCGCGTTCGACCGTACTCTGACTCGGGACCACCATTGCAGTATTGAACCCACGCCGCTGCCTCGTTAGCCGTTGCTCCGCGCCCTTCGACATTCACCGTGATCGACGGTTCCGCTCCCACCCGTCGGGCAAATTGAACAAACTCATCTGTCCCAAAGTCGCTCGGCTCCAGCTCGTTTCCCCACGATGCATTCACCCAAACCGGCCGCTGATCGCGCGGACCAGTCCCCCACCTCCAGTGATAGTCCTGCGCGACGTTCCCGCCAGGCCAACGGATGAACGAAGGGTGTAACGCCGCTACTAAATGCTCAACATCGTGCCGAACCCCTCCATCTGCATCGCCGGGTATCAATGAAACTTGGTCGATCCACAGCCTCCCGTGTCCCGGAAAGAGAATGGAAAGTTTCGCCAGCGGGTCCGACTTCGAGGGGCTCAGTCGAAAGGAATATTTTGTCCAATCGCCCATCACCGGTGTGAGCGTGGCGCTGGCATAGTGTTCACCTCCGGTTTGGTCGGCTTCCAGCATCACTGTCACGTCTCCGCTGTAGTCCGCACTCTTTAGCCATACGTAGCCGCGGTATTCGATTCCTGCGCGGATGGGGATTGATTCCTGGTGAATACCGTGGCGTTGTCCGCCATTGCCGCGGATTTCCACGCCGAGCGAGTGCTGGCTTGAGAGCGTGTTGCTATCGCCATCGGCCGGAAGGAAGACATCGCCATCCCAAGAAAAGTGCAAGCCGCTGTCGTCATTTCGATCGTCCGGATCGCGCTCCCAGTATCTCGGCAGTCCCAGTGCATTCGGCTGCTCATCGAAACCGCGATCACGTATCAGTTCCGCAGAGAGCCCCCCTTTAATACCCTCGTACATGAACTCGGCAAACTGCCCATATAAAGTCGGACTGAGGCGGTTCTCAACCTTGTCCGCGTTGATCTCGAGCCTGGCGCTCCGGCTCTGTGCGATCGCGGAGCCGGGCAGAAGACACAGCAACGCGAACAGTACGAAGATCCGGCAACCTGCTTGAGGATGACTCCTCACGTCACACATCTCCGCGTTCGCCTCGAGAATCAGAGCTGTAGTATGCCCGAAATTGTACAGTGTGATAATGTGTTGCCGCAAAATCCTGTAACGTATTTACGTACAGATCCTGCTTGCACCTCCCACATAGACCCCGAGGCGGAGGGGTGTGTCATGAACGGTCTCAAGAGGGCCTGGCTTGTGCCTTCCTTGTTTTCGCCCTTGATCAGCTCGGGTCGGTAACTGTCTTCGTGAGCGTTTGGGTTTCCAAAAGCCTTGATGAATTCATCGGACTCATCAACGACATGCTTCGCTACTTTGAGGGCGTGCGCGATCCTTCTTCGCCAAACGCGGAGCATTACTCCGTAAGTCAAACAGGGGACAGAGGATCTGTTTGATTTCGAGTCGCAAGAGGTACTCACCGGAACGCCCACCGTGGCGGGTGAAAGGGTGAGTGCTTCCTGGCCAGCTTGTGCAGTAGAGCTTGTTTGACCCAGGGGCTCTACGTCGAAGCTATGAGGGAAGCCAGAGTGGCGCTGGATCTTGATCCTCTTTCGGTCCAGATGAACTACCAGGTGGGCGCAATTTATTTCTTCGATCGGCAGTATGATCGCGCGATCGAGCAGCTTCGTGCAACCAGTGAACTAGATCCCTTTTTCGCACCCTCACACCAGCTCCTTGCTGCGACATATGCGCAGAAAGGCATGCGGCACGAAGCTATGGCAGAGATTGAGAAGAGCTCTGAGCTCAGGCAGATGAGGCTTTTGCGTGCCTCGACATTGCAAGGCATGGGCATGTCGTCGGGCTCGCTGACGTCGCGATTGCGCAAGAGCTCGAAAGCATCCATGACGATCCTCGTTTTCGTGAGCTGCTGCTCAGTATGGGATTCCCGCCGGCAGAACTTGAGATTTCGTCTTTGACAAATAGATAATGACAAACTCGAATAACATCATCATCTTTAGTTCGCGAGTCGGAACTTGCAAGTAAAGACATGTTTTCTTCATCGATCCGGCCCAATGCCTGGCGGTTTCGGGACGCCAGTTGCTACGTAACGGACTTTTGTAGCTTCGCGTACTCTGTTTGGGCCTGCTTGAAGATGGGAATGTCGGGGTCAGCATCCTTCCGGAGGGTGAGGAAGTCTTCGTAGGCGGCAAGCGCACGAGAGCGAGCAGCATTCGCATCGGCACCACCCTTCGTTTTCGACTGCAAGGCGTTTGCGCGCGCCACTCCAAGACGCGCCAAGGCCCAGTCCAGCAGTTCCAGACAATGCCGCTGTGGTCAATGATTTTCTGGAACTCTCTGGCGGCACCCGCGCCTTGTCCAGCCGCTAAATAGGCTTCGCCGCCGCGCAAATATATCGGATGCAGCATGACGTACTGTCGGCGAATGGATCAGCACCTAACTCAATGCCTGAATCAGATTGCAATGCTTTGAGGGAAAGAACCGGCTCCTTTCTGTTCAAATTCAACTGCGCCTTAATCGCAGGCAGACAATGCGCCTGGATCAGGCTATCTACCGGGAAGCACTTCTCTAAGTCCCGAGAGAGCGATTCGGCTTGCGCCGTATCGCCCACTAGAAGCAGTCGTTCGCCCAAGTAGCTGGCAGAACCGGTGATCCCGGGGAATTGGCTGAGCCGTCGGTGTTAGGCCGGATGACATCCAAACCTGGATTAATCCCAAGCCCGCCATCGGACCAAAAGTGCCTCAACTCCCGAGCCAAGCCTGTGTGTCGTTTCGGTGATCCCTTTGTCTGCGGCTATGGTTTCATCAAGTGGTCGTAAATGAGTTGATAGGGTTCTGGTCGTACCCCCAGATCGCCCCGGAACGGACAGTCGAGAGCGAGCGTCATGAAAATGACCATCCCCAAGAAACTCGCCAGAAGTGTTACCAAGATCCCGTGCAAGCGCACATCTTCGACTTTGAAAAAGAAGGAGGCGCTCAGGCTGATGACCGCGCCCACAAGGATCACGATCCACATCACGCCCGGCAGACCGGTGCTTACTGCATCGAGGCGGAGGCGGCGAGCCTGGATCATGTTGTTGTAGGCCCGTAGTGTCTCAGCGTGGAGAAGTTTCTGGCCCTCGGTGGTCGGCTCAAAGGTGATTAGGGTGTCCTGAAAGCGGTTCATCCGGTCAACGCCACCGCTCGGAACCTGGCCGCGCTGCTGCAAGGGCCACGCTTCGTGGATCACGTAGTCGACGTAATCACGCACCTCCTTCTGAAGTTGGGGACGAATCGGCTCGGGATAGGTACTCACATCCCGGTACAGCACTGCCAAGGCGGTCGCCTCTTGTGAAATGATCTTCGACACGTCGGCGTACGTTTCGAAGACGTTCACCGCGATCAAGGCGAGGGCCAGTCCGTAAAAAACCATCACGCTGTGCACCATGGCCGCGGAAAAGTGGGCGTCCTCGTCGTGGATCCGCAGATGGGGCAGCACGCAGCGGCGAACTAACAGCAGTCCACCGATCGCAAACAGGCATAGGGATCCGATGATCACCATTCCGGCAATCACCAACGGGATATCGAATAGGGATTCAAGCATGCTTCGCATGGAATTGATCCATCAATCGCGACCACCGAGGCCATCGATTGGCTCGATGTTAGTCTCTACCCGCCGCCCACTTTAATTGGCTCCCACCCGCAACTCTTGAATCACGAAAGCACGCAAATGAGGTGCCTCGGCGGGACGAGAAACTCCGGCCACGGGCGTCGATTTCAGCGTATCCAAGTCCTTAATGAGGTCACACCAAGCCTTCGAGTTCCGCTTGTTGCAAAGGGCTTCTCAAGATCGCCGAAATATTAGCGATGGCATTCCTACCTTTCTTCAAGCGGCAGCGTCGGCCGCTTCGGTAGCCAGGACGTCACCCTCGTATTTCTTGAAGTTCTCTTGAAATAGTTGGAGCAATCTTTTTGCAGCGAAGTCGTAGGACGCTTTGTCGGCCCACGAATTACGCGGCACGAGGATCTCGTTTGGCACGCCCAGACATTCGGGAACCACGTTGAAGCCGAAAAACGGATCAGGCTTCGTCCTGACCTTGGCCAGCGTACCGTTGTGGATGCCATCAATTATGGTGCGAGTGTGCACTAGCTTGATGCGCTTGCCGACCCCATACGCTCCACCGCTCCATCCGGTATTCACCAACCACACGCGAGAGTTGTACTTTCGAATTTTAGCGGCCAGCAGTTCAGCGTACTTCCTTGGGTGCCAGACAAGGAATGGTCCTCCAAAACACGGTGAGAATGTCGCGGATGGTTCTTTGATGCCCACTTCAGTGCCAGCGACTTTAGCGGTGTATCCACTGATGAAGTGAAACATCGCCTGCTCAGGACTAAGGGAACTCACGGGCGGCAACACGCCGAATGCGTCACAGGTTAGGAATATTACATCGGTCGGATGTCCGGCAACGCACGGAATCAGACTGTTGCGAATAAAGTTGATGGGATATGCGCCTCGTGTATTCTCGGTAATACTCACGTCGGCGTAGTCGACGCTGTGGTCTTCTTCGAGAACAACATTCTCCAGAACAGCACCGAATCGTAGCGCAGAGAATATATCCGGTTCGGATTCGCTGGTTAGATTGACGGCCTTTGCATAACAACCGCCTTCGATATTGAAGACGCCATCGTCGCCCCAGCAATGTTCGTCATCTCCAATGAGATATCTCTTGGGATCAGCAGACAGCGTGGTCTTTCCTGTCCCGCTCAATCCGAAAAGCAGTGACGAACGTCGCGTCTGCTTGTCTGCTGTGGCAGAACAGTGCATCGACAGCACTCCGCGTTTCGGTGCGAAATAATTGGCCACAGTGAACACGCCTTTTTTCATCTCGCCAGCATATTCCGTTCCAAGAATCACGAGTTCCCGGTCTTCAAGACTGAGGCTGACGCAAGTCTTCGATCCGACATCGGCCATCAGGCGGTCCGCCGGAAAAACGCCAGCGTTGTAGATCACGAAGTCCGGTTGACTAAAGGCTGAGAGTTCTTCGGCTGTGGGGCGGATGAGCATTGTATGCATGAAAAGTGCGTGATACGGTCTCGAGCAAATCACACGGACCTTGATGCGGTACTTCGGATCCCACCCAGCAAAACCATCGAAGCAGTAGAGCCTGTCGCAGACGTTGAGATAGTCAAGGGCCCGCTGGCGGACCGTCCTGTACGACTTTGGATCGAACGGGACGTTGGTCGTCCCCCACCAGACATCTCTTTCGGAGGCGGGATTCTTGACGATGCGTTTGTCCTTGGGTGAACGGCCGGTTTTCTCTCCCGAATACGCGACGAGAGCGCCATTCTCTGCAATCGTGGCCTCTCTGTCATAGCGGATTGCATGTACGTACAAAACACTGGGTGGAAGATTGCGGTGGATTTCCTTCACGCTTAATTCATGCTGACGCAGATCGAATGAATTCATAAGGCAATACCATCTCCACTTCGTCATCACACACTAATGCATCTTCTGTTCTGTACATTGAACTCTAGCGCTGAGCGCCCCGACCTGCATACTGATAAGAACGCCAGTCACAACTGGCGGAATCATTTGAACGTACTCGGAAACTTGATTCATCTCCCCGCGCCGCGCTCTGCGGAGTGACGAGGGCCTGATTCCGGTCTCGTTCACAGGCGCTACACCGTCTATCCGGTTTTCTTATTCGCGACGTTGATGTCGTCGATCTTTTCAATGTTCTTGGTGGGCAAACCTGACACTTTTGCCAGTTGGCCGCAATTCCAAGAGTGCTTACCGTTACGCTACTGCCGTTTCAAAGCGATTTGAGTTTGTCCACCGTCTCGTTAGTGAAGTCCGCAGAGAGGCGCTGACTATTGTCGTTGCATGTTTTCTCTTCAGTAGCTGACAGCTTCGCGAAAAGTCTCCGGATTCTTGGGGGCTCATCCTGATGTTCAGACAGCCACCGATCACTCCGGTCATCGAATTGAAGAACATTTGGAGACGCATCTGACGCCGTGGCCTTGACCAATGACCGCAGTTCGGCAGCCCACTAAGCCCGTGCTTGACGGTAAACGCAGACGACGAATTTGGAGGAGTCATGAAAGCAACACTCGCTGATGTGAATGCACGAAAGAGGGGCGGTGTCAGCTCCAGTACCACGCATCCCTTATCTACCGAGGAGTGTCGCAAAATCGACGCGTACTGGCGTGCGTGCAATTACCTCGCCGTGGGCATGATTTATCTGCGGGATAATCCTCTGCTTCGTGAAGCCCTCAAGCCGGAGCACATTAAGAGTCGGCTTCTGGGCCACTGGGGTTCCAGCACCGGGCTAAGCTTTACCTATGTTCACCTCAATCGCCTCATCAAGAAATACGATCTCAACGCCATCTTCCTCGCCGGTCCCGGACATGGCGCGCCGGGGGTGCTAGGGCCGGTTTATCTGGAGAGTGCGTATTCGGAAATTTACCCGAGCAAGAGCGAAGACGTAGATGGGATGCGCCTGTTCTTCAAAGACTTCTCCTTCCCGGGCGGTATTGGTAGCCATTGCACTCCAGAGACCCCGGGCTCGATCCATGAAGGAGGCGAGTTGGGTTACAGCATCTCCCACGCTTTCGGAGCTGCCTTTGACAATCCCGACCTGCTGGTGGCGGTTGTAGTGGGGGATGGCGAAGCAGAAACGGGGGCTTTAGCCACCTCCTGGCATTCTGACAAGTTTCTGAATCCCATTCGTGACGGTGCCGTCCTGCCAATCCTTAATCTGAACGGCTACAAGATCAACAACCCGACGCTTCTCGCGCGGGTGCCCAGGGAAGAGTTGGAGCACCTATTCAAAGGTTACGGCTGGGCGCCGCATTTCGTGGAGGGCGACGATGTCGATTTGATGCACCAGGAAATGGCGGGCACGCTGGAAGAATGCGTGCTTGAGATTCGACGCATTCAGGAAGAGGCCCGTGCTAGTGGCAAGGCCAGCCGGGCGCATTGGCCCATGATCGTGCTGCGTACCCCGAAGGGGTGGACTGGCCCGAAGGAAGTGGATGGTCACAAAGTAGAGGGTTACTGGCGTTCCCACCAGGTACCGCTTGCGGGCGTACGCGAGAACCCTGCCCATTTGAAGCTGCTCGAAGACTGGATGCGCAGCTACCGGCCGGAAGAGTTGTTCGACAAAAAGGGGCGGCTGATCCCAGAGTTGAAAGCACTGGCCCCAACGGGTGTGAGGCGAATGAGCGCCAACCCTCACGCCAATGGAGGCTTGCTGCGAAAAGCCCTATGTCTCCCTGACTTCCGTGACTACGCCATCCCAGTGGAAAAGCCGGGACAGACTGCGGCTGAGAACACTCGACCCCTCGGCCGATTTCTGCGCGACATCATGCGCCAGAATCCGATTAACTTTCGCGTCTTCGGGCCAGACGAAAACTCCTCGAACAAGCTCGATGCGCTGTACGAGGTGAGCAAGAAACTATGGCTTGCCGACTACAAGCCGGAGGACGCGGATGGAGGCGAATTGTCCACCGATGGTCGAGTGCTCGAAATGCTTTCCGAGCACACCCTGGAAGGTTGGTATGAAGGCTACCTGTTAAGCGGCAGACACGGGTTCTTCTCCACCTACGAAGCTTTTGTCCACGTTATCGATTCCATGTTCAATATGCATGCTAAGTGGCTAGCGATGGCTGAACAGTTGCCGTGGCGTGCGCCCGTGTCTTCGCTCAACTTGCTGATTACCTCCACCGTCTGGCGACAGGATCACAACGGTTTCACCCACCAGGACCCGGGGTTCCTCGACTTGGTGGTCAACAAGAGCCCGGATGTTTGCCGGATCTACCTGCCTCCCGACGCAAATACTCTGCTGAGTGTCGCCAATCATTGTCTTGCAAGCACGGGTTACATCAACGTCATCGTGTCCGATAAGCAGAAGCATCTCCAGTACATGACCATGGATGAGGCCATTGTGCATTGCACCAAGGGCATCAGCATTTGGCAGAAAGTGAGCAACGACCAAGGCTCGGAGCCGGATGTCGTGATGGCCTGTGCGGGCGACATTCCAACCAAGGAGGCGCTGGCGGCAGTAGTCTTGCTTCGTGAGCACTTCCCGAATCTCAAGATCCGCTTCGTGAACGTGGTGGACCTTTACAGACTCGTCCCCTCGACGGAGCACCCCCACGGACTTTCGGACAGGGATTTCGACAGCTTGTTCACGAAAGACAAACCCATCATTTTCAACTTCCACGGCTATCCCTGGTTGATTCATCGCTTGACCTACCGGCGCACGAATCACAAGAACCTGCACGTGCGTGGTTACAAGGAAAAAGGAAACATCAATACACCTCTCGATTTGGCTATCCAGAACCAGATTGATCGTTTCAGTCTGGCGATCGACGTTATTGACCGGGTGCCTGCACTGGAGGTGGCTGGCGCCCACGCCAAAGAAATCCTGCGCAATATGCAGATCGACTGCCAGAACTACGCTTACGAGCATGGCGTCGATAAGCCTGAGTTCGATCAATGGACGTGGCCGGCCTGATTCTCGGCCGGCACGTCGTGTGCTAGCAATTGGGTTGGGATACCGACGCGACGGAATGGCCAGCACACTCCTCTTATTGATCTACCGCTCACCGAGCGCACTGAGCACCTCGCCCAGCAACTCGGTGAGCATCTCAACGGACTAGCTTTCGCAAACGCAAGCTGGTCGCACCAGAAAAAGGATATTACGATGAGCACAAAACCTGTGGCACTCCCGGAGACTCTAACAGCTACAAAATCCGCAACCGTCGTACCGATCCCAACGGCACCCCAGCATTCAAAGCTCATCCAGCAGTACGGCTGTGGCCCGGTTCAGTTCTCCGGAACGGATAATGCGCTTTATGAGCGCCATCTCACTTTTGACAATATCGTCGATCCCGCTGCTTCGGATGCTCGGATGAGGTTCGAGGCTTTTGCCCACTCAGTGCGGGACATTCTTTCGCAACGCTGGGTGCGTACTGAGACCACATACGAGCGTGAAAACGCCAAGCGTGCGTACTACCTGTCGATGGAGTTCCTGATTGGCCGCTCGCTCAGCAATAACATCGTCAACCTTCTGCTTGATCCCATTGTTAAAGATGCCGTCCGACAAAAAAACGTGGATTGGCTCCAGTTGGTGGAGCAGGAGCCTGATGCCGGGCTAGGAAATGGGGGCTTGGGGCGTTTGGCTGCGTGCTTTCTTGACTCCATGGCGACATTGCAGCTCCCGGCAATGGGCTATGGTCTGCGTTACGAGTTCGGCATCTTTCAGCAATCCATGCAAGACGGATGGCAACTGGAGAAGGCGGACCATTGGCTCCATCGCGCCGATCCGTGGGAGATCGCCCGGCCAACGGAGACCGTGGAGATCAAGCTCAACTGCTCGTTCGAACTGCACGGCGGTAGCCTGCGTGCCCTGCCCGGTCGACCGTCAAGCTTGATCGGCGTCCCATTTGATCGTCCAGTCGTGGGCTATGGCGGAAAGACTATTAATACACTACGTCTCTGGGCCGCAGCCACCCCTGATTACTTTGATTTTAAGGAATTCAGTAGCGGAGACTTCGTCGCAGCACTGGCGGAAAGTCTTACCGCCGAGTCCATAACACGGGTACTTTATCCGGATGACTCTACCAGCATGGGCCAGGCACTCCGTTTCGTACAGGAGTACTTCCTGGTTGCCGCTTCGCTGGCCGACCTGGTGCGGCGCTTCCGGCACAGCAATGATGATTGGGAGAGGTTTCCAGAAAAGGTAGCGATCCAACTCAACGACACGCATCCGGCAATGGCAGTACCCGAGTTGATGCGAATTCTTCTCGACGACGCACATCTGGGATGGGAGTCGGCGTGGGACATAACGCAAAAGACACTCGCATACACGAACCATACGTTGCTGCCCGAAGCTCTCGAGAAATGGCCAGTCGTGTGGTTTGAGACCATGCTCCCACGTCATCTGGAAATCGTCCTTGAGATTAACCGGCGGCTGCTGGACGACGTTCGGAGTCGCTTCCCAGGGGAGGAAGGACGCACAGAGCGCACGAGCCTGGTCGAGGAAGGTGCGCAGCGCAAGGTTCGAATGGCGAACATGGCCATTGTCGGGTCTCACAGCACCAACGGAGTCGCGGCGATTCATTCCGAACTGCTTCGTACAATAACGGTCAAAGACTTGGCTGAGATGTTCCCCGAACGTTTCAATAATAAGACCAACGGAGTCACTCCCCGGCGCTGGTTGCTGCTTTCCAACCCAGCGCTCGCCCGCACCATTACTGAGGCCATCGGTGACGCCTGGATCAGCGATCTCAGCCAATTGAGCAAGCTCAAGCCGCTTGCCGAGGACAAGGGATTTCGTGACACTTTCCGGAAGGCCAAACACCATGCCAAGTTGCAGTTTGCCGATTGGCTCAGATCTACTGCGGGCTTGGAGATTGATCCCAGTACTATCGTCGATAGCCAGGTCAAGCGTATCCACGAGTACAAGCGGCAACTGCTCAATGCGTTGCGGATCGTGGTTTTGTACAACCGTGTCCGAGAAAACCCGGACATCGAGATGACTCCGCGTACGTTCCTTTTCGCCGGCAAGGCAGCACCCGCTTACCGGTTAGCTAAGCTCATCATTAAATTCATCAACAACCTTGCCCGGACGATTGATGGCGACCCCGCTGTGAGGGGACGGCTCAAGGTCTTGTTCCTGCCCGACTACAACGTCTCGCAAGCGGAACGACTCATCCCTGCGACGGATGTTTCGAACCAAATCTCCACAGCGGGCTACGAAGCCAGTGGTACGAGCAATATGAAGTTCATGATGAACGGGGCCCTGACCATCGGCACGCGGGACGGCGCCACCATCGAGATGGCCGAAGAAGCAGGCGAGGAGAACTTCTTCCTATTCGGCCTCACGGCGGAACAAGTGGTACAAAGTCGTGGTTGGTACAGTCCGCAGTGGCACTATGACAATGAACCGGAGACGCGTGCTGCATTAGATCTGATCCGCTCCGACCATTTCAGCCGCTATGAGCCCGGCGTCTTCTCAGAACTCCACGATACGTTGTTGGCACACGGCGACCACTACCTGCACTTGGCGGATTTGAAGTCGTATCTGGAAGCGGACCGGCGATTGCTCGATTTGTATAACGACCAGGACGCTTGGGCGCGCAAGACCATCTTGAATGTAGCGAGTTCGGGGAAGTTCTCCACTGACCGCACGATCGCGGAATATGCCGCCGAGATCTGGAACGTGAAACCATGTCCAGTGCCATAGAAGCCCGGCCTTTGGCGGGTGATCGAGCGAGCAAAGTGAAGATCTCTCAGGTCGCAGGGAAGCCTGCGCCCAAGGAGATGCTGGTGGACCTGGTGCGGCTCGAACGAGAGTATTTCGTCCGTCGTCCCGACGTAAGTTGTCCCAACCAGATGGTCAGCTTCGGCACCAGTGGACATCGAGGCTCATCGTTAGATGGAACCTTTACCGAAGCTCATGTTCTGGCCATCACCCAATCCATTTGCGATTACCGGCATCGCCAGGGTACCGACGGTCCTCTTTATATAGGTAAAGATACGCACGCGCTTTCCGCACCAGCCCAGCGCACGGCAATCGAGGTTCTAGCAGCCAACAACGTGCAAACTCTCATCCAGCAAGAGGACGGAGTAACTCCTACGCCCGTCATCTCGCGAGCCATCCTTGTCTACAACCGTGGGCGCAAGGAGCACCTTGCGGACGGCATCATCATCACACCGTCTCATAATCCTCCGGAGGATGGGGGACTCAAGTACAACCCACCTAACGGTGGCCCCGCTGATACCGAGGTTACTCGATGGATAGAGGATCGTGCCAATGAACTGCTGCGCGCTGGCAATACCGGCGTAAAACGAGATCCGTACAACACAGCCCTTCGTGCAGCCAACACGCACCAGGAAGACTTTATCTCCCCTTACGTGCACGATTTGCGGAACGTGGTCGACATGGATGCGATTCGCGACGCGGGCGTCAAGTTGGGGGTGGATCCGCTCGGCGGAGCGTCTCTACCCTATTGGGAGGTGATCAATGCGGTTTACGGATTAGACATCGTCGTCGTAAATCCGACTCTGGATCCTACCTTCTCATTCATGACACTCGATCACGACGGCAAGATCCGCATGGATTGCTCCAGCCCGTATGCTATGGCCCGCCTCGTTGGCCTGAAAAATGAGTTTCGCGTCGCGTTTGCCAACGACCCAGATTCAGACCGGCACGGCATCGTCACGCCCTCTGCCGGACTCATGAATCCAAATCATTACCTTGCTGTAGCCATCGGCTATTTGCTCACACACCGTCCGCAGTGGCCCTCTGACACTGCGGTGGGCAAGACGTTAGTGAGCAGTTGCATGATTGATCGCGTGGTGCAGAAATTCGACCGCAGACTCTCAGAGGTCCCTGTGGGCTTTAAGTGGTTCGTGCAGGGTTTGTTCGACGGTTCATGCTGCTTCGGCGGGGAGGAGAGCGCCGGCGCAAGTTTCCTCAGACGCGATGGAACAACTTGGACGACGGACAAAGACGGCGTGATCATGGACCTATTGGCTGCAGAGATTACCGCCCGTACGGGCAAGGACCCGGGCGAACACTATCTCGAATTGACCAGAGAATTCGGCACGCCTTACTACACGCGCATCGACGCGGCGGCTACTCCAGAGCAGAAGGCTAGGCTCCTCAAATTGTCCCCCGAAAGTGTTCGGGAGGCGAGTCTCGCGGGAGAGTCCATCATCGCCAAACTAACTCGTGCGCCCGGCAATGACGCGTCAATTGGTGGTCTCAAGGTAGTGGCAACCAGCGGATGGTTTGCCGCTCGGCCATCTGGTACGGAAAACGTCTACAAGATTTATGCGGAGAGCTTCAGGGACCAATCCCACTTAGACGCACTTGTAAATGAGGCGCAGGAAATCGTGAACAACGCATTGCGGTAACGCTTGCTCTGGGGAGAGAACTAACGTATGCCCGATCAAACACAGACCGTGAGATCTCCGTTCTCCCTGCAGGGGTATCGCACCTCCGGTGTGCTGCTGCATATCACCTCTTTGCCCTCGCGATATGGCATTGGCGATATGGGGCCTGCGGCTTTTGCATGGATCGACCGGCTACATGAAGCGGGTCAGAGTTGGTGGCAGGCCTTGCCCCTGGGCCCAACTGGATATGGCGACTCACCCTATCAAGCTCTCTCTTCTTTCGCCAGCAATGGATTGCTGATCAGCCCAGAGCTTTTGTTTGAGGATGGCTTGCTCGACGCGAAGGCGTGCGACGGTCAGTCCTTTTCGTCAAACGCTGTGGATTATGGTGCGGTGATCCAGTTCAAACACCGATTGCTCGATCAGGTGTGGGGCAATTTCAATGCGGGTGCGGGAAAAGTCTTGGGTCCGCCTTACGAAATGTTTTGTCATCAGCAGGCCCACTGGCTGGAAGACTACGCGCTCTTCCGGGCCCTGAAACAGAAGTTCCATGGCGTCTCTTATCTTGAATGGCCGGCAGAACTCATTCGACGCACTCCTGCGGCCGTCGCTCAAGCTCGGCAAGAGTTGTCTCCACTGATCGATAAGGTTCGCTTTGCTCAATTCCTGATCTTTGAACAAGCACAACGTCTCAAAGAGTATGCACACTCTCGAGGAGTTGGATTGATCGGCGACCTTCCGTTCTTTGTTTCGCCCGATTCAAGTGACGTATGGGCCCATCCTGAACTGTTCCTGCTCGACAAAGAGTACCGCCCGCGATTTGTTGCTGGAGTGCCTCCAGACTACTTCAGCGCGGACGGACAGCTTTGGGGCAACCCTGTGTACGATTGGGACGCCCTCCGCCAGACTGGCTTCCGTTTCTACATAGATCGCCTACGCGCTCTCCTGGCTCACGTGGACGTTATCCGCCTGGATCATTTTCGCGCTTTCGCTGGAGCCTGGCACGTGCCGGCCGACGCGAAAACAGCGCGGACAGGGTGCTGGATACCAGGCCCAGGGTCCGAGTTTTTCAAAGCGGTTCAAAGAGTAGTGGGTTGTCTCCCATTCATCGCCGAGGATCTCGGGGTAATCACGCCTGACGTTTGCGCACTGCGCGACGAGTTCCGTATTCCAGGAACAAAAGTGCTTCAGTTTGCCTTTGATGGAAATGCTGGTAACCCACACCTCCCAGAGAACTATTCAACAAACACCGTCGTGTACACGGGAACGCATGACAACAACACGACTCGTGGCTGGTTCGAGACGCTACCCGAACCTGAAAGAAGACGGGTATGGAGCTATCTGAATCGAGCCGAAGGCTCTAGCAACGAGATCGCTGAGGAGTTCGTCC
>WNGO01002243.1_pt1 | contig 16405 bp, 16 predicted proteins | sample 5400511 | NCBI WGS metagenome assembly WNGO01 (sample SAMN13153380, study PRJNA577476) | soil metagenome | isolation source: 20 cm soil or saprolite under Garry oak tree replicate 2 | place: USA:California | collected 2016-06-15 | reverse complement strand
TCAGCTCAGCAGGACTCGAACAGTTCGCATCCAAGGTTGGGTTCAGCGACAGCGACAAGCAAATGCGCCTCGAGCGATCGCTCAGCAATTACCGTCGTGCGCTGAATCGCGAACGCTTTGCTGCCCGCGTCGAGCGCGTCGTCGAGGACGGGGTGGAGAACGTCTACGACGTGCAAGTTCCCGGCGTCAATGCCTTCGACGCGAATGGGCTTCACGTACACAACTGCGGCGAACAAACGCTCCCAAAGTACGGCGCGTGCCTTCTCGGATCGGTGAACCTAACACGCTTCGTGAAGCACCCCTTCACCGACTTCGCGGAATTCGACTGGTCGGAGTACCGCGAGGTCGTGAAGGTCTTCACCCGCATGCTCGATAACGTGGTGGAGGTCAACGGGCTGCCGCTCGAGAAGCAGCGCGAGGAGATTCTGCGCAAGCGCCGGCACGGCATGGGGTTCCTGGGGTTAGGCAGCACCTTGGCTCTGCTGCGCATGAAGTACGGCTCGCCCGAGGCGGTGCAGTTCACCGAGGACGTGACACGCGAGATGGCGGTGGCCGGCTGGGAAGCGGCGCTGGAGCTTTCGCGCGAGAAGGGGCCGGCGCCGATCATGAACGAGGAGTTCACGGTCACCAAGGAAATGCTGCGCAAGCGCCCGGAAATGGCGCGCGATGGCTGGAAGCCGGGGGTGAAGATCGCCGGCCGCCTGCTGCACGCGAAATACAGCCGCTACATGCAGCGCATCGCGGCGGTGGCGCCGCAGCTGGTGCACGAGCTGGCCGAGACCGGCGCGCGCTTCACGCACCACACGTCCATCGCGCCCACCGGCACGATCTCGCTGTCGCTCGCCAACAATGCCTCGAACGGCATCGAGCCTTCGTTCGCGCATCACTATTTCCGCAACGTGATCAGGGAAGGCAAGAAATCCAAGGAGAAGATCGACGTCTATTCCTTCGAGCTGCTGGCGTATCGCGAGCTGGTCAATCCGAATGCCCAACCTGGAGCGACGAACGATGCTCAGAGACTGCCGGACTACTTCATCGCCTCCGACGGCGTCACTCCCAAGGAGCACGTCGAGGTGCAGGCTGCGGCCCAGAAGTGGGTCGATTCATCGATTTCTAAGACGGCGAACGTGCCTACGGATTTTGCCTACGCGAAGTTCAAAGACATCTACCTGTATGCACATGAGCAGGGGCTCAAGGGCTGTACCACCTTCCGCTTTAACCCGGAAGCGTTCCAGGGTGTACTCGTGAAAGAGCAGGACCTCAAGAACACGATCTATAAGTTCACGCTCGAGGACGGCACGGTCGTAGAGGCACGCGGCGACGAGGAGATCGACTACGACGGCGAGATCCACACCGCGGCCAACTTGTTTGATGCGATCAAGGACGGGTACTACGGGCGCATGTGAGGCAACTGACTATGACCATCAAGATCGACCGCAAAATCACCAAGTACCAGGTGCAGAAGCCGGAGGACAAGCCGGCGGACAAGCCGGAAGGCCAGGCGGCCGCCAAGGCAGCCTCGGAGGCCAGGGCCGCGGCGGAGGCCCGGGCAGCCCAGCCCGGCGAGCCGGAACTGGTGCGCGACAAGAACGGCCGCACCGCCAAGGTCATCCGGATGCACGAGCGGCTCGAGCGTCCGGAGGTCCTCATCGGCTCCACCTACAAGATCAAGACGCCGATCTCGGATCACGCCATGTACGTGACCATCAACGACATCGTGCTGAACGAGGGCACCGAGTACGAGCAGCGCCGGCCCTTCGAGATCTTCATCAACTCCAAGAACCTCGATCACTTCCAGTGGATCGTGGCGCTCACGCGCATCATCTCGGCGGTGTTCCGCAAGGGCGGCGACGTCACCTTCCTGGTGGATGAGCTGAAGGCGGTGTTCGACCCGCGCGGCGGTTACTGGCAGCCCGGCGGCAAGTTCATGCCCTCGATCATCGCCGAGCTCGGCTACGTCATCGAGAAGCACCTGCAGACCATCGGTCTCATCCGCAAGACGCAGCTCGATCCGCACCAGCAGAAGCTGGTCGACGAGAAGCGCGCGGAGTTCCAGGCGCGTGCCCGGCAGGCCGATGCCTTTGCCAAGTCGCACTTCCCGGCGGGCGCGCAGCTGTGTGGGCGGTGCAGCACCGCCGCGGTCGTCATGATGGACGGCTGCATGACCTGCCTGAACTGCGGGGACTCGAAATGCGGATGAACCCTTAAGTCTTTCTGCGAACGACCCATCTCTCTGACAGACCCCACGGGACCTCACGAGGCAGCCGGCTGGCTGCCTCGGCTTTTTGTGCGCCCGATCACAGAATCACGGCGCGCACGGGCAAAAAAAACCCCGCTTTCGCGGGGTATCGGTCGCTTGCTTGTGTGTGGAGGAGTCTATTTTCGTTATAATTATCTGGTCAAAGACACAGTATCCGACGAGCCATCCGGGCTTCATTCCGGATCTGTGCTTTCTTGTTAGTCAATCCCGTGGCCTTGCTTCCGTCCCGGCAGCATTTGCCGTTGCTGTTAGTAGATGAGCAACACTCATGCCAACGCTGCCGCTTGCCGCCGCGGTTCGACATGTTGTCCCCCACGTCTCTCGCAACTGTGACGCACTGCTCGTTGCGAGGACCGCCCGCGCCGTGACCGTCCCGCGGTGGCGCGCGTCCTGAGGGCCGAATCGGCGCGCGACGCCCGGCAGTGTCAAAATACCCGACGCATTCAAGGGTGCGCGTGGGCCCGCCGCGGGGGGGAGATGTGCGACAAGCCCTTGAACTTACATGAGAACCTCGCCTTTACAGGAGTGTAAATGAACTCGACAGGGGCAGGCTCGCGGGGCGTGATCCGACGGCCGCTCACCACTCGCCGGTGGGTTTTCGCGGCCTTGAGCACCTGGCTCGCGTTCGCGCCGGCCCTGGCGCAGGACGACCCCATGCCACGTCCGCAGCAGCTGGAGCGCGACGTGCAGTTCTGGATCCGCGTCTACACGCAGATCGACACCAACGCGGGATTCCTGCACGACCAGTACAACCTCGGCGTGGTCTACGACACACTGCACTTCGCCCTCAACACCACGCCGGCGGAACGCGAGCGCCAGGTGGACCAGGCGCGCGAGGGCTACGTCGCGGCGCTGCGCCGCATCGCCGATGCCGGGGACGCCCCGCTGTCCGCCGATGATCAGCGGACCAAGGACCTGTGGGGCGCCGACATCACACCCGCCCGGCTGCGCTCGGCGATCGACGACATCCGCTTCCAGCTGGGCCAGGCGGACCGCTTCCGCGCGGGGCTGATCCGTTCCGGGGCCTGGGAGACGCACATCGCAGAGACGCTGGCGAACCTGGGGCTGCCCGCGGAGCTGGCGGTGCTGCCGCACGTGGAGTCGTCGTTCAACCCGGCCGCGTACTCGAAGGTCGGCGCCGCAGGCCTGTGGCAGTTCATGCGCTCGACCGGGCGGCGTTACATGCGCATCGACAGCGCGGTGGACGATCGCCTCGACCCGTTCCGATCCACCGAGGCCGCGGCACAGCTGCTCGCCTACAACTATCGGGTGCTCGGCAGCTGGCCGCTGGCGCTGACGGCGTACAACCACGGCACCGCCGGCGTGCGCCGCGCCAAGGAGACGCTCGGGAGCGATGACATCGTCAGGATCGTGCGCAGCTACAGCAGCCGCACCTTCGGCTTCGCGTCGCGCAATTTCTACGTCTCGTTCCTCGCAGCGCTCGACATCGATCGCAATCCCGAGAAGTACTTCGGTGCGCTGCAGAGGCAGAGCGAGACCCGCTTCCAGGAGGTGCAGCTGCCGGCCTACGTGCCCATGGCGACGCTCGAGCGCGCGCTCAAGATCGACGCCGAGAAGCTGCGGGCGCTGAACCCGGCGCTGCTGCGTTCGGTGTGGGACGGCCAGCAGCGCGTGCCCAAGGCCTACCACCTGCGGCTGCCCCTCGAGGGCTCGCCCTGGACGCGCGAGCTGCTCGCGCAGCGCCTCAGTCCCGCCGAGATGTTCGCCGGCCAGAGCGGGCCGCCGCGCTACCGGGTGCAACGCGGCGACACACTGGCCGGCGTGGCGGAGCGCTACGGCGTCTCCGCCGACCATCACCGTGCCCGAGACGCCGGCGATAACGGTCGCTGCGGCTGCGGCGACCGCACCCGCACCTCCCGCGGCGACCGCGGCCACGCCGCCCGTGGCGCTCGCGCCCCCCTCTCCCGGCGGCGCGGTGTCGCAGGACGTGGCGCAGCGCGAAAGCGCCGAGGACGCGGCCGCGGCCTCGAAGGCACGCACGGCCGCGGCCAGCCCGCAACCGGTGTCGGCGGCACAGGCGGAGGCGCTGGGTCCTGCGCTCGGGCCGGCGGCCGAGGCCGAGCAGAGCGCCGATCCCAACGACTACAGCGTCGGGCACGACGACACGATCCGCGTGGCCGGGGACGAGACGCTGGGGCATTACGCCGACTGGCTTGACGTGAGCACGCAGCACGTGCGCGAGATCAATCACTTCAAGTTTCACCGCTCGGTGCTCATCGGCCAGCGCATCAGGCTGGATTTCAGGAAGGTGACGCGCGAGGCTTTCGAAGCGCACCGTCACGAGTATCACCGCCAGCTCCAGGCGGCCTATTTCGCCGCGCACCGGATCGTGGGCACCGTGGTCTACATTGCGCGGCCGGGTGACTCGCTGTGGACCCTCACTCAGCGCGCGGCGCAGATGCCCATGTGGCTGGTGCAGCAGTACAACCCGGATGTGGATCTCGCCGACCTGCGCGCCGGCACCCAGATCGTGATGCCGCGGGTGGAGGACGTGGGCAGCGGGGGCTGATCGGCCGTGAGGCCTCCAGGATGGAGCCCCCGGGCGCTGTGACGGGCGCACATGCCGGCAGCTTGAGCGTGTGCCTATAATCACCCGAACTGGTGCCGGTGCCCAAGCGGAACATGATCACTTTCAGGACCTTAGTTGCGATCCTGGCGCTCGCCTTCGTGGCGGGCGCGGCGCACCCGGACGCCCTGCCGGAGGCCCAGCCGGTCATGCTGCGTCCGCCGGCCGAGACCCTGCCGGTGGTGGACCGCGTTCTGGTGCGCAAGGCCGAGCGGCGGCTGCTGTTGATGCGTGGCGGCAACGTCGTGCGCTCCTATCACGTCGCGCTCGGCCTGAGCCCGGTCGGACAGAAGGAGCGCTCGGGAGACTTCCGCACGCCCGAGGGGAGCTACCGCCTCGAGCGCCGCAATCCGCGCAGCGACTATTTTCTCTCGATCCAGGTGTCGTACCCGAACCCGGTCGACCTGAAGCGCGCACGGGCGCGTCACTGGGACACCGGCGGCTCGATCATGATCCACGGTCTGCCGAACCAGCTGAAGCACGACCCGGAGTACTACCGCAGCCACGACTGGACCGATGGCTGCATCGCCGTGTCGAACGCCGACATGGTGGAGATCTGGATGCTCACACCCGACGACGTGCCGATCGACATCCTTCCTTAAGCAGTGAGCAGCGACTTTTCAGAATTCGTCGACGCCCGCGTCGGTCCGCGTGGCAGTCTCGAGAACCTCTCCCAGAGTGAAATCGACAAGCTCCTGGACACCGGCCAGGGGGGTCTGTACCCGCTGTTCCGCCGCTGTGCGCTGGCGGTGCTCAACAGCGGTGCACCCACCGACAACGCCAAGGAGATCTTCGACCGCTACCGCGACTTCGACATCCGCATCGTGCGTCACCCCTGGGGGGTGAAGCTCGAGGTGCAGAACGCCCCGGCGGCCGCCTTCGTCGACGGCCAGATGATCCGCGGCATCAAGGAGCACCTGTTTGCCGTGCTGCGCGACGTGGTGTTCATCTCCAACGAGATCCTCGCCAGCGGCCGCTTCGATCTGACGGACTGCGCCTCGATCACCAACGCCGTGTTCTATGTGCTGCGTAATGCGCGGCTGCTGGACTACAAGGCGCGCCCCAACCTGGTGGTGTGCTGGGGCGGGCACTCGATCGCCGCGGAGGAATACCAGTACACCAAGAACGTGGGCTACGAGCTCGGGCTGCGCGGGCTCGACGTGTGCACCGGCTGCGGCCCGGGCGCCATGAAGGGTCCGATGAAGGGCGCGACCATCGGTCACGCCAAGCAGCGCATCGAGCACGGCCGCTATATCGGCATCACCGAGCCGGGGATCATCGCCGCCGAGCCGCCCAACCCGATCGTCAGCCAGCTCGCGATCATGCCGGACATCGAGAAGCGCCTCGAAGCGTTCGTGCGCCTGGCGCACGGCATCGTGGTGTTCCCCGGCGGGGCGGGCACCGCGGAAGAGATCCTGTACCTGACGGGACTCCTGCTGGATCCCGCCAACCGCGAACAGCCGTTTCCCATCGTGCTGACCGGGCCGCGCGACAGCGCCGCGTATTTCGAGCACATCACCCGCTTCATCTCCGGCACCCTGGGGGGCGAGGCGCTGCGGCGGTTCACCACCATCGTCGATGACCCGCCGGAGGTGGCCCGGCACCTGGTGCGCGGCATGGACGCGGTGCGCGAGTTCCGCCGCCAGCGCAGCGACTCCTACAACTTCAACTGGCTGCTGTCGATTCAGCCGCACTTCCAGCAGCCCTTCGTGGTCAGCCATGCGGCGATGCGCGCACTGGCGCTGAGGCGCGAGCAACCCGCCCATGAGCTCGCCGCCAACCTGCGGCGCGCGTTCTCGGGGATCGTCACCGGCAACGTCAAGGAGTACGGGATCCAGGCGATCGAGCGCGAGGGTCCGTACGAACTCGCGGGCGACCCCTCGATCATGCTCCTGCTCGATGAGCTGCTGGCCGCCTTCGTCGCGCAGCAGCGCATGCGCCTGCCCGGCAGCACCTACCGTCCGGTCTATCGCTTGGTTGCATGACGCGCGCACGTCGTCGTCACGCGCGGCGCGCGGTTACATAACGCTTTGCGCGCCGCACACTTTGTGCGCGGGGCCCGAGAGCTGTGTCCCAGCGTATGCGGCGGGCGACATGCTTGTGAACCAGTTCCTGCGGCGCGCACAGCCGACGCCGTACGCTGCGAGGCAAATCAATCAGGAGCTTTACATGAGCTCGAGCGACAGGGGGCGAGACGACGCGCCCGGGACGCAGCGCGAACCGGCAGCGCCCACGGGCAACCCCGCGGCAGGGACGGACGCGTATGCCACCTGGCTGGATCGCATGCAGCGCGCACGCGCCCGCCAGGCTGCCATCACCCGCAACCTCTACACCTGGTCGAACTACAAGAACTGGGCGGATCAGGTGCGGGATTCGTGGGCTGCGACCGACAGCAGCGGCGCGAGCGGCGCCGCCAAACCGAAGAAATAGCGCTCCGCAGGCGCTCGCGCGATCCGCGCCCGCGGCGCGGCAGACCCGCGATCCTTTGTCCAGGCCCTCAGGCCCCGATCAGCGCCTGCGACTGCGCCCGCACCGCCACTGCCTGCGAGTCGCCCCCGCTGCCGACCGGCTCCCCGTCCCCGACCGCCTGCCCGGCATCCTGCGACGAAGCCCCCGGCGCGCTTGGCGCCGCCCCTGCGGGCCGGGCCAGCCACTCCACCAGCGGCACCCACTGCGCGACGTCGTCCTGCGCCACATAGCTCTTCAACTCGTGCACGCCCATGCCAAGCTCGGCGGCGCGCACGTAGTTCTGGGAGGCCCGGATGGTCGCGACGATCGGGATACCCAGGGTGTGCAGAAAGCGGATCAGCGACTGATAGGTGAGCGTATTGCGGCGGATGCGGTTGGCGATGACGCCGATGCGGTCCTCCTCGCGCCGGATCTTGGCCACCAGCAGCAGGTCGCGGATGCAGCGCGAGCAGGCATGGATGTCGATGTCCGAGGGCAGGACCGGCACGAGGATCTTGTCGGCATCCCGCGTCATCTCGGGCAGGTGGTGCGCATCCAGCGCCGCGGGCGTGTCCACGATCACGTGCGTGGCCACATCGGGCACTCGTAACTGGAACGCGCGCGTGGTTCGCGTGTCTCTCTCAAAGGCGGCGATGACGTGAATCGGCGCCTGCGCGGGCCGGCGCTTCCTGACCCAGCGCAGCGTCGAACCCTGGGGATCGAAATCCATGAGGACCGGCGTGTGCCTGCGAGACGCCAGATAGCTCGCCAGATTGATCGCGATGGTCGTCTTGCCGGACCCACCCTTGGGGTTCAGGACGACGATGCGCTGCATGAGGACCTTGTTTTGTCACATCCGCGTGGTGACGCGGTTCGCAGCCAAGCCTACGCACGCCCCGCAGCTCCTGCAAGCCGCTACGTAGTATCCACGAGTGTGAGCGCCAGCACGCCGCGGCGCGCGGCGGCTCCGTAGAGTCACCGCCGATGGAACTGTTTCTGCACCTGTGGGACGAGCTCGACGACCTCGCTGGCGCCTGTCGCCACGTGGCGACGTCGACGGCGGCCGAGATCGGCGCCGTCGCTGCACCGCTCATTACGGTGGCCTCCGAGGTGCTGCTGGCCGGCGCGGCGACACTGCTGCTCGCCCAGCGGCACCTGCTGAACTTCCCCGCCTAGCCCTCCCCGGGGCGGCGCGCGCCTGCGTCGCCCGACCCGTAAGTGCCGCGATGCGCCACGCGGCGCTTGAAAATTGCGCAGCCGCTCCCAAACTGACCCGTTTGCGGACGCCTGTCCGGCGTTGCGCGGATGGCGAGCATGGAATCCAAACACAAACCGGGCCCCGAAGCGGCGAGCGCACGGGAGACGCACGGCTTCCAGGCCGAGGTGCGCGAGCTGCTGAAGCTCATGATCCACTCCCTGTACAGCCACCGGGAGATCTTCCTGCGCGAGCTCATCTCCAACGCCTCCGACGCCTGCGATCGGCTGCGCTTCGCCGCGATCGCAGACGGCGCGCTGCTGGCCGACGACCCGGAGCTCGGCATCCGCATCGATGCCGACCCAAACGCCGGTACGCTCACCATCACCGACAACGGCATCGGCATGACGCGCGAGGAGGCCATCGCCAACCTCGGCACCATCGCGCGCTCGGGTACGGCGGAATTCTTCCGCTCGCTGTCGGGGGATGAGCAGAAAGCCTCGCAGCTCATCGGGCAGTTCGGGGTCGGCTTCTATTCGGCGTTCATCGTCGCCGAGCGCGTCGAGGTGCGCACGCGCAAGGCCGGGGCGCCGCCGGAGGCGGGCGTGCGCTGGGAGTCGGGCGCCGACGGGGAATTCACGGTGGAGACGCTGACGCAGCCGCAGCGCGGTACCGCGGTCACGCTGCACCTCAAGGCCGACGCCCGCGAGTTCGCCGATCCCATGCGCGTGCGCGGCCTCATCCGGCGCTATTCGGACCACATCGGCTTTGCGGTGCGCATGCGCAAGGAAGGCGAGGCGTCGCTCGAGTACGAAGTGGTCAACCAGGCCAAGGCGCTGTGGACGCTGCCGCGCACCCAGATTTCCGACGAGGAATACCGGCAGTTCTACCAGTACCTGGCACACGACTTCACCGATCCGCTCGCCTGGAGCCACAACAAGGTGGAAGGCAAGCGCGAATACACCAGTCTCCTGTACCTGCCGGCGCGCGCCCCGTTCGACCTCTGGCAGCGCGAGGCGGCGCGGGGGCTGAAGCTGTACGTGCGCCGGGTGTTCATCATGGACGACGCCGAGCAGTTCCTGCCGCTGTACCTGCGGTTCGTCAAGGGCGTGGTGGACTCCAGCGACCTGCCGCTGAACGTCTCGCGCGAGCTCCTGCAGCATGACCCGGAGGTCGAGGCCATCCGCAGCGGACTCACCCGGCGGGTGCTGGATCTGCTCGCGCGCCTGGCGAAGGACGAAGCGGAGAAGTACGCGACCTTCTGGAAGGAATTCGGCGCGGTCCTGAAGGAGGGCCTCGCACAGGACCCCGCCAACCACGCAGGCCTCCTGCCGCTGCTGCGCTTTGCCAGTACCCACGCGTCCGACAACAACCCGTCGGTGAGTCTCGGCGACTACCTCGCGCGCATGAAGTCCGGACAGGAGCGGATCTATTACGTGCTCGCCGAGAGCTACGAGGCTGCGCGCGGCAGTCCCGCCATCGAGCGTCTCAAGGAGCGCGGTATCGAAGTGCTGCTGCTCGCCGAGCGTATCGACGAATGGGTGATGGGCCAGCTCGAGACCTACGAGGGCAAGCGCTTCAAGGACGCCTCGCGAGGGGACCTGGAGCTCGGTGGACTCGCGAGCGACGCCGATCGCAAACAGCACGATGCCGAGCTCAGGGAGAGCAAGGGGTTGCTCAAGCGCATCAAGGACGCACTCGGGGAGCGCCTCACCGAGGTCCGCGTCAGCGAGCGCCTCAGGGAATCGCCCGCCTGTCTGGTGCTCGGCGAGCATGATCTCCCGGAGCGCATGCGGCGCGTCCTCGCCGCCGCAGGTCAGAAGACCCCGCAAGCCCGCCCGGTGCTCGAGGTCAATGTGGGCCACCCCCTGGTCAGGTACCTGCAGGGAGTCGCCGATGCAACGCAGTTCGCCGAGCTGGCGCAACTGTTGTATGAGCAGGCGGTGCTCGCAGAAGGCGCATCGCTCGACAACGCCCCCGAGTACGTACAGCGCCTGAACCGCCTGCTGGTGCGGCTGGCGGTGCCGCCGGGCGCGGCGCCCTGAGCATGGGGGTGCTGCGGCCTGCGCACGCGGAGCGCACGAGCCTCGCCGGACCCGCGGGAGCTCTGCAGGCGCTCATCGAGACGCCGGTAACGGAGAGCCAGGGGGCGCAACCCGCGAGCGCCTTCGCCGTGGTCTGTCACCCGCACCCGCTCTACGGCGGGACCCTGGACAACAAGGTCGTTTACACGCTGGCGCGCGCGCTCGAGCAGCTCGGGGCACCCGCGATCCGCTTCAATTTCCGCGGTGTCGGCGCGAGCGCGGGCAGTTACGACGCCGGTCGCGGTGAGACTGCGGACGCCCTGGCGGTCATCGCCTACGGGCGGCGGCGCTGGCCGAATGCGGTCCTGTGGCTGGCGGGATTCTCCTTCGGCGGCGCGGTGGCGGTGCGCGCGGCGGCGCAAGCCGGCCCGCAGCGCCTCATCGCCGTGGCGCCCGGTATCACGACCATCACGGTAACCGATGCCGCGCCGCCCGCCTGTCCGTGGCTCATCGTGCAGGGCGACGCCGATGAGGTGGTGCCGCCGGATGCGGTGCGGCGCTGGGTCGAGACGCTGTCACCGGCTCCCGAGCTGCACACGCTCCCCGGCGCGGGCCACTTCTTTCACGGGCGCCTCCACGAGCTGCGCGAGGTGGTGCTGGCGTTCATGGCCCAGGCGCCCGCAGGCGCGATGGGCGCCTGACAACAAAAAGCCCGGCCGGATCGCGCTCCTGCCGGGCCTTTGCCCGCGGTCGCGGAAAAAAGTCTCTACTGGTTGACCATTCCCTTCAGGCTCTTCAGGGGCATGACGCGAACCTTCTTGCTTGCCGGCTTGGCCTTGAACATCATCTTCTCGCCGGTGAACGGATTGATGCCTTCGCGGGCCTTGGTCGCCGGCTTCTTGACGACTTTCATTTTCAGCAGCCCCGGCATGGTGAACAGACCGTTACCGCGCAGGCTCTTCTTGATCACACCGCCGAGCGAATCGAAGACGCCTCCGACCTGCTTGCGGGAGAGCCCGGTGTCTTTGGAGATGTGTGTCAGAACTTCCGACTTCGTCGGTGCGCCACCCTTTTTCGCCATTTTGCGCTACTCCTCGAGTATTTGCCGTTTGCGAAACGCGGCGCCGTACGGCCGCGCGATGAGAATCGGCGCGGAAAATAGCACATGCGCACGCTTTCGCAAGCGCTTTTTCTCTGCGGGTGTTGCGAAAGTGCCTTTTTTATCAGGGTTTCCGCTGCGTGAGGCCCGCAGCGCGCGCCCCCGGCGCGCCAATGCTGCGATTCTCGTTGCGAAGTCGGCGCTAAGCGTGTGTTCCATCAGCGCAACGGACGGGCGTGGCCGCGATGCGCGCGCATCAGGAATTCAGCGCATGAGGATCAGGACCGCCTGAATGGCGATGATCGCCCACAGCGGCGACAGGTCGAGCCCAGCGACCGCGGGGATCAGCCGCCGGATCGGCCGCAGCACCGGTTCGCACAACGTCGCGAGCACCGACTGCAGCGGGGAGTAGCCGCCCGGGGCGATGAGACTGAGCAGCGCGTACAGGAAAATCGCCGACAGATAGGTCCACAGCAGCGTGCGCGCGATCTCGCCGAGCACCGGCCGCACCCACAGGAGCGGTGGCGGGAACCCCAGGCCGTGCAGCGCGAAAATGCAGGCAACGTCGACCGTGGCGATCAGCAGCACCGCAACCACGGAGGCGGTGTCGAGCTTGCCGATGGGGGGCAGCACACGGCGCAGCGGCAGGATGAGCGGATTCGTGATCCGCACCACCGCCTGACAGAGCGGATTGCGGAAGTCGGCGCGCGTCCACTGCAGCAGCAGGCGGGCGAGTACCACGAACAGCGCCAGCGACAGCAGTGTTTCGACGATGAAGATGATCGCGCTCATGAGTCACCGGCGGTTGGATAGTCTGGGTGCGATGCGGCCAGCTCGCGCCCGCGCAGCGCCGCGGCCTCGAGCGCGCGCGCCACGATGGCCCGCAGGTCCGCGTCCTCGAACGCGACGAGCGCCGCCTCGGTCGTGCCTCCGCGGGAGGCGACCTCGGTCCGCAGGCGCCTCAGATCCGCATCCCCGCCGTGCGCGAGCAGGCCCGCGCCGTAGAGCGTGGCCACGGCCAGGCGGCGCGCGGCGGCCCCCTCGAGCCCCAGCCCCTCGGCGGCCTCGGCCATGAGCTCCGCCAGCAGGAAGAAGTAAGCCGGGCCGCTGCCCGAGAGCGCCGTCACGACATCCAGCGCGTCTTCCGTCGGAACCCACACGACCTCGCCCACGGATCTGAGAATCTGCTCGGCGGTGGCGCGCTGCGGCGCGGCCACCCGTGGCGGGGCAAACAGGCCCGTCGCCGCGGCGCCGACCAGCGCCGGCCGATTGGGCATGGCGCGCACCACCGCGACGCCCGGCCCGCACCAGGCCTGCAGGGCGGCCACGCGCAGGCCGGCGGCCACGGAAATGAGCAGTGGCCCCTGCGCGCCCCACTGCCCCGCCAGGGCGGTGAGCACCGCCGCGGCATCCTGCGGCTTCACCGCGAGCACCACCACGGCCGCGCCTTTGACCGCCGCGGCGTTGTCGGCGCCGGCCGTGATGCCCAGATCACGCGCCAGCGCCTCGCGCGCGGCCGCGACGGGCTCGCCGACACTGAGGTGCTCGGGCCGCGTACCCGAGCGCAGCAGCCCGCCGATGAGCGCGCGGCCGATGTTGCCGGCTCCGAGTATGGCGAGGCGCCTGTTGGTCATGCGTGCGCTATTGTACGGGTCTTGGGCCAAACAGCGCCGTCCCGAGGCGCACGATGGTCGCGCCCTCGGCAATCGCCGCCTCGAAGTCAGCGCTCATGCCCATCGACAGCGTGTCGAGCCGGGCGCCGGCGGAGTTGAGACGGTCCAGCAGCTCGCGCAGCCTCGCGAACCACGCGCGCTGTCGCGCCGGCTCGGTTTCTTCCGGCGGAATGCACATCAGGCCGCGCAGCGAGAGGCGCGGAAGCCCCGCCACCGCGGCGGCGAGGGCGGGGAGCTCGGCCGGCGTGACGCCGCCCTTGGTGTGTTCGTCCGCGAGATTCACCTGCAGGCACACGTTGAGCGGCGGTGCGTGGAACGGGCGCTGCGCGGCGAGGCGCTCCGCGATCCTGAGCCGGTCGAGTGCGTGCACCCAGGCGAAGCCTTCCGCGATCGGGCGGGTCTTATTGGCCTGCACCCGCCCGACGAAGTGCCAGATGAGCTCCCGCTCACGCAGCGCGGCGATCTTCGCCAGCGCCTCCTGCAGGTAACTCTCGCCGAAGTGCTCGAGGCCGCAGCCGGCGGCGGCGGCGAGCCATTCCACGGGTTGCGCCTTGCCGACGGCAAGGAGTGTGACCGACTGCGCACTCCGTCCGGCCCCGGCGGCGGCGCGCGCCACTCGTTCCTGCACGGCGGCGATGCGCTCCGGCAAATTCTGCGGACCCATTAACATATTGGACGTGTGACCCCTCCGTTATACTGCCGGCGCACTCAAGGGGCAGACTTGCACCGTCGCTTTCCTGCACCTCAGGCCGCCGTCCCCGGGAGAATCAATGGCCGTCGATATCGCGCAACTCCTCGCCTTCGCCGTCAAGAACAACGCCTCGGACCTGCACCTGTCCTCGGGGGTGCCGCCGATGATCCGCGTCGACGGGGACATGAAGCGCATCAATATGCCGCCGCTGTCGCACAAGGAAGTGCACTCCATGGTGTACGACATCATGAACGACAAGCAGCGCAAGGCCTACGAGGAGTTCTTTGAAACCGACTTCTCGTTCGAGATTCCAAAGCTGGCGCGCTTCCGCGTCAATGCCTTCAACCAGAACCGCGGTGCGGGCGCGGTATTCCGCAACATCCCGTCGGTGATTCTCTCGCTCGAGGAGCTGAACTCGCCGAAGATCTTCCGCGACCTGTGCATGCTGCCGCGGGGACTCGTGCTGGTGACCGGGCCGACCGGCTCGGGCAAGTCCACCACCCTCGCCGGCATGGTCAATCACTGCAACGATAACCGCCCCGACCACATCATCACCATCGAGGATCCGATCGAGTTCGTGCACGACTCCAAGCGCTGTCTCGTCAACCAGCGCGAAGTGCACCGCGACACCCTCGGCTTCAGCGAGGCGCTGCGTTCGGCGCTGCGCGAGGATCCGGACGTCATCCTGGTCGGTGAAATGCGCGACCTGGAGACCATCCGCCTGGCGCTCACCGCCGCCGAGACCGGTCACCTGGTGTTCGGCACGCTGCACACCAGCTCCGCCGCCAAGACCATCGACCGTATCGTCGACGTGTTCCCGGGCGACGAGAAGGACATGGTGCGCTCGATGCTGTCGGAGTCGCTGCGCGCGGTGATTTCGCAGACGCTGATGAAGAAGAACAGCGGCGGTCGGGTGGCGGCCCACGAGATCATGATCGGCACCCCCGCGATCCGTAACCTCATCCGCGAGGGCAAGATCGCGCAGATGTACTCCTCCATTCAGACCGGCGGCGCGCAGGGCATGCAGACTCTCGACCAGTGCCTCGCGGACCTGGTCGCCAAGGGCATCGTCAGCAAGGAAGAAGCGCGCTACAAGGCGCAGAACAAGGACTCGTTGTGATGCGCTGCGCGCAGAATGGAGAACGCCGTGGACCGTGATCAAGCCATCAAGCTGATGCAGGACCTGCTGCGGCGGGTGACGGAGAAAAAGGCCTCCGACCTGTTCATTACCGCGGGCTTCCCGCCGGCGATCAAGCTCGACGGCGAGATCCGGCCGCAGAGCGAGCGCGCGCTCACCATGGAGCAGTCCGCGACGCTGGTGCGCGCCATCATGAACGACCGGCAGACCAAGGAATTCGACGCCACCAAGGAATGCAACTTCGCGATCGCCCCGCCGGGCATCGGGCGCTTCCGCGTGAGCGCCTTCGTGCAGCAGGCGGCGATCGCCTGCGTCATCCGGCTGATCAACGCCAAGATCCCGACCTTCGAGGAGCTCGACCTGCCCCCGATCCTGAAGGAGGTCGTACTCAGCAAGCGCGGGCTGGTGATCGTCGTCGGCGGCACCGGCTCGGGCAAATCCACCACGCTCGCCACCATGGTCGGCTACCGCAACGACAAGACGCGCGGGCACATCGTCACCATCGAGGATCCGGTCGAATACGTGCACACCCACAAGGGCTGCGTGATCACGCACCGCGAGGTCGGCGTCGACACCGACTCCTGGCACGCCGCGCTCAAGAACACCCTGCGTCAGGCGCCGGATGTGATCCTGATCGGCGAGATCCGCGACCGCGAAACCATGGAGTACGGTATCCAGTTCTCCGAGACCGGGCACCTGGTGCTGGCCACGCTGCACGCCAACAGCGCCAACCAGGCGCTCGACCGCGTCGTCAACTTCTTCCCCGACGAACGCCGCGACCAGCTGCTCATGGATCTGTCGCTCAACATCCGCGCGCTGGTGTCGCAGCGGCTGATCCCACGCGAGTCGGGCGCCGGGCGCATCGCGGCGATGGAGATCATGCTCAACTCGCCGCTCATCCAGGACCTGATCTTCAAGGGCGAGGTCGCCAAGATCAAGGAAGTGATGTCGCGCTCGACGCGCCTCGGCATGAAGACCTTCGACCAGGCGCTGTACGAGCTGTACGAGACCGGCCTCATCTCCTACGAGGACGCACTGCGCAACGCCGACTCGAAGAACGAGCTGCGGCTGCGCGTCAAGCTCGAGAGCAAGCGCGAGCACAAGGTGGTCGACGACGGCGGCGCGCTGCGCATCGTCGAGGAAGAGCAGGGTCGTAACCTGTGAAGGCGGCCAAGGAAGTGAACCCGCTCGATGGCACACTCGGCGCCGAGAACGGTGGGCAGCCGACGCCGGCGGCGGATGCGCTGAGCGCGGTGGTGAGCGCGCGTCACCCCACCCTCAACACCAAGC
>WNGO01008941.1_pt1 | contig 16420 bp, 14 predicted proteins | sample 5400511 | NCBI WGS metagenome assembly WNGO01 (sample SAMN13153380, study PRJNA577476) | soil metagenome | isolation source: 20 cm soil or saprolite under Garry oak tree replicate 2 | place: USA:California | collected 2016-06-15 | reverse complement strand
GCCAGCGCCGCGAGGTCGGCGTCGTCCAGCGCGCGCACGATCAGCAACACCGCACTCGCGCCGGCGACGCGCGCTTCGAGCAGCTGAAGCTCGTCGAGGATGAAGTCCTTGCGCAACACAGGCACCGTCACCGCGCCCGCCACCGCCTCCAGATCGGCGAGCGACCCGCCGAAATGCGGCTCGTCAGTGAGCACCGAGACGGCCACGGCCCCGCCGGCGACGTACGCGCGCGCGGTCGCCACCGGGTCGAGCGTCTCCCGGATCGCGCCCGCCGAGGGCGATCGCCGCTTCAGCTCCGCGATCACGGCGACGGCGCTGCCACCAAGCGCGGACCCGAAGGGCCGCGGCGCCGGCGCCGTCGCGGCGCGGCGTTCGAGGTCCCGGATGGCCGGCCGCAGCGCTTCCAGGCGCTGTCGGGTGGCCGCGAGGATCGTCGGGAGAGTGGGTCCGGGCATGCTTGCGTTCGGGACGCTTTCGGGTAGATTAGGGTTCGGGATATTTTCGGGAGACCAAATGCCGCTCACGCGCCGTCAACACGAGATTCTCGACTACATCGCGGGCTACATCGCCGACAACGGCTATGCCCCGAGTTTCGAGGAGATCGCCCGCAAGTTCGGTTTCCAGTCGCTCGCCACGGTGCACGAACACCTCACCAACCTCGAGCGCAAAGGCTACATCCACCGCAATCATAACGAGAGCCGCGGGATCGAGATTGCCGCGCCCAAGGGGCAGTCGGGAGCCACCGAGCTGCCGTTGCTGGGGTACGTGGCGGCGGGCGACCCCATCGAAGCCCTCACCGGCGGCGACACCGTCGCTGTCCCCGACGACCTGCTGCCGCGGCGTGGCCGCAGCTACGTGCTGAAGGTCCGCGGCCAATCCATGATCGACGAGCAGATCAAGGACGGCGACTACGTCGTCGTGCACGAGCGCAATACGGCGGACAACGGCCAGATGGTCATCGCCCAGATCCCGGGCGCCGGCGCCACGGTCAAGCGCTACTATCGCGAGCCCGGCGGCTGGATCCGGCTGCAGCCCGCCAACGCCGCGATGCAGGCGTTACGGGTCAACGAGCGCGACGTGATCGTCCAGGGCACGGTGGTGGGCGTCATTCGGAAGTACTGACCCGCCGCAGCGCCGCCAGCCGCTCGCGTGCGGTCCCGGCCGCCAGTGTCTCCCGCGCCAGGGCCACGCCTTCCTTATAAGTACGCGCCAGGCCCGCCACGTAAAGAGCGGCGCCGGCATTGAGCGTCACCGCGGCGGCGCCGGCCGTATCGCTCTTGCCATCCGCCAACAGCCGCTCGACGCGCTGCGCGTTCTCGCCCGGTTCCCCGCCGCGCAGCACCCCGAGATCCGCCACTTCCAGGCCCAGAGCCGCCGGATCGAGCTCCCACGATTCGATCCGGCCCTCACGTACCTCCCACACGTCGGTGATGCCGCGCGGCGAGATCTCGTCGAGCCCCGCCCGGCCATGCACCACCATGGCGTGTGCGGCGCCCAGGCGCAGCAGCGCGCCGGCCAGCAACGGCCCGCGGTCGCGGTCGGCCACGCCCACCACCTGCCGCTGCACCCCGGCCGGGTTGGCGAGCGGACCCACCAGGTTCATGACCGACGGCACGCCGAGCTCGCGGCGGACGGGACCGACGTGTTTCATCGCGGGGTGGTAGTTCGGCGCGAACAGGAATGTGATGCGCGCCTGGTCGAGCACCCGGGCGGCCGTGGCGGCGTCGAGCACGATGTTCACGCCCAGCGCTTCCAGCACGTCGGCCGAGCCGCACTTCGAGGTGAACGACCGATTGCCGTGCTTCGCGACACGGCCCCCCGCCGCCGCGACCACGAACGCCGCCGCGGTCGAGATGTTGAACGTGGAGACCGTGCCGCCGCCCGTGCCGCAGGTATCGACGAGGTGGGCGGGATCGGCGGCAACGCGTACCATCGCGTCGCGCAGCGCCCGGGCGGCGCCTGCCACCTCGTCGGGGGTCTCCCCCTTCACCCGCAGCCCCACGAGCAGGGCCGACACCTGCACCGGCGACGCTTCGCCCCGCATCACGGCGGCGAAGACGGCGGCCGCCAGGTCTTCGCTCAGCGATTCGTGATTGGCGAGCGCGGCGATGGCGCGCTGGAGCGGAGCGGCAGCGTCGGACATGGGGGAATCAGGAGTGGCCAAAACTACCCCGAAGATTCGCCTTTTGTCAAACGCGGCAACGAGTTATCTTTCGCCCGTGACTCACCGCCCCTACCTGGCCGTGATTCAGTACGACGGGGCGAATTTCGTGGGCTGGCAGCGCCAGCCGGTCGGCCGCTCCGTGCAGGCGGAGTTCGAGGCGGTGCTGGAGCGCTTGGTGGGGAGCCGGGTTCCGGCGACGGGTGCCGGTCGCACCGACAGCGGCGTGCACGCGCTGGGCCAGGGTGTGAGCTTCGTGCCGGGCGCGCGCTGGGATGGCGACGCGAGCGAATTGCGGCGGGCGCTGAACGCGCTGTTGCCGCACGAGCCGATGCAGTCCGGCTTCAACGCGCGGCGCAGCGCCACGGCGCGGCGCTATCGCTATGTGATCGGCACGGACGACGGCAGCCGCTCGCCATTCCGCCGTCCGTACGAGTGGTCGCTGGGGCGGCCGCTCGATACCGCAGCGCTGCAGCGCGCGGCCGGTGACGTGGTGGGCGAGCACGACTTCCGCGGCCTGGCCGCCGCGGGAGCGGCCTCCGATTACCGATGCCGCGTGGCGCTTGCCGAGTGGGCGCCGCGAGCGGACGGCGCGGGGGTCACGTTGACGATCGAGGCCGACCGGTTTCTGCACCACATGGTGCGATTCCTCGTGGGTGCGATGGTCGACATCGCGCTCGGTCGGCGCCCCCCCGAGGATTTCCCCCGTCTGCTCGCCGCGACCGACAATCAGGCGGCTAGTCCGCCGGCCCCGCCCCAGGGTCTCTACCTGGTGACGGTGCGCTATCCTCCGGAACTCTACGCCGAGGCCTGAGTCATGAAGTTTTTCCTCGACAGCGCCAACCTGAAGGACATCAGCTGGGCCACGCAGGCCGGGCTGATCGACGGCATCACCACGAATCCGTCGCTGCTCGCCAAGGTGGCGAGCGACCTCGACCCGCGCGACGTGCTGAAAGAGATCTGCTCGCTCGTGGAAGGCCCCGTCTCGGCCGAGGTCGTCGCCGTCGAGGCGGATGCGATGATACGCGAAGGCCACGAGCTGGCGAAGATCGCCGACAACATCGTGGTGAAGATCCCGATGATCGAGGCGGGCATGGTGGCGGTGCGGCGCCTCGCGAGCGAAGGGATCCGCACCAACGTCACGCTCTGCTTCTCGAGCATGCAGTGCCTCGTCGCCGCCAAAGCGGGCGCCACCTACGTCAGCCCGTTCATCGGCCGGCTCGACGACGTGGGCCAGGACGGCATGGACGTGATCCGCGAAGCGCGGGTGATCTTCGACAATTATCAGTACGCCACCGAGATCCTCGCGGCCTCGCTGCGCCACCCGCGCCACGTCGTGGACGCGGCGATGATCGGCGCCGACGTCGCTACCCTGCCGACCGACGTCCTGAAGAAGCTCTTGCAGCACCCGCTGACCGATAAGGGTCTGGCGCAGTTCCTCGCGGACTGGGGCAAGATCTCCGCCCGGCCCAAGGCGACGGTGTGAGCTGGGTTTCTCCCCTCTCCGTCCGCTACGCCTCCCCGGCGATGCAGTCGCTGTGGAGCGAGAAGCGCCGCATCGGTCTGTGGCGCCGCCTCTGGCTGGCGCTCATGGAGGCCGAGCGCGAGCTGGGACTCGCGATTCCCGAAGACGCGCTGGTGCAGCTGCGCGCGCACCTCGACGACGCCGACCTCGACAAAGCGGCCGACTACGAAAAGCGCCTGCGCCACGACGTGATGGCGCACATCCACGCGCTGGGCGACCAGGCCCCCGCCGCGCGGCCCTTCCTGCACCTCGGCGCCACCAGCGCCTACGTCACAGACAACACCGACCTCCTGCTGATGCGCGAGGGCATGCAGATCCTGCTCGGGCGCGTGGCCGCGGTGCTCGTGGCGCTCGGCAAGCTGGCGCGGCGCCACCGCGCGCTGCCCTGCCTGGCCTACACCCATTTCCAGGCGGCGCAGCTCACTACGGTCGGCAAGCGCATCACCCTGTGGATGGCCGATTTCGGGCTCGACGCCGAAGAGCTGCTGCATCGCATCGACACGCTGCAGTTCCGCGGCGTGAAGGGTACGACCGGCACGCAGGCCAGCTTCCTCGAGTTGTTCGGCGGCGACCACGAGAAAGTCCGCGAGCTGGACCGCCGCGTGGCCCGGAAAATGGGCTTCCCCCGCGTCTATCCCGTCACGGGCCAGACCTACACGCGCAAAGTCGACGCGCAGGTGCTGGCCGCGCTGTCGGGCGTGGCCGCGAGCTCGGCCAAGTTCGCGACCGACCTGCGCCTGTTGCAGCACGAAGGCGAGCTGCTCGAGCCGTTCGAGAGCGAGCAAGTCGGCTCGTCCGCCATGCCGTACAAGCGCAATCCGATGCGCGCCGAGCGGATGACGAGTCTTGCCCGCTATGTGATCGAGCTGGAAGGGAACGCGTGGCACACGGCGGCGACGCAGTGGCTCGAGCGGACGCTGGACGACAGTGCCAACCGGCGGCTGGTGCTGCCGGAGTCGTTCCTCGCGACCGACGCCGTGCTGGTGCTCGCGACCAACGTCGCGGCGGGCCTCGAAGTGCGCGAACCGGTGATCGCGCGCCACGTCGCCGCGGCGCTGCCGTTCCTCGCCACCGAGCGCTTGATGATGCGCGGCGTGAAAGCGGGGGGCGATCGTCAGACGCTGCACGAAGTCATTCGCGGCCACAGCATGACGGTGTCCAAGGCCGTGGCCGAACAGGGCGCAGCCAACGATCTGCTGCAGCGGCTCGCGGCCGATCCCGCGTTCCAGGCGCTACGCCTCAGCGTGGCGCCGGACGAGCTCGATCCCGCGGTATACGTGGGGCGCGCTCCCGAGCAGGTGGACGAATTCCTCGACCAGGTGATTCCGGACATGATGCGTGAAATCGAGGCGGTGGCCGCGGCTGCCGCTCCCGCAGAGGTGAAGGTATGAGCGCGCCGCTCGTCGCCAGCCGGCTGCCGCTGCCCCTGCTGCGCCGGGGCAAGGTCCGCGAGGTGTACGAGGTCGACGCTGCGAGCCTGTTGATGGTCGCGAGCGATCGCGTCAGCGCGTTCGACGTCGTCCTCAACGAGCCGGTGCCGGACAAGGGCGCCGTGCTGACCCAGCTGAGCCACTTCTGGTTCCAGCGGCTCGCGGGTGTGTGCCCGCATCACGAGATCTCGGCCGACGCGCGCGAAATCGTGCGCCGCGTGCCGGGGCTCGCGGAGCACCAAGCGTCGCTCGTGGGCCGCGCGGTGCTCGTGCGCCGCACCACGCCGATGCCGTTCGAGTGCGTCGTGCGCGGCTATCTCTCCGGATCGGCGTGGGCCGAGTACCAGAAGTCGGGCACGCTCGCGGGGGAGGCGCTGGCCCGGGGTCTCGTGGAGAGCGCGTGGCTCGAGCCGCCGATTTTCTCGCCGGCCACGAAGGCCGAGACCGGGCACGATGAGAACGTCACGTTCGGCCGGGTGATCCAGGAGCTGGGTCGCAGCGTGGCCGATCGGTTGCGCCAGGCCAGTCTCGCACTGTACGAAGCGGGGCGCGCGTACGCCGCGGAGCGCGGCATCATCATCGCCGACACCAAATTCGAGTTCGGCACCCTGGCGGACGGCACGCTGCTGGTGATCGACGAGATGCTCACGCCGGACTCGTCGCGCTTCTGGCCCGCCGACCGCTACCAGCCCGGCAAGAGCCAGCCGAGCTTCGACAAGCAGCCGCTGCGCGACTACCTCGCCGACTTGAAGAAACAGGGCAAGTGGAACGGCGACGCGCCGCCCCCGCCGCTGCCAGCGGAAGTCGTGGCGGCGACCAGCAGTCGCTACCGCGATGCGTACCGCCGCATCACGGGGCAGCCGCTGCTGAGCACGGCGTGAGGGTCGCTCCCGAAGGATGGCCATTCATCGCGATCGCGTGGACCCTGGCGGGCGTGGCGGTCTGGGCGGCGCTCCGGTTCAGTCCCTGGTGGTGGGCCGCGGCGATCCCGCTGCTGGCGCTCGCCGTCTGGGTGGTGGCGTTCTTCCGGGACCCCGTGCGGTCGGGTCCCCGCGGCGACACGGTGGTCATTTCGCCCGCGGATGGGCGCATTGTGAGCGTGGTCGAGGTCGACGAGCCGGCGTACCTCAAGACCCGGGCGGTCCGAGTCAGTATCTTCATGAGTGTGTTCAACGTCCACGTGAACCGATATCCCGTGAGCGGCACGATCGAATACCTGCACTACAACGCGGGGCAATTCCTGCACGCTGCGAGCGACAAGGCCAGTCTCGACAACGAGCAATCGTCGGTCGGGCTGCGCGGTGCGCGTGGTCCCGTGCTGGTGCGCCAGATCGCGGGCCTCATCGCGCGGCGCATCGTCACGGACGGCAAGGTGGGTGACCGCGTGACTCAGGCGCAGCGCCTCGGGATGATCCGCTTCGGATCCCGCGTCGACGTGTTCGTGCCGGCAGCGAGCCGGCCGCGCGTCAGCGTGAAGGTCGGCCAGATGGTCTATGCGGGTGCCACCGTCCTGGCGGAGGTGGGTCCATGAGGCCGCGCTTCCTGCCCCGCCCGCCCAACATGCGCCGCGTCGTGGTCGTGGTGCCGAGTTTGTTCACGCTGTTCAATCTGTTCTTCGGCATCTGGTCGATGGTGCTGGCGTCGCGCGGGGAGTTCTATCGCGCCAGCTGGTACATCGTGTTCGCGGGGATTCTCGACACACTGGACGGACGCGTCGCGCGCCTCTCCAACACCGGCACGCGCTTCGGCGCCGAGCTCGACAGTCTGGTGGACATCGTGAGCTTCGGCGTGGCGCCGGCGTTCCTGATGTACCAGCTCGAATTCGCGGGCGCCGGCCAGGCGTCGTGGATCTTCTGCTACTTCTACGTAATGGCCGCGGCGATCCGGCTGGCGCGCTTCAACATCACCCAGGCGGGCCGTACCAAGAGTCATTTCGTGGGCCTGCCGTCCCCGGCCGCCGGCATGACGCTCGCCACGTATTACCCGTTCACCCTGACGCCGTTCTACCGCATCGCGCTCGGCGCGTGGCCGTGGCACTTGATCCTCACCTTCCTGATGATCTTCCTGACCATCCTGATGGTGAGCAACGTCCGCTACGCCACCGTGCCGAAGATCGGCTTCCGGACGGTGAAGGGATTCGTCGGCCTGCTGGTGGTCGTGTCGGTGGTGGTGTTCGGCGTGTGGCGGCACGACGTGTTCTTCTTCCCGCTGGGCATCGCCTACATGAGTTACGGCGTGCTGCGGGCCACGCTGCTGGGCTTCCTGGAAGGCGAAGACGCGGGCGAGGAAGCCGATATCGCGGGGCCGATCGTCATCGCCGACGTGGAGCGCGTGGCCGAGGCCTACGGCGCCCGCCGCCAGGGTCTCCCGCCGCGCGCGCCCGCGGACCCGGCGGACGAAGCGTGAGCGCGTTCCGCGTGGAGGTGCGCGTCATGCCGCGGGCCACGCTGCTCGACCCGCAGGGTCAGGCGGTGGAGCACGCCCTGCAGGCGCTCGGCTTCGGTGACGTCGGCGCAGTGCGCGTCGGCAAGCACCTGGTGTTGCAGGTGCAGGCCGCGACGCGCGACGAGGCGATGGCGCGCGCCACGGCGATGTGCGACCGGCTGCTGGCGAATCCGGTGACCGAGGACTACCAGCTCGCCGTGGAGGCCGCGTGAGCCGCCGCGTGGCGGTGGTGGTCTTCCCCGGCTCCAACTGCGATGCCGATACGCTCGCGGCGGCTAAAGCGGCCGGGTCTGACGCCTATTACGTGTGGCATCGCGACAGCGATCTGCAGCAGGCCGACGTCGTGATCCTGCCGGGCGGCTTCAGCTACGGTGACTACCTGCGCTCCGGCGCGATTGCCCGGTTCTCACCAGTGATGCCGGCCGTCACCGCACACGCCCGCGCCGGCGGCGCGGTCCTCGGTATCTGTAACGGATTTCAGATTCTCTGTGAAGCAGGACTGTTGCCCGGTGGCCTGGTGCGGAACGCGAGGCTCAAGTTCCTGTCGCGCCCGGTGTGGGTGCGGGTCGACGCGACGGACACGCCATTCACCCGCGCCTACGCGGCGGGGGACGTGCTGGAAGTGCCGGTGGCGCACGGCGACGGCCGGTATGCGGCGGACGAGCGTACGCTGCACGCCCTGGAGGAGGAAAACCGGGTGGTATGGCGCTATGTTCGGGACAACCCCAACGGCTCGGCCCGGGACATCGCCGGGGTCTGCAACGAAGCTCGCAACGTGGTCGGTATCATGCCTCACCCCGAGCGCCGCAACGAAGCGACGCTGGGCGGCGAAGACGGCGCACGTGTCTTTCTCTCCATGGAGGCCCGGAATGCGACGCAGCACGCTGTGGGTGTGCGCGCTGGTAGCGATCGCCACCTTAGGGTGTGACAAGATCAAGCCGATCGTAGACAGCATCAAGTCGAAGCTGCCAGGCGCGAAGAAAACGCCGGCGACGGCGATCCACCCGGCGGCGGACACCACCAAAGCTCAGCCGGCGCCCGCCGCTCCTCCGGTGCAGCATCCGCAGCCGCCGCGCCTGACGTCGTCGGAGCCCGTGACGGACAAGCCGTACGCGTCGCAGGACACCGGCACGGTCGATCCCGGCATGGCGGAGCGGGATGTGTACTCGCAGTGGGGTCCGCCGATGGGCGTGCGGAAGATCGCGGGCTTCACCTACATCTTCTATCCCAACGGCTGCGAGCGCACCTGCGGCACGGCCGACGTGGTGACGCTCGAGAACGACCACGTGATCGACGCCATCGTGCGCTGGCCCGGGCATCATTACAGCGGGCAGTCGTCCTCGCCGCGCCAGTCGCACGTGATGAAGTGCCCCAAGTGCGGCTACGACCTGATCACCAACGATTGGGACGGCATTCAGATCGACCAATGCACCCACTGCCACGGCGTCTGGCTCGACGCGGATGAAGCCGACGCCTTGCTGAAGCATCCCCATCCGAACATCATGGCGCGGGTGTTCCGCGCCGTGCTGCGCGGAGTGTCCGGCGCGCGAGCGTCGGACTCGTGACGCCCGCTCCCTTCCCCGGAGATCCCGCCATCACACCCGCGCTCGTGCGCGAGCACGGGCTGACCGAAGACGAGTACCAGCGCGTACTGGCGATGCTCGGTCGCGCGCCGACATTCGCCGAGTTGGGCATCTTCTCCGCGCTGTGGAGCGAGCACTGCTCCTACAAGCACTCCAAACCCATCCTCAAGACGTTTCCCACGACGGGCCCCCAGGTGGTCCAGGGCCCGGGCGAGAATGCCGGCGTGTTGCGATTGCCCAACGGTTGGGCCGTCGCCTTCAAGATCGAGTCGCATAACCATCCCTCGGCCGTCGAGCCCTATCAGGGCGCGGCCACGGGCGCGGGCGGCATCCTGCGCGACGTGTTCACGATGGGCGCGCGGCCCGTCGCCATGCTCAACTCGCTGCGTTTCGGCTCGCTCGACGACGCGCGCAACCGCTACCTGTTCGCCGGCGTGGTGAAAGGCATCGGCGACTACGGCAATTGCGTCGGCATTCCCACGCTGGGCGGTGAGGTGGACTTCCTCCCGGGTTATGCCGGCAATCCGCTGGTCAACGCGATGTGCGTGGGCCTGCTGAAAGAGCGCGACCTGATCACCGCCGCGGCCAAGGGTGTGGGCAACCTGCTGCTGGCGGTGGGCGCCCGCACCGGGCGCGACGGCATCCACGGTGCGAGCTTCGCTTCGGAAGAGCTCACCAAGGAAAGCGAGCAGCGCCGTCCGCAGGTGCAGGTGGGCGATCCGTTCACCGAAAAGCTGCTGCTCGAAGCGAGTCTCGAATTGATCGCTTCGGGACACATCGTGGCGATTCAGGACATGGGCGCCGCCGGGCTCACGTCTTCCTCGGCCGAGATGGCCGCGCGCGGCGGCGTGGGCGTGGAGATCGATCTGTCGCAAGTGCCGACCCGCGAGCCCGGCATGACCCCCTATGAGATCCTGCTGTCGGAATCGCAGGAACGCATGCTCGTGGTGGCGAAGGCCGACCGCGTGCCGCAGATCCAGGCGATCGCCGCGAAATGGGAGCTCACTGCCACGCCGATCGGCCGCGTCACTGACGACGGCATGTACCGCTGCACCTGGGGCAAGGACGTCGTCGTCGAGATTCCGGGACAGCGCCTGGTGGACGACGCGCCGGTGTACACGCCCGAAGCGCGCGAGGACGAGGCGGTCGTCAAGCTCCGCTCCGCAACGCCCTCTCACCTCTCACCTCTCACGCCTCAAGACGCCTTACTGCGGCTGCTCGACCACCCGGCGCTCGCCTCCAAGCGCTGGGTCTACGAGCAATACGACTCGACGGTCCAGGCGAGCACGGTGATCGCGCCCGGCGGTGATGCCGGCGTGCTGCGCGTGCGCGGGGAGACGTTCGGCCTGGCCGTGAAAACCGATTGCAATGCGCGCTACGTGGCGCTCGATCCGTACGAGGGCGGCAAGGCAGCCGTCGCGGAAGCAGCGCGCAACGTCGCCTGCACGGGCGCTCGTCCCCTCGGCATCACCGACTGCTTGAACTTCGGGAGCCCCGAACGGCCGGCGGTGTTCTACCAGTTCCGGGAGGCGTGCCGCGGCATTGCCGACGCCTGCCGCGCGCTGGGGACACCGGTCACCGGGGGCAACGTGTCTTTCTATAATGAAAGCCCGACGGGCGCCGTGCCGCCGACACCGGTCGTCGGGTTGGTGGGCGTGCTGGCGCGCGTGGACCGCGCGGTGCCGAGCCACGCGCAGCGCGAGGGCGACGCCGTGCTCCTGCTGGGTGAGACCAAAATAGAATTCGGCGGCTCTGCCTACTGGGAGGCCTGCCTCGACTTCCACGGCGGCCAGCCGCCGCGGGTCGATCTGGAGCGCGAGAAGGCACTGGTCGAACTGCTCGTGACCGCCGCCGAGCGCGGCCTGGTACGTTCGGCGCACGATTGCTCCGATGGCGGCCTCGGCGTGGCACTGGCAGAGATTGCGATGGGTGGCGCGTACGCAGACACCGGCTTCGGTTTGGACATCGATCTCACCGCTTACTGCTCACCGCTCACCGCTCACGCCCTGTTGTTCAGCGAATCTCATGCTCGCGCCGTCCTCACCTGCTCGGCCGAGCGCGCGCCGGCCGTGATCGCCCTGGCGCAGGAGCTGGGGGTTCCGGTGGCGCGGGTGGCCGACGCAGCCCGCGTCGCCTACCTCGGGCTCTACAGCCTGCAGCACCGGGGCCAGGAGTCCGCGGGGATCGTGGCCGTGGATGGCACCGGGGTGGCGCGCTCGCACCGCGGCATGGGGCTCGTCGCCGACATCTTCGGCGAGCCGGTGATGGCCGATTTGACCGGCGACGTCGCCATCGGCCACACGCGCTATTCGACCGCCGGATCGTCCGTCCTCGCCAACGCCCAGCCGATGCTCGCCCGCTATCGCGAAGGCCCGCTCGGTCTGGCGCACAACGGCAATCTCACCAACGCCGCGCCGCTGCGCGCCGACCTGGTGGACAAAGGGTCGATCTTCCAGACCACGTCGGATAGCGAAGTGCTGGTGCACTTGATCGCCCGATCGGAAGCGCGCGAGCCCGAAGACCAGCTCTTGGATGCGTTTGAACGCGTCGAAGGTGCTTACTCCTTGGTAATTACCATCGGCCGCACGCTGTACGCGGTGGTGGACGCCCGCGGCTTCCGGCCGCTGTGGCTCGGCCGGTTGGCCGGCGGCCACGTGGTGGCGTCGGAGACTTGCGCGCTCGACTTGATCGGGGCGACTGTCGTGCGCGAATTGCAACCGGGCGAGATGCTGCGCATTCAGGACGGCAAGGTGGAGACGCTGCCGCCGCTCGCGCCCAAGCAGCACCGCCGCTGCGTGTTCGAGCTGGTGTATTTCTCCCGGCCCGACAGCACGATCTTCGGCCGTTCGGTCGACCGCGTACGCCGTGCCCTCGGCCGCGAGCTGGCCAAGGAGCACCCCGCGCCGGGTATGGACTGCGTGTTCTCGGTGCCCGACTCCTCGAATGCGATGGCGCTGGGGTTCGCCGAGCAGGCGGGGCTCAAGCTCGAGCACGCCCTGATCCGCAACCATTACGTCGGACGGACGTTCATCAATCCGACGCAGGCCGGCCGCAACTCCAAGGTCAAGATCAAATTCAACCCCGTGCGGGAGGTCTTGGAGGGGAAGAAGGTTGTGGTGGTGGACGACTCGCTGGTGCGCGGCACCACGAGCAAAGGACTGGTCCAGATGATCCGCCAGGCGGGCGCCAAGGAAGTGCACTTCCGCGTCGCCTCGGCGCCGATCACCGGCCCCTGCTACTACGGTATCGATACGCCTACCAAGGCGGAGCTGATCGCGGCGAACCATTCGCTCGCGGAGATCCGCCAGCATCTCGGCGTGGACACGCTGGGGTATCTGTCGCTCGCCGGCATGCTGCGCGCCGCGGGCGGCGACCCCGCGGAATTCTGCCACGCTTGCTTTTCGGGTGAGTATCCCACTGAAATTCCCAATGATTCAGGCGCCGGCCGCCAGGACCTTCCGCTCGTCTCTGCTCCAGCCTAGCGTTTCTCCATGCCGTCGGTCGAGCGGTACGTCTACTTCTTCGGCCCCGGCCGTGCCGACGGCTCGGCCGCGATGCGGGACATTCTGGGCGGCAAGGGCGCGGGCCTCGCCGAGATGGCGAACATCGGCCTGCCTGTCCCGCCCGGCTTCACCATCTCCGCCAAGCTCTGCATCCACTACCTCGAACAAGGCACGTTCCCCGATCACCTGAAGGAAGAAGCCGGCCGCCACCTCAAGCAGATCGAGAAGGCGACCGGCAAGAAGTTCGGCGACCCCAAGACGCCGTTGCTGGTCTCGGTGCGCTCGGGTGCCGCCGTGTCGATGCCCGGGATGATGGAGACGATCCTCAACCTCGGGCTGAACGATCAGACCGTGCAGGGCCTGATCGCGGCCACCAAGAACCCGCGCTTTGCCTACGACTCCTACCGGCGCTTTGTCCAGATGTACGGCGACGTGGTGTTCGACCTGGGCAAGGAGCCGTTCGAAGAAGTGCTGGATGAGTTCAAGAAACGTCGCAAGGCCAAACGCGATATCGATCTCCCTGCCGACGATCTCCAGGCGCTCACCGAGGAATTCAAGGCGATCATCCGCGCCAAGACCAGCGTCGCCTTCCCCGAGGATCCCACCACGCAGCTGTGGGGCGCGATCGAAGCCGTCTTCAAGAGCTGGCGCACGCGGCGCGCGGTGGATTACCGCCGTGTGAACGGCATTCCCGACGACCTGGGCACTGCCGTCAACGTCGTCGCCATGGTGTACGGCAACATGGGCGACGACTGCGGCACGGGCGTCGCCTTCACGCGCGACACGCGGACCGGTGAGCGCGTGTTGAACGGCGACTACCTCACCAACGCGCAAGGTGAAGACGTGGTCTCGGGCGCCCGCACGCCTGAGTCGATCGCCCGGATGCAGCGCGGCAAGCTCGCCAAGGTGTACGCCGAGCTGGAGCGCATCGCCACCAAGCTCGAGAAGCACTTCAAGGACGTGCAGGACATCGAATTCACCTTCGAGCACGGCAAGCTGTACATGCTGCAGACGCGGCGCGCGCAGCGCACCGGGTTAGCCGCGGTGTGCAGCGCGGTCGAGATGGCGGACGAAGGACTGATTTCGCAGGACGAAGCGGTGCAGCGCATCCCGCCGCAGGACCTCGACCAGCTGTTCCACCCGATGGTGGATCCCAAGGCGGTGATCACGGTCGTCGCGAAGGGGTTGCCTGCCTCACCGGGTGCGGCGATCGGCGAAGTGGTATTCGACGCCGACGAGGCCGAGACGCTGGCCAAGAAGGGCAAGAAGGTCATTCTCGTGCGGCCCGAGACGAGCCCGGAAGACTTTCACGGCATCGTGGCGGCGCAGGCAGTGCTGACGGCGCGCGGCGGCATGACCAGCCACGCGGCCGTGGTGGCGCGCGGCATGGGCAAGACCTGCGTGGTGGGCGCCAAGGACATCGAGGTCGATCCCGCGGCGGGCCGATTCCGCGCCAACGGGCGCGTCGTGAAAAAGGGCCAGGTGATCACGGTCGACGGCACGAGCGGCCGGGTGATCCTCGGCGCCGCCAAGGTCGTCTTGCCGAAGATCGGGACGCACTACGAGAAACTCATGAGCTGGGCCGACGCGCGGCGCCGCCTGCGGGTGCGCACCAACGCCGACACGCCGGCCGATGCGCGGCGGGCGCGCGAGTTCGGCGCCGAGGGCATCGGCCTGTGCCGCACCGAGCACATGTTCTTCGAGGGCGACCGCATCACGGCGATGCGCGAGATGATCGTCGCGACGGACGTGACCGGCCGCCGCCAGGCGCTGGCGCAGCTGCTGCCGATGCAGCGCGCCGACTTCGAGGGCATGTTCGAGGCGATGGCGGGCTTCCCCGTCACCATCCGCCTGCTCGACCCGCCGCTGCACGAGTTCCTGCCGCACACGCGGGAAGAGATCGCCCAGCTGGCCAAGGCCATGAAGATCCCGCCGGCGCGTCTCAAGCGCACCGTCGATTCCCTGGTCGAAGCGAACCCGATGCTGGGCCATCGCGGCTGCCGGCTGGGCATCAGCTACCCCGAGATCACCGAGATGCAGGCGCGCGCGATTTTCGAGGCCGCGTGCCGGGTCGTCGCCCGGGGCAAGAAGGTCAACGTCGAGGTGATGGTGCCGCTGGTGGCGACCGTCGAAGAGCTGGTGCGCCAGGCCGAAATCATCCGGCGCGTGGCCCAGGAAGTCTTTCATCACGAGGGCCGAGCGGTGCCCTTCCTGGTCGGGACGATGATCGAGCTGCCGCGCGCGGCGCTCACCGCCGACGAGATCGCGCGCGAGGCGGAGTTCTTCTCGTTCGGCACCAACGATCTGACGCAGACCACGTTCGGCCTGTCGCGCGACGACGCGGGCCGCTTCCTGCCGTTCTACGTCGAGGCGGGGATTCTGCCCGCCGATCCGTTCCAGGTGTTGGACCAGGACGGCGTCGGCAAGCTGATCTCGATGGCGGTGCGGTTAGGGCGCAGCACGCGCGCCGGCCTGAAGGTGGGCATCTGCGGGGAGCACGGGGGCGAGCCCAGCTCGGTGAAGTTCTGCCACCACGCCGGGCTCAACTACGTGTCGTGCTCCCCCTTCCGGGTGCCGATCGCCCGCCTCGCCGCAGCGCAGGCAGCGCTGGAGGAGGCGGGCGTGATCAACCGGACGCGGGCGACGGTTTAGCCGCCCATCTTCTTCGCGAACATCGCCGCAAACGCCCCACCGACAATCAAGCCGATCGCCAGCGCCGTGAAGGCGACGGCGTAGCCCGTGCCCTTCGACGTCCGGTGCGTCGTGGTGATGCCGATCGCGGTAAGAACCGCTCCCCAGATCGCGAAGATATTCAAGCCCCGCAGGATCCCGCCCGCGAAACCGTGCGCGTCGGGGAACAGCATGATCAGGCTGCCCACCGAGGGCTGCATGTCGGCCGGCGACGAGACGGCGCCGGCGCCCTTCATCATCAGGACGCCCATCGAGGCGATGCCGAGCAGCACGATCGACGGCACCGACGAGTAGGCGGTGACACTCATGATGGTGCTGAACTTCGCCTCACCGGCGAAGATCGACGTGAGCACCCACAGGACGGCGCCGCCGATCAGCAGCGCGATGCCGATGCCGACGGGCACGAAGATGATGCCGATGGCTGCGAACTTGGACGGATCGGGCGCCCCGGCCGGTGCGGACGCCATGTTGGCCTGCATCATCGCCTTGGTGAAGGGCAGCTGGAACGCCGCGATCACCATCTGCACGACGCAGAGGCCCAGGAACGGCCACCAGAACGAGGGTTTCTCGCGTACCCGCTCGAAGACGGGTGCGGGCTCCCACAGCACTTTCAGCAGATCCATCAGGGCGCTCATGCACGACCTCCACAAGAGTGGTAAAGCCCGCCGCGCGGGCGCCCCAATATACGGTTCTTCGTGGACGGGTCTATAGTCTCAGTGCGCGGGGCGTAGCGACCCCCAGAAGATCGCGGCTTGGGACGTCGAGAACATGGCGCACCCTTCCGACCCGAACTTGGCGCCGGCGAACTGCGGTAGCAGCTCTGTGAGCACTTCGGTGCAGGAGCGCCGCACCCTGCCGGCGATACCTGTTGTGTGAGCGACTACCGAATCGCGTGTGTCGAAGACGAGCGCGATCGCCTCAAGGGGTCGAGGATTGGTGAACGCCGTAGGCTCCCAGCGCGCAGCCGCAGCGCGAAGCAATTCCAGGCCTGGATTGAAGGCGGAGCTGGTAATGTAGACCCATACCACCCGCACGTTGTCGCGCACCATGCCGCGAAGGGCCGCGCGGTCCACGACCTCCCA